>ERZ1066128.637-NODE-637-length-13053-cov-10.401139_pt1 | contig 13053 bp, 5 predicted proteins | sample MGYA00382775_ERZ1066128 | MGnify/ENA primary metagenome ERZ1066128 (study PRJEB33369, sample SAMEA5778358) | biofilm metagenome | biome: Industrial cooling water; feature: Water cooling tower basin; material: Biofilm | place: United Arab Emirates | collected...
ATCACGCTGGAGTCTTCCCGGTTTTTCAGCCAGTAGTAGTTGTCAACACGTTTATCGCCATGCTTGGATGTGATCTCGTGCGGCTGAACTGCGGCCACGGGGGGAAGAACATCAGGGAGTTTCATACTTTTTTCTTTTTGCGTACAAGCGGTTAGTAGAGACATGAATGTGCATACCAACCAAACGTTTGACAATAGCTTTTTCATAGGGAGAAATTGAGGGTAGACAAATGTGCAAAAAAGGAGTTGGAACTCCTTATCTCTTCAGCGACAAAAATCCGGTACGGGCTGGCAAGCCGCTGGAAAACTCAATTTTGTAAAAATAGGTACCCGCGGGTAGATCGTTACCGGTTTTGCTCATGCCCGTGAACGCTATCGTACCATTGTTGTAGTTTTCGCCTTCCCACACCACATCACCCCAACGGTTCAAGATGGTAACCCGGTTCTGACGAGCATCGGGTATCAGGTCAATGAACTCAATCCGGAACAATTCGTTTTTCCCATCCCGGTTGGCTGACACCGCGTTGTATACCACGATTTCGCCCACGACTTCAATTGTAAAATTCTGCGTGCTGCAGTTACCCAAAAGATCGCAGGCGCGCACGGTGAAGTCTTCTGCGCCACTGAATGCAATGCCATTGTAGTTAACCGTGAGCACACCGTTGGTTATTGAGGCCATTGCTCCACTGGGGAGGCTACCCACTAATTGAATAGAGGCTACATCCAGATTATTCCCGGCAGTGGTGATCAGGCTAACAAGGTCAAGAGTTATTATTCCGCCAACGGTTGTCGTCAGGGGGGTTGACTCAATTACCGGAGGAGGGCAAGCGCTGTTCGTGACGGTAACCGCAATCATCGTGCGTGTGCTCTCACACGTGCCGTTATTGATGCTCACATAATACGAAGTTGATGTCGTGATGGGAGGTGTTATCAACTGGCTGCCAAATTCTCCCGGCAGGGCAGTGCCGCCTACCGCGGTGGTGTACCATCGATACTGACCGTTCGAACCTCCGGTAGCTGTTAGTGTGGCTACCGTATTCGGACAAACATTTACGCCAGTGGCAACAGGCGCAGTGGGCAAGGTGCTGACGGTAACCACAAAATTATCAGACGTTAACGTGAGGCCCGGCACCAGCGTATTGGTTATTTGTACGGTGTAGTTCCCGGCATCTGCGAGTGTGGTTCCCGGTTTGGTAAAAGAAGCAGACGTGGCCCCCGGAATGGGTAACCCGTCTTTAAACCATTGGTACAGATTGGCTGTGCCCGGTGTAGCGAAGGAAATGGTAAGTGGCGTGCCTTCGCAAGCCGCAGCTGAACCGCCCGGTAAATTATCTTGAGGGGCATAAACAAACCCCGTTTTCCCCATATTTGGTTCGAGGTGCCCGAAGTGTAATTTGTTGCCGTACACGAGCAAGTCGGTGAAAGCATTCGATACAAAAGGTGGGATTGATGTAAAGTCATTGTCGCGCAACGAGACATCGTTCAGAGTTGGGATCAGACCAATGCCCACGGGGACATCCCCGGTAAATTGATTTACCGATAATCCAAGCGCAGTAAGATTAACAAGATTACCCAGGGAAAAAGGCACAGTTCCGCTAAGTTGGTTTTTGAATACGGAGAATTCAGTGAGATTGACCAGGTTGCCAATACTGGGCGGTAGATTGCCGCTGAACTGATTGACAGCAAGCTGTAGCCTGTTGAGGTTGGTGAGATTTCCTAACTCTGATGGTAAATTACCAGACAGCTGATTGCCAGAAAGTCCAAGGGCTGTTAGGTTGGTAAGGTTTGAAATGGAAGTGGAAATGGTGCCCGTTAACTGATTGGCCCCCAATTCTAAGTTTCTTAGGGCGGTAATGGTATAAATCGAATTTGGGATTGCTCCTGTCAGTTGATTCTGGTCGAGCACCAGGCTTTGTAAACTGGTGAGATTGCCAATCGTGTTGGGTATTGCCCCACTTAACTGGTTGCCTCTAAGATCCAGACTCGTTAGATTGGTCAGATTGCCAATGGATGTAGGAATGGAACCTGCAAGAAGATTATTTTCTAGTTGTAAGGTTTGAAGTGCAGGCAAGTCACCGATTTCTGTTGGGATAGAACCCGTTAAGTTGTTGGTTGTTAAAAACAAATTAGTTACTCGACATCCGGTGACGGTCACACCAAACCAGGTGTTTTCATCAGCGCTCAGCCAATTGGTTTTGTTGGTCCAACTACTTCCATTGGTAGCATTATAAAGCGCGACCAGCGCTGCCCTTTCACTGGCAGGTACACAGGATGTAGCAATTCCATTGACGCGAGCAAACGCATTTCTTGGGGTTCCATCATAATTGGTTAGTCCACCTACGATTAAAATTTTTCCGTCAGCCTGCACGGCCGCATCAACAACAGATGCATTGGGCCCAGCTTGTGGGTCGAAAGAACATTGCAGGCTGCCATCTGCATTCAATACCAGTACGCGCGTTCTGACTTCATCGTTGTAAGACGTAAACTCACCAGCTACAAGCAGGTTATCGCTGGCCAGCAGCTTAAGAGAATTCGGCTGCGCACCCGCGTAGAGCGAAAACCCGTTGCCGGCCAGAAAACCCGTATCAATACTTCCATCCGAATTAAGGCGAGCGATATTGCGGGCTGGGAAGCCATTGATTCCGGTGAACGTTCCGACCAAGACAATTTTCCCATTCGACTGAATCACCATGTCAGTGACATCACCATCCAATGCGGAGATGGCAGTGAAAGTAGGATCAAGGCTACCAGAATCCTCTACCCGAATAATACCCGAGGGGCCGGCAGCGAGAATTTTTCCATCGGTTTGCTGTACAATAACATTCGCTGTGAAGTCGGGTATGGGCGTGAAGGAATTATCAAAGGTTCCATCTGCATTTAAACGATAGAGAAAGACCCCGGCAGCGGGATCGTCATAAATCGAAAACAATACTTTATTATCAGACTGATATCCGATGCTAAAAATGGTGCTGGCATAATACCCCGGAGAATTAAACGTGTTGTCTAATGAGCCATTCGCATTCAAGCGCCTGATATAAGAATCGGTTCCAAACTCCACGACCAGGATCTGGTCGTTTGGCATTACTATTAACTGACGGTAGTCGGGGAAGTAATCTAATGGGGTGGTAAACGAGTTATCGAGTGATCCATTGGTATTGAATCGAAGCAAGCCTTGGTAGTTACTTCCATTAATGGTAACCAGGGGTGCCGCCACAATGCTTTGTCCGGTTGATTGCAACTCCACCGCTGTAAAAGAGACAGGACTCTGCACAAACGGATCAAACGAGACGTCTAAATCCCCACCTTGCCGTGCCACGGGAGGGCATATAAACGGAGTAACGGTAAAGTTCGAAGCACTGGTAGCGGTATTATTGTTAACAGTAACCGAAATTGGACCGGTAGTGGCGCCCGGTGGAACAATGGTCGTAATGGTGGTTGAAGTGCTGGATACCACATATGCGGTAATTCCATTGAATTGAATGGAATTGTCCGTTGTCGTAGGGCTGAAGTTTGTACCGGTTATAACGACTTGTGTGCCAACCGGTCCGCTAGCAGGCAAAAACGAAGTAATGGTGGGATTAGCGATCAGGTTTTGGTATACGAGCAGAAAGCCCGCGGCTCGCGTAAGGATAATTTCCGGTTTGCCATCCAGATTTAAATCCCCTGTGGTGAGACCACGCGGAGCGGTGACGGTAGTATTGAAAGGAGCAGCAAAGGAGGAGGCCGACAACGCGCCACCGGGATGAATATTTTTAAAGATTGAAAAACGGTTTCCGGTTTCGCTGGTGGTAATGATTTCAGGTTTGCCATCTCCATCAAGGTCTGCGATGGTGGCTACCGTGGCCGCGCTGGGGTTAGTAAGATCAATCCGGTTGAATGAGAAATTTCCGGGTGTGCTTTGGTTTTGAAAAACGGAAAGTAAAGTAGGGTTTGTTCCCGTACCGTGATAAATCAAAAGATCGAGTCTATTGTCATCATCAAAATCACCGGTGTACACACGTCCGGGATTATCGCCTGTGGGGATATCGATACGAACACCAAAGGTTGCTGAATTGACCCGAGTGGCATTGGCGTTGGGAAAAATGCTCAGGTTATCGGAGCCCGGATTGGTTACAACTACATCTGGAAGGCCATCAGCGTCAAAATCGGCTGATGCTATTCCACCACCAGCTGCTGGTTTTGCAATAGTGAATTCAGTTGAAAAAGACCCAAACGTACCGGGTACAACCAAAGCACCTGTTGTGCTTCGATTCTCCATCAAAAGCAATTGAGCACTGCCTCCATTGGCTCCAGTCAAGTCGATTTTGCCGTCACGATTAAAATCCGAATACGTGATGTTGGCTGCCCCTATGCCCAATGATAATTGAGGCCCGAACGTTATCAGACCGGGTGAACTATTGTTTTGATACATGGTGCTGGTTGATACCAGATCAATGAAACCATTGCCGTCAACATCGAGCAGTTTGGGATTTGTGGCGGTATTGGCGGTGCTGCCAGCCGCAGTAAGTGAGCCGGTTGTAATGGATCCGGATAAATGTGAGTTTATAAAAAATACAGTTCGATTCGATATGGCAACTTGTGCTGCAACGTCCGGTTTATTGTCGGTGTCCAGATCCGCCACCTCAATATCGTAATCTGCATTTGTTAGAGCGAATTCATCGGGCGGTGCAAAGTGCGTATTATCAAATGTAACCCCAGGTGAAAAAGTTGTGTGGAAAGGAAGATGGTAAGAAGAGGTAAGCTCACCCACCCTCACTGAGACAACATCATGCCCCGCACCAGGGGGCACACTCACGGTTAACACGGTTGTGCTGGCGGTTAATACCGAAGCCTTAACGCCCCCGAAGTAGACATGGTTGTCGTTCGCGATCGGTGAGAAATTATTTCCCGTGATGGTTACGGTAGAACCGATGGGTGCTTGCAGCGGGCTAACCGTTGTGATGGAAATCTGGGGGGCGGCTATATTCTGGTTTTCGTAGATGACGATCCTGTCCGGTGTGGTATTAGTGGTTCCAAAAACCATTTCAGGCTTCCCATCTCCATTGAGGTCGGCAGCTCGCGTGGTGGTTGGGTAGCTGGTGGCGCCCGCTCCGGAGAACAAATGACCTTTGACAAAGTCGTTGGCATCGAAGGTGCCCGCAGAAAAGTTGTTCTCGAATACGGCAACCTTATCGCTGTCGGTGACGAGCAGGTCGGGCTCACCATCACCATTGATGTCGGCCATGCCCAACCCGCCATAATAACCCGTTTCAGAATCCAGGATGATCTGGGTGGAAAAATCAGAGATGCTCAGCGGCCCTCCCGAATTGCTATTGAGCCGAACGTAGACATCATCATTACTGAATCCGTCTTTCCAGGCAAGGTCATTTTTTCCGTCCTTATTGAAGTCATACACCAGCATACCGCCCTGTATGCCAACACTCAGGGTTAGCGCAGGCGCGAAAGAAATAGTACCGGGGGTCGATGTATTAACATGAATGTTTTGCTGAGTGAATGCATTCTGAATTTTGTGGATAAACTCCGGCTTGCCATCGCCATCTAAATCGGCCAACGTGGCACCCTGATGAGAAATTCCCCCACCGCTAAAGAGTACTTGCCGAAAGGCAAACTCAACATTACCGGGTGTACTGATGTTTTGAATCACCCACGTGGAGCCGGGGGAGGAACCTTCACCGCTGACGAGGTCGATTTGACCGTCTCCATCGATGTCCTCGGCCGAAGTTACCGGGCTTTCGTCACTGGCTCCATTCCAACGCTCCACCGGTTCGAAAGTCAAGTTGCCGGGCGTACTGGTGTTTCGAAAGGTGGCAAAGGCACCGGGGCCCCCCGTCCAGCCAGAAGTTACCATGTCGAGTTTTCCGTCATTGTCAAGATCTCGAACAGCCAGGCCTGCTCCGTTAGTACCCGATAATGACGTAGGAAAAAGCAGTGGAGCAGCGAAGGAAGCGGCAGAGAGTGTGCCGCCATTACCCAGATTGCGATAAATTCGAATACCGGAGTTATCTTGATTGGCAACAACGAGATCGACCCAGCCGTCATAATCCATGTCTGCTAATTCGAGGCCACCCATGCCGCCCGCGTGATCAATCGTAAAACGGGGTTTGAATGACGCAGGAATTATTCTTCCACCGCCCGAAAAAACCGGTGTGAAGTTGGTAAGGGATCGAAATGATTTGCCAGTTGTTTTGTTTATCAGCGTGATTCGCCCAAACGCAGCGTGCCCAGGCACGACAACCGTAAGTGAAGTTGCTGTTGCACTGGTGATGTTGGCTGCCGCATTGCCAAAGAACACACTATTATTTGCAGGTATCGGATCAAAATTGTTTCCGCTGATCGTCACGGTACTTCCCGCAGTACCTTGGGTCGGTGTAAACGAGGTAATCACGGGCCGGTCGGTAATTGCTCGTTGCTCGAGAATAACATGGTCTAGTCCAGATGTGTAGGTGGCATTCGTGATGTATGTGCCTCTGATTTCTAATGCTGTGATGTTGCTCAGCACTTGAATGATCTCGGTGCGTGTGGCCAACGGGCCGGTGAGGCTACCCACTCGCCAACCCTGCGTTTCGTCTAACCGTAATGAATAGGCGTTCCACAAGGGAGACACTGCGGGTTTGGGCGTGAGTGAAAACACGATCGAGGTGCCACCACCTTCAATTCGCACTTCGCCATTGTTAAATGAGCTGGTTCCGGCTGCTGATTGCTGCAGCGCAAACTGCAGGTTCATGCCCAGCGAACGGGCCACCTGATTTCCCCGGAATTTGCCAGGAGCAATCCATGATTGTTCAAAGCTGGTGTTGGATGAATACGCTAACGAAATGTACCCCCCCGGATTTCCACCCGCTGCGTTGAAGGTGCCGGGGGTCGTAGCCCCTGTAGCTCCATTAAAAAACGTCCACCCATCGGCATCGGTATCAAACGTGCTGGTAATCTGAGCTGACGTTACCAAGGCAACCGACAGGAAACAGAGCGTAAGAAACCTTTTCATAACATGACTGATATATAAAATTAGCAAAGTTTAATCAAGCCCGGTCACTATCGGTCAAATAGCTTTTTTCGTTAGTTTTGCTATACTTTTTAAACTTAATGGCCGAAAACACCTACAAATCCAACACCTTTAAAAAGCCCGAAAAGGAAAAGAAAGCCAAAAGCGGAAAATCAAAATCACGTTTTAACTTCGACTTTTTTACCGATCCCCGCTTTGTTTTGGCGTCCGGTTTTTTCTTGATCATCGTTGCTCTGTTTCTGTTTATCGCCTACCTCTCGTACATTTTTACAGGTAAGGCCGACCAAAGTATTGTCGAGGCGTGGGGCTCCGCCACCCTGGCCGAATCCGGTGCGGAGGTAGAAAACTGGCTTGGCGTGGCAGGCGCATTTGTAGCTCACTATACCGTGTTTCGCTGGTTGGGAATCTCGGCCTTTTTTGTTCCACCGCTTTTGTTTCTGCTGGGTTTTAAAATGGTGTTCAAGCGCAGCTTGGTACCCATTTTTTCAGTTTTCATTTTTTCCGTTTTTGCCGGGTTGTGGTTAAGTCTGCTGCTCGGGTATATCACGCACAGCGTAGCAGGGGTTAACGAAATCAGTTTTCTCAGCGGAGGATTAGGCTATGCGCTAGCCGTTTTCTCCGATGGCCTGTTTGGCTGGGGAACATTTCTGATTCTGGCCCTCACGCTTTTTGTTTTCATCATTTACTATTTCAATGTCACAGCCATCCACGCGTTCCAGGTAAGGGATCCAAAACCCATGGGCACCGATGCACTTTTGCCGGACGATGAGGCAATACCGCCCACCTATACCGATGAAAAAGACAACTGGCCTGAAATCAAAAAACAAGAGCCGATTCAGGAGCCGGTCGTTTTGGTGGCACCGCCCGTGACCGAACCTCCGGTTACCCTGCCGGAGATTAAGCTCGAGGTTGACAAACCGGCTGATCAGGCAGACAAAGGCAAGACACCTACGTTTACCGTGGAAGAGCCCAAGTCAGACACGGATGAGTTGGCCGAGCAGTTGGTGGAAGAAAAAGGATTTTACGATCCTACCCTTGATCTCTCGAGTTACCGGTTTCCCCCGCTTGAATTGCTCAACGAGTATGACACGGGGAAAGTGCAGGTAACGCAGGAGGAGCTGAACCAGAACAAAGACAAGATCATTGCCACGCTCGTCAATTTCAAAATTGGTATTCAGAGCATCAAGGCCACCATTGGGCCCACTGTTACACTTTATGAGATCGTGCCAGATGCGGGCATCAAAATTTCCCGTATCAAGAACCTGGAAGACGACATTGCCTTGAGCCTGGCTGCCTTGGGCATTCGCATCATTGCGCCTATACCGGGCAAGGGAACCATCGGTATTGAGGTGCCCAACAAAAATCGCGAGATGGTGAGCATCCGCTCGGTGCTGAGCACGGACCGCTTTCAGAAAACGGATAAAGAACTGCCGGTGGCATTGGGCAAAACCATCAGCAACGAGGTGCTTGTTATTGATTTGGCCAAGATGCCGCACTTGCTGGTGGCCGGTGCCACGGGGCAGGGTAAGTCAGTGGGATTGAACGTGCTTTTAACATCTCTCCTTTACAAGCGTCATCCGAGTCAGTTGAAGTTCGTATTGGTAGACCCCAAGAAGGTAGAGATGTCGCTGTTCTCAAAAATTGAGCGCCACTACCTCGCCAAACTGCCCAACAGCGAAGAGGCTATCATTACGGATACGCGCAAAGTGGTACATACACTCAATTCACTTTGCATTGAGATGGAGAACCGGTATGAAATCCTGAAAGATGCCGGAGCACGCAACCTGAAAGAATACAATGTCAAGTTTGTTGCGCGCAAGCTAAACCCGAAAGAAGGTCACCGCTTTTTGCCCTACATTGTTTTGGTGATTGACGAGTTGGCCGACCTGATGATGACGGCCGGCAAAGAGGTAGAAACACCAATTGCCCGATTGGCGCAGTTGGCCCGTGCCATCGGCATTCACCTGGTGGTGGCCACCCAGCGTCCGTCCGTCAATGTTATTACCGGGGTGATTAAGGCCAACTTCCCTGCCCGTTTGTCCTTCCGCGTTACGGCAAAGGTGGACTCACGCACGATTTTGGATGCGGGTGGGGCCGATCAACTGGTGGGCCAGGGCGATATGCTGTTGTCCAGCGGGTCGGATATTATTCGCCTGCAGTGCCCTTTTGTGGATACGCAGGAAATCGAGAAGGTATGCGACTTCATCGGCATGCAGCGTGGTTACGACTCGGCTTATCTGCTGCCCGAGTACGAAGGAGAAGATGAGGGCGGTGCCTCTGATGTGGACTTGTCGGAGCGCGATGCCTTGTTTGAAGACGCAGCTCGCCTGATTGTCATGCACCAGCAGGGGAGTACTTCGCTGATTCAACGAAAGCTGAAGCTCGGCTATAACCGGGCCGGCCGCTTGATTGATCAACTCGAAGCCGCGGGCATTGTGGGGCCGTTTGAGGGTTCAAAGGCCCGCGAAGTTTTAGTAAAAGATGAGTTAAGTTTGGAACAATTATTGAACTCACTGAAAGAGAAACACGATACCTCGAAATGAAAAAGTTCGTTTTTGGCCTGTTTTTGGCCATTGTTAGTCTGACAGCCTTTGCCCAATACGACCCGAAAGCCCTGGAGACCCTGGATGCGATGAGCAAACGGTACAAGGAAATCAATGCTTTTGAAGCCAGTATTTCTTCGGTGATGACCAATGAAGTGGAAAAACTCCGGGAAGAGATGAAGGCCCGCATCACCGTAAAAGGCGAAAAATTCCGACTGGTGTTGTTGTCGTTTGACCCCGAGAAAAAGACGGAGGTAACGGATCAGGAAGTGATCAATAATGGAACAACCGTATGGACCTATGTCGCTTCGGCCAAGGAGGTAACAATTGATGATGTTGACCCGACTTCGGATGAAATCAACCCCGCCAAGATTCATGAGATTTACAAAAAGGGGTATAAATACCTCTATTTAGGTGAGCAAACCGAGGCCGGTGTGCCGGTGGAAGTCGTGGACCTGGTGCCTGAGAAGCGCAATGCGCAGTACTTCAAAATCAGAATGAACATTAGCAAGAAAGATCGCACGATCAAGAGTTGGGTGATGTTTGACAAATCGGGCAGCCGCTATACCTACACGGTAACCAAGTTTACGCCCGGTGCCAAAGTGGACGATGCCTTTTTTGTATTCGATCCCAAAAAGTATCCGGGTGTAGCGGTAGAAGATCTTCGCTGATCGATTTCTTCGTACTTTCACGTTATGACCCGTGCCGATCTGCTGGCCAGCATCAAAGCCAGAAAATCTTTCTTGTGTGTTGGTCTGGATCCGGATTTGGAAAAGATTCCAAAACACCTGCTCCGCCATGAAGATCCCGTCCTGGCGTTCAACCGGCAAATCATAGAAGCCACACTGCCGTACTGTGTTGCCTACAAACCTAACCTTGCCTTTTTTGAAGCCTTAGGCCCATCCGGCTGGGTAACGCTGCAACAGACGCTGGCTTTGATCCCGAAAACTCATTTTACCATTGCCGATGCCAAACGCGGTGATATCGGAAACACCTCCACGCTGTATGCACGGGCATTTTTCGAGAAGCTAAGCGTTGACGCGATTACAGTTGCGCCTTACATGGGTGAAGATTCCGTCAAACCCTTTCTTGCATTTCCCGGCAAATGGGCTATTCTGCTGGCCCATACATCAAACCCCGGCAGTGCCAATTTTCAAACACTGGAAACCCGCGGTGGCAACAGGGTGTACGAAGAGGTGATCGTTCAGGCCAAGCGCTGGGGTACGCCAGACAATTTGATGTTTGTCATCGGAGCTACGCAGGCGGATAAGATTGCAGAGATACGCCAGTTAGCGCCCGATCATTTCTTCCTGGTGCCGGGCGTAGGTGCACAGGGTGGCGACCTGGATGCCGTTTGCCGGGCCGGGCTAAATGCTCAAATTGGTCTGCTCGTCAATGCCTCACGAAGCATTTTGTACGCCTCGTCTGGTGAAGATTTTGCCGCCCACGCTGAGGCGGAGGCCCGGTCGCTTCAGCAACAGATGGCAAAGTTCATTCCCTGACAAGGTACTTCGTTTTCGCTGTCAATTTTTCGCCATATTCGTAGGTGCGGGCGCTATGACGGAATCCTTTCTTCATTACATCTGGCAAATGCAGTATTTCGACAAGAATGAACTGCGCACGGTTGACGATGAGCCCGTCACCGTGTTTCAACCGGGCTTTTACAATACGAATGCCGGCCCCGATTTCAGCCAGGCCCGAATTCGCATTGGCTCATTGGATTGGTCGGGCCAGGTGGAGATTCATGTGCGCTCTTCCGAATGGGATGACCATGCCCATCGTACTGATCATGCGTACGATAATGTCATTCTTCATGTGGTCTGGGAAAATAACCGTCCCGTGTTGCGTGCCGATGGTACGCCTATGCCCACGCTTTTACTCAAGGGTCGCGTAAACACCGGACTGCTGCACACTTACCAAAAGTTCATGGCTACCGCCCATGTTATTCCCTGCCAGGGTTCGCTTGCAGCCGTGCCTTCGCTGATCCGGTTATCCATGATCGAAAAGTCCGTGGTTCGCAGGCTGCAGCGTAAAGCCACGGAGATGCTCGAGGTAGCGCAGGCAACCCGATTCGACTGGGACGAAACTGCATACCGATTTCTGGCGCGAAATTTTGGATTCAAGATTAATGCTGACCCTTTCTTTGAATTGGCGAAGCGTGTGCAATATCGCCAGGTACTCAAAATTGCCGATCGGCCTACTGCGGTGGAGGCCCTGCTGTTCGGGCAGGCGGGTTTTCTGGAGGCGGTGAGTTCAAACGAATATGTGCAACAGCTGAAAAATGAATACCGTCACCTGGCGGCACGTTGGAAGCTGGAAGATCGGCAAGTTGATACGGCCCGATGGAAGTTTCTTCGGTTGCGGCCAGCGAATTTTCCTACGCTCAGATTGGCCCAGTTTTGTGCATTCCTGAACGGGAATCGTAATCTCTTTTCGAGCCTGCTGGAGTGGCAGGATTTAGCGGCTGTGGCAAAGGCGCTGTCGGTTGCGCCCTCCGCCTATTGGCATAGGCATTACCATTTTGGGAAGCAATCCAACGTTTTTCATCCGGCTATGGGCGAGGCGAGTGTGCACAATATCGTAATTAACACACTGGCACCGTTGTGGGTAGCCTACGGCTTGTCGCAAGACGATGAATCGTGGATTGAGCGTGCGGTTGAGTTGCTGCGGCAAGTGCCGGCTGAATCGAATGCGATTATAAAAAAATGGAAGGCTTTGGGTTGGGCGCCCACTTCGGCTGCCGACACGCAAGGTCTGATCGAACTTTTTAATGAATTTTGCCAGTCGAAAAACTGCCTGAACTGCGCCATTGGCGCCAGTCTGATTAAGCCCGCATGATCGCTGTCTATTATTCCGTACACATCATAACACTTCTGGGTGTCGGGTATTGGCTCTATCGCCAGCGGCCCGACTCTTTGTTTTGGCCCGGGTTGATTCTAAAAATCTGTGCCGGTGTGGTGCTGGGTCTTCTCTACCGTTTTCACTATCAATCGGGCGACACCCTTCTTTTTTTTCAGGATGCAATATTCCTGAGTAAAAAATGTTTTGAGTCTCCGGTTGACTACCTGCAGTTCTTGTGGAATGACGAAGGTAGCCCATGGTTAACCGGTTTAACCTACTCGCAATATCGCTCCCTGTTTTTTGTCAAGGCCATCAGTCTGGTTGCCATCTTCACATTTCAACAATACGGGTTGGCCGCAGCCTGGTGTTCGTTCCTCTCGTTCCTGGGTTGCTGGTTGTTGTATCGAACCCTTTGTGCTCGTTGGCCGGAGGGCCGAGTGGCCGCAGCAATAAGTTTTTTGTTTTTCCCCTCGTTTGTGCTTTGGAGTTCGGGGTTGATCAAGGAGAGTCTTGCGGTGGCCGGCCTGATGGCGCTTACGGCTTTTTTGCTCCGCGCACTCTGGGGCCACGCGCGCCCGGCCGAAGTGTTTCTGTTTGTTTTCTCCGGTTGGATCGTGTGGGGACTGAAGTACTACTGGCTGGCCGTGTGGCTGCCGGTTGCCATAGC
>ERZ1066128.638-NODE-638-length-13049-cov-10.289826_pt1 | contig 13049 bp, 7 predicted proteins | sample MGYA00382775_ERZ1066128 | MGnify/ENA primary metagenome ERZ1066128 (study PRJEB33369, sample SAMEA5778358) | biofilm metagenome | biome: Industrial cooling water; feature: Water cooling tower basin; material: Biofilm | place: United Arab Emirates | collected...
GGGGCGAAAGCGCCACCAGGCCAAGGACAACCGAAATCAGGGCCGCGGCCGCCAGCGAAAAGCGAAGTTTACTGCGAAAGGGGGTGAACATTAGAAATAAATTGGGGTAAGTTATCTAATTTCGGAGATAATCTAATTCAAGCTATGTACAAGCAATTACGTTTCTTTTTTGGCTGGGTTTCCGTTTTGGCAGCCCTGGCCGCTTGCCAAAATCAAGATGCATTTACACTCAAAACAGGCGAAAGCGGAGGGTATGCGTATGAGTACGTAACGAACGATCCGCTTAAAGCGCGCATTTACACCCTAAAAAACGGGTTGAAAGTGTACCTCAGCCAATACAAAGCCGAACCGCGCATCTTCACCATGATTCCGGTGCGGGCGGGAGGGAAAAACGATCCGGCCAACAACACCGGCTTGGCGCACTACCTGGAGCACATCATGTTCAAGGGCACGTCTTCCTTTGGTACCCTGGATTGGGAAAAAGAAAAGCCTTTGCTGGATAGCATTGAGAATATGTTTAACACGTATGCCGCGCTTACTGATCCGGCCCGGCGCAAAGCGCAGTACCAATTGATCGACCAGGTGTCGAACGAGGCCTCCAAATTTGCAATCGCTAACGAGTATGATAAGATGATCAGTGAATTGGGCGGCACAGGCACCAACGCCTTCACATGGTACGACCAAACGGTGTACATCAACGATATTCCTACCAACCAATTAGAGAACTGGCTGCAGATTGAAGCTAACCGGTTTCGGATGATTACGCCCCGGTTGTTTCACACCGAGTTAGAGGCTGTGTATGAGGAAAAGAACATTTCGCTGGATAACGACTACAGCAAGAGCTTCGAAGCGATGTTTTCAGCGCTGTTTCCCACCCATCCCTACGGCACGCAAACTGTAATTGGTACCATTGATCATTTAAAAAATCCATCCATTACCGAAATCAAAAAATATTTTGATACCTATTATCGCCCCAACAATGTGGCCATTTGCCTGAGTGGTGATTTCGAATTTGATGCTACCATTGCGTTAATTGACAAATACTTTGGCGATTGGCAACCCAACGCGCAATTGCCCGAATGGAAAAAGACGGAGGAAGCTCCGCTCAGCCAGCCGGTGGTACGCGAGGTAGTAGGACCGGATGCGGAGTGGGTGAACATCGGTTTCCGGTTTACCGGGCGCACTGACGAAGATTACAAAAAGCTACGCCTGTTAGACATGATCCTTTCGAACAGCGAAGCCGGCCTCATTGACTTGAATTTGAAGCAGCAACAGAAAGTGATCGAGCCCACTTCGTATGTGCAGGGGTTGCGCGATTACAGTGCACACATGTTTTCCGGCCGCCCGCGCGAGGGGCAATCATTGGAAGAAGTGAAAGACCTGTTGCTTGGCCAGATTGAGTTGGTGAAGAAGGGCGAATTTGAAGATTGGCTGATTACTGCGGTCATCAACGACCTAAAGAAGAGCCAGATTCAGCGTTCTGAAGTGAATTATTTCCGGGCCGATCAACTCATGAGCGCGTTCATCAACCACATGCCGTGGCAACAGGCGGTGGCCGAAATTGAAGCCCTGCGAACGATTACCAAAGAGGAATTGGTGGCATTTGCAAACGCGCATTATAAAGACAACTACGTGGTGGTGTACAAGCGCACGGGTAAAGATGAGAACGTACAAAAAGTGGAGAAGCCATCCATTACAAAGGTGGCGTTGAATAAAGAAAGCAAGTCGCCTTTTCACGAAAAGATTCTGGCCAATAAAGTGGAGCGCCTCAAGCCGGTGTTTCTTGATTTTAAGAAAGACATTCAGAAGTTAACCATGAACAAAGACGTAGAGATTCTCTACACCCGCAACGAAGAGAACGATTTGTTTATGATGTATTACATCGCGGAAGCCGGTACCAACAACGATCCCCGCCTGCCGCTGGCGGTAGAGTATCTGGAATACCTCGGTACAGATCAGCTTTCGCCTGAGGATGTGAAGAAAGAGTTTTATAAACTCGGCACCAATTTTGGCGTGTTTGCGGGCGAAGATCGCACCTACATTTACCTGCAGGGCCTGGCCGAAAATATGGAGGCCTCTGTTAAGTTATTTGAGGATTTACTGGCAAACGCCAAGGCAGACGATACCTCGCTTCAAAAAATGATTGAAGGTGTTTTTAAGAAACGCGATGACCAGAAGAAAGATAAGTTTGCCATTCTTTGGCAGGGATTGGTGAACTTTGGCCTGTACGGCAGTGCATCGCCCTTTACCAATGTGTTGTCCAACAAATCGCTGCGCGAGTTGAAGTCGGATGAGTTGGTTTCGCTTATTCGCAATTTTACCCAGATGAAACACCGTGTGTTTTTTTACGGCCCTACGGACGACAAAAAATTAGTTTCGTTACTAAACACCTATCACCGGTTGCCGGATACGTTCCAACCGATTCCGCCAGCCACGAAATTCCAGATTACCGATATGTCTGCGCCAAAAGTGTTCTGGACGAATTACGACATGGTGCAGGCGGAAATCATTTTCTTGTCGAAGGCCGACTCGTTTAACATAGAGCGCCTGCCTGCTGCGCAGATGTTTAATGAGTATTTCGGGGGCAATATGTCCTCGCCGGTTTTTCAAGAGTTGCGCGAGGCGCAGGGTCTTGCGTATGCCGCTTTTGCCAATTATTCTGTGGCCGATAAGCCCGGCCAGAACGACTACTTTTTTGGGTACATCGGCACCCAGGCCGACAAGCAGACGGAGTCGATGAAGGCGATGAGTGAACTGATTCAAAACTTCCCGAAGTCCGAAGGTGGATTTGAAGTAGCACGCAATGCCGTGTTAAGCCGCATAGAGAGCGAGCGGGTAGTAAAGGCGGATAAACTCTTCCGCTACGATGACGCGCAGCGCAAAGGGATTGACTACGATATTCGTAAGTCTACGTACGAGCAGATTCAGAACATGACGCTGGAAGACGTAGAGGCGTTTCAGAAACAATACGTAAAGGACCGCAAGTTTAATATCGTGCTCGTGGGCGATCGTGCCAAGTTAAATTTAAAAGACTTGCAGAAGTATGGCGCGGTGCAAGAGCTTACGTTGGATGAGCTGTTTGGCTACGAGAAGCCGGTGAAGGTGAATGTAGAGAAGCCGATGTAGAGATTGCAGGTATCGCGCACGGGAACGGTGCGCGATACCCTAGAAGCCATCTGAAAAAATTCCCCGTCAGCCCGAATGAGTGTGAGACACCCGCAATTGCGGCGCTACATAAGGGGATTTCTCGGTCGTGCGTCCTTTGAAATGACGCGTTCTTTTTTTAGATGGCTTCTAATTAGATGGCTTCTAATCGTGGACTTTTCTGGGTCGAAAAATCAAGGTTTCGTGAGGTTAGTTTGATGTTACTTCAATCCCGTAGGGATTGAATAGTAGTAGCAAGTGAGGGAGGTTGGCTGCAACCCCGGAGGGGTTGAATTTCCGCTTGTATTGGTTTCGCGGTGCGACGTGTGGTTACGGCTGCTGATTGGTTGCCGGGATTGCGGCCGGGATTGAGCGCGTGTTTGAGCCCGAAGTGGAATGTGCGTTGGGTGGCGAGTAGCGAAAGCCCGTAAGCCGCCCGAGTGTAATTGCAATTAGAACTTATCCGGAATTTGTACAATGCGCACCACGATTTCGTGGGGGTCGCCATCTTTATCCAGCAAACTGAACTTAAGCATGGGGTTATCGCGCTTGATGTTGCTTTCTACATCTACAATCTGATTGTCTTGAAGGTGCTTCTGAATTTCCTTTTGCAAAATGAATAAGGCATTTGCGAAATCCACTTCAATGGGGCTGGGGTTGTAGGTGGTTGTTTTCATAACGTTCGTTACCAACGGATGAGGGCCGAGGCCCAAGTGAAGCCGCTACCAAACGCGGCCAGGCAAATTACGTCATTTTCTTTGAGCTTTCCTTCGCCCCACGCTTCGCTTAGGGCAATGGGAATGGAGGCTGCAGTGGTATTGCCATAGCGCTGGATGTTGTTATACACCTGGTCATCGCGCAACGAAAGTTTCTCCTGAATAAACTGGCTGATGCGTAGGTTGGCCTGGTGCGGCACCAGCAGGTTGATATCTTCCTTCTTCATGCCGTTGGCCGCCAATGCCTCGTTGATGACTTCCATGAAGCGCACCACGGCATGTTTGAAAACCTGATTGCCATTCATGTACACCTTGAAGCCGGAGGTATCGAGAATTTGCTCTGCCTGGCGTTCTTCGCGCGGGCGGCTGCTGCCGGGGTCTTTTACATATAATTCCTCCGCAAAGCGCCCGTCGGCATGGAGGTGGGTGGAAAGAATACCGGGTTTATCGCTGGCTTGCAGCACGGCTGCACCGGCGCCATCGCCAAAGATAACTGCGGTGTTGCGGCCGCGGGTGGAAACATCCAGCGCCGTGGACTGAATTTCGGCACCCACCACCAATACGGTTTTGTACATGCCGGTTTTGATAAATTGATCGGCTATGGAAAGGGCGTAAATAAAACCCGAGCATGCGTTTTTAATATCGAGTGCCCCAATGCCTTCCAGCCCAAGTTCGCGTTGCATAATCACGCCCGAGCCGGGAAAGTAGTAGTCGGACGTGATGGTGGCAAACACAATGAACTCTACTTCTTTAACATCTACATGGGCACGTTCCAATGCCATGCGTGCGGCCTTGGCGGCCATGTTGCCGACGGTGTCTTTGGTGGGATCGATCCACCGGCGCTCATGAATGCCGGTGCGCTCTACGATCCATTCATTATTGGTCTCCATCTGGGTGGAGAGATATTCGTTGGTAATGACTTGCTCTGGCACATGATGGCCCAGCCCGACAATTTTAGAAGAGCGCATAGGAAACACGTTTAGCGGCCGCTAAATTAAGGATTTGTTACAGGAAACCTAATGGCTGTTAGGGGTGGGGAGCTGCAAGCCACTAGCCACTAGCTACTAGCTGCTAGCAACTAGCAACTAGCTGCTAGCAACTAGCTACTAGCTACTAGCAACTAGCAACTAGCTACTAGCCACTAGCTACTAGCTACTAGCCACTAGCTACTAGCTACTCCCGCGAATAACGTCTAACAATTACCGTTTCACCAATCCCTTTGTATTGTCATCCGAATGGCGGTCGATGAGTTTGTGTAACGGATCGATGCCGGCTTTGCGGGGGCGCGACTTTACGCGGATGGTGAACGTGTTTTCCTTTTTTGTGATTTTGTGCTTTTGCAAGTAAATCAGGCTGTCCTTGCCGGCTTTGTTCTTGCCGTACACCCCAATGTCAATCCAATCGTTGATGGGGATGTTGGTCTCCAACCCGGTGGAATCGGCACGCAGTTTCTCGGCCGAGGTGAACAGGTTCACTTCAAACTCGTCTTTGCCTTTTTCGGTGAAGAAGGCAGAGTCGGTTTTGTTTTCGAAAAGCGTGATCGTTTCAAACATATCGGCAATCAGGTACTGCAGGCTATCGGGCGTTACCTTCCGGATTTCGGTGAGCAGATCGGCCGACGTAGGATACGGTGCATCTTTAAATCGCCAGGTTTCATTGTACCGTTGAAAGGCTTTGTTTACGCTGTCTTCGCTGATGTAGTCTTGCAGCGCGTAGAAAATGAGCGAGGCTTTGTTGTAGTGAATATATCCTTGTCCTTCCACGAATTGCAGCGGCTGTTCTTTTTTGCGTTCGGTGGCGCGTCCTTGCAGGTAGCGATCGAGCTCGTATTTCAAATACTTTTCAATCATCTCTGGGGCGATGGCGTGTTTCATTACCATTAGTGCAGAGTATTGCGACATACTTTCGCTCAGCATGGCGTTGCCTTTTACTCCTGCTTCCATGACTTGGTGTCCCCACCACTGGTGCGCTACTTCGTGCGCGGTTACGTAATACGTCATGTCCAGGTCTTTTTCCGGATCATCCACTTTTTGGATGAAGCCAATGCTTTCCGAATAGGGAACCGTATTCGCAAACGACTGGGCAAACGTGGCGTACCGTGGAAACTCCAGGATGCGCATTTGCCGATATTGAAATGGGCTGAATTTTTCTGAGTAGTAATTGAGCGCAGCCTTCATACTTTCCATCATGCGCTCTAAATTGTACTCGTGCCCGGGATGATAATAGATCTCCAGGTTCACATCGCGCCACTGATCGCGTTTTACGGCATATCTGGCCGAAAGGATGGAGTAAAAATTACACATCGGGGCGTCCATTTTGTAGTGGAAGTACTTCCGATTGTTTTCCGTCCACTCTTTTTGCAAGTATCCCGGCGCCACGGCAATCTGGTCGGTATCTGTGCCCAGCACGGCTTCGAAGCGGATGTGGTCGGCATCGTCTCCAAACAGACTTTGGGCAAGTCCGCGTGGGTCGTTTCGTTCCATCATCCGTTCTTTGGGCTGTAGTCCTTGTTTCTTGCGGTCGTCATCGTCTTCCAGTTCCGCACCGGGGTTGTAGCCAATGCCTGGCAAATAGGAGTTGTTCAGAAACGTGCCATTGAAAACGATGTTCGTGTTTGAGCCACCTTCTACGAAGCCGCGGGTAGCGAACGTTACTTTAAAGTCCATCTTCACCGAATCGCCCGGCTGCAGCGGATCCGCCAGCTGGTATATGAAGTAGCGAAACGTTTCGTTGCTCTCTTTCACTTTTGCCTCCCGATCGAACTTGAGATAGTTAATGGAAAGATCGGGGTTGATGTTTTGCTGAATGTGGATTTCAGGGATAGGCTGCGCGCTTTTGTTTTTGAGGAAATAAAATCCTTCCACAACGAAATCGCGCTTGGCGGGATAGAGGTCTACCTTTAGATTCGATTCGATAATCTTTGGTTGGGCGATGGATTCATACTTCTTGTACGTTTTTTCATAGTCGGCACTGAGCTTTTCCTGATCATCCGACTTTACAAACTTGTTGATGATAGACGTGTTGTAGTAGATGTAAAAGCCGCTGAATAAGAACACACAGCCAATGGCCAGCGCAAACGTGACCATGGGGCGGGTAAGGCGTAACCGCCCGGTTTTCCACCGCATTTTCATTACCGCTTCTGAGCCCCGCACCGAGAACACTACGGCAACGGCAAAGAGTAAACACGCAAATGCAAACCAGTACACCTTATACCACGAGAATGGAGTAAGAAAATGCCCGTACGAGTTCATGTCTGAATACGGGCCGATGCTGCCGCTGGCAAATTGCCAAAGGTTATGCTCCAGACCTACTTCGCCAAGTACTGCGCGCATGATAAAAAACACCACACACAGCGCAAATCCAAGAAACTTGTTGTTTACAAGTACCTGAATGAACATGGCCAGCAATGTGTAGAGCACCAGGAAAGACAGCGTGCTGGTGTACATCGAACCAAAATAAACCGGTAGTTCAAACTTGTAATAGCCATACGATACCTGAATGATCACCCCGCAAATAATGAGTACAAACAACGTGATCAGATAAATCCAGACCAGGCCTAGAAACTTGGCGGCCAGCCCTACAAACGTGGGCATGGGCGTTGTATCCACAATCAAGTTGATGTTTACCTGCCGCTCTTTCCATACCAATTCGCCCGCGTAAAAGATGGCAATGATCAGGAAGAAGAGATCAAACACATTCAGCAAACCCAGCACATTGTAGGTGGTAGGGTAGGAGCTGGTGCCGTACAACTGGTCGATATTGATGGAGTTTACGAAGAGAAACAAAATGCCACTGATCATGATGGCGATAAAGGGAATTTCGCGGATCACGATTTTGAAGTAGAACCACGAAAACGAGAAAAGCTGTTTTACATACGTGCTTGCGTTGATGATCTGGTGAGCCACCGGCACCAGCACGGTCTCCGGGCGAATGGTTGATTTTTTGGGCGCTACGGCCTTGCGCTTGATCAAGCCCGTGCGAACCACGTTGAAGGAAAACGCGAAATACGTAACTGCCAGCAACACCACCGCAAAGCCTACCCAGATCAGGCGGTTGTACAGCATGATGCCTTCTACTGGTACCAGTTGCGTGTTTCGCTCGGCCGGTGTCCAGTAGCGTGTAACATATTCAAATGTGTTGAGGGCAAACGGATCGAGCAGGGCTGCGATATGCTGGTACTCCAGATCGCGAACAAATGTGTTTGCTAATTCGTAGGCGATGATGAGCAAAATGCCTTGCGTGTAAATCATGATGGAATTGCGCGCGAGGGCTCCGGCGGCAAAGAAGATGGCTCCGGAAATAAACAGGTTGGTGACGGTAAAAACCAGGAACGGTTGGAAGTAATGCCATGCGTTAAAGGCCAGAATTTCTTTTTCTTTCCAGTCCACATCCCATGGCAAATATTTGCCAATGGCAAAACCACCCATGAAGCCCAACCAAATACCGCAGTAAATCAGCACCACAACAAAAAATGAGCCTGCAAACCGGCCCATGAGATAATCAAACTTTTTGAGTGGTGTGCTGAATAGAATGGCCTCGGTATTGTGATCAAAGTCGCGCAGCACGGCTACGCCCATCACGGCCGAAGTGATCATGGTGAGGGCGAACGACATGATTAGCGTCATGATGCTAAGCACATACGGAGCGTTGGCTTTGATTTGCCCCACGGCGCCGCCAATCCGCACCACCGGGCTGGCCACCGCCAGAAAACACAAAAGAAAGATGATGCCGAAGTAAATGTAATTGGCTGCCCGCCCTTTGCGGTAGTGCCATTCAAAACGAAAGACTTCTTTAAACATGGCGCGGGGGTTTAAGCGGTTACGGTTTCGCGTTGCGATGCGGTAATGTGCGAGAAGTACACATCTTCCAAATCAACGGTTACACGCTCGAAGTGGGCATCGGGCTGAGATTCGCTGTACACATGGATTTCGGGCACGCCTGCAATGAGGCGGTCGGAGATGACGGTAAATTGTGCTTTGTGTTCTTCCAGCTCGCCTTTTTTGATTTTCTTTTTCCAGATTTTGCCCTCTACAGCCGCCAGTGCATCGGTAGGGCTGCCGTTAAAGAGCACCTGGCCGAGGTTAATGATGGCCATGTCGGTACAAAGTTCTTTTACATCTTCTACGATGTGGGTGGATAAAATCACGATGGTGTTTTCGCCCAGTTCAGAGAGCAGGTTGAGGAAGCGGTTGCGCTCGGCCGGATCAAGACCTGCCGTGGGTTCGTCTACGATGATCAGTTTGGGGTTGGCCAGAAGCGCCTGCGCGATGCCAAACCGTTGCTTCATACCGCCGGAGTAGCCGCCCAGATTTTTATTGCGGGCGGCCCACAGGTTGGTTTTATGCAGTAAGGCTTCTACCACTTCTTTGCGTTCTTTTTTGTTGACGATGCCTTTCAACACCGCCAGGTGGTCGAGCAGGGTAACGGCATCGATTTTGGGGTATACGCCAAACTCCTGCGGCAGGTAGCCAAGAATTTTGCGAACGTCTTCTTTTTGCGTGAGTACGTTGATGTTGCCCAGGGTGATTGAGCCGCTGTCGGCCTCCTGCAAAGTGGCGATGGTGCGCATGAGTGAGGATTTGCCCGCCCCGTTGGGGCCCAGCAGGCCGAACATGCCTTGGCGGATGGTGAGATTTACGCCCTTCAGCGCCTGTACGCCGTTGGAGTAGGTTTTGTTCAGGTTTTGGATGATCAGTTCCATGAATCGGGGATTATCTGGGTTAGTCGCGGAGAAAAGAAAATTGTTACAGTTAAAAATAGAAAACTTCGTTTAGGCCATCTTGAAATGTTATTTCAGTTAGAACAACGTTCTGGGCCTTATGGGAAACCCGTTGGGTGTACGGAGATTTCCGGCCAGGGACCGCAGCGGATACCCCGCACCCCGATGGAACGGGCGTGGGCGTGTGCGATCGGGGGCGGAGTAGCAGCGGAGGGCCCGCCCGCGCGAAGGGTAGCGGGTGCCGAGGGCGCGGGGGCCGCCAAGAAAAGGATCACTAGAATTCATTTCAAACACATTTCTGGCATGTTGAACGCAAGTGATCCATCCCAACGTGGCGCATGGTGATCAGGGATTTGTCGGTGTGCCGCCCGCGAAATGCGTTTGCCATTTTTTTGTGATGGCTTCTAAATAAAATGTTGGGTGCGCACCACCTGCACGTCGGACACGTAGGCCACCATGGCGTATTTATCGAAGTATTTGCGTTGCAGGTGGTCGAGAATTTTATTGCTCACCTCTTCGGAGACGATGGTTTCAATTTTTACGTTCTCGCCTTCCCAGATGCTCTCGCGTTTGCCCTGCTCGCCCTTACCGCGAACGGTGGCTACGGTGTAGCCTTTGGCCCCGAGGGTGATGATTTCTTTTTCGAGCGTGGCTTCCAGCACTTCTTCGGCAATAATGGTAACAAGCTTTAGGGGCGTCATACAGGTATGTGGTAAATAAGGTCTGCAAAATAATGGTAAAGTGGAATTCCCACCATGATGTTGAACGGGAACGTGATGGCCAGTGCCCCGGTGAGGTAGTACGAGGGGCTGGCTTCGGGCAACGCTACGCGGCAGGCGGCCGGGGCTGCGATGTACGAGGCGCTGGCCGCCAACACCCCGAGTACGGTGGCGCCGCCCTCGCTAAGGCCCGCCCATTGGCCGAGGTAGATGCCCAGCACGGCATGAACGATGGGCATGAGTACGCCAAAGCCAATCAGGAAGATGCCGCCTTTTTTGAATTCGCCCAGCCGGCGGCCGGCCACGAGCCCGGCTTCGAGGAGGAACAGCGTAAGCACGCCTTTAAAGGGCGCATCGAACAGCGGTGAGACGAGCTCCCACCCGCTGGTGCCGCACGCAAACCCGATGATGAGAAAGCCAAAGAGGAGAATGCTGCTTTTGCCGGCGAGCAGCTCGCGTGCAATTTCTTTTAGCGAGGCGCCTTCTTGCGTGGGGAAGCGGGCGTTGATGCGCGCCAGTGAGATGCCGATGAGGATGGCGGGTACTTCCATGAGGGCAAGCATGCTGGGCATGAAGCCTTCTACCTCAATGCCGAGCGTATCGTGAAATACGATGGCGGCGCTAAACGTAACGGCGGACACCGAACCGTAGTGGGCGGCAAGGGCGGCTGCGTTGGGCACATCGAATTTGCCGACTTTGCGCATGATGAAGTACGTCCATAGCGGAATGGCGATGCACAGCGCGAGCGCAGCGAGCGCGGGTAAGATCACTTCATCGAAATGGGAAAGCGAGAGTTTGTAACCGCCCTTCATGCCGATGGCTACCATGAGGTAGATGGTGAGCGAGGTGTAGAGCGACTCCGGAAACTTCAGGTCGCTTTTGAGGCGGGCCGCCACGATGCCCAGAAGGAAGGCAAGCACCATGGGGGTGAGGAGGCTGGCGAACATGGGGTTGGGTTAGGGTTTGGCGTGCGGTGATGCTGCGGTGACGTGAAGTTGAAAATTCAATATTGAAAATTCAAAACTTGCGCCGCGAAATTTAGGCGCTCGCCGCACTTTCGCTACAATATAAACCGCTCAGGTCTCTGCCCGCGGGCAACCCGGAGACGTGAGCGGGTTAAAAAAGATTACACCACCACGTTCACGATCTTGCCCGGCACTACAATTACCTTTTTGGGCGGCTTGCCTTCCGTCCACTTCTGCACCACCTCGCTGGCCAGTACGTTGCGCTCGATGTCTTCTTTGGGCATATCCAACGCGAAGTTGATTTCGGTGCGCACTTTGCCGTTGATGGAGATCGGGTAATTGAAGCTGCTTTCCACGAGGTATTGTTCGTTCCACGCGGGGAAGCTGGCGTTGAGAATGGAATCCGTGTGGCCCAGCTTCTCCCAAAGTTCTTCGGAAATGTGCGGGGCAAAGGGTGCGAGGGCGATGACGAGCGGCTCCAGTACTGCGCGCTTGTTGCACTTGAGCGAAGTGAGTTCGTTGGCGCAGATCATGAATTCGCTTACGCTGGTATTGAACGAGAAGTTGTTAATGTCTTGTTCGATTTTTTTGAGTGTGCGGTGCAGCACTTTAAGCTCTTCTTTCGTGGGTTCGGCATCGGTGAGTTTCCAGTTGCCGTTGCTGTCGTGGAAGAGGTTCCAGAAGCGCCTGAGGAATTTATACACTCCATCGATGCCTTGTGTGCTCCACGGTTTGGAGGCTTCCAGCGGACCGAGGAACATTTCGTACATGCGCAGGGTGTCGGCTCCGTAGTTGTCTACGATGTCATCCGGGTTTACCACGTTGAAGTAGGACTTGCTCATCTTTTCGATGGCGGAGCCGCAGATGTATTTGCCTTTTGTTCGATCTGTCGTCAGATTTCCGTCTTTATCTTCAAGGATAAATTCTGCGTTGCTAAACTCCGGTCTCCACTTTCGAAAAGCCTCGATATCCAAACCTTTCATGTCATTGCAGAGGTTGATTGCGACATGCAGGCCACTTATGAAGTTTAAACCATAATGTTCTTTCCCTGCCATCACCTCGTCTGTCCAGTTTACTAACGCTCCACCTCCACCGAAAAAGTTTTTGCCGAGTAAGGAGTTGATCTTTTCGGAATAGGAAGTTAGTGCCAAGTCATCATCCTCACTGTGAAGCTTTTCATACAGGCTCTTGGTTATGAAGATGGCCGTTCCATTGACACGATAAACGAATTTCGAGTCACCTTGAATCTTCCCCTGATTGATCAATTTCTTAAACGGCTCATCAAATTTCAGGTAGCCGAGGTCGTGCAGAATCTTTACCCACAAACGCGAGTAGAGCAAATGGGCCACGGCATGTTCGGAGCCGCCCACATACACATCCACCTGGCCCCAGTAGTCGAGGGCTTTCTGATCCGCGAAAGCGTTTTCATTGTGCGGATCCATATACCGCAGAAAATACCAGGCTGCACCGGCATGCGTGGGCATGGTGTTGCTGTCGCGCTTCTGGCCCGGAGCAAAGTTGATCCAGTCCGTTAAGTTGGCCAGCGGGCCCTCGCCCGTGCCGCTGGGCTTAAAGTTGTTTGAGGGTGGCAGTTCCAGCGGCAGCTCATGTTCTGCCATCGGGTAGGGGATGTCGTTTTTAAACATCACCGGAAACGGCTCGCCCCAGTACCGCTGGCGGCTCCAGCCCGCATCGCGCATTTTGTAGTTAATCTGCTTCTGCCCAATGCCCCGCTTCTCCAGTTCGTCAATCACCACATCTATGGCTTTGTGCATCACCAGGCCGT
>ERZ1066128.639-NODE-639-length-12966-cov-10.936953_pt1 | contig 12966 bp, 10 predicted proteins | sample MGYA00382775_ERZ1066128 | MGnify/ENA primary metagenome ERZ1066128 (study PRJEB33369, sample SAMEA5778358) | biofilm metagenome | biome: Industrial cooling water; feature: Water cooling tower basin; material: Biofilm | place: United Arab Emirates | collected...
CGTTTCTACCGGGCAGAACTGGCTGGCTACCCAAGGCGTTTACCTCCAATCCCACTCGCCGGTAGACGGCCAACTGATTGGCGCTGTGCAGGCAGCCGATGCGGCTTCTTTCCAGCAAGTGATTGACGCGGCACAACGGGCGTTTCTGCAATGGCGGTTGGTGCCGGCTCCACAGCGGGGCGAGGTTGTTCGGCAGATCGGGCAGGAACTGCGCAAATACAAAGAACCACTGGGCAAGCTTGTGTCGTACGAAATGGGCAAGTCGTATCAGGAAGGTTTGGGCGAGGTGCAAGAGATGATTGATATCTGCGATTTTGCCGTGGGATTGTCGCGCCAACTTCACGGTGTAACCATGCACTCCGAGCGGCCCCTCCATCGCATGTATGAGCAGTACCATCCACTGGGGGTAGTAGGAGTTATTTCGGCCTTCAATTTTCCGGTGGCTGTGTGGTCGTGGAATGCCATGATCGCCTGGGTTTGCGGAGACACTTGCATTTGGAAACCTTCGGAAAAGACGCCGTTATGCAGCGTGGCCTGCCAGCGGATTGTGGCCGATGTTTTTGAACGAAACGATGTGCCCGAAGGGGTAAGCTGTATTGTGAATGGCGGCGCAGAAGTGGGGCAGTGGCTAGCCGCCAGCGAAGCGGTGCCGCTCGTATCCGCCACTGGCTCTACCCGCATGGGCAAGGCGGTGGGCAGAACGGTAAGCGAGCGACTCGGCCGGGCGTTGTTGGAGTTAGGCGGCAACAATGCCATCATCATTTCAGAAAAAGCCAACCTGGATATGGCAATTCGGGCAGCAGTATTTGGTGCCGTGGGCACGGCCGGGCAGCGGTGCACTACCACCCGTCGGTTAATCATTCATGAAAGCGTGTACGCAGATTTCACTCAACGCCTCACCAAAGCCTATGCCCAAATCAACATTGGCAACCCACTGGACCAACGGTACCATATGGGGCCTTTGATTGATGTTGCAGCCGTGCAAAGTTATCTACAGGCGTTGCAGCAGGTGCGCGAGTCGGGCGGTAGGTTTTTGATTGAGGGCGGAGTGCTTACCGGCCCCGGTTATGAGTCTGGCTGCTATGTGAAGCCTGCGGTTGCCGAGGTGCAAAACGACTGGCCGATTGTGCAACACGAAACGTTTGCTCCAATACTCTATCTGATGAAATACCGCACACTGCCCGAGGCCATTGCATTGCAAAATGGCGTAAAACAGGGCTTGTCATCGTCCATCATGACAACCGATATGCACGAGATGGAATTGTACCTTTCCCATGCCGGTTCTGATTGCGGTATTGCGAACGTGAATATCGGTACCAGCGGTGCGGAGATTGGCGGTGCGTTTGGCGGTGAGAAAGAAACCGGAGGAGGCCGGGAATCGGGTTCAGATGCGTGGAAAGCCTACATGCGCAGGCAGACAAACACCATTAACTACGGGGCGAGTTTGCCGCTCGCTCAGGGAATCAAATTCGATCTGTAATCCGTTTGCAAATCCGTTTGCCAAGTTCTATTTTAGACCCTTTATAATCCATCCATACAACAATGGCAGCCAAGAAGTTTCGCACAGTAATGTTGATTGATGACAACGAAATCGATAATCTCATCAATCAAAAAATGATTGAGGCAGCGGCTGTGGCAGAAAACATCTACACCCACACCGGTGCTAAAAGTGCCATTGAGTTTTTGCGAAACATGGAAAAACTGGATATGGCAGATAAAGTGCTGCCCGACGTTATCTTTCTGGATATTGATATGCCGTTAATGGATGGTTTCCAGTTCCTTGATGAGTTTGAAAAGCTAAGTACATCCGCAAAAAAGAAGTGCGCCATTGTGATGCTCACCTCCTCCATTAACCCTCAAGACTTCAACCGTTCAAAAAAATACCCGAACGTAAAACTTTATCTCAACAAGCCGCTCTCGCATGAGAGCATCATCAAGCTGGAAGTTTAATCTACACCTCTAAACGCGTCAGGTTTTCTACAAATTCCTCATCCATCTTGATGAGCGAAACCGGTGAGAAGTAGTTCACCGAAATGGCTTTGAACTTGGGGATTACCGCGTTGATCTTTTTCGGCTTTTCTTTTTTCGCTTCGCTGGTCGCGATTTTCAGAATTTTCAGGAACATAAGCACATTTTCGCACTCGTCTTTCCCGAACATACGGATCTGGCGCTGAATGGAGTTGCTCAATTGGTTGAACAGTTCGAAGTCGCGTGTCATGCAATATTGTAACGCCAACACCGCCTTCACTTCCATTTGGGCAAATGGATACCGCTTCAGGCTCGTTTCATTCAGGAAGTTGTTAATCATACGGGCAGCCTCTTCAAATTTGCCCACGTAGTAACACGATAGCGCACGATAGACCACGTACACCAATTGGCGCGGCACGTCATTTACATCTGGTTCGTAATCGGTGAAGAGCGTTTCGTTCTCAGCATACAATTCTTTTTCGGTGCCCAGGCGTAACTGCCTTTCCATTTTCGAGATCAGAAATTGGGCGGAGAAAGTATAGTAGGGGTAGTTTACCAACAGGTTGGAGGTGGCATCGTTAACCTCTTCAAAATACTTTTCTGCCTGCTTGTATACTTTGTAATGGTTGTAGTATTCCAACTTCAGGAACTCGAACACCAGGTTGATGTGGTAATACACCGGGTCGAGATTATACGTATCGAAGATTTTCTGCACGTGGTGGAAGATATCTTCAATCGATTCCCCGTCTTGCATGTTGTCTTCGCGTTCCACAAATAGACGGTGAAAAACCAGCATGCAACTCATGTAAATGTACAGCCGGTGCGACTCGTATAACTTCGCCACGTTTTGCATCTCTTTCATGAGTAACTCCAGCCCGAGTTTTTCGGTTTCATCTCCACTTAAAAAGAAGCTGCCGTACTTTTTGAAATAATCGGCAAGCAAATCTTCGGCTTTATCTACGGCCAGCATATACGCCACGTGGCGGTTGTACAATTGCGAATAGTTAAAGTACTCGGGCGAGTTGATGTGTAGTTTCTTCAATCCTTTGTAAACTATGGTCAGCTCGCTGGCCAGATCGTAATCCAAAAGCTCCTTTTCGAGTTTTTTCAGCGTGGCCACAGAAATCGTGCGTTTTTTGGTAAAAAGCACCTCGTTCAGGTTGGCTACTTTGCGCAGAATGTCGGTACGGGGGCTTTCCATCTGCTGCAGCAGATGTTCTTCTATCTTTTGATTTAAGCGAGAACGAAGCGTGTAGTAGGCGTTGGCATTTACATCTAACTCCACCATTATTTTGCTATCGGATAGCTGACGCTCGCGAAGCGCTTTTAGGAGGTAGGCCGACTTTTCCGCATTACTTTCAATCAATGAGTCGTGAATGGATTTGAAATCCTTTTCCGACAACTGCTTGATAATATTTTTGAGCTTAGCCATGTGCTGTAGACAAGATGAATTGATTGGAAAAGTTACAAAAAATATCATCGGCAACAAGAATAAACGGCGGGCGGCCGCGTCAAAATAGTGGGGCGTGTTTTGAACACACGCTTCAATTCAACTTTTGCTATGGATCAGATTTCTCAGGCGATTGTAGATGCCGTAAAGCAAGTAAAGCTTTCGGTGGTTAAGATTGATGTTTTTCGCAGACAGGGCGGTAAGTTAAAGCCAGCAGGCGGTGGATCCGGGTTCATTTTTTCCTCCGATGGCCTGTTGTTCACCAACCATCATGTAATTCAGGGTGCCGACCGGATTATGGTTGCTGTGGCGGATGAAAACGAGATTGAGGCCGAGGTGCTTGGCACCGATCCGGACACAGATCTGGCACTGTTAAAAATCTTTTCCACCGGTTTTGCCGCAGCCAAACTGGGCGATGCACACCAGTTACAAATTGGCCAAATGGTATTGGCCATCGGCAATCCGTTTGGGTATCAGCACACGGTAACCATGGGCGTGGTTAGCGCGCTTGGGCGCACCTTGCGCGCGCAGAACGGAAGTTTGGTAGATCACGTGATCCAGACAGATGCCGCACTAAATCCGGGAAATTCCGGCGGACCAATGATCAACCTGGCGGGCGAGGTGGTGGGTGTAAATACCGCGGTGCTGCTTGGTGCACAGGGCTTGAGTTTTTCTGTGGCCATTAACACGGCCAAGGAAATTGCAGACCAACTGCTGCGCACCGGGCGTGTTTTCAAGGCGTATTTGGGTTTGGCCCTGCAAGAAATTGAATTAGTGCCCCGACTAAAAAACCGCTACCAATTGCCCAACAACAAGGCACTTTTTGTGGTTGCCACCGAGCCCGATTCGCCAGCTTCGCGGTCGCAGATTGAGTCGGGCGATATCATCGTCTCATTTAATCAACGACCCGTACAGTCGTTGCACGAGTTATTCCGTGAGTTATCAAAAAAAGAAATTTTACACGCGGTAGATGTAGGCGTGCTTCGCCAAGGGCAGTTACTCTATGTGCCCATTTTCCCAACGGAGCGAAATTTTGTTAAAAGCCGTTAACGGAAATACCAGCGGTAAAGGAGTTCATGGTGGTACCCTCCGGTCCTTTGCCAGGGGCAAACGTTTCGGAGAGATTGTAGTTCACAAACCAGTTAAACCCACCGATTCCAAACCGAAGGTAAACGCCATATCGAATTTGATTCAGGCCGAAATTGCGTTTGTTTTTTAGCGTAATGAGTTCGCCATCCTCCTCGTACTTCAGCTTGGTAAAGGCATCGTACAACACCCCGATACGCCCTCCAATGGCCACATTAAAACTGCGTGCAATGTCCTCCGGCCGGGTGTCAAAACGGAATTCAATGGGCACTTCAAGATAATTCGTTGCAAACATCGACTTCCGTGCCGATACGCCCAGAATGGAACTGCCGCGCACGAGGTTGTATTGCTCTACTTGATTCTCGGCTACCGCACCTGTGGCGGTAAGTTCAACGGTATCCCGTAAGGTAAAGCCGTTGGTAAACTTCCAGCGTTCGAGGCTCAGCCCGATGCCGGGATTGAAACTGAATTTTGTTTTGCCTAGGCGAATCGGGTATTGATAATACAGGTTTACGGTGCGAGAGCCCCAGAACCCCTGCCGAAAATTAGTGGGGCGATCCAGTGCGCGGTTTACCCCCACATCAATCATAAAATTGCCCGGAATATCAGGGCGGGCTACTTTTTTTTCCGGATTTGCCTGCGACCAAAGCAGCGTGGGAGCTACCGATAAACAAAGCAACAGCGCGGCTTTTTGTATGTTCATTTTTCCCGTTTCGTACTAAGATGAAGAGAGCCCAAAAATAGTTGTTTTCGGTTTGTGCCCAACGATCATTTTGGCTGATCCGATTAATTCTTTTACATTTGCGCTCTCTTTTTTGGGCTCGTAGCTTAATTGAATAGAGCATCTGACTACGGATCAGAAGGTTGGGGGTTTGAATCCCTCCGAGCCCACGTTGAATATCAAGCAGTTGTACCCGATGCGGGCAACTGCTTTTTCTTTTTGGGTACATGAAAAGGTACACCCCTTTTTAGTTTTTACCACAGGCCGGATACGCGAGATAGAAGTAACGATTACAAAGACGCTCACACAATTTTTTACCACTCCCCCTGGGGTAGTTATCAAACTATGAAAGCTATTTCAACACGCCGGAGTATTCAAGAACATTGGGCCGCTAGGAACAAAAGAACAAAAATAGCTGCGAACACCATCACCCGGGTTGAAGCCAGGTATTGAGGCAAGACAAGCACCTTTAAATTGATGCGAGAAAAAGTTACTATAGTTTTTGTAGAAGCTCTTCGACTAAATGGCAATGTCCGAAGTAGTCGGTTAACTGATACTCGGGCCAACGATACTTTTTATCTACTATTATGAATGTATCTTTGGTTAAACCCATCTTGACTCCGTCTTCTGATTCTTTCAAAATCCACAAACCTTTTTTGAACCCGGTTTTGTTTGTTCCGGTAAAAATCCCGATCAGAACCAACCCATTTCCCTCTTTCCTAAGAACAACTACTGGCCTAGGTTTACTTTGACGTGGATCTTCTTCGAAGGGAACTGAGGTAAAGAAAATGTCCCCAACTTCGATCATAAAGAAGAATCATGATTAATTGAATGTGAAATGGTCGTCCTTAATTGATTCAAAATTCTTAGACAACTCTAATAATTGATTTTTCTGTTCTTCAGATAGCGGTTGATAAGCTTGAGGGTAAAGGGTCTTGCGAAGCCTTTCTTCTGCTTGATTGAATATTTTACGACCATGTTTCATTTGGCCAATGATAGGTTTGAAGAAGAAGAGGGTTTCCAAAGGAGCTGCCGACTTTAATACAGCATCTCCCTCTATTTTTCTTTGCCTAATTTTTCCGTGATGCTTCATTAATTCCCTTTTATCAAAGCTATCTATACTTGAGAAGAATTTGGCAATGCGCCTTTCGAGCTTATAATTCAAACGAACTAGGGTCAGCCAAAAGGCAAATGCACCGATTGCGAGTAGGGGTGTTAATACGACTAGTCCGGTTAGGCCGAAAAGACTATTAACTACCTTGACTATCCAGTTGATAGAATTGATAACGGGTCGGAGGACACGATCAAAGGAATTGGTTTCCTCTAAAATAGCTATTTCACTAGTTAGCATTGGGCTTACTAATTAGTTTCTACGTTGAAATGTGAACAGGTAACGCCTTATCAATACCGAAATATATGTGAATAAACTGAAATTGTAACACAAATGTTTCATTTGAGTTTCTTAGTAATTTTCAACCGTCCCAAATAGTATTCCGCCAATATCCACTTGGGTAATAAAATATTTTCCAATTCAGACGAATTTGATTCTCACTGCTGTCTTTAGGGGTGATGAATTAGCCACGTGGCACATCCAAAAGATCATGAGGTTTTTCCCGTGGATACGGTTGTTAGATTGAAGCGCACCGGACAATTTGCGCTCATCCGATCGCACACCTTCCAACAAGCAGAACAAGGCTTTTTGAACTACCTGGGAGAGATCGAGGGAAGGCAAGGAACCTACGCCTTTATAACGATGTTTTAGAATTAGAATGTCTGCTGTTGCAAACAGCGACTCCCGAAAAAATGAACGTACCGGACAAAAAATGGGGCCCACACGCCCCATTTCCGAAACAAACAATTAAAGGATATGAAAAATACTCCCCGAAGAAAGTCCAATTAAGGAATCATACCAATAATCCGACCGAGGCTTTACTCACGCAGCGGCTGGAAGTCGCCCCGGACAATAGCCATGAACGAGTATTGATATTTTGTCGCGACCTTTTCTATCGTTGGATGTCTCCTGACGGCTTCCATAGAACAAGTTTTCAAATCCGCCCAGGAAAATAGAATCCCTCCGAGCCCACGTAAAAGGCCGGTGTTTCCGGCCTTTTTTATTCCCACGCAACCCCGCGATCATCAAACGGCACAGGTTGCCAGACACCGTTTTTTAAAGCCATTAGTTCGCGGTAGCCGATTTGCCGTAGCAACCGTGCGGTCTCTGCAAAGTTGTGGTGTAGCTCGCTGGTGTGATGGGCATCCGAACTCATCACTACCGGTATTTTCATCGCATGGGCCGCTCGAATGATCCATGCGGAGGGATAGGGTTCGCTGGTCTTTTTTTGATAAATGCCGCGGGTATTGATCTCCAAAATAACTCCTGTGGCGGCAATCAGCTTCAGCGTTTCCATTACCTGCTCGCGGTACCACTTGCTGGTTTCGTCAAACAATATTTTTTCTCGGTTATGGATTTTGATCTTATCGAGATGGCCCACAATGGAAGGCGGTGAGGTCTGAAGCATTTTTTGCATTTGGCCGTAATAGTGCGAAACAGCCGCCGGGTAATTGCCGGAAAATAATTCCACCACGCCCCGTGTAAAAAGCGCTGTGCTCATGTCAACTTCCCAAGGCGTATCATCCAACTGACCCGCGATGTGGATGGAACCGATGGTATAATCTACCTGCGCGTGAATGTCTTTAGGTCCAATCAGGTCTTCCAAAAAATCCACTTCCAACCCGATGTAGAGTTCGATTTCCGGAAACTGCGTTTGCTGCGTTCGGATCTCGGCCACGTAACTTTCCAACTCGCCAGCCCGCATGGCCCACGGGCGCGCAATCGGGGTGGGGAGGGGGGCGTGGGAGGAGATACCCCCGCTGCGCAACCTCCGTTTGCTAATTTCGTTTACACTCTCGGCAATCGTACTTTTTCCATCACAATAGGTGGTGTGCAAATGGTAATTTGGCCAGCCTGTTTGTACAATGAGATTATCTTTAATTTGCATGCATTAACCCGATCAATATGAAACCGTGTATTTTCGTTTTCACTGTGTTCTCGGTAATTTTTACCTACGCGCAAAAGGTACCATCGTCCAACCAAAATTCATACCTACATAATTATAATATTATTGAGCGCATGGGTTCCGGGCAGTTGGCGTCTCAATCGGGTATTGTTCCCGGCATTGCTGCCCCGCCGCCCGAAGTGTTAGGGGACGTGTACCTCCATCCGGATTACCGCATTACTACTTTTCAGCTTTACGAGAACGATAAACTGGTGGAGGGATTCCCTTCCCGCTTTGATATTCGGAGCAACGAGTTTGATCTGGTTACCAAGCAAGGCATCCGGGCATTGCGGGGTGACCAGGTGAAGAGTATCGTTTGGATGGATTCCGTAAGCAAGCAGCCGCAATACTTGGTGAACGGTAAAGAGTTTTTGAACGAAGCGAACGTACAGTACACCGGTTTTTTTCAAATCATCAACCAAGGCAGTATGATGCTGCTGAAGAAAACCGAGATTTTCGTAAAAGATCCGGATTTTCATCCCGCACTTAATGTGGGAAGCCGGGATATACGCATTAACAAAAAGAGCTCTTTGTATTACACCGTTGGAAAGCAAGCACTTCTGTGGCCCGGTAAAAAACAGGGCATGAAACTATTCGCATCCAAGGCAGATGAAATCAACACATTCATTAAAGTGAATCAGCTTGACCTTGCCAAAGAAGGACACCTAAGTGCACTGATTGGCTACTACAATTCGCTCACGAACTGAGTTGAGCAATACGTTCTGTAAGCGATTTTATTTTTGCCTCAGCGTCGGCCTGCTTTTTGCGCTCGTTGGCGATCACTGCTTCAGGGGCCCCGGCCACAAATTTTTCGTTCGATAGTTTTTTCAACACACTTTGCAAGAACCCTTGCTGGTAAGTGAGTTCTTTCTGGAGTTGTGCCCGCTCTTCTTCTGGATCCAGCCGGTCGCCCAACGGCAAGAAAAACTCATTTGTGCGCACCCGGAAAGAAGCCGCGTTGGGTACGGACTCAGTCCCCACCGAAACGCTCGAAATGTTGGCCAGTTTTTGGATGACCGGCCAAAAACCACGTACCAGTTTCTCAGGTTGAATCACCACTAATGCCAGTGCGTCTTTTGGGGAGAGCCCTTTGCTGCTGCGTACGTTTCGGATTTGAGTTACAATTTCAAAACCGATTTGCGCCTCGGCGTTGACGGCTGCATCAACAGCTCCCGCTTTTGGCCACGGGCGTTGCGCCAAAAATTCATCCGGCTGCCGGGTGGCAAGGGCTTGCCATAATTCTTCGGATAAGAACGGCATGAACGGATGCAGCAGGGCCATTAATTGTTCGAAATAGCGGCGCGTAAATTCATGCGTTGTTTGATCTAACGGGCTGCCGTACGCGGGCTTGATCATCTCCAGGTACCACGCACAGAAATCATCCCAAATCAAGGTATATACCAGTTTTAATGCTTCGGAGATGCGGTACTTGCCGAACAAGTCGTTAAGCTCAATTACACTCTCGTTAAAACGCGACTCAAACCAGCGCATGGCAATTTCGTTGGCGGCGGGTACAGGCGCAGCGGCGGCGGGTAAGCCTTGCAGCAACCGGAAGGCATTCCAAATTTTGTTTGCAAAGTTTCTGCCTTGTTCGCACAGTTTCTCGTCAAACAACAAATCATTGCCCGCGGGCGAGCTAAAGAGCATGCCGGTACGCACGCCATCGGCTCCGTATTTGGCAATCAGATCCAGCGGGTCGGGCGAATTGCCAAGCGACTTCGACATCTTCCGGCCTTGTTTATCGCGTACAATGCCGGTGAGATACACATCGTGAAATGGTTTCTCATTCATGTATTCGTATCCGGCAATCATCATTCGGGCTACCCAGAAGAACAGGATTTCGGGCGCGGTTACAAGCACTTGCGTGGGATAGAAAAAACGCAGATCGGAGTTGGGCCGAACATCAAGTTTGCCGGTTTGATCGTTATAGCTGGCATCGCTCAAGCCTTCGAATACCTCCATCGGCCATAGCCAGGAAGATGCCCAGGTATCCAGCACGTCGGCATCCTGGCGCAAATCCGAAACGGAAATTTTTCTGCCACACTTTTCTGCTGCAAGTGTACATGCTTCTTCTACGGTTTCCGCTACAACAAAATCATCAGCGCCCGCACCATAATAGTACGCCGGGATACGATGACCCCACCACAATTGGCGCGAGATACACCAGTCGCGCACGTTTTCCATCCAATGGCGGTACGTATTTTTAAACTTCGCGGGATAGAGCTTTACCTCATCCGTTTCCACCGCGTCTTTTGCGCGCACGGAAATCTCTTTCATTTTCACAAACCATTGTAACGAAAGCTTGGGCTCTACCACCGAGTTGGTACGTTCTGACCGACCGATGCGGGTAATGAATTCTTCTTCTTTCACCAGCAAGCCGAGTGCGCTGAGCTCACGAACTACTTCTTTCCGAACCTTAAACCGATCAACCCCCACAAATTTTGGAATCTCGCAACTGGCGTTAAGTGTGCCATCATCATTGATTGTATCGATTACGGGCAGGCCATGGCGTTGTCCAATCTCATAGTCGTTTACATCATGCGCGGGGGTAACCTTGAGGCACCCGGTTCCAAATGCAGTATCCACGTAGGTATCGGCAATGATGGGAATCTCACGTTGAATCAGTGGTACCAGCGCTTTTTTTCCAATGAGGTGTTGATACCGGGCATCCGTGGGGTTTACCGCGATGGCCACATCGCCCATGATGGTTTCCGGGCGTTGCGTAGCGATGGTTAAATAATCGGCAGCGCCAACGAGTTGGTATTTTATGTGATATAAAATGGATTTTTCGCCTTCTTCTTTGTAGAGTACTTCTTCGTTCGAGAGCGCGGTGCGCGCTTCGCAGTCCCAATTAATCATGCGCAGGCCGCGATAGATGAAGCCCTTTCGATACAAATCAACAAACACCCGGATTACGGCTTTGTAGTAATCTGGGTCCATGGTAAAATGGGTGCGATCCCAATCGCAAGAGGCGCCTAGTTTTTTCAGTTGCTCCAGAATGATGCCCCCGTATTTTTCCTTCCATTCCCAGGCATATGCCAGAAATTCATCGCGTGTCAGGTCTGATTTTTTAATACCCTTTTCGCGCAACATCGCCACCACGCGGGCTTCGGTAGCAATGGAGGCATGATCGGTACCGGGCACCCAGCATGCTACTTTTCCCTCCATGCGGGCTTTGCGGATGAGCACATCTTGAATCGTGTTGTTCAACATGTGGCCCATGTGCAATACGCCCGTAACGTTGGGGGGCGGAATCACGATGCAGTAGGGTTCTTTACCCGCTTGTGCGTGGGCTTTAAACACCCCAGCCTTCAACCAGGCATCGTACCATTTTGATTCAACCTCTGCGGGATTATACTTCGTGGCCAGTTCCATGTCAGCTAAAAATTCAGGCGGCAAAAATACGCAAAACCGGGCAGGCTAGTTCCGCATGCGGATTCGCCAATCGGCCGGATAAAGATTGTTGATGCGGTTACCCAGATGGTTGATCCAGCCTAATGGTTGTTGCTGGTAGGTAACCAGGTAAAAGCCTTTGTTCGCAGCGATGTCATCCAGGGCCTCCTTCCGGAGATACCGTAGTGCTTGCTCGTGGTTTAGCGCCAGCCGGGGTACTTCTCCGGCCAGGTGCACACTCATGGCAAGTTCATGCGCGGGTGCAATCTTGTTGTTTTTGATGGCGCCCAACGGAGTACCAGCTTGCAGCACGGTTAGCCGACTGGCCATGGCTTCTATTTCGTCTACCCAGCGCGCGGGAAGCGCCAGTACTTGATCGCGAAACGTAAGCCACTCGCAGGAGAAGGAATCCGTGAGCCAAGGCATTCGGCTTTGCCGGAATGCACCGAAAATCGTGTTTTTGGTCTTGCTGTTTTTTCGCAGGACAAGGCCGGGGGCCGATTCCGTTTTTTTTAATACCGAAATAAAGAATCCTTCGCCCTGCACCTGGCCGGGAAAAAAGCGATAACCAAAAATGCCGTTCATATCTGTCTCCACCACGTTCCACTCCGGGCGGAGCGGCATCCGCAGCGAGTCGAAGCGATGATGTTCGCGTAAGGCCTCCAATTGCTTTTCGTTTTCCGTTTCATTAAACGTACAGGTGGAGTAAACCAAATAACCACCTTCTTTGATGGTCGGCCAGATATCTTCCAGAATCCGTTTTTGCCGTAAAGCACAATGGGTTACGTGTTCGGGCGACCATTGCGCGCGGGCGTCTATATCTTTTCTGAACATCCCCTCACCGGAGCATGGCGCATCTACCAGTACAACATCAAAAAAGCCAGGGAGTTGTTGAAAGTCCGCGGGGTCGTTATGCGTTACCACCCCATTACCCATGCCCCATTTCGCCAGGTTTTCTAGCAAAGCACTGCATCGGCTTCGAATCACCTCGTTGCTCACCAGTAAGCCGGAGTCACCCAAAAGTGTGGCCACGTGGGTGGATTTACCTCCGGGCGCAGCACATACATCCAACACGCATGCCTCGGTCAATTGAAGGGATTGGAAAACAACTTCCAGAAACATCGAGCTGGCCTCCTGTACATAGTAGCCGCCCGCGTGGAAGAGCGGGTCGAGCGTAAAAATGGGGCGCTCGTCCAGGTAAAAACCATCGCTGCACCAGAGTACCGGGCGCTCGCGGGGCCAAAGGTTTTTTTTTCGTGGATGGATACGAACCGTAACGGGTGGATCAGCAT
>ERZ1066128.641-NODE-641-length-12935-cov-11.440761_pt1 | contig 12935 bp, 16 predicted proteins | sample MGYA00382775_ERZ1066128 | MGnify/ENA primary metagenome ERZ1066128 (study PRJEB33369, sample SAMEA5778358) | biofilm metagenome | biome: Industrial cooling water; feature: Water cooling tower basin; material: Biofilm | place: United Arab Emirates | collected...
CTGTTCATGTACCGGTAGAAATGAAGCCAATATGAACCGACCTTCTGCATCAACTGCTTACAGTGTTTGAGGCTTCGAATGAGCCATGATAGCATGCCGGAATGGTGCAAACAACCGCAGGGGCATTTGCATGTTGTTTTTGCATTGTACGGCTCAAAGGCATGCTACCAGTAAAGTCATGACAGACACGTCGTGCGATGTTGGCGTGTACGCGCATACATGCTTGCTTTGGGACGGCAAAAATATGCGTTGCAACAGTGGTTGCAACCGGTCTAGCCTCAACAAGGCACATGATACGATAGGAGTAAAGCGTGCATGCTATGCGGCAAAGGCATGTCATTAAACCCGACAAAGGCATGTAAACAAAACCTGACAAATGAATTTGAGGCTTTGCAAGTAAGGCCGTACATGTACATGGGCGAGGCCAGCTATTGAAGTTGGTATGGTACAGTCTGAATGCCGCACAGTCAAAGCACGGTACCACATTTAAACTGCAGGTGCATATTGTCGTCTTGCATGCCCACATCAGGCACACACATTTGTCAGTAGGGTCAGCGGTGAGGTCACACGCACGTTGTTGCCAATCACATCCTCGATCAGCATGCCTTAGGGCTGTTGGGTGAAGCGTACACAACCCCCAACTTTGCATTGATCTCTCGGTGCACGCTGGGTGGGTAGGTATCGCCGCCCTTTTTCTTAGGGGCGAGAGGCTTTGCCTGCAGGTACCAGTGCGCACGCAGTGACACCTTCCCTGCCACACCCTTTGCCCCACCGTGCACCGTGAACCCGTGCATGAGCACGATCTCTCCAGCATTGATCTGCACCTGCTCAACCTGCAGCTGCGGCAGCGCTGTTGCAACCTCCTCGGCTGACATGCCTTTGGCCAGCATCGCCTCAGCCTTGGCAACATACTTGTCGCTGCCATCAACAACGTTGAGAGCGAAGGAGTCCAGCCCCCAGAATGCTGCAAGGCCCAACACCTCCTTGAGGTCAACATGCAAGGACTGACCACCAGGAGGCTTCTTTGGATCATTGCTGATGATGACCCCTCCCTGGACGCTGACAGGGGCAACCCAGCGCTTGATGACCACCTTGTTCAACCAAGCACGCATCTGCTTGTCCATATTGGACACAGCGTTTGCAGCTTCTGTGTGGCCCTTGCGCTTTAGCCAGCTGATCAGTTCCTTGAACAAAGCCATGCGGCGGCTGTGAGTGCCACCGGCCGTAACGGGCCTGCCCTTGGCATCTAAGCCCATCTTCTCAAAGATTGCTGAGCTGACCTGCACTGCAGCGCAAGCCTCTGCAATGACTGCGTGGTGCTGAACGAGCTTATCCTGCACCTCTTTCAACTCTGGAATATCCGCCATGCTGATTTTGACGATGCTGTTGCTCATCATGTCACCCAGCCAGTGCTCCTCCGTGCTCATCAATAGCTCGTCTGGCACAACACGCACCGGCTGTGGCTCCAACGGCGCTGTCGCAATGGCCACAGCCTCCGTTTCAAACTTGCCAAAGCCAGCAGTAGACGCAGCACCGCGGGCTTTCTTTGGCGGCGCTGGGCGCCTGCCACCGCTGCCGCCCTTGCCCTGACCGGCAGCGCCTGCTGCTATCTTGGCTGCCGCCTCAAGCTTTGCTGCACGCCCCTGAGGCAGTGTGCTGCCAGGGTCCTGTTAGGGTGTGGGCACAAGCAGGCGGTGGGCACAGGGGAGGGCGTGAAGCACAGGACCTGGCGATGATTGTTGCCAACAAGGTTTGTTCATTGCTGCAGTGGTTTTGGGCTAGACAAAGTGCATTCCTTGCACGTATGCCACATCAGTGCTTCCCTTCCACCCTGCGTGCCACAACTGTATTTGCGTTTGCTGTTTCGTTAACTCGGTTTGTGATAAGTGACAACAATGACACGCCAACAGCTTATTGCGTTCTCACCTTTGCTTTTGCTGCCTCCTTTGCTTTGCCCATCGCAGCTGCCTCATCGTCCTCGCTCGACAAGGACTGGCTGTCATCAGTGAGCGTTGCCTCAGAGTCATCAGCGCTGTCGGACGCAGCTGGGTCGCCGCCATTGCTGTTGGATGTACCTGCATCATCGTCCGCTGCGCCTGATGCACTTGGATCGTCACCATTGCAGTCATCTGCAGCTGGTTTGTCATCATCCCTGCCAGCATCTGACTCATCCTCCTCCTCATCAGATGCACCGTCAGATGCACCTGGGTCATTGTCATCCCTGCCAGATGCAGTCGGATGACTGCCATCGCTGTCGGACTCAGCTGCATCATCATCCATGATTCCACTAGTCGCTGCACCATCCCCGTCCCCCGCTGTATCGGGGCCATCATCGCCGCTGCCCGAGGCAGTGATGCCATCACGTTTTGCCCCGCTGCCGCCCGCGGCAGCAGCGTCTGGCTCATTGTTGAAAGCAGGCTGCATGGAGTCAGGCCCTGTCCCTGTTTGGTTACTCCCTGGTAGCTGGGTTTCAGGCACCATGTCTGGCATGATAGTGTCCGTTGGGTTGCTGCCCGGCAGCTGGGTTTCAGGCACCATGTCTGGCAAGGCTGTGCCCGGTGGGGTCGTGCTCCTGCCTGAGCCATGGCCATCACCATCAAACAGCTGCGTCTCAGGCACCATGTCCACGGGCGAGAGGGCTGCAGCAGGCGCGCTGGTGTTCGGCTGTGTAGCTGGGTACTCTGCATCCATGGGTTGTTGGTGCTGTAGGGCTGTCGTTGTTGAATCGATGCGTGCCTGTGTGTGCACACGTAGCAGCATGCATGCATTCACAGTTCAGGTCCGAGCATTTCAGATTTCAGTCCATAAGCAGGGTGACATTGCCAGTGTTGAGTGTAAACAAGCGAACTTCAGCATGGTGCAGAGTTGAACTCGGCACTTGTCTCTTGAGAGTGTGCATGCGCCTGTTTGCTCGGCCAATATGCATCTGCATCACTCCAAATAAAGCACCATTGGCTGTATCTTGACTGTCAGGTTTTCACTCGGGCTGTTCAGAATGATCCGACTAGAAGCATGCGCATCAGGCGCTTACCCTTTGCGACAAGCGGTCCGCTTCACAGGATGCCGTTGACGGTACCGTCCCTGTCCCATGGCTTGAAGCCTGTGATTGCAAATGGTCAAGCATGAGCACTGTTTTCAGGCAGCAATCACGGCAAGCATGCAAGGCATGGCCACGCTGCATGTTTTGTGTACACTCGGCGTTGCCCCCAGCCTTGACTACCGTTTTTTTTTCCTCATTACTCGGGGGAAGTAAAAGCAGGGGGACCAGGCATCACCACACAGGGCACCCAGCCACGGCCACAGGCCCGACCACCAGCAAAACCAACCACCGGCAGCAGGAACAGCAGCAGAGCAGGAACAACAGCAACACAGAGGCACAGCCGCACAGCGGGCAGAACGGCAGCACACACAAGCAAGCACAGCATAGCACAGCAGGCAAGGACTGCGCCAGGTCCGTACGCCTAGGCGCAGCCCACAACAGCACCAGCAGACACCAACAGCTACACACACGAAAAGCAGGAACAAGCAAGACAACAAGACAGGAAAGCAGGAAGGCAAACCCAAAGACCCCGCAGCCGCACAGCTGCAAGGTCAACAACACAAGCAGTCCTACCGGCACCGCACCAACCAGGCCCAAACAAAGCCAAACCATACCTACAGGCCTGCCAGCAGAACTCCTTTCCCAACCCCGCAACCCCGAAACACCCAACTACTCACCACCTCGCCCTAAACCGTTGACACATCTGTGCTTCAAAACTTGAACACACCAGCGAAAACCCCCATAATCGCTGCCAGACACACAGACATAGCTCACCACAAAGTCAGAAGTAGCAGGTGCAGATCGCCGCTTGCGTACGATTGGCTTGAATCGGCCGCTGCCGCACGGGCGTGACAGCCCAGTGTCAAACCCTGTATTCTGCTGATACAGCCACGGTGACACCTGCGACCACCGCAAGCAGTTGGTAAGGTGTTAGTGATTCAATCTGCTGAGGCTAGTTGTGGCGGTGGTGTGCAACATGACCATCATGCTCGCTGCTGTTGTCCAAGTGATGTTGGTCTGCAGCGCTGCAAGTAGTTGCAGCGCACGCGACAGAGGCAATCACTGACCTCTGTTTGCCAGTTGCCCCTCAGCACCTCAGGTGCTGTGTAGCCCTTGTACCCAAGCTCTCGTAACTCGCCACCGTTGGGGTACCCGGACTGCACAACCACCTGCAGAAGCGTGATGGTGCACAAGAGACATGTTTTTACGCTGCTGCATAGCCGGCTTAGCACCCGTGCAATTGGCAGGCAACATGGCCCAAGGCGGTGCAGCCTGCACAGCGTATGCGCAGCTGTTGCAGGGTTCATGCCCTTGGGCATGAGCCACCTGCCACACAAAGGGGCCCCTACATGACCATGACCCATGGCAGGCACTTGCTTGTTGCAAAGCAGTGCTCGTGCTCTCATCAAGCTGATTGACGTCGCACTTTACATGCGTGCACGTGCATGGCACATGCACACCGCTGCAGTATGCATCACATTCTCACCCTTCTATCTTCAATGAACGCCGAGCTTGTGTTGCGCCAGTACCTGGAGCCCCTGCACACAGTCAAGGTGGCCTCCTGCTCGTCGGCGGTCTCGTGCCAGCCCCGACTCGACAGCTGGTAGTGGAGCTGGTCACTGCTGGTGTGCAGCGCGTAGATGTGAACACTGGCGCTACAGTCATAGTCCCCCGCCACCTGCAAGGCAAGCGAATGCACAACAAAAAAACTGGTTGGTGCGCAAACGCATATGGTCTGGATGTGATCCAAATTGCAGGCAATTTCAGTCTGCGCAACGCACACGCGCCAATCCTGTCCTTGCAGCAACTTGCCTGTTCGTCTATCTGAAACACAGCGTGGCCTTCCATATCGCAGTCATGGGGGTACGCGCCCCACGGTATGGTGGCCTGCATGAGCAAAAAGCAGGTGGTCAGGCAACAGAGAGGGCATGACCATACGGTTCCTTGCTACAGTGACCGCTTGCATAGGCCCACACATGCTGTGCATGGCTCTAAAAGTCACCTGTTCGCATGTGCTGACCCCAGCGACAGTCAGTGTTGACGCACGTTCAGACTGATTGCTGCTTGCGCCAGCCTGCGGCAAAGACAGCGCACCATGTGTGAATACGCGCGGTGTTTGTGTGGGCGTGCGGGCATGAACCATGCCCAATGCCGCGATGTGCAAATGCAATGCCCCTGCCCGGTGCCAAGCCTAGTGACAAAAGTGTGCTCCATCCTTGTGCTTGCCTGCTGTGTGTCGGCTCGTGTGTCTTCTCCATCATCGGCCATGGTGTCGGCATTGCCACAGGTGCCCTACACGAGATAGAAGCAAGCATCAGGTGCGGATTGGGCAATGTCTGATGTCCAACCTCAACATGTGTGTTTGGAGTCATGTTGCATGCGCAGAGCCTCAGGACCTCTCACCAGATTCGCGTCTGCGTTGTCCCCTTGTGTATGATCGCATGGCGGCAAGTCCAAGGGATCCCTTGGGGGCAGAGGCTGTAGCTGCAGCAAGCTTGCTGCAGCTTCAGCCTCTGCCTTTGCTGCCGCCTCAGCTTCAGCTGCTGCCACCACCGCCGCCGCCGCCGCCTGTACGGCCGCTGCTGCAGCTGCATCGGCCTTGGCTTTCTCCTTTGCAACTACCTTGGCTGCCGCCTCTGCAGCTGCCTTGGCTTCCTCCTCTGCAGCTGCCGCTGCCGCCGCTGCCTTGGCCTCCTCCTCGGCGGCTGCCTCGGCTGCAGCAGCGGCCTCGGCTGCGGCAGCGGCCTCGGCTGCAGCCTCCTCCTCACGGATCTCTGCTTGTAGGTCTGCTAGCCTCTGCACAGCAGCAGCAAAGCATGCAGCAACAACATTGCTTGGTGTCAGTTGCACATGTGCTTTCAGTGTGTGTCCTCCATGCAACCAATTGCAACATGCATTGCCTTGCACACCTTCAGGTGTTAGCAGCTTCATGCCAAGGTGCACAGCTGCTGGGTTGGACCACATAGCCTGAAATGCAAGCACATGCATGCGCCTGCTCGAGAGCATGCTGCCCTGTGCATGCACAAGACCAACTACCCAAGGGGAACAAAGATGCTTGGCCTACCCCGTACATACTTGTTCAAAGTACTTCACTGCATGGTCCTGGCTAGTCTGCCTGTCCATGATGGTTCCAAGCTCATCGCCGCGGGACCTGTTGTCCTGAATGTACTCCTCCAGTCGCTCCATAAGCAGCGCTCGCGTGCAGCTGTCCCCGAGTGCCGCACGCAGGCGCTGCTCCCATGCCTTGACGTAGGCAATGCCTGCTGCCGTGATGTAGTTCTTGAAGACATTTGGCTGCGCATCTAAGCCGACAATCTGGTTCAGTGTTTTGAACACCGTGTTATCAGTCTTGGGCCACTGCACATGCGTAAAGCAAAGCCAGAGTGACAAGTCAAATTCACATTTGAATCCTATGACGTACGCAATCAAGCAGCATTTGCCGTGCGCTCAGCCGTGCTCTTTGTTCCGCCTGTGTCACAGCGGTGCCATGCAGGCGTGACGTCCGCTGCTTCCCCAGTGCCGACGCCTGACCCCATACATGCACGATGAACCCCGCGCACCTCAGCGTAGAACTTCATTGCAGCAATCTGTGAGGCCCATGGCTTCATCGGCATCTGAGCATGCCACGTACTTTGCGTTTGGCCATCCTCATTGTCTAATGACACTGCTACAACGCTGCCAGGAATGTTGCCAACCACCCAAGCGGCAATGAGGTACACTGCATGCTTGATGCCGTTTTCTGCACTCCTCTTCTTCCTGACATATGCCACCGCATGGTTCAGGTACGTGTCAAGCTTCGTGCCTCTGACGCTGTCTGGCTGCTCAGGTTGCATGGTGGCGGGGTGGCAGGAAGTTGGCAAGTGGAACTGGTTCAAACCATTGTGCTTGCCAACACTTTGTGTGGCTGCACTGTGCACTATACAAAGCTGCTTGTTCTGTCTTGCTTGGATGTGTGCAGAAACCTATGGAATGTCAGTGTCGCACCAAGTGTTTGCGCGGTGTAACATGTGCACCTGCTTGCAAGCAAGTGGCTTTGAATGCCTGCTTCGTGTGAAGTGCCGGCACCTCCAGGTGCCGGGGGTACAGTCCAGGGAAGGTGCTTTTTATTGTTTTGAGTCCTGCTGGCTGCTGAGCAGCAGGAAAGACCTCACACAGGTTGCTGTCCTACCGGACAGCAGGTAGCTTGTCATGTTATTGCCCCACGCCTAGATGCGGTAATCCTTAGTGGGACACTTGGGCCCTTCTACTGCCCCACCACCCTCAACACGGCCTCATCACGCCTGCAGAGCACTGCTCTTGCGCAACAGGCCAACAGCACATACAATGAACCCCTCAGCAGGATACTCTCCACCGTCCAAACGGGGCGGTTACTGTCAAATCAAGGGCGGACACCTCGTTCCATTGAGTGCCAACCTGATGAAGTGCAACGTACGTGTACAGCCACGCACCCACGAGTATCCTTGCTTGCATGCGCCCATGCTTCCTCGCAAACGCACAGCCATCTTCAGCAGGTGGTGCCTGCAGGTGGCGGCCGCACTAACCCGCTTACTCACTGTCATGCACAGTACTGCCAAGAGGAGGTCTCCAAAGCCACAGCGTACAGGAGCCACGGCCGGTGGTGCCAGCATGAACGTGCCGCAGAGTTCAGAGAGCGCGACAAACAGCATCGTCAGGAGGAGCGTGCAGAAGCTGAGGAAGCACAACAGCAGCAGCAGGCACAACAGCCAGCGCCTAGGCTGCAGTCGCCGCTGCAGCACCAGCAGGCACCTCAGCGTCATGACGATGATGATGATAATGATGAGGTGGCTGCCGCGGGCGGTATGTTGCAGGCAAGGCTGGAAGCTGCAGCTGCCGGCAACGATGTGCTGCAGTCTCCCACTGCTGCAGCTTTACCAGCAATATCAACCTCCACTGCCAACGACAGCCTTCAAGCTGTGACAGGAGCAGAGGTTGCTGGCACGGAGGCTGATGGACAGCAGGCCGCACATCCAAGTATGGAGGTTGACGGTAGGTGCGGCTGGGACGGGCTTTAGCACCCTGCCTGTTGCTTGTGTGACGCCCGCGTCACACGTGACATGATGATTGTTGCCGTCGCGTACATCGTTGTTGCAGAGGGTCAACCGGCGCTTGTTGATGATGATGTTGGCTCGCAAGCCCATTCAGACGAGTACTCTGATGGTGGTGCTGAGTACGGCGACGACGACTTTTACGACGCCGACTTAGACCACCCTCGTAGCGAAGATGAAGGTGCGTTCCCACCTAGTAAAGGATGCATGCATGCACGCATGCATGCACATACACATGCACGCACACATGCATGCGCGCATATGTTCACCGTTTGATCTGCGCGCACTGCATTGGCGAGCGCCACGTGTTGATCACAACAGCCCTGAGGCCTCTAAGAGGCAGTCTGGGGCTGCAACGGCTTACGCACGAACATGCATGCATGCGCGCATGCATACATGCAATTTGCATGCACGCAATTGCCCACTCCCTTCGCGCATTCCACGCATGCACGCATGACTGTATAAGCTTGCACGCCTACCACGCCTGCTAGATGACTGGCGTTTGCCTCCCTTTGGTGCTCGCAGGCTCGCTGTGTTTTGAGGACGAGGAGTTTGAGCTTGAGGCAGACGATCCAGATCTGCAAGGCACTGCTCCCGGCACTCGCGCATCGCTTTGTCTTTGCGGTTGCGGGCAACACCTCGTGCCTGGCAGCATTGCCTACTACAAGGCGCACCTAGACAAGCCCCTCTACCGACATCACCCATCCTCTTCTACCCAACCTCCCATGTCCACACGTCAGTTCATCGTGTCAATGATGGAAATCATCAATGAGGCAACTTGGTCCAAGACCAGTACTGATCTTGCGTTGCGCCTGATTTCAGTGAGCATGCCTCGGCCCAACTTTGTGCCGCCCAGCATGTACATGCTGAAGAAGGTGTTGGATGCACCAGAGTGGTCAGATTACGAGGTGCATGTGTGTAGCACGAAAACATGCACAGGCCATGTTTTCCCTGTTGTCAAGCGCTCTGTTTGGGATGCACACAAAGACGATGCTTGCCCCCATTGCAAGGCCCCGCGCTTCCGCACCGTGCTGCTGGCTGGGCGTGAGGAGCTAGTTCCAAGGGCCTGGTACATTGATTTTGGCTTGGAGAACGTCATCAAGCAGCTCTTCCAGCAACAGGAGTTTTGCTCACGGCGCGGCAAGGCCTCTGCACGTGAGGATCACGACCGCCATGACTCCTACTGGCAAGGTGCGTTGCCTGCAATGCAGACACAGAATAAGGGCAAACGTTGCAGATTACATACCCTATATGTGTGACCAAGTGCATGTTGTCGTGCCTTCAACCACTGCCTGCAGGTCTGTCAGGCAAGCGCATGTTGCAGCTAAACCCTCAGCTCAAGCACACCGATTGCTCGGTGTATGACTTGCTGCTTGACTGGGTAGAGCCATACAACTCAGTTGCGCACTCGTCGGGAGTGCTTGGCCTGCGATGCGCAGATGTGGCAGCGCATGATCTTGGCAAGGGCTGGAACATGGCAATCGTCGCCATCATACCAGGTGCGTTGCTTGCATCAGTGTGCAGGTTGCGGTTTCATGGCCGTGACCCATGGGTTACATGGGTTTGCTTGTGATGCAAGGTTGCATGCCCAGCACTCTTGTGCGCTGGTGCCTTGCAGGACCGCGTCAACCAGAGAACTTGCAACCATACCTTCAGCGGACAGTTGACGCGTTCTGTGCGATGGCCCTCAGCAGTACCGACGGGGGCATTGCTGTGACTGAGCGGTACCGAGATGAGCAAGGCAACATCAAGGTCAACACGATCCATCACAAACCATTCTTGCGGGTGTGCTTGTGTGACACCCCAGCTCGCAACAAGCTTGGCGGCTTCCGTGGCGTGGGCGCCTTCATTGGCGCTTGCAGTTTCTGCTGTTTGGAAGGCAGCAGGGAGGAGGGTGCACGCTCAACATCGTACACCGCCTACTCCAAACCGCAGTACAACTCATGGCAAGTTTTGAGCGTTGACAGCATACGTTACTCATCACCTTGGCAGTGGTTGGACAGTGTGTGCATTCCGTTTCCACTGCTTGCGCCTGATTGTTGATTGCTCACCAGGCAATGTGCGCATTCCTGTACCTTGCTGTTTACAGGTTGGAGTCATGGGTCGACATGGAGAACACTGTCCAGCTTGCGCTCACCCATGATAACCACGTGTGCCGTGGCCAGTGCGTGCGCGAGCAGGTCGCCACTGCTGTGCAAGCCAGCAATCAGCACACAGCAGACAGCACACAAGCCCGTAAAGCTTGGAAGGCAGTTGAAAAGCTCCGTGGAGAGCTTGGGTGCAACGACCTGTGCGAATTATATCGCCTGCCGTATGTGGACCTACAGAACGTGTTTGCATTGCCAATCTACCATGCTTTGCTGTATGGTGTGGTAGCCAGCTTCGTGGACTTCGCTTTGCGGCCACTCCCTCAGAAGAATGACCCAGGTAGGTTGTGATGCTTTACGCATGGACCTGCTAATATTGTTGCAGCAACGACGCATTTCTTTGCCGTTTGAGCAGTTGAGCTGAGGCTAGGGTCGTAGTACAGTGCCGTGGTCGAGGGTCATACAACATCGCCCCGTATGTACATACACACCGCCTATACACGACTCTTCCCTCTCAGGTGACGGCCTACCCATCATCAGCCAAGAGGGACGGAGGGCAATCAAGGAGGCAGCGCGCACCATCATTGTCACCTCAGACTATGGCCGGAACTACAAGTGCGTAGAGGCCTACAGGTGCGTGTCCCCACAAGCTCGACTTCAACGTGCCACCGCTGGCAGGTCAAAGTGAGATATGGTGCCCTACGGCATTCTTCACCACCACCTCCCAATGCGTTGCCGCATGTCTATGAAAACAGGTCAACGCCCTGTTGATGGCCTTCAATCAAAACTCCGCTGTGCCGTGCGTTGCTGCTTTCCCTCAAAGGCACGCCTCTGCATGCACGCCATTGATATCTGTTTGTATGTATGTTGGCTTGCCACTATGCAGGAAGTCTTACAAGATGGAGGACTGGCTGCATTTTGTGGAGACTTTCAGCATCTACGTCTTCTACGGCAACGTTCTGCCTGACCCGCTGCGCGAGCTATGGGATCACTTGCGCAGCGCTGTGGCACATTACATGCGCCCCAGCATGTACGAGAGCCGCGAAGCCTTCTTGAAGCAGGCCAGCACAGCGCGCGACCACCTGCTAGGTTATGCCCGTCTGATGGAAGAGCTTGACCTCCCCAGCAACATGTTCACGCTGAACTTGCACCTGGTCGCTTGCAGGCAAGTACATGGTTTTGCAAGCAGACGCGTGTAACACGATGTGCATGCTGTGCATGTATGGCAGCTGCTGTGATCGCACTGCAAATCATTGCAGTGTGATGACAGAGGTCTGCCATGTCCAGGTCCCAGCATGCCGCACGCTTGCGCAAGCGCAAACATGCAACAGATGCATAGGCCCCTTGCTCGAATGCCAGTCACTGTTTGCATGTGTTGCCCTGCTGGCTGCGTCCCTGTAGGGCATATGAGCAGGAGTGCCACTTGGGCGCTATTGCTTCAATGTCTGAGCTGCCTGTGGAGCGGTTGGTGCAATCATTCAAATCCCTCGTCGGTCGCCGCGTGTCTCGGGATCCTGAGAAGACAGCTGCCAACCAGATTCTCCTCGGCAACAGCCTACAGATGTTTAAGGCGCATCCTGGCATTCGTCCCTTGAACGAAATCTTAGAGCGGAACGAGCGTGAGTACTGTGGCGAGATGTATGATGACGGTGACGGCGAGGGCAACACGTTGCTTGGGGCAGGCGTCAAGTTTTCAGCAGGGGCAAAGGGCATGAGGGACATGCCCCTACCAACAGACCTGCTGGAACAGTTTTCAAAGAGTTACAAATACCACCTTGGCAAGAAGGGTGCTAAGTGGTCTGCAAGCACCAAGATCGAGAGGTCATATGTGTACTGTAAAGCCGAGATCAAGGATGACATAGCTTTTAGCACGGCATACGGCCGCGCCCGCACACGGGCTTCTTACTGGGTGTTGTTAGAGTTTGAGGAGGGGCCCAAGACAGCGCGCGTAACAAGATTTTACGTGGGCAGAGTGCGGTATTACTTGCGGCTAGACGGCACCAACAACACACAACGCATCCCTGCCCTGCGCATGGCAGTCGTGGATCTGTACAAGGCAGATCCAGGGCGCTTGCCTGGTGCTTACGTAGTCAACATGGACCGCAAACCGGCCTACGCTCTACATGCCCTACCTCTGTCCACCCTTGGGTGCAAACTCGTGTGCGCCGCACCTGACGGGTACCTGAAGGGCCTGATGTACTTTATGCCTTACATCCATTACACAAGCCGTTGATGACCTTGTAGATTATGCGCCCAACTCATGTGCCATATGGACCATGGCTGCAATTATTTGTCAGGGATGACTGTTGCAACAACAACGTGAGCTGACGCTAGCTTGCGGCGCGCGTATGTAACTTGTTGGTTTCCAAAGGACTGGTGGCAACGCGTGTAAGCACCATGATACGGCTTGTGACTGACGGGGTTTGCGGCTAGGACAGCGCATGCGCTAGCTAGCACTGCGGCCTGCGTTGACAGCCATTGCATGCATCTCTCAACACCAACAGCCTTATGACTGATGGGGTTTGCGGCGCGGACATCGTGCGCATGCGCTAGCTAGCACTGCGGCCTGCGTTGACAGCCATGGCATGCATCTCTCAACAGCTGTAGCCTTATGACTGATGGGGTTTGCGGCCAGGACACCGTGCGCATGCGCTAGCTAGCATCGCGGCCTGCGTTGACAGCCATTGCATGCATCTCTCAACAGCTGTAGCCTTATGACTGATGGGGTTTGCGGCCAGGACA
>ERZ1066128.650-NODE-650-length-12860-cov-9.146896_pt1 | contig 12860 bp, 8 predicted proteins | sample MGYA00382775_ERZ1066128 | MGnify/ENA primary metagenome ERZ1066128 (study PRJEB33369, sample SAMEA5778358) | biofilm metagenome | biome: Industrial cooling water; feature: Water cooling tower basin; material: Biofilm | place: United Arab Emirates | collected...
GGCCTGCGAGAGGTTGATCCGACGACCGATCCGGATCGCTAAGGTTTGTCGTGCCGCACCGCGACGTCGAAGCAAATTTCTGGCCCCTGGGCCGCCGCTTGAACTGGGTCGCCGCATTCCGACGGCTGGTCGCGACGCGTCAGGATGAACTGATCGACGCGATGCACGCCGATATCGCCAAGCCGCGATTCGAGGCCCTGATGGGCGATATCGCCCCGCTCCTCGCCGCGTGCCGCTGGACCGAGCGTCACGGCGCCCGGATCCTCAAGCCCCGCCGGCTGTCCCGCGGCGGCGTGCTGAGCACCGCGATCCGCGGCGTGATCACGCGGGCGCCCCTCGGCCGCGTCGCCATCATCGCCACCTGGAACTATCCCGTCCAGCTCCTGGGCATCGAACTGGTCCAGGCCATCGCCGCGGGCAACCGTGTCGCCGTCAAGCCTTCCGAGAACGCGCCGCGCTCCCAGACTCTGCTGCTCGATCTGGCGCTCGAGGCCGGGCGGCAGACCCGGATGCCCGACGGCTGGCTGACGCGGACCGATGCCACCCGCGAGGCTGGTGCGGCGCTGCTCCGCGAGAACGTCTTCGATCACGTTGTCTTCACCGGCAGCACCGGTGTCGGCCGCGCGATCGCCGAGACCCTCGCGCCGCGGCTGACCTCGAGCACCCTCGAGCTCTCGGGCCGCGACACCGCGCTCGTCCTCGACGATGCCGACCCCGAACTGGCCGCCGACGCGATCTGGAACGGCATCACCATGAACGCCGGGCAGACCTGCATGGCACCGCGGCGTGCGCTCGTGGACGAAAAGGTCTACGCCGAGTTTGTCCGCCGCCTCATGGCCCGCGCCGGGGCGGCACGTCCCCTCCCGCTGGTTCACGAGCGAGCCGCGGCGGAGCTCCACGCGATCGCGGTCCAGGCCCACCTCGACGGATGCCGCTCCCTCAGCGGCGTCGTCGAGCCGCCCGCCCCCGACGCCGCCGGTGCGCGGCGCATGCTGCGCCCCATGGTCTTCGCCGACTGCCCGCGCCACGCCGCCATCATCGAGGGCCGCCACTTCGGACCGTTGCTCGCCGTGGTTCGGATGAAGGATCTCGACGACGCGCTCGCGCTGCACGACACCGTCGATCAGGTGCTCGCCACTGCTGTCTTCACCCGCGACCCCGCGCGTGTCGATGCCTTCCGCGAGCGGCTGCGCTCCACCAGCGTCACCGTCAACGATTGTCTGCTGCCCACCGCGCACGCCGGCGTGGGTCTCAGCGGCCACGGCGCTTCGGGCTGGGGCATCACCAAGGGCGAAGAAGGCCTCCTGGCCATGACCCGCCCCCTGTACACCACGACGACAGCGCCGCTGCTGCGCTTCTCGATGTCGAGCGTCACGCCCGCGATCGAGAAGGGCATGGCCCGGTTCATCCGCTGGTGGTTCGGTGGCGCCGCTTCGGGGGGCGTCGCCGGCACGCGGCCGGTCGAGCCGCAGAAGCCGAGTGATCCGAGCACGCCCGTTGATGTCGCTCGTCCGCGCCGGCCCGAGACCGTCGGCGGCTGATCAGGCCACGCCGGTCGGGCCCGTCGTTGCATCCGTCGGCTTCTTCTTCGTCACAGCCTTGAGCGCCTGCTCGGCGATGACGTAGAGAATGCCGAACGCGAGCATCGTGATCGCCAGTCCGACCACCGACACCCACCACGGCTGGCTCTTGATGAACGCCTGGATGCTCTCGGCCCGCTTGGCCGCCTGGCTCGCGACGTAGGACACGATCGCGGTCCGCGGCGCCATGCCGATCGCGGTTCCGATGACGTACGGCAGCAGCTTCACGCCCGAACTCGCCAGGATCAGATTGGTCAGCGCGAACGGCGCGTTGGGCGGCACCCGGATCAGCGTGACGATCAACAGCGTCCGTCTCCGCCCATGCCCGACGAGCGCTTCGCGGATCGCGCGGGCCTTCTCGTTGGATTCGACGAGCTCTTCCACCTTGTGCCGGCTGACCCGCCGCGAGATGAAGTAGCCGATGATGCTGCCGCCCACAAAGCCCAGCATCGCGCCGGGGAAGCCGAACATGAAGCCGAAGACCCAGCCCCCGAGCAGCGACTGGCCGTACGTGGGCAGGAACCCGACGCCCGCCGACACCACGAACAGCGCCACATACGCCAGCCAGCCCAGCGCGCCAAGGTCGCGCAGCCAGATGGAAATCTCGCCCAGATAGACCAGCAGCGTGATGCCCAGCACCGCCGGGCTGATCGTCCACAGCACGCCCAGCACCGCGGTGGCACCCATGGCACGGATCAGATCCCACGCCTTGTGGATCCGCTCCCGCCCGATCTCGTTCACGATGCCCACCGACAGCAGCAGCGCCCCGATCGCCCCCAGTGCCAGAAGCAGCGCCGGCTCGTCGAACACCAGCAGGTTGCTCTCGATCTTGGATGTCAGTTCCGGACCCGACCAGCGTCGGATCAGCAGCGCCAGTCCGATCGGAACCGCGATCGCCGGGATGTACACCAGCATCCCGACCCGGCCCACCCAGCGCAGCACGCCGTGCGGAGCCCGGGGAATCAGGTCCCGATTCGTCAGCGACTTCTCGCCCGGTGCCGCGCCCGAAGTCGGGCCGGTCTGGGTCGCGGGCATGGAACTGGTGGAGGTCTCGGTCACGGCGGAGCGTAGTTCGGAACCGGGGTCGCGGGCTTCGTCCCACGCACAAACCGTCCTTCAAAGGGAAGGTTCGAGCGTGCCGACGGTGTTCGCTGCTCAGGGCACGCGGCTTACTTCTTCGAGTCTTCGCCCGCCGCGGGATCGACGGTTTCGCCAATGTCGCCCGGTTGCGTCGGATGTCCGGAATGCGACACCGGCGCCGAGCCGATCGGGTTCAGCTCCGGCGCGTCCAGCACGCCCACCTCGTACTCGCTCGAGCTGCTCACGCGCCACGGCTCCCAGCCACCGGCCAGACGCACCTGCACCCCGCGGTACACGGCGCCACCGCCCGGCTTCTCGCCGACCTCAAACAGCGGCCGCACCACGTCGATCCGCGCCGTCGTGCCGCGCAGCCACACCCGCGTCACGTGGTACACCGGCAGCCGCTTGGCGTTCTCTTCCGTCAGCGGCACCGCCCCCTCGCCCACCCGCTCCGCCACGTACGCGTACCCCGTCTCGCCGATGCCCGGGGGCAGGTTGATCGCCAGCATCTGCCCACCCTGCGAGCCGCCCGGCGGCGGGTACCGCAGCACCGTCCACCGCAGCGCCGCCACCATCGCGTCCTGCATCTGGCGGCTGTTCAGGTCCTTCACCGCGAACGTGTCGCCCTGAATCGGCGGGTAGTTCGCGTACTCGCGTGCGCAGCCGCCCGAGAACGCCGTCACAAACGCCAACGAGCCAGCTCCGGCGGCAAAGAGCGCGGAGCGGGAGATCAGATTCGAGCATCGCATCGCAAAGTTCCTTCTGGAAGCCCCCACGGGTAGACCGGACGGACCGGATAATCGTGTTTCGGCACAAGGCCCCGGTCAAGGGGAGTTTCCGAGCCGTGGACACCCCGGCCGCGGTTCGCGCCAGTGGGACCGGCCTCCGCCCCGTCAACACCAGTGGGACCGGCCTCCGGCCGGTCAACACAAGTGGGACCGGCCTCCGGCCGGTCAACACAAGTGGGACCGGCCTCCGGCCGGTCGACCCAGACGCACCTCCACACCGCCCCGCATCACGTCGGCGACCGCCCGGAGGCCGGTCCCACGTTCCTGCAGCCCCTCACGCCGGCGGCGCTTCCGCCGGATCGGCCCGCATGAAGAGCGCCTCGCCCTTGGCGATCTTCTGCCCCGGCTGCAGCCCGTGTGGCCCTCCGAACACGCACAGGTCCGCCAGCGACGCACCCGCCGCGGGAGCGCAGTTCCAACCCTGCCAGAGCTGCGCCATCTTCTGCGGCATGGCGGGGGACATCAGCACCGACGCGACGCGGATCGCCTCGGCACAGTTCGCGAGGATCGCCCCCAGCTCGCCCTTCGCCGCCGGGTTCTGATCGACGGTCTTGGCAAGCTTGAAGGGCTGGGTGTCGTTGATGTACGCGTCCACCTCACGGATGATCGCGACCGCGAGCGACGTGATCGCGTGCGTGTCGAGCGACTTCATCGCCGTCGCCACCTTGCCGCCGGCGTCGGCACACGCCGCGTGCACGCGCGTGCTCGCGGTGCCGATCGCGGGCGTGGACCCGCCGAAGTACTTCTCGATCATGTTGCTCACGCGGCTCGCGCAGTTGCCGATGCCGTTGGCCAGCTCCGCGTTGTAGACCTCCACGAACTTCGCGTGGCTGAAGTCCGCGTCGGTCGCGCCCTGCGGGCCCTGCGTGATCAAATACCAGCGCACCGCGTCCAGCCCGTACTTCGTCGCGTACGCCTGCAGCACCTCGATGCTCACGAAGTTGCCCAGGCTCTTGCTCATCTTGCGGCCTTCACGCACCCAGTACGCGTGCGAGTAGACCGTCTTGGGCAGTTGCACAAAGCCGTACTTCGGGTCCGACTCGCGCAAGGCCATCAGCAGCGCCGGCCAGATCACCGCGTGGAACCACAGGATGTCCTTGGCGATGAAGTGCACGCTGGCGGGCCAGTACTTCCGCCGCGCATCGGTGTCGACGACGCTCAGGTAATTGAACAACGCATCAATCCACACATAGATCCGATGCGTCGGATCGTCGGGCATCTTGATGCCCCACTGGCTGGTGGGGTCGTCGGTGATCGCCCGCGAGATCGGGATGTCGCGCAGCTCGTTCAATCGTCCCAGCACCTCGTTGCGGCGTGCTTCGGGCTGCACGAACTCCGGGTGCTTCGCGAAGTGCTCCTTCAGCCGCGCCTCGTACGCGCTGAGCTTGAAGAAGTAGTTCTTCTCCGTCTTCTTCACCAGCGGCACGCCGGTCACCGGGCTGACGTAGTTGGCTTCCTTGGCCGCCGTCTCGGTGAGGTACTCCTCCTGCGAGGCGTCGAACCAGCCGGTGTAGTCGCCCAGGTAAATGTCGCCGCGCTTCTGCAACGCGCGGATGTACTCGAGCACCTTGCTCTTGTGCCGCTCCTGCGTGGTGCGGATGAAGTCGTCGTGGCTCGCGTTCATGAACGCGAACGCCTTCTCAAACTCCGCGGCGTTGCGATCGGCCCACTGCTGGGGCGTCACGCTGTGGGCCGCGGCCGAGGTCACCACCTTGTCCGCGTGCTCGTCGGTGCCGGTCAGAAAGAACGTCGATCCCGGCGTCGGGTCCATCAGCCGGTGGAACCGGGCGGTCACGTCGCCCAGGAGCGTGGTGTAGCAATGCCCGATGTGCGGGCGGTCGTTAACGTAGTAGATGGGTGTCGTGATGTACGTTGAGGATGACGCCGGCATGACGCAGGGTAGGTGTCGGGTCGTTGGCGTTGCAGGCGATCAGGGACACAGGAGCGAGTCGTAGGCCGCGACGAACACACTGAAATCAGCGTCGTCGACGAACGCATCGGCCGTCAGGTCAGCGACGCAACCCATGGGCATCGCCGGATCCAAGCAATCGAGGAGATCGTAGGAACGAACGAAGATCTGAAAGTCAGAGTCATCGACGATTGAGTCGCCGTTCAGATCACCCGGGCATCCAAGCACCTGAACTGTCACCGAATCAAGAACCCGGTGGGCGCACTCATCCGTGACCGTGAACGTGTACGTTCCGGCATCCGCTGCAGACGCCTGTTGAATCAGAAGGTTCGGCGTCGTGGCTCCCGAGATCCTCCCGCCGTCCGCGAGAATCGTGCCGTTCCGCCGCCACTCAATAGACGTCGAGCCTGCGGAAGTGAAGGCGGCACCGATCTCGATCGGCTGTCCGCGTAGGATCAACAGGTCTCCATGCGTGATCTGGGCGTCCGGAGCGGAAGCCCGCCGATGTTCGCCGAGCACGCCGCTCCAGGAATTCGCCGCGGTCAGGATGAAGCTGTTGCGGTTCTCATCGAAGGCGGCGCCGCCGAGCACGGAGTTCTCCGATGGTCCGCGCATGCTCATGAGGGTCCATTGGCCAGCAACAAGCTCGAAGGGCACGCAATAGGTACCGCCGGAGAAGAGGATTAATCCGTTGGTTCGGGGATCGAAGCGGAGGGCGTTGCTCCATGAGAGACCGTTCGCGATGAACGTGCCTTCGACGACCCACATGCCCAAACGAAAGCACGCGAGTCGACCATTGCCATCGATCGCGACCACACTTCCACGGATCGGATCGAAGCACGCAGACTCGGCGTGAAAATCTGCAGGAAGATCCGGCAACCGGGACCATGCGGTGCCATTCCATTCCCATGCTTCGCGCTGGAAGTTGGTCGTATTCGATAATCCGCCGATCAAGACGCACGTTCCCCGATTCGGGTCAAACACGAAGTCGGCGTTGCGTCGAGCGGCCGGTCTCGGAGTGGGCTGGGACCGAAGTGTCCATGAGGTGCCGTTCCATTCCCACAGCTCCGACAGATACGCGGTCGAGCCGGTCACCCGCTGTCCACCGAAGACGACGAGACGCCCCCGGTTGCGGTCGTATGCCATCGCGTAAGCGGCCCGAGCGGTGGTTGGTCCGCTCGAAGAAAGTAACGTCCAGCCGTTGTTCCAAGCCCATAGCTTCGGCGGCGTGGCCAGATCCAGCATCACGACTGCGCCTCGATTCGGGTCGTACGCGATGGCGCCGCTCGTGCGGCCGTTGGGGGATTGGAGGGACTCAAGCTGCCGCCAGCCGGTTCGCAGGCATGGGTACGGCAAAGGCTCGAGGATGGTGTCGGTCGAGTCAATGAAGAAATCGACGAAGAACTGAAAGGACTCGGTCGCATAGTCACCGGCTGTCAGGTAGCGGTAGTTACGAATCTGGCCAGCCGCGAGATCAGAGATTCCCGATAGGGGCTCGAGTTGAAGATGCGCCGCGTCGTAGTAGTAGGATTTCGCGAGAACATAGTCTCGATCCATCCGGACCGTGTAGCGCCCGTTGACCTGACCGAAGTACTCGCCGCTGAGAACGTTTACATACCCCTCGTCTCTCTGTTCCAGCGCGACACCAAACGGAGAAAATGTCGGATAAGCGTACCACTCGATGGAGTCCCACACCCGCAGGTCTGAGGTGACCCTGATGTACTCCGCTCCGAATCCTCCGCCCGTCGATCCACCAGCGGACTTTTTGTTGACGAACCCGGTTGCTCCGAAAAACATCGTGCCGTTTGTCGCGGTGTTCATGGAAGACGATCCGTTGACCTCCGCCGTCAGGATCTCGATCCCGTTACCGATGGGGAACCACGGCCTGGAGTACTCCACGATGTATCCCTTGGCCGTGTCGGTGGGGACCGAGTCGGACCATGCCGCGCCCGTCGGGTTGAGCATGAGGTACGCGTTGTAGCCGGTCAGATTGTTCGGTTGGCCGGGATGAAACGCGGTAAAGCCCCACGTCTCTCCCGTGACCCAGCGCCAATCGCCGTCAAGCCCATTCGACCACACCCCGCCGAGCCACACCCCGGGGATGTTGCCGAAGTGGGCATTGATGAATGCCTGCTCTGCTGGCGTCGTGACTGTTGCGAGATGTCCGGACATCCCGGCGTGTGTGCGGTTTTCTGCGTCACGGCTCGCCGCGAGCCACGTGACTCCGTTCTGCAGAACTCGCTCGTAATAGTGTCCGTTCGCCGGGTTGTACACCGGCTGCGCGCACGCTCCGAACGCCGCCAAGCCCATCGTTCCGGCCATCGCCGCAAGCCACGCCCATCTCCCGAGCCTCATAGAACACCTCCGTGACCGTGTCCGTATATACAAGCGGGTTCGGTGCGATCATCTTGCAATATACTCGGAAGCGATTGTCGATAAGGCTTGGTTTAAGAATCTGTGTTGTTTATACTTCGATCGGGTGCCCTCATGGATGGTCCTATGCGAACCGCCGTTGCGTCGTTCATCCTGCTCGCCGGCCTCGCTGCGTCTGCCAGCGCCCAGAACGCCCTCGGCGACGGCCGCGGCCTCCAGAAGAACACCAACAAGTACGACGCCTCCAAGGGCCCGGTGAACCGCGGCTACGACAAGGAAGCGATCCGCATGCGCAACGCCATCGTCTTCGGCAACGCCGCCGGCGGCGCGTCCCAGCGATCGTCGACCTTGCAGGACTCCAGCCAGTTCATGAGCTCGCTCGGCAGCGATTCCCTCTACAACTTCCGTCGCGATTCCTACTACTCCGGCCTCGCCGGACAGGGCATCCGCGGCACCGAGGCGCTCCAGTACCAGTTCGCCCTCACCACCGGCGGCAGCACCCGCGGGTCCAGCCTCACCGGCGCGGGATTCGTCGCACGCGAGCCCGGCAGCAGCGGTTCCGGAGTCAACGGTTTCTCACGGACCGGAGGCATCGAGCGGCGGCCCTCGTGGCTCAGCGATTCGGCCCGTCCCAGCGGCACGCTCCGATCGACCGCTTCCTACAGCACGTCCCTCTCGTTGCGTCCCTCGCTCGTGGGTCAGGGCGTGGACGAGGACGGACGTGCCTTCAGCGTCGCGGCATCGCCGCTGCTGGGCATCCAGCCGGTGCGGCGAGAGGTCACATCGCCGCTGGTCGCGCGGGTCGGCAGTCAGCCCGAAGCCGCCGAAGCCGCCGACCCGCGCTCCGCCGCCCCGGGCGGTCCCCAGACGTCCTCCACGACCGTTCCCGAGGAAATAACGGTGTACGACGCGTTGGCTCGCCGCCTCGCCGACCGCGGAAAGGCCCGCGCGGACGTTGATCCCGCCGAGCCCGCGGCGCCCGCCAGCCCCGATCGGACCGCGGACGCGCCGACCGATCCTGCCGACATCGCCAAACCCCGGTGGCTCCGCGAGATCGAGAGCCTGAAGGAAGCGCTCAGCGACCGTGAGACGCCTCAGGCCCGCGCGACGCCGCGAACCGGGCCGACGCCTCCGGGGCTGGGCACGCCGCCACCGGGCATGCGGTTCGACGCCAGCGGCAAGCTCGTTCCCCTCGTGGACAAGAGCGTGACCGACCTCATCCGCGACGCCGGCGAGACCGGCGCCCACTTCATCAAGCCCGACGCCAACGACGGCAGCGCCTTCACGCAGGCGATGAAGCAGGGCGAGACGCTCATGACCAAGAGCCAGTTCTTCGCCGCGGAGGAGAAGTTCGCCCGCGCCCTCACCTTCCGCCCCGGCGATGTCGCCGCACTCGCCGCCCGCACGCACGCCCAGATCAGCGGCGGGCTGTTCATCTCGGCGTCGAACAACCTGCGCGAACTGCTCACCAGTCACCCCGAGGTCGCCGGCGTCCGCTACACCAGGGAGCTCGTCAGCACCGACGACCGCGCCCGGATCGTCAAGACCGACCTCGAGGCCCGGATGGGGCTCAACGCCAAGTCGCTCGGCCCGCTGGGCCTCCAGCCCGTCCGCGACGCCGGTCTGATCTACGCCTATTTCTGCTACCAGCTCGGGGATCGACCCGGCGTCGAGCGCGGCATCGAGGCCATGCTCGCGCGCATCCCCGAAAAGGACGAGCCTTCACTCGCCGATCAGCGCCTGGCGCTCTTCTGCCGCGGCGTCTGGCTCGCAACGCCCGCCGCCGAGCCCGTGTCGCCCGGCAAGTGACCGAACCGGCCCCGTGGAACGAAAAACCCCCGCGTCGGCGGGGGTTCGTGTTCGATCGGCGCCGGACTCGGTTACGGGCAGAGCAACACGTTGTACTGACCGGCGAAGAGCACGAAGTCGCCGTCGTCCACCACGCCGTCGTTGTTGAGATCGGCGAGGCAGAACGGGCGCGACGGCCCGATGCCCGGGCACAGCAGATCGTTGTACGCGCCGGCAAAGTCCACGAAGTCCGAGTCGTCAACGAGCCCGTCGCGGTTCAGGTCCGCCAGGCACGGGTTCTGCGCGTACACGGCGGTGTTGATCGCCAGTCCCGCGTAGAGGGCCTCGCTGGCTCCCGGGGCGAGCACGCGGGTCCACTGGAACGCCGAAGACGCGTCGCCGGACACCGGGCCGTTGGCGTCGTTGAGATCGAACGAGCCGCTGAAGACCTTGTTGCGCAGGTTCAGGCCGGTGTTGACCTCGTGCTTGCTGAAGTTGGCCGCCGCGGCGCCGCCGGTCTCGAGCGTCGACTGCTCGGTGAACGACGCGGTGTTCCCGCTGAACGAGACGCTGTCGTCGTTGGAGGCGTTGGGCGACCCGCCCGCCATGTCGATGTCGGCCAGATGGAAGAAGTTGTACGTGAGCGTCGAGCTCGCGTTGTTCTGCACCGTCATCTTGCTGAAGACGCGGCAGGTGTTGGCGTTCGCCGGGTCGTCGATGATCTCGATCTCGAGCTCGGCGTTGAAACGCTCCTGACCCGACGGCCCGGGCCCGGCGTTCGTCCAGGTGATGCGTGTGCGACCGCCGCTGGTGAACACCGTCGGCGTGTCCAGGTCGCTCATCAGGCGGTTCTGGTTGTTGAACTGCGTGCGATAGGACCACGAGTACTTGCCGAGGTAATCCGCGACGCCATCGGGGCGCAGGTTGCTGTCGGGCAGCGTGCCCGAGAAGGGCACCGTCGGCACGAGCTGCAGCGTCGCGTCGCCTTGCGTGATGGTCGGGGCGGCCGCGGCCAATCCGGCGGCCGACGCCAGGCCGGCGACGGCGAGGAGAACGGTTCGGTTCATGAAAGACTCACTTTCTCAATGTCCGCGCGGGCGAGTGCGCGGGTGGTGACGGATCGAAGTGCGGGCGGCGGCTTACGGGCAGACGAGCGCGTCGTACTGCACCACGAAGATCGGGAAGTCCAGGTCATCGACAACGCTGTCGTCGTTGAGATCCGCCAGGCAGAACGGGCGGCTCGGCCCGCTGCCCGGGCATTCCAGCACGTCGTACGCCGCGACAAATGCCTGGAAATCAAGGTCGTCGACGACGCGATCGAAGTTGATGTCGGCGACGCACGGGTTCTTCGGGTACGAATCCTGATTGATCGCGATGCCGGAGTAGACCGTGAACTCCTCGCTCGGGGCGAGCGTGGCGGTCCATTGGAACGCGCTGCTGCCGTCCCCCGTGACCGGCCCATCCGCGTTGTTCAGGTCGAACGAGCCGCTCGAAGTCTTGTTGCGGAGCGTGAGGCCGGTGTTGGCCTCGTGGCGGGAGCTGTTCAGGGCGACCGCAAGCGCGTTCTCGAACGAGGCCTGTTCGGAGAACAAGGCCTCGTCGGGCGAGATGAAGAGCACGCTGTCGTCCGTCTGCGGGTTGGGCGTGCCGCCCGGCATGTCGATGTCGTTGAGGTTGAAGAGCTGGTACGTGAGCGTGCTGTTGGCGGCGCTCCGGAACTTCATCACGCTGAACAGCCGCGCCTGCTTGGGGTTGGCGCCGTCGATCAACGTGATCGTGAGCTCCGCGTTGAAGCGCTCCTGGCCGACGGGCGCGGGGCCGGCGTTCGTCCAGGTCATGCGGCACTTGTTCCCGCTCGTAAAGACCACCGGGTTGTCCAGCAGGCTCATCAGGCTGTTCTGGTTGTTGAACTGCGTGCGGTACGACCATGAGTACTTGCTCATGTAGTCGCCGCTCGTCGGATCGGTCTTGAAGTTGGTGTCCGGCAGCGTGCCGCTGAACGGCGGGTTGGGGATCAACTGGAACGTCGCGTCCCCGTGCGTCAGCGTCTGCGCAAGCGACGAGGGAGCGACAGCAGCGCCGATGGCGGCGACGAAAAGGAACGCGCGATTCATATGGTGAACTCTCTCAGGTGCCCGCGGGATGCATGGAAATCCCGCGGCGCCGGACCCCGCATCCAACGCCGCTGGCTTCCATTATCCCGGAGAATTCCCGGTACGCAAAACTATCCAGATAAAAATACGGATGTTTTGATCGGATACCAAACGAGATTGATCCGCTTCACGAACAAACCAGTTCGTTGTAAGCGATTACAAAGAGCTGGAAGTCCAGATCGTCCACCAAGCCATCGAGATTGAAGTCGGCGGGACACCCCAGCGCCATCGCGCCGTCGGCGCAATCCAGAATGTTGTACGCCTGCACAAAGACCTGGAAGTCCGAGTCATCGACGAACCCCTCGCCGGTGAGGTCCTCGGGGCAGATCGCCGGAACATAGGTTGCAAAGCTGCCGAGTGAATCGGTGGCGACGGTGCTGCTGTACGACCACGAGTCGGTCGCGTCGACGTAGTTGAAGCGGTCGATGCCGCCCGAAATGTGCTTGGCGACGAACATCTCCTGCCCGTCGGGGCTGAACGCGCAGTCGATGGCGTTGGCGGACGTGATGGTCTGCAACTGGGTCAGACTGCCGTCGGGGTTCACGCCGAGGCGGAAGACCTTTCCGGCATTGATGTCCGACACGTAGATTTCGCCTTGCGTGGGGGCAAGGGAAAAGAAGTGGAGGTTGCTGGCGCCGAGGAGGTTCTGCGCTGGCAACTCGGTCATGCTGCCGTCGCCATTGATTCGGAATCGGAACACCGTGGAACTGAAGGCGGTGGCGTAGAGGTAGGTGCCGGTCGCCTCGATGCACACCCCCCGCCACGGGCGGCCGCGGGCGAACGCACCGTTCGGGCTGACGATGCCGCTGGAATCCACCGTCCAGCGCCAGATGCCGTCGAACACCCCGGCGGCAAACAACTCCCGCGTCACCGGATTGAAGCAGATCTCGTGAACACCCACCAGGCCCGGCTGGGTGTACGAGTTCACGAAGGTCGCGGTGGCGCCGGCGTCCGTCAACTGGAATCGGCTGATGGACCCGGGCTCCACGCCGTTGCCGTGGCGGTTGCCGATGAACAGATCCGTCGGCGTGCGGAACGCGACACCGATCGGATCGCTGACCGAACCGTTGGGGATGTTGGCGAGCGACGTGAGCACGCCCCCGGAGTCGGGCAGCGAGAACCGCAGCACGTCGCGCCACTGCGGCTTCGGGACCGCGAACGGCGGGGCGATCGTGGTGACGATCTGGAA
>ERZ1066128.652-NODE-652-length-12812-cov-8.097045_pt1 | contig 12812 bp, 7 predicted proteins | sample MGYA00382775_ERZ1066128 | MGnify/ENA primary metagenome ERZ1066128 (study PRJEB33369, sample SAMEA5778358) | biofilm metagenome | biome: Industrial cooling water; feature: Water cooling tower basin; material: Biofilm | place: United Arab Emirates | collected...
CAACGAAACAGGGAACACCAATGAAGTTTCGCCAACTGAAATCCAAGATGCTTTCCGCTCTCGGCGCTCTGGCCATCGGCCTGGCCGTCGCGATGCCGCTCGCCGATGCCGAAGCCGCCGCCCGCGCCAAGCTCACGCTGAAGGACGGCACCACCGTCGAGGGCGAACTGGTCCGCGAGGTCGATGGCCTCGTCTGGATCAAGGTCCTGACAAACGGTCGCGAAGAGACGAAGATGTTCACTGCTTCGGACTACTCGAAGTTCGAGAAGCTGGAGGAGGCTCCGGCCGCGGCCACGCCGGCCACCCCGGCGAAGGAAGAGAGCAAGCCGGCGGATGCCGCCCCGGCGACCACTTCGGCGCCCGCCGAGTCGAAGGCCCGCACCGCGAACCGCGTGCCCCGTGCCGCGGTGATCACCCTCGGTGAGGGCGGCGACAAGGACATGGTCGGCGTGTATGTCATGGCGAAGCCGCTGCGCGACGCGATCCCGCTGCTGCAGAAGGACAACGTCGATATCGTCGTCTTCCGGATCAACTCCGGTGGCGGTGCCCTGCTCGAGATCCAGAAGCTCTCCGACGTCATCTACGACGAGTACCGCAAGCATTTCCGCACGGTCGCGTGGATCGACTGGGCCATCTCGGCCGCGGCTATGACCTCGCACTGCATCGAGGAGATCTACTTCACTCCCGAGGGCGCGTACGGCGCATGCACCGGCTGGTTCGGCCAGCTGCAGGCGATGCAGGGACGCGGCCTCGAAGAAGTGCTCTTCCAGATGGAGAAGATCTCGGCCCGCGGCAACCACGATCCGCAGATCATGCGGGCGATGCAGATCATGGAGCCCCTCAGCGCCACGATCTCGGATCGCGGTCAGGTGACCTTCTATCAGGACACCACCTCGGGCAATCTGGTCCTCAACCCCAAGGGACGCGTGTTCACGTTTACGTCCGAGACCGCGTCCGCGGTCCGCTTCTCCTCTGGCACGGCGTCGACGCTCGATGAACTCGCCAAGGCCATGAATCTGCAGGAGGTCGAATGGGTCGGCGTCAGGAAGCCCGGCTACGCCTGGCCGATCTGCGCCGCCGAGCAGCTCCAGATGGACTTCCGTGACAAGACCTATAAGGACGATCAGGCCTTCGACGGCTACCGCGTGACTCTTGACACGGCCATGCAGATGGCTCAGCAGGGCGACGACGAGACCAAGGCCAAGCTGGCCGGCAGGGCTCGCGAGTCGATGAACCGGATCATCTCCGCCATCAACAACAACCCCAACCTCGCCCTCTTCAAGTTCAACATCTTCCCCGACCGCTTCCGCGAGGAGTGGATCGAGCCCACCGACAAGAAGATCCGCGATCTGCTCAAGAAGGAGAAGCGCTGAGCCTCCGACACCGTCCGTCCCTCCCGAACGCCGCGGCCGACCGCGGCGTTTTTCATGCGCCGCCGCCCGCCTCCGAGGCACGATGAGCCGGTAGGATCACCACCGGTTTCACGTTTACAAGCCCCACTCACACCCCGCGCCCGCATCCCGAGCCTGCCATGCCCACCCAAACGCCCGCCCCGCTTCGGACCTCCATTCCCGCGGATCTGGACGCATCGAGCTTCGAGAACGTCGAGCCGCACTTTGCCGAGCTGCTCGCACGCGGCGTGAATTCCCAGCAGGAATTCGATCAGTGGCTCGTCGATCGCAGCGAGCTCGACGCCGCGTGCTCGGAAACCCAGGCGAACCTGTACATCACGATGACCTGCGCCACCGACAACGAGCAGGCCCAGAAGGCCTACGCCGACTACATCGAGCAGGTGGTGCCGAAGCTCAAGCCGGTGAGCTTCGAGCTGGACCGTCGGCTGGTGGAGCTTTCCAAGCGCTTCGCGGCGCCGCGGCACGGGATCCTCGTGCGCGACACGACCGCCGATGTCGAGCTCTACCGGCCGGAGAATGTGCCCGTCGAGACCGAGCTGTCGAAGCTCAGCCAGTCCTACGACCAGATCATCGGCGCGATGACGGTGCAGTTCGAGGGCCAGGAGCGCACCTTGCCGCAGCTTGCGGTCTTCCAGGAGCGGACCGACCGCGACCTCCGCGAGCGGGCCTTCCGCGCCGGGGTGGAGCGCCGGCTGCGCGACAAGGACGCGATCGAGGGTCTGTTCGACCAGATGGTGACGCTGCGTCACAAGGTCGCGGTGAACGCGGGGTTCCGCGGGTTCGGGGATTACGCCTTCAAGGCCAAGCACCGGTTCGACTACACCCCCCGCCACTGCTTCGATTTCCACGAGAGCTGCGAGCGCCTCATCGTGCCGATGCTGCGCCGCCAGGAGGAACGCCGGCGCAAGGCGCTGGGCGTCGACACGCTGCGGCCGTGGGATCTGGTCGTAGACGTGAAGGGACGTCCGCCGCTCCGGCCGTTCGAGGGCGGCGCCGACCTGATGCGTCGCACGGTCGCCACGTTCCGGCTGCTCGACCCGCGGCTGGCGGCGATGATTTCGTCGCTGGGCTCCGGCTCCGAGGCGCGGGGCAGCCGCGATGGAGCTGGGCTGGATCTGGATTCCCGCAAGGGCAAGGCTCCGGGTGGATATCAGTACATGCGGGACCGTTCGCGCAAGCCGTTCATCTTCATGAACGCCGCCAACACCAGCCGCGACGTGACGACAATGCTCCACGAGGCCGGGCACGCGTTCCACTCGTTGCTGACGGTGGACGAGCCGCTGCTGGCCTACCGCCACGCGCCCATGGAATTCTGCGAGGTGGCGAGCATGAGCATGGAACTGCTCACGCTGCCGCACATGAACCGGCCGGACAGCTTCTACGCCGATCCGGACGACTACCTGCGGGCCAAGCGGCAGCAGATCGAACGCAGCGTGAGCCTGCTGCCGTGGATCGCGATGATCGACGCGTTCCAGCATTGGATCTACGCCAACCCGACGCACAGCCGGGAGGATCGCAAGAACCACTGGCTCGCGCTCGACCATCGATTCGGCAGTTCCTGCTCGTGGGAAGGGCTCGCCGACGCCCGTGCCTATCTGTGGCACCGCCAGCCGCACCTGTTCAGCGTCCCCTTCTATTACATCGAGTACGGCATCGCCCAGCTCGGCGCGCTGCAGCTCTGGCTTGTGAGTCTGGAGAAGGGAGAGAAGACGGCGATCGACTACTACCTCCGCGCCCTCTCTCTCGGCGGCACGCGCACGCTCCCCGAGCTCTTCGAAGCCTGCGGCCTGCGCTTTGACTTCGGAGCCGACACGATTCAGCGGCTCGCCGATCGGGCGGAGAAGGAACTGGATCGGCTGCCGGAATAGCCGGGTGCGATGCCCGCGTCCGTCAGACCGCCGGGCGCGTCCTCGCGCCGCCCGATGGCCGCGCCGATCGGGCGGCAATGACGCGTTCACGCCCGCCTGCAACTCCCCCAGCCCGCACAGACCGCACCATTTCCGGGCGGAACCGAAACTCGTCGCACCGGCGGAAAAGTCGTGACCCGCTGCCTCCGATGTTCCAGCACCTGCATGGAGGCGGTGCGTATGGGTCCTACAGAGAAGTCATTCAATCAAGTCAAGGCGATCCTGGGCAAGCTGGATCGCTCGATCGATGAAGTCCGCGCGCGTCGCCAGACCGGCGACACCCGCCCCTTCCCGACGCCGAGCCAAGCCCCCGCGCCGGTGGCACCGGTGGCACCGGCTCGTCCGTCCGAGAACCAGCGGCCCAACAGCCCGTACGGGCGGGCGACGCCGCTGAGCTACGGCAGCTGAACCACAGCCGCCCGCGTTTGCGCAAACAGACACTGAGGCCGAACGCCGCCCTTCACCGGGCGGCGTTGTCTTTGCGTCCGCCGCGTGCCCCGATCCAGCGATCGATCCGCTTCTCGAGGACGGCGAGCGGAATCGAGCCGGCGTTCAGCAGCTCGTCGTGGAACAGGCGCCGGTCGAACGCGGGCCCGAGTGCGTCCGTCGCCCGCCGGCGCAGATCGACAATCCGGATCTCGCCGAGCTTGTACGCGCAGGCCTGGCCGGGCCAGCCGATGTAGCGGTCGATCTCGCTGACGCTGTCGAGCTCGGTTCCGGCGGTGTTGGCGAGCATGTAGTCGATGGCCCGCTGCCGCGACCAGCCGAAGGCGTGGATTCCGGTGTCCACGACCAGGCGGCACGCCCGCCAGATCTCGTCACTGAGCCGGCCGAAGTAGTCGTACGGATCGGTATACAAGCCTCGGCCGAGCGGATTGGTGGCGGAGCGGGCGTCGTCGCCCATCTCCAGCCCCAGCGACTCTGCGTACAGCGCCCAGCCCTCACCGTGCGCCGTGTACCACATCGCGGCGCGATAGGGGTGCTGGCTGGGGATCTCGTCGGCGATCGCGCCCTGAAAATGGTGCCCCGGCACGGCCTCGTGCAGCGTCAGCGAGATCATGCCGTACTTGGGCCGCTGCGTCAGGTCGTACGTGTTCACCATGAAGTACCCGGGCACGCCGGACTTGGTGGAGCCGGGGTAGTAGTACGCGGCGGGGGAGCTCGGCGCTGCGAAGCGCGGGATCGGACGGATGCCCCAGGTCAGTCGGGGCAGCGTCGCGAAGAGACCGACGAGCTCGGGGTCGATCCGCTTGCCGATCGCGCGATAGCCGTTGAGCATCTCCTCTTCACTGGTGAAGTAAAAGCGCGGGTCCTTGCGGAGAAACGCGATGAACCGGGCGAAGCGATCTTCGCCGCTGAAGCTGTTCTTCTCCGGCCAATCGGTCTCGTCGATGACCCGGATCATCTCGGCCTTGATCCGAGCGACCTCGGCGAGTCCGATGTCGTGGATCTGCCGGGCCGTCAGCTCGGTCGTGGTGTGGTAGCGGAGCTGGTGCTCGTACAGCCCGATGCCGTCCACGCCCTCGGCGGCGCCGATCGTCTCGCGGCAGGCCGGCAGGTATTCCTTCTCCAGAAACGCCGCGAGTCGTTCGAACGCGGGAACGATGCCGTCCGCGATCGCCCGTTGTGCGCGGGCGGCGAGCGGATCGGAATCGCCACGCGCCCGCAGCGGCGTGTAGAACGGAGAACTCGATGGCCGGGCGGCGATCTCCGGCGTGCACTGGGTCCGCACGCCGCTGACGGTGTCGGCCAGGATCACCCGCGGCGGCACCCGGCCGGCCTGCACGCCGGCCCGCATGTTGGCGATCTGCTGATTAATCAGGGCAGGGATCTTCTCGAGCCGCGCGACGTAGTCGGCGACGTGCTGCTCGCTGGCGAGCGGGATCTGCAGGTACATCTGGGGCAGGCTGATGTGCGGCCCCTCGAGCGCGTTGATGGGCATCTGCTCCGGGAGGAACCGGGCTCCGCGTTCGGCGAGGTCGAGGGTGTACTCCAGCAGATCGGCGTCGAGGGCGTCCTCGCCTGCGAGGGTCGATCGATCGAGCAGCCGCACTCGGGCGAGGATGGCCGATGCCGTCGCTCGCTGGGCCGCGACTGTCTCCGGACTGGGGTCGGGCAGGCGATCGTTGAAACGCAGGTCGCCGCGGGTGCTGGCACCGACCGGATCGGCCTGGCAGATGAGGTCGTAATAGGCATCCAGGAGCGAGACGACTCGCGCGTCACGCCCGGGCATCACGGACCGCGTCGGTTCGATGCCGTCGGGCAGACCGGCCAGCGCGGAACCCGCCACCGCGGCGGCGATGAGGCCCATGAGGGACGCACGCAGGATGGTGTTCATCGGCGGAGTGTACCGGCGATCGAACACCCCGCCGCACTTGTCAGGGCGAGCCGCGTGCGTACCATTGGGTCCAATCGACTGGGGATTGGTGTAACGGTAGCACGAGTGACTCTGACTCACTTAGTCTAGGTTCGAATCCTAGATCCCCAATTGCCTCGCCCCGACCGGACCGACCGATCCGTGCGCCCGAAAGAAAACCGCCGCGGCCCGACCGCGGCGGATGTGTTTTTGGAACCCGGCGGACCTTACGGGCACACCAGCATGTCGTACGCCTCGGCGAAGAGCACGAAGTCGAGATCGTCCGTCAGGGTGTCGAAGTTGAGATCGCCGCCGCCCGCGTTCAGTGCGTCGTAGGCCACGGCGAAGATCACAAAGTCGGTGTCGTCGACAAGACCGTCGTCGTTGAGATCACCGGGGCAGTACGCTGCGGGCGATGCGCAGATGTTGTTCGTCGGACCGAGCTTGACGGTGTAGTTGATGGTGAAGGGTCCCTGCGCGGTGGACACGTTGAGCCGCAAGGAGGCGTTGCTCCCGCACGCGACCGAGGGCGCGATCGAGATCAACGCCGGGATCGCGTTGCGCTCGAGAGCCCCCTGAGGCATGTCGGCAAACGAGATGTTCGGCTGCGTCACCGTCACCCCCGTCGTCAGCGACTGGAGCGTCGCGGTGACATCGGTTGCCGTGAGCAGGCCGGTGCTAAGCAGGTCAAACCAGATCTGCACGTTCGACTCGCCGGGTTCGGGTGCGGCGTTGGCGTTGCCGTTGCCCACGCTGTCCCCGATGATCGGCACCCCCCCGGTGGCGACGCGGGCGGCACTCGGCGCCGCAGAGAGCGTCAGGTTCGCGTCGGAGATGTCGAAGTACAGCACCTCGTTGCCCTGGGATGTGAGCGGCCGGACCATGATGCGGGCCTGCGTCGTGGCGGTCTGCGGCAGCACCACCGGCTCCACCCCGTCGTTCGGCGTCGCGCCCTTCAGGAGCGTCGTGAATGAATTGCCGCCGTTGGTCGAGAGCCAGATGTTGACGCGCTTGTGATTGAACGTCGTGACGTCGGTGCCCTTCACATCCCACCGAACGACGACGGCGCCGCTGTGCGCGCCGCTGACGTTCGGGGCTGTGATCTTGAACGGCCCGACCGTGCTGATCGAGCGAATCTGGCGATCGACGAAGTTCACACCGCCGCCGCCCGCCCGGTTGTCGCGCGCGATCAGCCGGAACCGGATCGTCCGGGTTGTCGAGGGCAGGATCTCACCGATCGAACCCGCCAGGTTGCCCGACAGAACCGTCGGCCGCCTTGGGAACATGCGCACGTTCCCGGTCGCCGACGCCGGGAACGACCGGAAGAGCGGTCCGGATCCCCCGTCGCCCGCCGACAGCGCCCGCTGCGGTCCCGTGTCGCGCTGCTCCCAGATGTACGTGATGGCGTCGCCGTCCGGGTCGATCGCCGATCCGGTCAACTCGAACGGCGTGCCGATCGGGACGACGTCGTTGTTCAGAATCGGCGACGACACTACCGGGGCGCTGTTGGTCGTGGGGATCGCGACCGTGCACGGCAGCGCCGCCGCGAAATCCGTGATCGACTGCTGCCCGCCAAGGCTGTAGTAGTTGTCGCGTCCGCCCTGCAGGTTGTCCGGGCTGCACGATCCGGCGTACGACATGATCGTGGATCCGCTCCCGGGTTCGAACGCCCCGGTCCCGCCCCACTGCCCGGACGTGCACGCGCCGTTCGGGCTGTTCCACGAGTGCGGAGCGTTGAACTGGTGCCCGAGCTCGTGCATGAACGTCTGCGGATTCGCGAACGACGAGGCGGAGAACATGTTGCCGGAAACCCCCGCCGCCTTGTCTCCGCTGCAGGCCGAGCCCCGCCGCGCAACACCGCCGCCCGCCCACGCCAGCACATGGCCGACGTCGTACGGTGCATCGCTGTTCTCATCGATCGCCGCGCCGTTGACCTCCAGCATCGACGAGTTGCTTGAGTTGTTGTACGGATCCGTCGCCGGATTGGTGAAGATGATCTTGTCGGAGTCCGCGAAGAGGATGAACCGGATCGCGAACTCCTTCTCCCAGAGCACATTGACCGCGTTCACCGCGGTCGTCACGGCGCTCAACCCGCCCGCGACCGTGCCGCCGGCCAGGTTCACGCACATCGTCCCTTCCATCGCGCACGCGAGCTGGTACGTCCGCAGAGTCGGTCCCGTCGAGACGAACGCGGACATGTCCGGCAACCGCGGCCCGTCCTCGTGCTCGAACCCGCACTCCCACGGGCCGTTGATCTCGCTCGAGTACGCGCTCGCGTACACAGCTTCCGGATTCCGCCAGGCCGTCACCGGCTCCAACGGCGCGACCGCATAATCGCCCTCCGGTGAAAGCACCGTGGCGAAGAATCCCAGCTCGTTCATCGAGACGCGGGCCACCACGGCCGGGTTGTCCACCCCCTGCGCCGCGTACGTCCGGATGGTCGGATACTTCGCCGCGACCAATGGGTGCAGGATCGGCGACTCCACCAGCGTGAACGCCTCGAGCGTTCCGTCTGGGCGAGGCAACATCACCACCGGCGCTCGCTCCGCCGCTTCGGTGAACTCCATCGGCGCCGATCGCAGCATCGATTCCAACCGACGATCGTCCATGGTGAACGCCGCATACGCCCGCGGCGTCTCCAGCGCACCGACGCCGATCGCGCCCAGGACGCCCCGCCGGACGGACTCCGGCGCTTCCACCTGACCGACGTGCGACCACACCGAACGCGGATCCGCGCCGGCGCGAGCGACCAGCGACACCAACGCCACACCCAGCGCTCCGACGAGCCGGCAGCCAACCTTCATCCTGCGTCCTCCATCGACCGGCCCGAAGACCGGACATCCCGAAAGAAAACCAACCTTCGAACCCTCGTCCCGGACGCCCACCCGCCGCCTCGAACCATCGACTTCTGTTGCGGCCGTCCCGCCCGGCGGTTGCGGGAAGGTCCGACAAGCGCGCACGATCCCATCTGAATATGTCCGCTCGCGACTCGAATCACAACCCCGCTTCCGAATCCGCGGTCGGTTTTCCCCGATTCGACACGGCTCGGAGACCAAAAAAACAGCGGGCGGCCCTCGCCGCCCGCGCTCGACAGGTTCTCGGAGTGTCGTCCCCGCCCGGTTACTTGGCGGCGTAGGCCTTGGCCACGAGCTCGGCCTTCTCCGCGTCGGTCTTGCCCGCGAAGGCTTCCTTGCAGTCGTTGCAGCAGAACGACACGGTCTTGCCGTTGTGGGACGCGGTAATCGTCCCGTCCGCCTCGTGCTCGCCGATCGGGCAGATCTTGTTCAGCGCCTGGGCCTTGGCCCCGTCCTTGCACGCCGCCTTGTCGCCGCACTTCTCCTTGCACTCGGCGGGCGAGCTGCACGAACCGCAGCACTTGCCCTTGTCGGCGCACTTTTCCTTACACTCGGCGGCGGAGCTGCAGCTACCGCAGCAATCACCCTTGTCGGCGCACCGGTTGTATTGACAGCCCGCGAAGAACGAGATGCTGCCGGCGAGGAGCAACAGGCCGGCCGCATTCAGAGCCGCTTTCGAGAAATCCATGGATCAGTCCTTTCGAATCGACCGCCCCGCCCGACCCGACTTCGGGTGCGGCTTGGAGCGTTAAAAGCCAGAACAGATACTAGCAAGGAACGCCAAGCCCCCGTGCGGGGGCTGCCCCGCACGAGAGCGAAGAGGGTGCTCGGGTCTACTTGCAGCACGCACCGGCCGAGCAGCACGACCCACTGGAACAGCAGCAGTCGCAACCGTCCTTGCAGCTCGAGCCGCAATCGCAGTTGCAGTTCTCGCAGGAACAGGACGGGCCGCAGCAGCAGCACGCGGCCTCAACCTTCGCGGTCTGCTCGACCGCGGGAGCGAGATAGATCATGCCGGCCGACGACAACGCGAGAATCAGAGTATTCATGGTCGATCCTTTCGATCCGCCCGGCCAAGCCGGGCGCGTGAAATGTGATTGGAGAATGGGACGAAACGTCAGGGAAGCGCCCGCGAGAGGCGCCGCAGCACCGTGTGCCGCCGATGGAACGCACCGGCGCACACCTCATCCGGGCGTCACGCCCGGACGAGCCACGTTTCTTCAAAGATTCAGGCGGCACTGATCCGCGAGCAACGCTCGTCCGGATGGCCACGGCGGCTCACACCGCAGCGCGAGCGACCACGGCTCGCGCACTCCTTGTCCAAGTACGGCCTCGATCGACCCCGGCGCAACCGCAGCGCCCTGCGTGTCACCCGAGTACCGCCGACCCGGCTCGGCCGGGGCCTGCGGCATCTCCTGTCCGACGACGCAGCACTCGCAGTCCGATGGTGTCGGAATCGTCTCGCCGGTCCCGCAGCACGCGTCGGTCTCGACCGGCGTGCAGCAGCCCGAAACTCCCGCGTCCCCCGCGCCGTCGCAGCACGAACGGACGGTCGTCCCGCAGCACCCATCGGCCCGCGGAGGCATGTAGTTGCCACAACAGATCGCAACCAGCGACTGAAAGAGCAATCCGAAGATGATGCCGAGGCGGAGCATCTGCTGAATACTACATCGGCCAGACGCCCTCGGTTCAGTGCCCTCTCCTCGGCCCGCTCTTGCCGACAGTCCCACGTATAGGGCGAACGCCCGAGAACGCCGCCCCCCACCCAAAAGGGCGGCCCGTCCCAAGAACGGCCCCCATCCGGCCTGCCGAGCCGAGATCCCAACCGGTTCCTGCCACCCGCGCCGCTCGTCCGCCCCTGCTCGCGCGCTAGCGGTCGCCGGCCGCGAGCATCTGCTGCGAGATCAGCCGCAGGGCCCACCGCCACTCCTGCAGTCGCGACTCGTCGAGCGCGTCGCCCCCAACCTCTCGCATCGATGCGATGAGCAGGTCCACCACGATCGCGTAATGCTCGGGCTTCACGCCGTAGCCGGCGTGGCGACGCCCCAGTTGCGAGAGCGCCGCGACGTTCGCCGCCGGGTCCTCGAAGTTGTGCACCACCGCGTCCAGTGCGGCGGTGAGTTTGGCGGCCTGCCCGCGGATGTCGCTCGGGAACATCCCGCGCAGGTGCGGCGCAATCGCGAAGAGTCTGGTGTAAAAGGTCTCGGCCAGACGAAGCTCCTGCACGCGCACCGCGTCGTACGTCGCACGCAAGCGCGAGACCAGAGCCGTATCGAGCGGCACGCGTGCGAGCGCATCGCCCGTGATGTCCACCGCGACCGGATGTCGTTTGACCGCCATGCCTCAACTCCTATGTGCCTTCACATCTGACGCGAGAAGCGAAGACGGGTCGCGCCGGGAAACCCCCGGCTACGACAACGCAAGTCTGCGCGACCGATTCAGCCCGAGGCTTTCTCCGCGACGGCACGCCACTTCGCCTGCTCCTTGTCATGGCCGGCCGCGGGTTCGCGGACGTGCGCCGCGCCGTAGTAGTCTGCGAGGCGCTGGGCCGCCGCCCGCGTCTGCGGATGAACCGGGCCGAAGGTGCCCTCGATCATCGCGTAGCTGTCGTGCAGGGCCTTGTGTGCCTCGGTGTGCCTGCCGGCGTCCCCGTGAATGGCCCCGTGCACCGACAGCGTCGGCCCCGGCGACAGCGGGTCCTTGCTGGCCTGGGAAAGCTCGACCAGTCGTGTGCTGACGGCGAGGGCGTCCTCGACGCGTTCGTCGTTCCACAGGGCCTGCATCAGCAGCGTCATCGTGCCCATCGTGGCCGGGTTGGTGGCGCCGACGACGCGGGTCTGCGCCTCAAGCGCATCGCGCATCATCTTCTCACCTTCCGGGGCGCGCCCGCGGGCGTACACGATGGCGCCGAGCGTGGCCTGCACGTGCAACGTGTCCACATTCTCCGCTCCGAGCGTGGCCGTGCGGCCGGCGAGACACTCGCGGGCGAGCTCCTCCGCGCCGGCGAGGTCCCCGGATTCGCGCAGCAGCGACATCAGCATCGATATGCTCGTCAGCGTCCTCGGATGGACATCGCCGTAGCGACGACGGTCCGCCGCCAGCGATTCCCGCAGCAGCGGCTCGGCATCGGCAAAGCGGCCCTGGTCCAGCATGAGACCGCCGAGATTGCCGAGCGACCCGAGGTAGTCCGGATGGTCCGCGCCGAGCGTCCGGCGCCGTCGCTCGAGCAGCTCCCGCCAGCTCTCCTCGGCCTTGTCGAGACGTCCGTTGAGCGCGTGCAGAATCCCCATGTTGTTCAGCGATCGCAGCGTCGCCGGGTCATCGTCGCCGAGGACCCGACGCTGACGCGCGAGTGTGTCGGTCCAGATCCGTTCGGCGTCGGCGAGCCGGTTCATGCGCTGGTAGACGCCACCGAGCGAGGTGGCCACGGTCAGGGCGTTTCGATCATCGGGCCCCGTCAGCGCCCGGCGCTGCTCGTAAGTCTCCCGCAGCTCCACCTCCGCCTCGTCGAATCGCCCGAGCGTGGAGAGGACCGCCCCCATCGTGAAGCGCGACTGCAGTGTGTCGTCGTGATCGGGCCCGAGCTCCTTGCGCCGCACTTCCAGCGCCTCGGCCAGCAACGGGAGCGCATCGGCGTGCAGCCCGAGGGAGCGCAGCGTGGTCGCGAGCTGCTGGAGCAGGCGCGCCCGCAGCAGCGGGTTGTCCCCGAAGCGATCGCGGATCGACGCCGCGTACCGCTGCAGCACGCTCTGCTGCAGGTGCTCGACCGCGATCGTCGTGAAGTTCAGCCGACCCAGCGCCTCATCCCACGCTTTCGGATCCGGGCCGACCGGCGTCGCGGCGCTCGCCCCCTTGGCGAGCTGGGCTCGCACCGTGGCACGGAGCTGGTCACCCATGGCCCTCACATCCAGCCCGCCGAGCAGCGACTCCTGGAACTCGGTGATCACCTCCAGCTCACGCTCCCGGCGCACCGCGGCATCCCGCGCACGGCTGGCGACAACCGCAAACCACGTCGAAACGACCGCGCCCACCAAGAGCGCCGCCGCGGCGGCACCCAGCGTCGCGGTCAGCGCCGGGTTGCGCCGCGCGAACTTCCGAACCCGCTCCACCGCGCCCGAGCGCCGCGCGAGCACCGGCTGATCGCCGAGGTAGCGACGCACGTCCGCCGCCAGCTCGCTCACCCCCGCGTACCGACGCTCGCGGTCCTTCTCCATCGCCATCGCGATGATGGACTCCAGATCGCCGCGGGCCTCGGCGTTCAGCCTGCCCGCCCCCACCACCC
>ERZ1066128.653-NODE-653-length-12811-cov-11.718172_pt1 | contig 12811 bp, 8 predicted proteins | sample MGYA00382775_ERZ1066128 | MGnify/ENA primary metagenome ERZ1066128 (study PRJEB33369, sample SAMEA5778358) | biofilm metagenome | biome: Industrial cooling water; feature: Water cooling tower basin; material: Biofilm | place: United Arab Emirates | collected...
TGCATCTTGTCCGCACCAACAGCGACCCGCGCAAGTGGCAGTCGTTTACGGAGCGCTTGGCGATGAAACAACGAGAGGCGGTAGGTCTTGTAGGATTAGCCGATGAAGCTCTGATAAGCAGTGTCCTGAGCCAGCACGACCGCGAGAAACTGCGGCGTGAAGAGGAGCAACGGCGTTTTATACGGAACAGCGCTAAACACGGGTGTTTCTTCAGGGGTTCGGACGGGCAGGAGCGGCATATTCCGAATAGTATCCGGAGTAAAAAAGACCTCGCAGAGCGTTTGAATGCGTACCAAACGAGGATGTTCCGTATCTCGCAGCAGAAAGCGGGAGAGATTGTGGAGGCGATGTTCCACGTCAAATACGTGCGGGAACGCACCCAAACGCAGAATGGAGTACGCTTAAGCGGGTATTATCTCTTCGAGCAGGAAAACACGCTACTCAAACGCAAGACACTGGCGGACTACCTGACGGACTACGGTGTGGACGGCGAAAGGTACGAAGCGGCGTTTATGTTCCGAATGCGCGAAGAAGCCGCACGCTATACCGCAGCGGTGGAGCGTATCATGGAAGAACAAGAGGAGGAATATGCAGTAGTCTAATCGGACATTGTGCAGGACGTAGGCTAGAATATTCTTTTTCCGACCTGCTGCACAGAGGAAGAAAACGGTAAAAAATTATGTAGTTTTGCGTGTGCGCTTGAGAAATAGTGCAAACGCTCATTATTTATCAAAGGAAACACTGATGGTTATAGCATTTGTAAATCACAAAGGCGGGGTCGGAAAAACAACCTGTGTCTTAAATATTGGTGCAGGCTTGAAGCGACAGGGAAAGTCGGTATTACTAATTGATGCCGATGCTCAGGCAAATTTAACGACGAGCGTGGGGTTAGGATACGATGAATCACCTAACCTTGCGGATGTACTTTCAGAGCGAGTACCAATGGAAAAAGCAATTCGTTATGATAACGTTGTTGCTCCTATCATTCCGGCAACACTTGAATTAGCAGAGTTGGAAATTAGTTTAGCAGCTCAACTTGACGGAAGGGAGCGCTTAAAACGAGCATTACAGTCTATTCACACTACATTTGATGTCATTTTGATAGATTGCCCTCCAACACTGCACCTTCTGACAGATAATGCTTTAGTAGCCGCTCAAGAAGTTTATATTCCTGTTATGGCAGAATTTATGCCTATGTCAGGACTGGTAACATTAACGAAACATATTGACCGCGTACAGCGCAGTATTCTAAATCCTTCTTTGAAACTCGCAGGTATTATTATGACGCGCTTTCATAAGCAAAAAATTATGTGTCAGACAGTACAACAAGAACTGCTTGAACGTTTTCCCAATGAAGTATTTTCTACGGTTATTCGTGAAAATGTTGCTATCGCAGAATCTTATCGTATGGGAACAGATGTCTTTCAATATCAAGAGAAATCAAACGGTGCTGAAGATTATGAGGCACTTTGTCAAGAATTTCTTCAACGCTCTCTACATGACGGAACAATGCAAAACTATCGCAACGATAATCGCCGCAACGGTAAACACAAAAAGGAGATAGTATGACAAAAAAAGACTTACTCAAAAAAGGCAAGAACGCTGATGTTCTTGACAATGCAACACTGCGGCATGGATTACAATTAAGCGAGGTGAAATTTGATGCCGTAACGAAACTTCAGCGTAATCCGCAGAATAGCAAGTATTTTCGCACAGAAACATCGGAATATTTTCGCAGACTTCGGGAAGATATTGAACAGCGTGGTATTCTTGTGCCTCTTATTGCAAAGTTAGACGGTACTTTGCTTGCAGGACATAATCGTTTGCAAGTTGCCGAAGAATTAGGCTTAAAAAAAGTTCCTGTACAATATGTTTTGGATACACTTCTTCCCGATGATGAAAAGATATTTGTAATTAAAGACAATCTTTTGCGGCGGCAATTTACCTATGATGAATGGGCAGCAATTTTTCGTGAGATTGTCCCTGATTACAAAGAGCGTTTGTTTGATGAGGCACGTGGGCGAAAAGGTAAATCTACAAAAAACGGACAGGTGTCCGAATTATCATCATCAAAGTCTCTAACACAGGAAATAGCTCAAAAAACAGGATTGAATGAGCGTACTGTTAGGCGTATTAATGAATCTGCTCGAAAAAGTGTGCAACAGTCAAACCAAACTGTGAAAAATCAATCGTCATCTAAAAATCATAGTAGTAGTAGTATTAGTATTAGGAAATATGGTAATACGAAGAGTGTTCAAGGGAAAAACGAAAAAAATAGCATCCAAGAAACGGTGTTGTATGCAAAGTCTTTAGTAAAGGAGATGGATACATTGTTATTGAGTATTCCTCCTCCAAAACGCTCTGGTATTGTAATCGGTCTAAAAAAGTTATTGACAAAACATGATGTCTCATAACTGAATTGAAAATTAGACAGACTAGCCGTAGCCGATGATGGTACGGCGTAGGGTGGTATATTCCTGCATAACGTTTCCCAAAGAGAAAGAAAAAAGCCACCCTTTATCGGGCGGCTTTGTAGCAGTAGGCGGATTTGTAGCTCTGGCAGTAGATACGCCCGTTAGAGCCGGTAACGCGCCCGAAGAAATAGACACTGCCATTTTGTGCTTGTTCGGGGCATTCACGCTTCCAGAGGTATTGTCCTGTTTGAATATCCACCGCATAAAGCAGGGTACGAGTGAAATAGACCACGCCGTTCATCACAAACGGTTTGTGTGAGCCGCCGACAATGCCGTTGAGTTGCCAAAGGGTGCTTCCTGTTTCGGCATCAAGGCAGTAGAAGTTGGTATCCTCACATCCTGCGAAAACCTTGCCGTCGGAAACGGTTAAGCCTGAGACAAGGAAACTATTTTCAAAATCTCGTTTCCAGAGCAGTTTTCCTGTCCAGAGGTCATTGCATTGAAGGGAGCGCCCAATGTCCATATAAACTTTATTGCCAACAATTTGTGGGAGTTTATTTACCGAATTGGCTTGTTGTAATGAATCATAGACTAACTGTCGTTTTGTAAGGTTATAGAGCATCAAATATGTTGGTGTGGGTGTAGAATTCATAAGATTTAATCCGCCTCTTGCCGTAATAAGCATAGTATCGCCACTTTGCCCTAAAAAAGGTACAGGCGTTTTTAAGCCAACCCTGATTCCTGATGGTTCTTCAAGGGAAAAAATTTCGGAATACGTCCCAGTCTGTACATTTCCATAAGCAATATTAATAGCTTTGGGTGTAAAAAAGAATGTATTTCCTAAGCCCGTTACAAGCCGACCATCACTTTGATGCTGAACACGCCAAAGAGTTTTACCTGTTTGAGCATTAAGAGCATAAGTATTTTGACCATTTTGAAAAAGTAAAGTGTTTTGGTAAACATAAAAATCATTCAGTAAGACACTTTCACGAGAAGTTATCCAATCTGACCACTCCCATTGTATAGTTCCAGTAGATTTATCAATAAGATACAACACTGTGTTCGGTTCTCGAATTCCAGCATATAAAGTACCATTACTCAGTTCTTGTATCGGAGATGTTGCAAATATCAAACTACCAAACCCAATTCGTGTTTGCCAGATTGGTCTTTCGGAGTCTGTTCCAAGCAAGGAATTACAAGAGCATGAAATAGTAAGTAAGAGAGGTGCAAAAAGTGTAAGGAGGTATTGATGTAATTTTTTCATGGTGTTGCTCTCCTTATGGAATATAAAAGGGTGAGGTTCTGTCTTCAACTAATAGTTGCCTCAACTGTTGATGTACCTCCGGGTGATTTCCCTCCGTAAAATGATTACAACTGGAGCGTATGCCAGCACGAAAGTTGTTTTCAAACAACGGATTAACCCCAGCTCCCGTTCTGAGCGGAATTTTCTGGTCATTCTCGGCAATAAAGCCATCGTCGCCCGTGCTGACGATATACGAATACGGTTCATCAACTTCCGTTATCTCCATCACACAATCCGGTCCGTCCGGCACATCCAGCAAAGCACGAGAGCCCGGACATCGGTAGCCGACTTTGGTCGTGCGTCGCGTGGTAGTAACGACCCGTGTAGCGCCGTTCAAATAGGCAAAGGTGTTTTGGAACTCGGTATCAAGAAAATCGCGCCCCTGCGCCCAGCGTTCGGCGGTCGTAAACGCTGTTTCAGAAAAATCAAAAAGTTCGATAAGTCCTTGTATCGGCAAGGTCAGGATACCTGTGCCAAGATTGGTGATATAACCTCCGGCATAAACATCCCGCGTGCGGTTGTAGTATCGTAAGAGCCGTGTGTCATCAGGTTCATTGAGGGGTTGTTTTTCGGGGATATTATTGGCAAAGGTAGGAAAAACAGGCGCTCCCGACTCTATTTGACAAAGCCCTATATCGAGGGGCGTTGTATTGGTATTTGAAAAACGCCCGATTTGATTGGAGAACAAACGAATCGGAGAAACAAAGCGAGCTGTGCCGTAGATTCCGGCGCGTGGTGTTGATGACGTGTACGAAGTTAAACTCGGAATCAGGGAATTACCCAAACTTGCTATGCCTGCCGGAGCCATTTGTTCTACCGAAATTCCCAATGGTTCGGTAGGAGTGGATGCGCCCAAAAATGATTGTGACATCCCGCTATAGGAAGAGGCAATCAGTCCAGGCATCCACCAAAGAAGAAGTTCTTCGGTAGGAACTTGAACATTACCCCATCCCGCTCGAAAGCTAAGAACATTGATGGAAATATCCATGACTCGTTTGAGTGAGCCTGCGAGATAACCGATACCTCCGGCAAAGACAGAAGTAATAAAGGCGGCTACATCGGTTCCAAAATTATCTTGCCCTGAGCGATTGCAAATTTCTTTTACCAAAAATTCGCCACCAAGTGTTGATAATGCACTTACTCCCCAAATGGGGTCATATGCAACAGGGAGAATAAGTTTTGGAAGAGCATTGTCTAAAGCAAGTCCTATTTCATCTTTAACGATACCATTAACAATTGTTGTTCTGGAACGTGCCTTCAACAGGCCTACACCATAATTTGGACTACCGACGGTAATAATTCCGCCGAGCGGCGCGGCATTCGAGAGCAGACCACCAGCGATTCTTCTATCAAGTTCTCGTGCGATAATTCCACCTTGACTATGACCAATGAAAATCGGATTATTTGCTCTATTGGTGAGGCTCAGACTTGCTGAGGTGGCAATTCTGAATTGATACAAGGTGGTTGCAGTGGCAGAAATACTATTGCCACTGAAGTAACCATCTTGTGAGGAATAGTCAAATCGCAAGAGTGCATCATTTTCAACGTTGCGTCCTTTAAGTATGTCCTGAGCAAATCGCTGCCAATATCCTTGACCATGTTCACCTCTTCCGTGTAACCACATCACTTTGCGGGGCGGTGGAGTGGTCTGTGCCAATGCCATTTCTGCGGTGATGGCGCAGACTAATAATAAGGCTGTAACGAGTGTTTGCTGTCTTCGTGAAAAATTCATTGTTTCTACTCCTTTGATATTCTGAGGTTTAGCGAATATAGTTATTCATGGTCATTTGTTCAATATCTGTTTGTGTGATAAATTTCATAGCAACACCAGTCTGAGTTGTATAATAGCTTACGTTTATCACTGCTTTATATTCAGGGGAGCATCTTCCCAAACTTCTAGGCACGAAGTATGTGCTATGAAGCAATGTTGTACCATTAAAACTGTGAATAGATTCTATAACCCGATGGCTGGGCGCAGCATTAAGGTATGTTTCTATGCGTGTTGCTTCAGTATTTAGGCGCAATCCTAAGATATTTTGTGTGTGTGGCATGGTGATTTTGTAACGCTGACTGATGCCGATTTGTTCGACAGCAATATTTTGCGCTCGCGCTCGCGCTAGAAGCATTTCTACCGAAGAAGAAGGTGGAAGTGCAGCATTCAACGATGCGCCATCTTTTGGGGATTCTGTTTGTGCTGCCAGTGAGCCTATCGTCAGTGGACAAGGCGAAGGATTCGCCCGAATCGAATCCACGAGTGTTTTCAAAGATTGCTTCGGTAGAGGAATCTTCAGCAAAACTGCACCCGAAGCGTCGTACATTGTAACAGTGGCAGTATCGTGGCGGTGATCCACTACGGTACTTTTGGTAATGCGGCGATTTTCTGCATCCTGTCCCATATCAGTAAAAACAGGCTGTTCGGCAGCGCTGGTTTCGTCAGTAAAAGTCGTAGTATGTGTGCCGTCGTTATAGATAGTACCACTTGCGCGGGTGCGCTTGACGACGGGCAGCGCACGAACTCTATTGAACGCAATATCTGTTTCCGAAAGAGTTACGGTATTCCGTGCGGAATCAAGCTGGTGGTAAGATGTTTGCTTGAGAGCGTAGGAAAATTCCAGTGCAACGGGATTTGCTGTCTGACACGCCACCACAAGCGGCAACCCTTGCGACGACCCACCCCCCGCCGAAGGATTGACTACACGGACATTATTCGGCTGTGCCGAAGAAAGCATCGTGCGAGGAATGCTCACACGAAGCATATTTGCGCTGACAAATTCGGGCGTAAACTGCGACGTACCGATAAAGACGGTGGATTGCCGTGTGAAATTCTCCCCCGTGAGTGTGATAAGGACGTTTGCAGGCGGTGTGGTTTGTGCCTGTGAAAGGGAAATTTCAAGGCAAATAATCATTATCACTACTGCGAAAAAAAATAGAGTGCGTTGCATAGTTCAAACGAAAGAATGAAGAATAGGTAGAAGTAGATTCAATATACGGTTGCACAAAATTCTTCCTTAAAAAAAAACCGCAGAAGCAAATGATACTCTAGCGGATGCTATCATAGCAAGTGCAATCAGGCGGTTTTATCAAATACAATATTGGTAACTATAGCGGTAAATGTGCCTTGTGATTCAGAATTACCGTATTAAGAAGATAAGGCTTACCTCGCGGCTTTGTAACAAAATAAACTTAAATAGGACGAGACATAGATTTTGCCGTCTGCGCCCGTCACAGAATCAAAGAACCACGCACCGCCGTTGCGTTGGAGGTCGGGTGATTCTTTCTTCCAGATGTGTTTACCTGTTTTCGCATCAACGGCATGAAGCAAGCCGTCTCCTCCTCCGGTGAAATAAATCACGCCGTTCATCTCAAAAAGGCGGCTTGAGGTGCCAGAAGTTTTTGTCGCCCAGAGTTGCTTTCCTGTTTTCGCGTCGAGGGCGTACATGAAGGTATCTTCGCAGTTGCCGATAATCATGCCGTCGTGGTATATGATGCCAGAGCCGGAAAACAAACTAGGAAAATTCTCTTTCCAAAGGAGTTTGCCAGATTTGAGGTCAAAAGCAAGAATATACGAGCCAGAAGGGAAATAAAGTTTTCCCTCATGGATGGTAGGCGGAAGAAAGAATACACCAGATGTGTCGCCGGGAAGAGTTGATGTGTACACTTCTTTGTTTTGCGTGAGATTAAAAACGGTGAAGCCAATAGCTACCTGCCCAGTGATAGGAATACCAAAGGGCAAGATAGCGATGGTATCATTCAATGCAGCATTCTCAAGCATATTTGGTGAAGCATTGAGAAACATTTGCGTTGCGGAATAGATTGTTCGTGTTGGTGTTATGAGCGTAGGATATTGTCGAAGATTGCCGCTTCTTGTATGTCCAGAGAAATATTCTTTATCGCTGGTATGAAATAAAAAATGTTCACCAAGACCAGAAACTGCGCTACCCAATCCCCAACCGCGAGAATGGATAGCACGTTCTTTCCAAACAGTTTTGCCGTTATCCAGATTGATAGCATAAACACGTCCTGCTCTACGCCAAACAAGAATATTTTGATAAACATGAACAAATTGAGTAAAGGGTTCAATTTCTTCAGGAAAAGTATCCGTCCATGTCCAAAGCTCTTTTCCAGTATTTTTATCAAAAGCCATAACTGCCATAGCGCGATTCTTCACTCCTTGCGATATGATGGCGTTTTTATGCACAAACTTTGGAAATTCACCACCGATAAGGTTTGGTGAAATTATAGATTTCCAGAGTACTTCATTATCCGTAGGATATTCTGTAGGCTGTCGGCAAGCAACAGTTTGGGAGAAAACAAGGGTAATGGTCAAGAAAAATATCAACTTTTTCATTAATTACTCCCTTACCAGAAAGGCATCTATTAGCTGTGGATTCCTTGTAAATGTGGCACTAAACACTGCATTCAACTTTTTCCGTACTTCCGGATGATTCGCTTGGGAAAAGTGATTTGCGCCCTTGACTTCAAGGTTAAGCTCTGAATTAGTAATCGCCGGCGTCCAATTCGGCTCACGCGGGTTCCTTTGCGAGGCAAGGGGAACGAGGGCATCGGAATCTTCGTAGATTCTGCGGGTAGCGGTAAAATCTTCAAAGTAAGGCTCGTCGTTGCAATCATCGGGTTCGGAACGAGGGCGACGCAGACATGGATCAACGCGCCTTCTAATGATGTATGTTTCGTCTCTGTACGCTCCAATCATTTCAACCCATCCTGCATTGGCTTCTTCTTTGAGCCATTTTTCGCCTTTTTCGTACTTTTTGGCAATTTCGTCAATTTTGATAATACTGGTATAAATGCCATAAATGCCGGAAAGCAAACTCCACGGGTCTGGTGGTGGTCCGATACCCTTATAGATTTTGTAGGCAGCAACAGCCGCAGCGATAACACCGTAGGTGACAGGTGCGGCTATCTTTGCGGTAGAATAGTAAGCAACAGCATTGTTGTAAAATACATCGGATCCCGGACCGTTAGAAGTATTTTTCGTATCATCAATGCAAAGATATTGCGAATGATTTGCCGGTAAGGAATAAAAAGCCGCTTCAAAGTAGGCTTTTTCCCGTTTGACTACCCCGTTTAAGCTGATTGCCGGAGTCTGTGCCGTAGCGACATAGTTGCTTTGTTGGGTGAGAAACGGTGAGCCGGGTTTCATATCATTCGGCATAGCACGTGTGGCATTATTCATGGCTTTCGGAGAATATGACCCTTCAATAAAGTCGTGAAAATCGGAGTAATATTTTCCAAAGAATGTTTGTCCTCCGAAATCAATAAAAGCAAGTCCAAAATCGTCAAAGCTTCTGACACCAACAACAGGTTTAAGAAGTTTTTGAACCGATTCAGCCGCTTGTTTGACATACTCGCTCAAAAATAAACCAATTATGAAGCCACCGACTTTATCAATGAGAGCATCACGAAACTTTATATCACCGCCATCAAGGGCATCTACCGCTTTGGCATTAAAGGATTTGAGTTTACCGGTTTCAATGGCTTTGACAATAGGCGAGCCATTGTAGGTAGAGCCGATACCGATAACAGCGCCAAAACGAAGTTCATTAGCAGCACGGTCTTTTTGCTCAATATCGCGGAGAATGTTTGTTGCGGCACCATGCCCAATGGCAATGGGTAAAAGCTCAGGAGATAGCGTCAATCTATTGAAGTCCGACATTTGGGTTAGACTACGGAGACTGTCAGCAATTCCAGAGAGGCTTCTGGAGTTACCAATAGTTTCTCTGGTCAGATTGGGCGTATGAAAAAATGATGTTTTTGCCGTTAATCTGGGAGGATTCAGGCTAAGATCCACGCGCAAAAATGGCGGTACATATGGGTCGGTGTGATAATGAAAAAATCTAGGCGACATTTGGCGGGTAGCCTTGAAATACGAACTGATGATTTGCCTTCCCTCGACAGGAGGGCAATCGCTAGGATAAGGAGAGACAAGATTACCGGCAATAAATAGAGCTTCTGCCCCATAATGATTCCAATACCGAGATGTGGCTTCGAGACCAAATTGGTTTGCTCTGGGGTCGCCGGGTGGGAATGGAGGGTCGAGCAACCTTTTTGGCGATGGAATATCCTCATTGAGGTCGTGGAGCCAATAAACATTGCGGAGAAATGGTACACTGCTTTGTAATTCTGCCTCTTTTTGAGCAAATACAGATAAGGGCAGCAGTAGAGCTACGATTGAAAAAAATAGTAAGCGTTTCATAATGTAAAAGATAAGTGAGGTTCTCAGGAAAAAACGAATTATGGGAAGAGAAATTGTCAGTATTTGTTACGGATTATTTTACTGCGTCAAATTGATAGTGTAATCTTCATACTCCTCAACGCTGACCTGTTTCATAGGTAAACCGTCAATGACATAAAAACTGGTAGCAATGGTTTCTCGAAGACGTGGTAAAGGATTTTGTATCGTTGCGGCATCATACACATACCGAACACGGTATTGCAAAAGATCATCCCGAAAAATTTCATAGCGTTCTACGATGTCTTCCGGTGTCTTGACGCGCATCCGAATAGCCTCATTTGCCGCCAAGGGTATGTTCGGCTTTGGAGTTATCATTACGGAATACCTACCGCTAGCAAGCGGCGTTATTTGAAACCCTTCGCGGTATGCGTCCGAAAGATACAAACTTTTCCGAACATTAGAATCAGCAGGAGCAGGCTGAACAGATGCAGTCGTTGTTGTTCCTGTGGTACTTGGATTCTGTAAAGCATTTATTTGCGCAATAATGTCATTGAGCCGCTCCATAATTGGTTTGAAGGGAACGGAATCCATCGCTGTTGAAATTATCTCCGTGTTTGCTGCGGTAAAAAATTTAACGCTTCTTTGCGAAGATTTCAAGAATACCGTTCGGATAGCTGCTGGTGTAGTCAGGGGAATATCGGGCGAGGCAAGGCTCTGCGTGGGTACAAAAGATATTTGTACATCTGCATTACCGTCCCGAAAATAGGTACCGCTTACGACAACTTTACTTTGATAGGGCATCCGCGAAAGGGTCAGATTCATTTTCTGACCTTCTGTCAATGCAGATTCATTCATTGGTTCGCTGAGATCGCAGTACACCGTCGTTTTTATGGTCATGCTAAAATCAGCAAGTTGATTGGGTTCACCATTCGTCCGACACGCGACCACCAGAGGCAATCCTTGGGATGAGCCACCTCCCGCCGAAGGATTGACTACACGGACATTATTCGGCTGTGCCGAAGAAAGCATCGTGCGAGGAATGCTCACGCGGAGCATATTGGCGCTGACAAATTCGGGGGTGAACTGCGCCGTACCGATAAAGACGGTGGACTGCCGAGTGAAGTTGTCACCCGTGAGTGTGATGATGACGTTTGCAGGCGGCGTAGTTTGTGCCTGAGCCGTCAGCCGCCCCAGCGTGAGCAGGGCGGCAAATGCAATGAATAAACAAAAGCGTTTCATAGCGTTAAGAAAAAAATGAGTGATAAGTGTATTCGTATTGTAGATAATTATTTGATGCGTTGCACTTTCAAAGTGCGCTGTTCCGTTGTACCGCGTCCGGTCGTTCCAGCACCGGTTGTTCCACCATCGGTACGAACTGTTATATGAACCATGTAGCTTGCACTAGGAAGCGAAGCCGGCGGAGTCCACTGAGCTTCGTAGCTTCCGGCTTTCTGGTGAAGATTGACCACTTCGGCAACGGTCTTGCCGCTCATATCCTTGACAGTCAAACTTACCTGTCCGTCTTCGGCGATGTCGTAGAAGAATGTCGTCGTTTCGCGGAAGGGGTTCGGCGCATTGGGATAGAGTTGGAGCTTCATCGGCAATTCAGCACTGGGTGTTCTTCTCGCACCTGGAACAGGTACTTGTGCTTGTGCTTGTGTTTCGGTGGTATTCGCAGCACTGGTGGTACTCGCATCTTTGTCAAGCGTGAGAAAAGCAAAGGTGGAGCCGCAGTTTTCAATAATGACCGAGGGTGTAATGCTGAAGAGGGCGGGTTGGGGATTGAGCACTTGGAAAGTGCGTTGTCCACGTGTATTGGCAACGGTTATACCCTGCACAAAGAGTGCGTAGGTATGAGAAGAATTGATATTTGCCTGAGCGAATCGGAGTCCGCAGACCTGATAGACTCCAAGTGATTGACGTTCAGCAGCAGTAATTTGAACATTACCCGTCGAAGAAATAGCACCACTCACATATTGGAAGGAGAGCAATGAACCGACTGTTCCTTGAATGTCGGCAAGGTTGCCGGCAGCATCACGGAAAGTGAGGGTAACGCAGAGTTCTCCGGTATTCATCAGTACCGAGGGTGGAGAGAGAGCAAGTTCAACCGTAAGAGGAATAGCCGGAACAACGACCAAAGGATTTCTGCCGACCATAGCCGGAGCGCGGTTTGTTGTCGGAAGTGCCTCAATGGCAAAGGTGTAGGTTCCGGCAGTGCTTGGTGTAACGGTGGTGGTGAATTGTGCTACGCCACCGACAACCGAGCGCGTGAGAACACGCACGAGAGAGGAATTAGCAAAGGTAGGAATAAATGCGGAAGTCGAAGCCATAAGGCGAACAGGCGTAAGAACATCAGCAAAATTGCCCAGCGTATCGCGGAAGCGGACGGTGATGGGCAATGCCGCACGGGCATTGGCGGTGCTGTCTGCATTCAGTGTGCCGAAGGAGATTTCTGCCCGTTGTGGCAAAGCAGCAACATTGACACCTCGGACACCGCTCATGCGTAATTCCACCCGCGCCGAATCATAGACCACGAAGGAATGCCGCCCAACACTATTGACGACGGTTCCCGAATCAAGATCATACCAGCCGGAGTGCATGATACCGAACTCATCGCGCATAGTGAAGGTAATGGGCTTGGTTTCAGGTCCGCTAATAACGGCATCACCAAACCAGTGATTTGTCGGCGCACCCAGCCCGTCGAAGAATCGCACGGCAACACCTTGAAACGGAGTTCCGACCAAAATAGATGCGGGAACATTATCAAACGTCGCCCGAACAGCTCGTCCTGGATTGATACCAAAATCCGAAATACCGCGTATAATGAGATTTTGTGCTCCTCGCTGTGCTTTGAGGGCGTAGGTTCCTGGTTCTAAGACTGTCAGTCGTGCAGTATAGAGA
>ERZ1066128.655-NODE-655-length-12800-cov-10.219066_pt1 | contig 12800 bp, 14 predicted proteins | sample MGYA00382775_ERZ1066128 | MGnify/ENA primary metagenome ERZ1066128 (study PRJEB33369, sample SAMEA5778358) | biofilm metagenome | biome: Industrial cooling water; feature: Water cooling tower basin; material: Biofilm | place: United Arab Emirates | collected...
CGCTGGTCCTCACTGAACCCGCTGGTCTGCGCGGCGCTGCCGAGGTCACCGCCCATGGCCTGCTCGCGCGCCAGCGCCGCACTCTGGCGGTCGAGGAGCGGGCGGCCGTCCGGGCCGACCTCGTAGTTGGCCGCGGCCGTGCGACCCTGCCGGGCAGCGAGCGCGCCACTCACGTCGCCGCGGCGGGCAGCCGCCGAGCCGAGCGCGCCGTACGCGCCGTCGTACTCGGACTGGCCGATGAGACCCGCCGCGCGGCGCTGGTCGGCGGCGGCCATGGACTCGCGAATCTGACCGAGCGCACCGCCCACGTCGGCGCTGCCGCGCATGCCGGCGCCACTGCTCTGCGCCAGCTTGCGCATCGCGGCGTCCAGCTGTTCCTCGTTCAGCTGGCCGGAGGCGTACTGCTCCTCGAGTTCCGCCATGCCGCGGTTGAACTTGCGCTGCGTCCAGCGGCTCGCAACTGCGTCGCCGACCGAGAAGCCGCGACCAAAGCTGCCAATGATGTCCGCCATGTCAGGACTCCTCGCGGTGGTACTTGGCCACCAGTTTGTCGAAGAACTCGATGCCCTTCGAGCGGACCACGTCCGCGGGCACCACGTACTCGCCTTCGGCGAGCATGGCCGGCAGCTTGTCGCGGGACTGCTTCACAGGCAGCGCGCCGACTGCTCGACCCTCGGCGTAGAAGTGCTGGCCGATGGGGTTGCTCGGGACGAAGTCCATCGCATCCTGCGCACCGGCCGACTGCCCCACGCCGTACTCCTGCGCCTTCTGGGCGAAGGTCTGCAGCCGCTGCCGCAGCGTCGGGTTGTCGACGATTCCGCGGGTCGAGGCCTCCACACCGTCGGTCATGGCGCTGCGCAGCGTGGAGCGCGCCGCTTCACCACCGAAGTCGAGCGCGCCACCCTCGGCGAGGTAGCGGCGACGCTGGCGGCGCACGGCGCTGCGGGACACCGCGCCACCTTCCGCCCACGCGCCCATGGCCGCGCCGGCAAGGCCGGAGAGATTGGACATCAGGCTGTTGTTGGCGTTCTGCGCGGCACCGTAGCGCGCCATGCTGTTCTGGAACCCGGAGTTCATCAGGTTGCCGGCGTTCATCACGGAGTTGCTGGACATGCCCAGCGCACCCATGCCGGCCTGCGACCACTGCATCGGCGAACCGGTGAGCGCACCGTAGTTGCCGAGTGCGCCCTGCCGGACGCCGATGGCGCCCTGACCGAGACCCGCACCAGCGCCAATGGCGCCCAGCGTGGCACCCTGTCCGGCGCCGGCGGCACCGACCGCGGAGTTGCCCGCGCCCATCGACAAGCCGTAGCTCGAGGCGATTTGCGACGGCAAGCCGCGACCCATGTTCGCCGCGTCGGCGCGCATCGCGCGGCCGCGGTCCTCGATGTTCTGGCGCGCAGCGTTGCCGGTGGCAGCCTGCGCCGCAGCCGTCATCGTGGCCATCTGGTTGGCGAGCGAGCCCGAGCGCATCTGCGAGGGGTCGATGCCCATGCCGCGCAGGCGCGAGTCGGCGTTGGCACGCTGGGCCTCCGCGGCACGCTGCACGTCCGCCATCTGCCGGGCAGCTTCCGCTTCGCGGCGCTCCGGCGTGTCGTACGCGTTCGCCTCCTCGATGAGGCGGTCCTCGATGGGGAGGAACTTCTCCTCGTAGCGGCGGCGGTCAGCCTCGGCCCAGCCGCGAGTCTGCTCCATGCCGCGCAGCTGCTCGTCGGCGACGCGTCCGGCGATTTCGCGCATCTGCTCGTCGGAGGCGAGGGCGCGCTCTTGCAGGCCGAACATCTTGTCGGCCTGCTCGCGGGCAAGTGCCAGCTCCTGCAGACCCTGTTCCTTGAAGAACTCGAACTGCTCGCGGGACATGCCGAGGTACTCGCGAGCGAGGTCGTCGGTCATCTGCGCGATTTTCAGCTGCGCATCGGTCAGCGGCTTGAGGTCCGGAGCCTTCGGAGGCGATTTCTTACCCATGTCGGAAGCCCTCTTTCGTCAGCTCGTAGTGAAAAAACCCGTCCTCGTCCATTCCCAGCAGCACCGCCCCGAGCCGCTTGGTAGCCATCGCGCTGCGCCAGTTCCGGTGGTAGACCGTGCTTCGCAGCTTGCCGACTTCGCGGAGCTTCTGGCGGAGGATTTTCAGGACCTCCCGCCCGGAGCCGGACCGCTCGCCCGGGGCCAAGGCTACCATGTAGTAATCCCCCCTGAAAGCGACCACGCCGGAGCGGCCGGCGGGGTGGAACTCCCAGTCGTCGTCCGAGAAAAACTCGAGTCGCTCCTCGACTGGCGCGCCGCACTCCTCGTGGGCGGCCTTGACCAGCTGGTACAGCCGTTCAGCTAGCTCGCCCCGCTCCCTCACTCGCCGGTCTCCACCGTGGCCGAAACGCTGATGTTGAAGTCGGCGAACCCGAGGGTCGCCAGCGTCGTCTTGTTGCGGTAGGTCAGGCGCAGGACGCAGCTGGCGGTGGTCGTGCCGACCGCAGCGCGCAGGACCGAAAGGACGTACTGGCGGTCCGTGTTGGCGTCCAGCCACGTGTTCAGCGCGGCGGGGCCGGGAGTCGAACCGGAAATCAGGGAGGCGTACACCTGCACGTCGTCGGCAGAACCCGACGCAAGCCACTCACCCGCGACGGGGTTGGCCGACGAGCGAACGATGGTCCGCAGAACGCCGTCACCACTCGAGCGGACACCGGCGATGGCGTTCGCGCTCGCGGGCTGCAGGGCGACGGCCGTGTCAGAAACTGGGCGGTTGGTCACGTTCACCGACAGGGCGGGGGTGTCGTCGCGACTGCCGGCAGCGATGAGCAGAGGAATCATGGCATCACCCGATGATGACGGCGGTGTACTGGTTGAGGGAGGGGGCAGCCGCGAAATTAATCCGCACGGTCGACTCCGTGAGGTGCGACACCGTATCCGGGTACACCACCTCATACGGCGAGGCAGTCTCGAACACGGATACGACAACCCCGCGCGTACCGATGTTGTGCACGATGTCGAACTGCGTTGCGACTCCGTCACCCATCGGGGCGGTGAACTTGGTCAGGGCGTTCCCCAACGAAGCCAGCTGACTGTTGAGCGTGAGCTCTCCGCGGGGCGTGAGCTGCAGCACTCCGAGCTTGAGTAGGTCTCCAACAAGCAACGCCCGACCGGGCGAGCCATAGACGCCCAGCAGGGTGTTGACCGACTCCACCACGCGCTGCAGCGCCTGCGAGATGTTGCCGGAGCGGACGTTTGGGATGCCGGGACGAGTGCTCACTGCACGGCCTCGAGCTCTTTCATGGTGCTGGCGATGACCGCGGAGTACACCGGGACAAAACCAGACAGCTCAATTTCAAACTTCACCGCCTTGTAGCCGGACTGCATGCGGACAGGCGCTTCACTGACCACGTTCCGAGCGAACACCAACTCGTCGTCGGCGTAGACCTTGACACTGACCTCGCGGGCGTCCGCGGAGTTGTTGGCTTCCGGGTTCGAGCCGTTGATGCGCCCTTGGTTTACCTGCTTTGCGTTGAGGGACCAGCCGGAGGGCGCCGAGCCGGGCGTCGGCGTCACTTCGATGGGCGTCAGGAAGTCACCGCGCACCTGTAGCGCCGCCATGTTGGTCGGCTTAGGCAGCAGGAACGGCTTCGAGCGCCACGTGTAGGCGAGCGCGTTTCCGACGGTGCGGTCCCACGCCGCCACCGTGAGGTCGGGGCTGAGGATGAGCACGTCGCCAGTTTCACGGTCGGTGTGCATCGACACGACGCCACGGTTGTACTGCAGCTCGGTGAACGCAGTCGCCGGGTCGCCGAAACCCAGCACGAAGCCCAGCGTGGAGCCGTAGAAGGACATGTAGCGGTCGGAGTACACCGCGGAAATCATGCCCGCCACACCGAAACGACCGTCCCAGTCATCGCGGCTGCACAGTTCGCGGGTGGCGATGTTGATGCCAGCGTCCGAGATGGTCACCAAACCATCCGGCGACGGGTAGAGCACTGCGCCGGCGGTCGATACCAGACCGCGAGCACTGATGCACGGCAGCGCCGTGTTGTACTGGGAGAGGGACATCTGCGTCGGGTCGACACCAATGGCCGCGTACGGCTGTCCGGTCGTCGTGATGACGATGACGTTGCCGAAGTGGCCCAGCGCCACGATGTCGTCCTCGACAGCCAGCTGGTAGTCGGTCGGCCACGCGTGCGGGTAGTACGGATGCGACAGGTACAGCGTGCGCCCAACGAAGCCAGCGAGGAAGCCGTTCGCGACGGCGATGAGGCCTCGCAGACCTGCCGGGGGCGGCTCCCAGAGGAAGCTCTCAAGGACAGGTGCCACCGCGACCGTGGTCGCCGGCACGGTGTCGTCGTAGCTCGAGGGTACCGAGTCGATGTCGAACTCGGTCACCACGCGGTAGTCGACGCCGGTCGCGCTCGTGATGGTGCGGTACAGGCGCAGCTTGGCGATGTTGGTGTACTTGACCGTGTCGTACGTGACCGAGTTCAGGCCAGAAATGTTCCACGTGCCGTCTACCGCGCCGGAGTCGGTCAGCAGCACGCCGTTCGGACCTTCCTCGCCGAAAGCCGACACGAGCGTGACGGTGTAGACCCGGGTCTCAACCAGCCCGGTGCCGCCGGAGGTGGAGATGGTGGCCGAGGGGGTGCTGGGAGCGGGCACGCCGAGCGCGTACGCAGGGTCTCCGGCGATGAGTCGGGTCTTGGTGTTGACGTAGGCGCCGGTCTCATCGGTGAAGTAGAGCCGACCGAACGAGTCGTTGATGAGCGGAGCCTTCGCGACCTCGGTCACGTTCTCGAACGGGATAATGCGGCGGACTCCGCCGTCCATCAGCGGGTAAAAGTCGACGGTGCCGGGCGGCGTGGTCGCGACCTGCGCGCCGCGCCACCACGCGCGGAGCTCGCCAGACAGCAGCTTCGCGTTGAGGGCGAACTGCGCGGCCGTGTCGGGGAGGTTGCGCCGCCCCAGCCGCGGGATGATTCCACCGAAGTTGGTGAGCCGCAGGGAGGTCATGGTCAGGTGGCCGTGTCGCCGTAGACGTAGAGGTCGTTGCCGAGGCGGGTCACGCCGATGACGGCGCGCTGCCCGGCGGTCTTGGCACCGCGGCGCTGTCGCAGGGTGAGCGAACCGCCCGCGGCGATGGTCACCTGCCCGGTACCGCCCTGCACAATGCCGGCGAAGAACCCGTCGGGGACGGTGTCGAGCACGGTCAGCGTGATGGCGCCGGCGGCGACGGAGTCCGCGAACTTGCCGTGGTAGCTCGCGTCGACGTTGCCGGAGGTCGTGACCTCCACGCGCGCCGTCAGCGGGGCCTGCGCCACGGGAACCCGGGTGTCGGTACCCAGCGAGGCTACGCCACTGGCGGCACCAACGGCGCTGGTCGCCACGGCACCGACATCCGCGGCGTTGAGCACGACCGCGCCCGTCTTGGTGTTGACCGACTGCACCGCGCCCGTCGAGGGCAGCAGCGTCCAGTCGGCCATGGTCCCGGCCGTACCGCCGTTGTGCATGTAGGTGGCCGAGGTGTCCGACCGCACCGCGACATCGCCTTCCTGCGCGGTCAGGGCCAGCTGCGCCGCCTCGTTGGCAGCCGTGAACACGCGGTCGAGCGCGCGGTCGGGCAGCTGCGCGACCGGTACCTTGGACCCCGCGTCGAGGCCGGCGATACCGCTGGCCGTGCCCACCGGCAGCTGCGCAACCGGCACCTTGGACCCCGCGTCGAGGCCGGCGATACCGCTGGCCGTGCCCACCGGCAGCTGCGCGACCGGCACCTTGGACCCGGCGTCGAGGCCGGCGATACCATCGGCCTGACCGCGGCCGCTGCGCCAGTCGACATCGCGGAACAGCTGCGCGTTCGGGCGGAGCTCGACGACATCGCCGGCGGTGAAGGACTGCGCCGTGGTACCGTCCTGCGCACGCTGGACGGTCAGCGTCGTGCCGGCGCGCGAGGTGCAACGCACGACTTCGACTGCGTTCGACGCGTCCTCGATGGTCAGGTAGAAGTACTCCCCGACGCCGGGCGTCGGCATACCCGCGGCGTTCGCCACGACGACGAGGACATCGGACGGGCCGAGCGAGGCGGCCAGCACCGTCGAGATGTTGTTTGCGAGCAGGGGACCAGCCATGGTCAGGCTCCGAACCGCGGACCGCGGAATTGGTGGAGGTTGATTTTGCCGCCGTCGTCGTACTCCGCGCGGGTCGCGAGCAGGCCAACCTTGTACCGCTGGTTGTGCATGGTGCCGCCCTCGAGGTTCGTCCACGGCTTGCCCGGCGTCATCATCATGCTTGCGAGCACGCCGGCGGTGAACACGTCGTTGTAGTCAGTGAGCATGAAGTCTGGAAGCGTTTGCACGGCCTCGCTCAGCGCCATGGAGAGCGCAACCTCGACGTGGCAGGTGTAAGCCTTGTCCGGCGAATCAGAGAACCGGAGCACGCGTGGGGTCAGCTTGGACCAACCGCGCGGCTTGCGCAGCTCAGAGTTCTGCCCGTAGGCCGGGCGGGCTTTCGCTTGCACCACCGGCAGGGGCTCGCCGTCGATGACGACCGACATGATGTTGCACACCTCGGCGTCCGCGTTCGCGGAGGCCATGACGTAGGCCGGCTGACCAATGGTCAGGTCGAACGGCTGCACCTGCTCGCGCCATACGCAGGTGCGGCGCAGGAACTCTCGCGCAACCCGCCGGATGTGGAAGTCGATGATGGGCGTGTCCGCGCCGATGACGAACGGGGCAATGTGGTCGTAGAACTGGCTGAAACTCGCCATCTCAGAGGCCTCGCATCAGGATGCTCTCGAACTTGCCGGCGAGCGTCATCGAGCGCCCGTCCACCGCAAATTCGTCGTCACGAAGTTCAGAGCGACCCGCCGCGTAGTGCGACACCGCGTCCGCGTAGATGTCTGGGACGAGCAGGGTGTCGCTAAGCGCAGTGGGCGCCACGATGGGCTGGGCGAAGCGGTAGATGAAAAGGTCAGGGCGCACACGGCGCGCAATCTGGTACGCCTCGCCGATGTAGGCGAAGATTTCGGAGTCCAGATAGCGGTCGCCGTCGCGGTCGTTCAAGACCTCGCGGACCCGGCTGACGACGTACTGCACCGTGAGCGCCATGACCGTCTACCTCACGCCATCAGGTGCCGCGGCAGCTCGGGGAGTTCACCCGAGGTCCCGGGGGCCGGACCAGCCGGGATGGCTTGCAGGGCTCCCTGCGGGGCGGGCGCTTCCGGCCGCTCGACGGTGTAGTCCACGGACTCGATGGGCGCGGCGGAGCGGCGCGACTGGGCGACGAACTCCTCGCGGGTCGCAGGCTCCCAGTCCTCGGGGTGTTTGTCCTCGTAGCCTTCCGGCGAGGACATGGCGGGGCAGACCCGCCCGTTGCGCTTGCTGCGGTAGAACTTGTGCTTCGTGGGCATGAGCCTCTCCTCGGTTGTCGCCTTGCGGCGGACCTAGCCTAGCACGACGAACGCCGCCCACAAAAAACCCCCACCAGCCGGAGCCAGTGGGGGTCGGTACCGCTTGGTCAGCCCTTGACCACGACGCCTTCGGTCATGGCCTGCGGCAGGGTCACCTGCCGGCCGTAGACCATCAGGCCGCGCATCAGCGTGCCGAAGGTGCTCTCGGCGCGCAGGCTCTCGGTCTTGGTCAGCTGGGCCGCGAACGAGAAGGCCTTCGGGTGGATGGCGAACACGTAGTGGTTGGCGCCGGTCTTGGGCAGCAGGTTCGAGGTGAACAGCTCGAAGCGGTCAATCATGCCCAGACGACCGTTGCGCAGCACCGAGGTGCCGTCACCGGCGAGCGACGCGTCCTTGAGGTCGGACTTCTTGATGAGGCCCGCCATCCACGCCGGGATGACCAGCTTGCGACCGGTCTCCGGAATGTTCTGCTCGTCCAGCACCGTGCCGTGGTCCACGATGTAGTCGAGGACGTTGAGCTTGGTGATGGTGACCGGGTTCGCGGCCACGCCGAGGTCGATGTTGCCGCTGATGCGACCGGCGGTCTGGCCGACGTTGTCGCCCTCGGCCTTGCCCACGAGGAACGCGAGGCAGTTGCTGTCGACGGTGACCTTGAGCTGCTCGGAGGCGTCCTCGGCCCAGATGGGCATCTGGTTCGCGAACGACTGGGCATCGGCCACGTCGTCGAGCACGAAGTTCCAGTAGTGGCCTTGGTCGATGTCGAGCTCGATGGTGTCGGCGTCCGGGCGCTGGATGTTCAGCGTGTCGCCCATCTTGTAGTCGGTGATGGTGATGGTCGGCACCTTGTTGATGACGACCTTGTCGCCCATGTTCCGGATTTCGCCCTCGTAGTCCGTCTGCGAGATGGCGGGCACCACCGACGCGTCGTAGAACTTGTCGAGGAACTTGCGGGCCCAGACGGTCGGGATGATTTTGCCGGAGTAGTCCGGATGTGCCGGCGGACCGGGGTTCAGCGGGTAAACGGCCATGTTCGTTGCTCCTGTGACGCAGTGGAAGGATGATTAATCCCGAACGCGGCCCTGCGCCGTGGCGAGGTCGATTTCAGCTTCGATGCTCGCCCACTGCTCGGGGGTGTAGTGGCCTTTGCGCTTCTTGGTGTAGAAGCCGTTGATTTCGGCCAGCGTGTACGTTTTCGCGGGCGCCGGGTTCGGGTTCGGCGCGGGCGACGCCGACGGGGTCGGCGAAACGAAGCTCTCAGCGGTCGGCTTGCTCGGGGTGGGGGGCGCCGTCTGCGCTCCACGCGAGATACCGGATTCGTCCATGAACGAGGTGAAGAACTCCGCGACACGCTCGGCATCGAGCTCGGCGTACGCTTCCCGCAGCAGCTCCTGCCGCGGCTTGCGGCTGAACTTAGCAGGTTTTTGCAGCCAGTCAAGTAGGGCCGGCGTGGTGTTGAGCTGCTGCCAGTTCGGGACCATCTGGGTCAGGCGCTCGAAGAACCGGTCCTCGGCGGTCGTGGCCGCAGCCGTGGCCGCAGCTTCGACCTTGGGCTGCACCTGCCGCAGGGACTGCTCGAGGCGGTCGAGGCGGCCGGACAGGCGGGCCAGCGACGGCTCGAAGTGCTCACGGGCGGCCTTGACGACGACCTCGATGAACTCGTCGCCGAACTCCTCGCGCTCCTTGTCGGAAAGCAGTTTGAGGGTGGCGGGCGCAGCGGGCGCGGCGGGCGCGGCGGGCGCCGGCTGGCGGCGCAGCTGCTCCACGACCGCGCGCAACTCCGCGAGCTCGTTGCTCTGGGCCTGCGACATGCCGGCGAGCGTGCGATACCGCTGCTCGAGCTCCGCGTACTTGGCGGGGTCGACCGGCGCCGCATGCACGGGCGCAACGGGGGTCGGCGCGGGAGCGGGGGTCGGCGCAGGGGCCGGCGCGGGGTCGGGCACAACATTGGCCGGCGCCGGGTCTCCGGGCTGAGCGTTGTCGCCGCCCGGGGCGGGGCTGAGCAGTTCGGCGAGGGCGGCATCGGCCGCGGCGGCTTCTTCACGTACGCGCTTGGGAATACCCATCGCTACACTTCCTTTTTGAGCAGTTGGATGATGTCCTCGAGTTCCCGTGCTCGGCCTTGGATGGCCGGCAGCAGGCTGAGGTCGGTGGTTTCCACAAGGCGGGACTTGTGGACTTCGAGGCGTTTGGACAGGTGGTCCATCAGCACACGATAGGCGCGATGCTCGCGCAGTCGGGAAATCACCCGCTGCTCGTCATCGGTGAGTCGGAGGTCTTTCATCAGGCACCCGGGTTATTGCTCATGGGACGCGCCACGCCGGCGGCCGGCGGCGGTTCCTGTCCGGGGGCCGGGGGAGTCCCCTGCGCCGCGGGGTCACCCTGCGGCGGGCCCGGCGGCTGCGCCGGCATGTCGGCCGGGTTGGGGACAACGGCGTCGAGCGGCAGGCCGAGGTCTCGGGCAACCTCGCGCAGCAGCGTGAGGCGACCCTTCGGACCAACCAGCTGCATGTCCATCGGGTTCGAGCCGGTGACGTTGAGGAACTCGATGCGGCGCATGCGCAGGGTCTCGCGCTGCACGAGCTCGACCGCGCCGCGCGCCACCACGGACAGGTCGCCGTCGGTGACGATGTCCGGGCGCATCAAGGCGAGGTAGATGTTGAGGTTCTGCACCACCGGCTCGATGATGTTGGCGTCGATGGAGGCCACGGTCTGCTTGATGGTTCGGTTCGACGCCTCGATGAGCATCGAAAGGCCGCTGGCGGTACGGCCGGCGCCGCCGACGCCCTGCGCGTTGCCCTGCATGTAGCGCGGCAGCGACGAGAGCTCGTCGGCCATCTGGGCGAACTTCTCGAACACGCCGATGAGGACCTGTGCGTTCGAGTCGGGCTGGAAGAAGCTGACCGGCGGTACCGACGAGCTGCTGCTACCGTCGAGACTGTCGGTGACGCGAAACATCTTCCACGGGAACAGCTTGCCGTCGAAGCTCTCGGACCCCATGCGGTCCTCGTTGACGTAGCCCATCGGACCCGAGGCAATCGCCATGTTGTTCACGAGGGCGCGCAGAGTCGCATTGCAGACGCCCTGAATGTCCTCGATGAGGTCGGGCACGCCGTGACCGTAAATGCTGCCCGGGACGCGCTCGAAGCTGTCGACGTAGAACGGCTTGTGGCCGGCCGGGTGCGGGTTGAGGCGCACGCCGATGACCTCGTCGGCGACGACGTACGCGACGATGTCGTAATCGGCGTTCTCGTCACTGACCTTCTCCGCCTCCATGCCCCAATCGAGCAGGTCCTTACCGCGGACCGGGCCATGGAACTCGAGCATCGGGTACGGGTGGTCCGCCGCAAAGATGGGGTCGCGGTCGTCGTTGCGCTGCTCGAGGTGGGCGCGGTCGAACTCGACGAAGTCGAACCACGTCTGTCCGGTCGTCGCCGGCTGCGCGAGCACGCGCTGGATGGCGGCGGAGCTGTAGCTCGGCAGGCCGTCGAGGTTGCGCAGGTTCTGGCGACCGATGCGCTGCCGGTGGATGACGAAGCCTTCCTGCACGTTTCGCGACCACGGGGCGAAGAACACGTCGAACGGGGAGCAGCGGCGCCACAGCATCGTGGGTTCGCGCTTGACGACGGGCTTGCCCCCTTCCCAGCGGATGTTGTTGCGGTACTCGACGACCGGACCCTTGAGGCACGCGAACGGGAACGTCGCGATGTCCATCAGGAACTCCCAAAGCGCGTCGTAGAAACCGCCCTCCCAGAGCAGGTCGTCGATGCGCAGCTCGCGCACGCGCAGGGCGGTCTCCGCCGCGTGGCGACGCTGCTCTAGCACGATGCGACGCAGCTCCTGCTTGCGCGCCGCGACCATCTGCTCGTCCGGCTGCACGCCGCCCAGCTGCGCCGCGGCTTCGAGCAGCTCCGCCCGCAGCAGCTCGTCGACCGCTTGGTCCATCGTCGGGCCGCTCAGGTCCGGCTCTGGCGTCGGGGACAGGGCCCACGGGCGCTCGGCGGCGGTATAGATTTCACGCAGCAGCGCCGACACGCCGCGGACCTTGCCGGCGGTGATGCGCGCGTAGAGCTCCGAGCCGCCGAAGTTGCGGATGTCCTGCAGCGTCTGCGCGTCGTATTCGCCGCGCATCGCGCGCATCGCGTCGAGCATCCGCAGGTGCAGGCCTTCGCGCTCGCGGTGGTCCTTGCACTCCTCGAAGCACTTGCGGATGTAGCCGGCCAGACCGGTCAGCACGGGGCTCTGCGCGGTCGGAGACTCCAACGCCGCTTTGGGCTTGGGGGCAGAGAAATCGACCTGCAGCAGTCCGCTCATGGGTAGGTCCTCAAAGTGGCGCCAGCGTAGCGGGGCCAGTGCGGCGGGTCAACGTCGCACTGGCTCAGGGGCTACCCGGTCCGATGGGCTGGTCCGATACGGCGAGTGCCTGCTGCTCCATGATGCTGTCGAGCGATTCGCCGGCCACCATGCCCGGGTATCGCGGCAGCATGGACTCGAGCGCAGCGCGGAAATCCTCGAGCTCCCAGCAGCTCAGACCGAAGTGCGTGACGGCGCCGCCGGATTCCAGCGCCACCGAGAAGTTCGCCGGGCCGAAGCCCAGCGCCTCGAGTTCTTCGTTGGCCTGCTGCACCAGCGCGACAGGAATGGTCACGGCAATCACAGCGTCACCCCCGTTCGGTCAGCGTGGAAGGCTTCGATAGCGGTCAGGCCCGCGCCGGATTTAACGACGGGGTAGATGCTGCAACCGAAGTCTAGGCCGTTGAATGGAGCTGCCGTGCCGCCTCGACGTCCGAAGTAGAGGACGTAGTTGCCGTAATTGCCCGTGCCTTGGTCGGCAGCGGAAGTCGCCCGCTGCACGCCGTTGATACGAAGCAGGGCCGTATCTGACGAAATATCTGCGATTCCCGTCGCCACCAGCGTCACAGGAGCCGCAACGGCTGCGTTGGCATATACGGCCTGTGCGAGCGCAGACCCGTTCGTGTTGAATGTCACATTAGCGTTAACTGCGGCGGGCGCAAACAGGGCGAAGCTGCCGGGGTTCGTCGTAATCGTGGAAAATTCCAGCACGGCTCCCGACGCCGCATCACTCAGCTTCCGCACCCCCTGACACACCGTAACTTCATCCGTCGCCGTCAAATTGACCGAGGCCGTCTGCATGAAGTCGTCCACGCCGTCGTAGTGGAGAAAGTAGGGCGCGGCGACGGCGTCGGCGGTGACATCAAAAACAGTCAGGTTGTCTACTTTCAGGCCGGGAGTGGTGCCTCCGCTGATACGGAGAGTCGTGGCATCTCCTGCGGCGGTGAAATATTCCGTATAGGTGCCATTCGCGCTACGAACGGGACCGCCGTAGAAGGTCCCGCCCGTCATTTGGATGCGGACGTTGCCGCTAACGAAATCTAGAACCGTATAAGTGATGCGATAGACCCTG
>ERZ1066128.656-NODE-656-length-12795-cov-9.097253_pt1 | contig 12795 bp, 26 predicted proteins | sample MGYA00382775_ERZ1066128 | MGnify/ENA primary metagenome ERZ1066128 (study PRJEB33369, sample SAMEA5778358) | biofilm metagenome | biome: Industrial cooling water; feature: Water cooling tower basin; material: Biofilm | place: United Arab Emirates | collected...
GTGATGGTAAGCTTACCCTTACGAATGGATTTCATATTGTCAACCGGTATGGTTACATGGTCACCGAAATCCCATTCACCGGTACGGAACCTATTGAAGTGAAGGCGGATTAACACGCTCAACAGAAATCGATGACCGGTAATCAAACTCTCTTTAGAATGCAAAGTCGGGATGCGCAGCATCCTGAGCTACAACCATTTTATGATAAGGGCTTTGTGGCCTTTTATCTTGGATTCTCCTCATTTCGATACCGCAAGGTTCACATTCAGCTGGAAGACGGGTTTCAACCTTGCCTTTGTAAGAAGAGCAAGCTGTCAGATGGTAGTCAACACCGCATCCTGTTTGACGGAGAGGGTTTCTTGCTGGCGCGCAGGCAACATGGCTACAGAGTTTCGAATTTTTCCATTGAGCGGATCGAAAATCCCATCACCTGTAAGCGATGCCGCTCCTGGCTGGAGCGTTCTTTTTTAAAATCAACCACCTGATTGTTAACTTTGAATTCGCTTGGAGTAGCATCGATATGTCCCCTTCCTTCCTTGTCTCAGAACCCAAAAAGTCAGTCGGGTTGGCTATCCTGCTAACCTTCATGTTCGGTCCGATAGGGTTGTTCTATGCCACGGTTAGCGGTGCATTGGTAATGCTCTTGCTACCCGTGCTTCTGCTGATTGTCTTTTTTTTGGGTGTCTTCCAGGAAAACTACTTCCTGTTAGGCTGGTCAGGGGTGCTCCTGCTGATTTTGATTTTCACCGAATGGTTGATTTGTATCATCTGGGCCGTGATCAGTGTCCTCGGCCATAACCGCGACCTTGAACGGCGGGCACAGGAGGCTTTCAACCTTTGGCAACGCTCGCAGAGTGCCTCCCCACCGGTCGTGGTGAACATACACTCCGATAAACCGGCAAACCCGCCCCTCACAACAACTTCTACTTCTACCCCTCCCCCTCTGCCGGAGTGGATGAGAGCCAATCCTGGCAAATCCATCAACGAGTACTACTCGAAATTCAAATTGTAGAGCGCGACACCTCACTGATGGCGGTGGGGGTTTGGATTCCTTCGCTTTTTTGTTTTTGTGCCTTTGTTTGGTATATGAAATCAGTTGCCGACTTTAAGCGTGCTCTTGCCGTGGGTGTTCCCCTTCACACCGTTTACCATGTGGAGCCTAAGCGGGACCCGCAGCAGCGGGTGATCCGGGCCAGTGACGGCCTTCCGGAATACACTGATAAGGATATGGGTATCGCACAGGTGAGTGTTGTTCAAAGTGCAAGTTTTGCCTTGGCCCGAAAACGTACAGATGGAACCATGGCTGACTCCTGGCTGAGCTACCCAAAAGCCTCCGACTGTGAATTCCATGGCAACAGCGTTACCATCTTTGAGACCTGTGATCGCAGGGGGCGAGTAAAAGTACTGACCTACACTTTTGTTTAATGTCACTATGGACAACTACAGGATCTTCGCGATGGTAGAAAATGATGAGGGTGACGGGTTCACCATTCACATCTCATCGGTATGGGCGGCCTCGCAGGCTGAGGCTCTGAAAATAGCTACCCGCCGGTGGCCAGGGTGCCCGGTTGAGGTAAAATCAATCCGGTAACGTTATGAAGCTGGTTGGCCAAAACAACGGGTTTGCCGTCTACTTCGATTGCGACAAACAGGTCTATCACGTCTACAAAGACGGCAAGATTCTGATCGCGGGCAAGACCAAGTATTCTGAAGTCAAAACCTACCTCGAATAGCGATGAAGCGCACTATTCAACTCAATGATTCAACCTACTACCTCAACGGAGCCAAGCCTACCGATGAGGCGTACGTCAAATTCTTCGAGCGCAAAAATCCCACCGAGGATGTTGACTACTTTCTGGCAAAGCGGAAAATCAATTTTTTCCACCCCCGCCACCTTCACAACGGCTATGATGACCTGGGATGGATCAACTCGTTCCTTCATGATATCCAGCAACCTACTGAGGAGCGCGTGCGCCGGGCCATGATTTTTAGTATTGAAGACAACCTGGGCGAAGGCCCTGAAAACAAACTCGCCTATAAGGCCGGTGGCGGTTCGTGCAGTGATAGTGTTTTTGTTTCCTCCTACTCGATTCTGATTGCAAGCCCGACCACAGGTGAGGACACCTGGGTGGTGCTCATGAAAAAGTACTCCACTAAGTTTACCGATGTAATCATTACCACCGAGGAGATTCACGCCTTGTTTAACCAGGTGGCCACACCTGAACAAATCCACGAACGCGACCTGGATACCGCGCGGTGTTGGGTGGCCCGCGTCCTTCGTGGTGAGGAATACGGCTGGGTCCCTGGCCCCAAATTCACTAATATCACCTACACGCCGGAGATGGCTGAGAACTTCTTTACTCAAACCGTTGCGCGGTTCCCCATGAATATCTGGGATCAAGCGTTAAACTGGTTTGATATGAAATACAACCAACAACTTACCGCTGAGTTTGAAGAAAATCAACCCGGGCGGAACATCACGGCTGAACACCGGGCCGCGTATACAAAACGGTTAAAGCTTCTTGCACGTATCCGCCAGGGGATTGAAAGCCGTACAGTACCAGTCACGAGATCTTTAGCAGAGGAACAACTTAGTTTGTTTGCGGCCTGAGGGCCAGGCGTGTCATTTTCCTTTCGATAAAAACTGGACCAGACACTCACCAGCTTCTATTGTGATCGTTCCTTTCCATGTTTTTGAATTTCCTGAAGCCCTTAAACTGTAACTGCCTTGCGGAAGAGTGATTGCTAAGACTCCTTCGTCTCCACAGGCTGGCGCGCCGTGGTCATAGTACTGCTCGATCAGGCCCATAAATTTCCCATCAATATACACCGACAGCGTACCATCGTCAGGACAGTCCGTCCATAAGGACAACCTTCCCCGGTTCGCTCCATAGGGTTGATACGAATTTGAATTGTACTCCGGTAATATGGCTCCCGTTGAGGTTGTTTCGGCCGGAGCTTGCCAATCCCTTACAAGGTAGGGCGCATACACGTATCCACTGGTATAGTCGCTAACGCGAACCAGCGCCCAATCATCCGTCCTTTCAATCACCGATAGCGCAGCTCCATATTGAAGGCGGCCTATGACCGAATATGATGTAGATGGGCCACTGCGTATATTCAATGTTTGTACATTGACAAAGTATTTGACGCGGAACCGTCCCCTGTCCACATCATACTTGATCGTGGGTATATCCACATGCGTATCATACGTGTATTGCCCAACACTGCTTGACATGTTGTCCCCATCTTGTTTCACCTGGGGCTGGCTCGAACCGTTCTGGTAGTAGTTTTTCAAATACGTGTCCGGATTACCGGTGGCCGTCTTCCCTGTGTAGGGGTTTGTGTTTCCCGGGTAACTCCAGTTATTATAAGGATTGCCGTCTGGGTTGGATCTGACGTGTGGCCTCACGTACGTACCGTCTTTTCGGTAATACCCTTTTACGTGTACCTGTGCGACAGCCTGGAGGCAAAACATCAGTATCACCAGGGTTGACAGGACGCGTCTCACCTTCGTAAGTTCAGAATATGTTCTTTTAAAGTCAATATTGACACGCTTTGCTCTAAACGTGGAAAGTCCATATCTCCTTGTCATTCAATGTTTTGCATCTGACCTAGCATTTGGGATAAAGTCAAAACAGCTCCTTGCTTACTCACCTCTTTCTTACTTTATGACTGATGTAGCTGCCGACACCCTCCTGGCCCTTGACGGGCGTGTACTCGGAAAAAACACCGAAGTTGAATTTAAGTCCGATGCCCCTATGGGTTTTGATGTCGAGCTGGTCACCATTGAAGGAAAACACCGCTTCTTCCACAACGTGTGTGAACTCCATTGGGCCTATCCTACTCCATTACCCAACCGGTCGTGTGCCATTGAAAGTGATGTGCACCAGACCGGTATCACAGTTGATCTGCATACCATTCGTTCTGTTTTCTGCCGTCCCCCTGCCTGTGAGCATGAATCTTTCCACGGCTGATTGCAGCTGTTGGGGTTGGTGACTCTGTCTTTTTGCTGTTAATGTCATCTTCCTTTCTGTTATGAGTCGATTGCTCCCTTTTTTGATTGGCGCATCGCGAGATTGCCAGCTTACGCGTCAACTCTCTCGTGTGTTGGATGAAAAACTCAGTGATGCTGAAAAGCGAGACCTGCGGGCGTGGCTGAAAATTATTGAGCAGGAACGCGGTATGGCCGTCCGGCAGGAACGCAAAAAGAATTTCCGCGTATGATCCTCTCCTATAAACAACTCACACACCTGGAGTATCAATCCCACCTGGCCGGTGAACCGAACAAACAACAATTTCCGGAAGGGGCGCTCCTGGTAGATGGTGGAGCTGACCCCTACTACGACTTTTTCTATAAGCTTACCTTTGTCGATCCCTTTTCAATCGATTACTCCGAGAAGCATACCGCAGAGGAGCATGTGCTGGCTATTCCCTCCACTCAACAGTACATTAAATGGTACAAGCAAGGACACTGCCCTCCTCCCCTGACGGCCGTTTTTCATCAAACCGAGCGTGTGTACAAGTGCCAGAACCGGCGCAGGCTCCTGGCCGCCCGCGCGGCTGGTGTAGAGCGGGTGCCGGTCTTTCTGGAGGCTGGGCGATTTCGTGACCTGTTTAACTTAAAATCCCGGATCAAATGATTTCAAGAACAATCTATTTCCATGAATGTGAACATGAGGGAGATCTTAGAAACTATCAAGGCGACCTGCGCGCCAGTGGTGCATCGATTTTGAGCAGCCACTGTGATAGTGAGCAGGAGACCGGCCAGATTCGTATCCAGGTCGAAGATGAGAAATACGCGGCTTTTTTAGAGAAATTCAAGCAGACCGATTCGTACGGATTCTCCTCCCTGTGCCGCTAAATTGGCTTCACATGCCCACCAACTCATCAATTAAACGCTTCCTGTTCAGTGGCTCCAACCTGGCCCTGCTGCCCGGCTATGGCTGGCTGGACGGTGGTTGCTGGACGCTGGCCGAAGCCATCCTGCGATGGGCTGATAACCCCTCGCTTCGACTCTCCGGGGTTTGGGCTGAACCTGAAACAAGAGGACAGCGCAGAATATTAATGCACGTTGTGGTAGAAATTGTTCCGGCCGGCAAGTACCTGGATGGGGACGGCCTTTCTTCTTACGCGCAGCTAATCCGTAATACCGCCCGGACACCACAGGAGATATCAAGACTCTATGTCCAGCCCCTGTGCGATTGGTCAGAGCACGACCTTGGCCTTCTTATGGATAGTTATGGTATTGAAAAAGTGGAGCGGGCCGTGGAACTGCTGGCCGGTCGGTTAAATAAACGTTTCGGGTCGTTTACCACCTTCTATCGCGTATTACGTTGATCGGTTGGGGCCGTAACTAATCGTTTGTCCCCTGGTGTTATCTAACGGTGTTAAGAATGATGACAACTAAACGCAAGACACTAGACTCTCGACTCGTCTTTGTTGTGGCCTACGGCTCTGATTGTGACGGGCATAACAGCGGGTGTATAACCGTGTACGGTTCACCGGGCATTGCTGCGTATTACGCCAAAATATCGAACCTGTGGAGTGATGGACTTCATTACGTGCCCGTAAATGAAAAAAAAGCTATCGAGTACGCACGAGACTTTGGTAAGCGTTTAAATCAGATGCTTTCGTGACTTTCTAAGGCTGATTGAAGTGACTGTCGGTTACTAGCGCCTCTTTCTTTTTTCGAAGCATCACCATTTCCCTTCGGCTTATCACAACGGCCCCCAGCGCAATAGCCTTCGCCCGTTTGGCTTGACAAATGTCGAAATGTTCACGAGGCGTGTCCTCATTCTGTATCCACTTGCGCGCAACGCCTACCTGGTCGGCCATCTGCAAAAGTTCCTCTTTCGTGTCGGCATACATGTGCGAAAGCACTAATCTGCCGAAAGACGCTTTAAAGTCATCCACGTATACCATCCCCTTATTGCGACAGATAAGTCATCACGGCAACCAGGACACTACCCAATACTACAATCCACTCATCGCGCTTCTTCATAAGCCATCAAGAGTAATTTCGGTAAGATATTTATCCAGTATACGGCCTTTTATAAACGCTGACATGCTGATGGTGGTGTTATCCGCATCTGTGATCACCTCAACAAAAAAATCGTTCACGGCATAAAGGGTATACGTGTGAAATGTGCTCTGTACACGGGCGGTGAATACGCCCTGCTCCATCGTCAGGCGGTGTTGCAGCTTTTCATCAGCCGCTAAAAACATATACAGGTCGGCTGCCGGCATACCTTACCTCATTTTTGAAATCCCTGTGGAAGCAAACATCTCGAACTGCTGTACTTTCTGGGGGGCGGCCTTCTGGGGCGCCTGAACCGGTGCACTAACGGCCACGGGCTCCTGTGCCCTGGTGGCTACTTCAACGGGGAGTTCCACCTGGCGCAGATGCTCGAATCGCTCTTTGAACTGCTTGACCCCTCCACCTAACTTTTCCGAGCCATGCTCCCGGTAAACGTATGGGTCGGCTATCGGAACAGAAATTGTCAGGTCCTTTCCTAAATCCTGGAAGCGGAAGTATTGACGGCCGCCACGGACTTCGGTTTTTGAAAAGCCGTATTTTTCTGCCAGCACAAGCAAGGACACCATCGTCCTGGATGTTTGAAACTCTCCGGAAAGAATCTTCTTACTTTGTTCGATGGAGGCTGCCAGTAATTCCCGCTTATCGGAGTAGTATTCGATCAGCGTCTCTTTCGGAATGAATCGAAGCGTGGATCCGTCTGGTTGCTTTATTTCTGCGTTGGCCGCCTTGCGTAAAGCTTCCTGCCTGAGGACCCGGGTCATCAGCGTCACCTTTTCGCGGTCGCCACCATGCGGGAGATTGCTGATATCCGGATTGATGTAGTCAAACAGCGACCCCCCGTTTTTCGACGTGTACTTGTACCACAACCATAGGCCGCTGCGCTCACTCCTGCTCACCACAATCCGGTCCCATCCGTTCATCAACTTCGTTTCAGGTGTTGCGGATTTCTGATTTGCATCATCCTTAGTTTGGTCAGTTGTTTGTTTACGACCTTGCTCAAATGGTTTTACCACTTGCCAGCCCTTTGCTTTCAGCAGATCAACAAGATTAATCTGCTGACAAATCCAGGTGCGCTCAGCCACTTCAAAATCTTCGATTTGCTTTCGTGTTGGCATAGCCTACCGGGTTAAAGCGGCTTCTTTTGATTTCTCCAGCTGCTGGGCCGGGGCAGACATTGACCTGAACACGTCCATGTCGCGCACCAGCTCATGGTCTTTGATCTGGGCAAGCAAAGTCTTGGGATTGTCCAGGCTATTGCGCCCACCCTCCGCATACAAGGCTTTCACGACAAATGCCTTCAGGGCGGCCTCCGACACGTTACCTTTCTGCAGTTCGCTGAGAAACTGCTTACGCAGCAGATTGAACGCACCGGCCTGATCCACACCGGCATCTTTTTCAATGAACTTGATTATGTTGCCCCCCTGCCCTTCAGTGACATTGAAGTAGGTGTGAATTCCACTCTCCATTACTTTAAGGGATACCTTTTGATCATCCTTCACGTACAGGACGCGGTCTTCTTTCTTGACTTGCGAAAACTCTTTCTCCAAGTCAACATGAGCCTGGGCAGCGAGCATTTTGACCGCCTCAACGTAGCCGACTTGTTGATGCTCCATCATAAATGTTACTGCGTCCCCCTTTTTACCACTACCCGTGCAGATAAAGTAATTACCGGCCGGATTGACTTCCAGGTCCCCATCTTTGGCAAAAGGCGAATGGGTTACGTACACCTTGTTTCCTGAGCTCCCATCCAGGTAACGCATTTTACTGTGCTCTTTCTCCACCACATCACGCAGATGGATGTGAGCTAAAACCTTTTTAGTGATCTCCTTCGGGATGAAGGTTTCCCCAATTTTTTGCTCGCGGGGCTCGTAGCCCAATTCTGCGGCAACCCTGAAGATGCTGGCTGATTTCAAAAGAAATGTTTCTTCGATCGCCTGATAATTATGGTTGGTCTTCGTTGTCCCCCGCATCGTTAAATCCAGTCCTGTGAAATGCTCGATGGATGATGAAATTTCCGGATACCGAGCCATGAACTTCATATAGTTGGCCCGATCGTATTTGTCGGCATACTTGCGAGCACGGTTCAGGTGCTCGAACGGGTCTTTGTCCTTGTCCTTCAAATGAGCCAGTACATCCATGATTGTGAGCTCGCGCTCCTGACGTCCGATGGTTGTTGCTCCATCGATGGCAATGGTATGACCGGTGCGTGACTTCTCCAGATCAACAATTACCCCTGCCTTGGAGTATCGCGGATTCACAGTCATCGTCTCGCGCTTTTCCCAACCCTCCGCCTTTAGAATTAATTCCGCATACGGAGAGAGAATCTTTCCAAGCTCAACGCGTTCGTTGGAGAGGAATTCAACCCACTGCTCTTTTTCAATCTTGTTTTTGGTTGCCATTTTGGTAGTGATTTGGTTGGTAAAGGGGCAATCCAAATACACCACCATTCCCTGGGGGGTATAGCATTTCTATTGTTCGGGAATCGAAACGTAACATGGTTCGTGCTAATTGGACAATTCAAAAATAACATTTTTTTGGAAACCAAGCGGTTAGGTTAAGGATGTGCCCAGCCCCACTCTGACTACTCCATTCTTTTTATGACTATCCTTTTGTTCGTTCTGCTGGGGGCTGTCGTTGTGCGGGCCGTTTCGGTCGCGTTCACGAGGGCTACCCGTTCCTGGTAAAAACCGCATATCCAACATGAAAAAGACTGTTTTTGTCATCCATATCCTATGGGAGGGGCTGCTCACGGAAATGACCCCCGCTGTTTTCTCCAGCCCGGCCGGTGCGTTTAAGTACTTCGCCGGGGAGGTGCAGAAAAAGGGATTCCGGGAACCGCTCGCGCGCGAGACATTCAGCGCCTACCGTCAGGCCTTCTCCGAGTGGGAGCGATCCGAGGCGTGTCCCTATGATGGTATGGACTGGGAGATCGCCTGCTGGAAAATTCGCGTGCGCGCCTAAACATTTTTTCAATGACAAAGGAGCAACGTGAACTCTTTGCAAAAGTGGTGCGAAACAACGCTGAAATGCTGACAACATCATTAACCACTAATGCTTCTATTGTTGCGCACAACGACGGTTCAACGGTGCGCACTGATGAGGAGGTGGTTGAACTGGCAAGGGAGTCCTTCAGAAAATCCGTTTTAAAGCGGGTATTGGAACAAATGGACGGCTGGAATATCTATTAAAAATGAGATGCAGGCTATGACACAAGCAAAACAACATGGAGCGGTTCAAACCAATGGATTTGTTCTGCGCTACAAGGGAGACCCGTCAGTGGGTATTGCTCACGCCAGCTTTGAGGTGCGCGGGGATTTTCGTTTCGACTCCAGCGCGGATTTAGATGAGTTCAAAACTTTGCTTGCTGATGCGTTTGAGATTGTGGTGGATGGTCGGGTTGAAGTGAATACGCTCAAGGAAGACGAAGACAAAATCGCGGTGGGGTGAGGTTACCTTCGTCTTTAACTGAAATTCATCTGGTGTCTGTTTATGAGTTCGATTGTTGATAAAATCACCACCGATTGGCAAGAGCGCCAACAGGAGCTGCTCGCTGAGTTGGCTGCTGCACGGAAAAATCGGGACGCGGCGGGTGAGGCGGCTGCACGGCAGGCGCTTGCCGACCTGGATCACAAACACCTGGGAGGAGACCTTCTTAACTACACACGATGAAAAAACTACCGGCTTCTATTTCACTGCGCTGCGCGGCCGTGTCGGACTTTAACACCGGCACGGAACTATTCACCTCCGAGGGCTACTCGTTTCGACTCCTGTCTAAGTATGCCGACGGAATATGGGAGGCCCGAGGCGCGGACGGGCAGGGTGATAAATTAATCTATGAAGATGAGGCCCGCCACTACCGCGTAAAAATCTAAACCACGATCCAATGCAACGTACCACTTCACCTTTTTCGCTTCCCTTAAACGGGGAGGACCTTCAAAAACGCATCACACAGTCGATGATCGAGGCTGCGCGCACCGTTTTTTCGGCTATGGCCTACACGGCCACTGTCCGCCCGGTCGTTGAGGGCTACCAGCGCGCGGTCCTGGAGCGCAACCGTTGGACCAACCAGGCGTTTGTTGAACAGGTAAAGACTCGTTTTGCTGAGCGTGGCGTTGAAAAAGATTTGCCTGTCGAGGTCATACTTAACCCCAATCGGACCTCCGAACTTTCTGAGGCTGACTTCAGCTCCTACCTGGAAGAAGTGGAAAAGGAGCGGATCAAAGCTAAGCTCAGTATATCTAATCCCGGGGAATGCCCGTTGCTAGTGGCTGAGAATCTCCAGGTTCAGGCCGAGCGCGTGCTGATAGACTTGTGCGAGCCGCTCACCGGCATTAAGGCTGAGCAGGCTTCCTATTCACTTAAGCTCCGGGAGCGCTATCTGGACCTCTTATTGAAAATCTTTGCGCCTCAATTTTCTGCCAAATGAACCTGATTCGAAGGGTTGTGGACACCTGCCTCCTGGATATTGAGGGTCGTACCATGGTTGCCAGGGCGCGGACAAAAAAACGTCTCCAGGATGCTGAAATCAAACTCTTCATCGCCCAGGTGAAAGAGTCAGAGACTTGCCTGAAGGCCTGGGGCGAGGATGCCATCCGCGCCAAAGGTTTTGATGTTGAGAAAATCAAGGCCACCATCGAAAAGACGCGCAAATTCTGTGAGCAACATAACTACACCTATTGAGCTATGACTTTCGATGTCAACAACGGGAATTCCCTGGTCGATTTCATGCTCGATCATGAGCTACCTATTGCAGGCAGGGGCCTGGATGAGATCTCACGGGAAATTCAGCCCTACTTATCCGAGCGCGCCCGGAGCTTTGTTAAGGACGATTCCTTTTGGGAAGACTTCACTTACCGTTGTGGGGAGCAGGGGATTGCTTTAAAACTCTGATCGCGGTGGGGTACGTGGTCTCCCGTAGAGATGATTTAATTTGCCTAAGTCGTTCATGAGCCGTTACACCTTAAAACATCAACATCCGCAGTACGGGCCCGTGAACGTGGCCTATGGTTTTGATCGCCCGCTTGGTGAATACTTCCTTATCGTAGAGCGGGAGTCGGACGAGGACCCTCTCTTCGCGGTGGCCTCCTACAACACCACCTTCCCGCACCCCTCCCATCCGGCCAAACTCAACTACTCCAATAGTGAGTTGCTGGATTTGTTCAAGGAGTTTGGTGTGCCCGAGGAACACTGCGAAAGCCTCGGAATGGATATCCCGTTCTAGTCTGCCGGGTGGCGGTGGGGCCTCGTTTACCCACTATACCTCTCCCCTTCTTCTTACTGGTACTACACATCAATCACTTCCTCTGTTATGGTGCTCGCTGAAAACGATCGTCCACAAATCTGGTTTTTAGAAACCGTCAACGAATTGTCCTCTGAAAAAAAAGGCCAGCCGTCTGCCTATCGTTGCCGGCTGGCGCGCGGGCATGAACAGTTTATCCCTACGGATATAGAAGGTGTTTACGAGGGTGGCGATACGGACCTCAACATTCAGGCTGATCGGAGCAAGCGTGGCTCATCAGGCTTGCTACTCGCCTGCGATAAGATCGGCAAATCCCAGGGTGGCCGGAAAAAGACCGGGGCAGAGTACTACTTCGTCCCCAAAGATGCCACCATCTACAACCTTAATGGACCCGAGGCTCTCGAACCCAATCACCCCGTTCAGATGGCTTTCGAGGCCTGGAAAAAGACGGGTAAAGTCCCCTCGCGTGTTTTTAAAAAAGTAAAACCGGCCCAGGTCACCACCATCAAACCAAAATCACTTTTGGATAAGCTGCGCAACGAGCGGCCGTGCCCCACCGTAGAGGCTGATGGTTTCTACGTGAACCCCGAGCATTGGTATCAACTACTGATTAATCTTGTTACCGGGCCGAACACGCTCCTGCTCGGGCACGCGGGCACGGGAAAAACGGAACTGGCCGCTCTGGCCTGCAGGGGTTTCGGTGAGTTTTCACAGTTTGACATGAGCTCTAAACTTGACCCGGTCGCCTCCCTGATCGGTACTCACCGGCATCGCTCCGATAAAGGCGGATCATACTTTCAGCGCGCTCCGTTCACCTACGCTATTGAAAAAGCAGGTGTCGTGCTGCTGGATGAAATTTCACGCGACCTGGCCTTTGGATCCAACCTGCTCTTCTCTGTATTGGATTCACGCAGGCGACTATTTATCGATACCACTGAAGATGGTGTTGACCCGATTATCCCGGTCCACCCCCAATGCCGGTTTATCGCAACCGCCAACCAGGGTGTCGGATATACGGGAACCGTGGCTACCGATATCGCCCTGGATGACCGATTTGAAACCATCCGCCTGGAATATCCCGATGTGCAGACGGAGGCAAAAATCATCGCCCTGCGGAAAGGTACCTCTGCTAAAGAGGCAACCATCATCGCTAAAGCCGCAGCGGCCATCCGAGAACAGGCCGCCTCCGGAAATATTTCCCGGATGCTTAGTATGCGCAAAACGCTGTACGCCGGCCAGCTCTGCGCCAGTGGCATGGATGTGGATTCGGCTATGAGGCGATCTTTCCTTTCTTTTTTCCCTGCCCAGGAGGCTGAGGCCGTGGCTGATGTGTTAACACAATTCTGATTGGTCATGGTACATCCTCTGCTTTCCGATTGGCTCACCGACCGCTCCACGAGTAGCTATGTGTTCGAGCGCACCGCTGATCGCAGCGGCTGGATGGATAGCTTCCCCTCCTACTCGCGCTACCTGGGGGTGCCTGATAACCTGGCGGGTGAGGCTCTCCTCCGCAAGG
>ERZ1066128.660-NODE-660-length-12668-cov-11.857687_pt1 | contig 12668 bp, 8 predicted proteins | sample MGYA00382775_ERZ1066128 | MGnify/ENA primary metagenome ERZ1066128 (study PRJEB33369, sample SAMEA5778358) | biofilm metagenome | biome: Industrial cooling water; feature: Water cooling tower basin; material: Biofilm | place: United Arab Emirates | collected...
AATCCGCCAACGATACTGTGCTGATCGTCATGCAGGATATGATTCTCTACAGCCATCTGGGATTCGGGGTTATTTTCATGCTGTACGTGCTTGCGAACTTTGTCGATATGCTGGGGCGAAACATGCCGGTTCACCGCGTTCTGTATAAGCCAGCCACCATGCCCTATTTTACCTTTCGACTGGCCGGTGCCATTGCCACCTTTACCTTCTTTGCGTACAGCGGCTGGCGAACTTCGTTCAACGAATTTTTTGCCGGTTATTTCAACTCGGTGGCAGACGTACACTACGTCAGCGAAGATTTACCCGCTGCCGAAGGCTACTACCAACGATCGCTCCTATACAGTCCGAATAATTACCACGCCCGTCACGCCCTTGCCACGATTTATCAGCTGCAGCTGGAGCCATCCAAAGCCAAACGCGAATGGCAAGAGGCCACCGATTTTTCTGCCACTCCAGAGGCCTATGTCAACCTTGCCTATGCCCTTGAGCGACAAGAAGACCGGTTGGAGGCCGTGCTTATTTTACGTGAAGGACTAACCAAGTTTCCCGGAAACGGTCACTTGAAAAATGCGATGGGCATCGCTTTCCTCCAGATCCAGATGTTTGACTCGGCCTTATACTACTTTGAGTCAGCGCGGCAGCACAACCCGGTGAGTGAACAAGCTTCGATCAATCTCGTTAGCGCAGGTATCAAGTCAGGCTTGTCTTTTCCAGCCGACTCCCTCTACGCCCTGCTGCAGTCAACGTCAACCGGTTTGCGGGCAAATGCGGTTGCACTGGCCAATCATCAGGGGATAGCCCTCGACCTACCGTTTGATCCAGGAACCGACACGGCCTTATCGGTCTATCAGGCTGCACTGATCAGCAACTCCCTGATCAATCAAACCCAAAACCTGGATACCGTTCTGCTCGGCAAGATTATCAAGCTGGCCAAGCGGGAATCGAACTCTTTCTTTCGACTCGAGTTACAAGTAGCCAGCGCAGATGCTTACTACCGCCACGGCCACACGGGCAAAGCGATTGACCTGCTTCGTCAGGCTGGCTTTTTTAGTGGTCGGGCAAGCGATCAGGAGAAACTGGGTTTGTGGGCACTCGAGCAGGGAAGTGCTGCCCTGGCTCACGACTTCTTTGTAAAGGCGGAAGACCGGGAGTCCAAGGATGCCATTTACTATCAGGCCATTGCCCTCACGGAATTTGATATCGCGGCTGCGGTCGAAGCGTGGGATCGAATATTGAAGTCATCCGATACGGCACGACACCGTATAGCGCGGTTGTATCACCGGGCCCTGACGACTCCACCATCTGAGATCGGTGCATCCACACCTGAAGAGAAATTTCTATTTGCGTTGTACCGTTTACCCTTGGTCGAAGAACAGCCGTTTGCCATGCTGGTTGAAAATCTTCCGAAACACTTGCAACCACGTGCCTGGTGGACGCGGGCGGGGCAGTGGCTTGCGATTGATGAGAGTGAGCGGGCAGCCGCGTGCCTGGAGCGCGTCACCGACCCCGGATGGGCAAATTTGGTCAGCCAGCAATTGCTGGCGATAGCCCTGCGCGCGGGCGATCTTGATTTCATCAACAGTCTTTTGCCAAATGTGAATTGGGAAGGACAACAGCAGCTGCGCGGTCAACTGTATCACGGAGTGGTGCAGCAGGATGCTGCACGGATTGTGGCAGCCGGAAAGGCAAATCCATTCTTTGAAGAGGGCGTGGTTGCAGCCGCTCTCCAACTGGAAAAAAATGAGGCGACACGACTTGAGGGCTACAGCCTGCTGGTCAATGCTCTCTTATACAAACCGGAATCCGTTTACCTGCTCAAAGCGTATGCACTGCAAGCCGCGCGCATCGGCTTTGACGATCAGTCGCAGGAAGCCTTGGATAAGTTGCGCAGTCGGATACCCGCTGCTTCCTTCAATGCTTTTGTGCGCGAGCATCCGGAAATATTTGTGGTAGAGGCAAACTAATCTGCGTAAGTTTGCGGCCAACCTCTGCTTATGGACGCCAGGAGAATTCCGCTGCATTACGTACATGAACAACTCGGTGCCAAGATGATACCCTTCGCGGGTTTTATCATGCCGGTTCGCTATTCCTCCGACATTGAAGAACACATGACCGTTCGCCAGGGCGTGGGCGTGTTCGATGTGTCGCACATGGGTGAATTCAAAATTGAGGGGCCTCACGCCCTTGACCTCATTCAGCGTGTGACCAGCAACGATGCCAGTAAACTCGTTGATGGGCAAGCGCAATACTCCTGCCTGCCGAACGAAACGGGTGGTATTGTCGATGATTTGATCGTATACAAACTGAAAGACAACGACTACCTGCTGGTGGTAAATGCCAGCAACATCGAAAAAGATTGGAACTGGATTGCTGCCCGCAACACGCAAGGCGCAGTAATGAAGAATATTTCGGACAATATGTGTCTGTTTGCCGTGCAAGGACCAAAAGCAAAAGGCGTATTGCAGAAGCTCACGTCCGTTGACTTGAGTCAAATTGCGTACTATCACTTTGCGGTGGGTGATTTCGCAGGGGTGGCCAACGTGATTTTGAGTAATACAGGCTACACGGGTGCAGGCGGTTTTGAAATTTACTGCCCGGCTGCCGATGCTGAAAAAGTGTGGCATGCGATATTCGAGGCTGGCAAAAATGAAAATATCAAGCCGATTGGGCTGGGGGCGCGCGATACGCTCCGGCTGGAGATGGGCTTCTGCCTGTACGGTAATGATATTGATGACAGCACCTCTCCGCTGGAGGCCGGCCTGGGTTGGATAACCAAATTCACGAAACCATTTACGAACTCGGAGGCTCTTCAAAAGCAAAAGGAATCCGGGGTTGCGCGCAAGCTGGTGGGCTTCAAAATGGTCGACAAAGGCATTCCGCGCCATGACTACGATATCCTGAATAACGAAGGCCGGAAAATTGGCCGGGTCACCTCGGGTACGCAATCTCCCCTGTTGGGCCAAGGCATTGGACTGGGCTATGTTGAAACAGCCTTTAGCAAACCGGGCTCAGAAATTTTTATCTCCGTTCGGGGAAAGGGACTCAAAGCGCAGGTGAGCAAGACACCGCTGATAGCCTGAACTTTAAAGAATAAGAAATTTTGGCCAGCCTGAGGACATAGTAATCACGCAAATCAAATGAATCATCGTGAAGACAATTGACGTTTGCCTTAGTCCCGAACTCATTCATCTTTACGACCTGAGTAATCGCACGGTTGTGGTCGTAGACATCCTGCGGGCAACTTCGTGCATGGTCACCGCCATGGCGCACGGAGCTGAGAGCATTACCCCCTTTGCGGATCTTCGGCAATGCGAAAGCATGAAGACACGGGGGTTTATCACGTCAGGCGAACGAGATGGAAAAAAGGTGGAGGGATTTGATAAGGGTAACTCTCCGTTTGAATACATGGGCGAAGAAATTCGCGGAATGAAAATCGCCTTCACCACAACCAACGGCACGCAGGCCATCGAAAAATCAAAAGATGCCCGCGAGATCATCATCGGTTCGTTCCTGAACCTGTCGTCTGTCGTGAAGTACCTGCTGTTGAGTGAATATAGCGCCCTGATCGTCTGTGCCGGCTGGAAGGGTCGTGTGAACCTGGAAGACAGCCTGTTTGCCGGAGCCGTGGTGGAGAAGCTGAAAGACTACCTGGGGCCGGACTGCGATGCACCTTTAGCCGCCCGCCATCTTTACAATCTTGCAAAAAACGACCTGGCTGGCTTCCTGAGCGAGTCATCGCACGTGAAGCGCCTCAATCGGCTGAACATTCATCAGGATTTTGAATTCTGCCTTACCGTTGATGAGTACAAAGTGCTGCCGCGGATCAAGAACGGAAAGATCGTTTTGTAAACATTAGAATCTTAAAGCTTCGGGTTGTCGCGGTGCCGATCCCTATCCCGTTGCGTCTTCTTCTCCATGTTTTTCGCAAAAGCCTCGGTCAGATTCACCCCTGTTTGATTGGCCAGGCAAAGCAGCACCCATAGCACATCGGCCATTTCATCGCCCAGGTCTTTTCCGCGGTCGCTCTCCTTTTCCGATTGATCGCCATATCGCCTGGCCATAATACGGGCCAGCTCGCCCACCTCTTCGGTGAGCACGGCCATGTTGGTTAACTCGCTGAAGTACCGAACGCCATAGGTTTTGATCCAGTGATCGACCTGCTGTTGCGCCTGCTCTATTGTCATGTTGATCTAATTACGTTCCTCCAGTTCCTCAAAACTCACATCCAGCACGTCAAACTTCTCCCAGCCAACAAAATCAAAATGCCACCACTCCGGTTCGTATACCCGGAAGCCATGCTTCGTCATAACCTCAATCAGCAGGTTCCGGTTTTTCCGCTTCACCGGATCATCCACTACCGCAGTTGCCCACGCCTGCTTTTCAAACGAATCAAATTCAGTCGGCATGGGCAACGGCTTTCCCGTTTTGCGATCGACCAGTGTGAGATCCAATGCACAGCCGCGGTTATGGCGCGAGCCCCGGTAAGGCGATGCCACATACGTGGTATCGCGATAGCTTTCATAAAACTTAACGGTAACCGCATAAGGGCGATACGCATCATAAATCAACAGGCCAAGACCCTGTTTTTTTAGCTCGCGCTGAACCTGTTTCAGCGCATGGGCCACCGGTTGCCGCGCATAGGCCCGCGGCAACGAGTACATCCTTTCCTTCATGAAGTTATTGGTGCCCGCGTACCGGATATCAACGGCCAAGCCCGGAATTGCTCGTTCCAGATTAACCAGACGATTCTCCGGTTGGGTGGTACAGGAGCGCTGATACTCCCAAAATCCGGTGGTCAAGACCCCGTAGGCGCTGCGCACTTGGGCAAAGCAGGCCAGCGGCAACATCAAAAGCACCATCAACCTTCCTCTCATGCATCCGAAGGTATTATTTTTACCCTGGATTCTTAACTTTCCTCAAATCTATCCTATGCGATTAATCAAACGCGTGCTCCTGGCTTTGGTGATTCTGGCCGTGCTCCTGTCAGCGGGGGTTTATGTTTTCCTGCAAACCACCCGGCCCACCTACTCCGGTCAAATTTCGCTACCGGGGCTGAAAGCCGAGGTAGACGTTTTTTATGATGAATTTGGTGTGCCCCACATTTATGCCGGGCACGAAGAAGATGCCTACTATGCGTTGGGCTATGTCCATGCCCAGGACCGCCTCTTCCAAATGGAAATGATTCGCAGGGCAGCCAGTGGGCGACTTTCTGAAGTTCTCGGAAAAGACCTCGTGAAGGTAGACAAGCTGTTTCGTGCACTGGGCATCAACCAGTTTGCAAAAGAGCATGCACAAAAATTTCTGAAAACCGACACAGCCGCGTGGCAACGGGCGGCCCTCGCCTACCAGCGGGGGATCAATCAATTTATCAAAACCGGCAAGACCCCGTTGGAATTTACCATCATTGGAATTCCCAAAGAAGAATTTACGCCCGAAGACATTTATCACGCGGTCGGCTTTATGTCGTTTGGGTTTGCCGAGGGCCTGCGCATTGACCCGGTGCTGGAAAAGATTAAGAACGAATGGGGAGCCGAATATCTGAAAGATCTGGCGGTACAAACTCCAGCCCAGGCCGTACGAATTGAAAGCTTCAACGGTGCCCGAAAAAACCCGCTACGCGACTCGCTCATTTCTTATCTGCACGATGCGTTGTCCAGTTTGCCCGTGCCGATGTGGCAGGGCAGCAATGGGTGGGCGATAGCCGGAGACCGGACAGCTTCGGGGAAACCGATTTTGGCAAATGATACACATATTGGATTTGCCCAACCCGCGGTATGGTACGAAGCTCACCTGGAGGCCCCGGGGCTTTCCTTCTACGGTCATCACATTGCCGGCATTCCGTTTGGGCTATTGGGCCAAACCGATCGTTGTGGCTGGGGCCTCACCATGTTTGAAAATGACGACACCGATTTTTATCGCGAAGCTACTAATGACAGCGGGCAGGTCAAATACAAGGGGCAGTGGGTGGACATCACCTTCCGAAAAGAACGAATAAAAGTGAAAGATGAGGCCGAGGTAGAACTGATTGTTCCTTCAACTCCCCACGGGCAGGTCATCAGCGGGATAGTCGACTTCACCAGCGATGATGAACCCATCGCCCTGTGGTGGATGCTGAACGAAGGGGATAACCGTGCTTTGCAGGCGGCCTATCAGCTCAATCATGCACAAGGCATTGCCGATGTGGAAAAGGCGGCATCGCAATTCTCCGCCCCTGGACTCAATGTGATGTATGCCGATGACGAGGGCAACATCGCCTGGTGGGCTGTGGCACGACTCCCCATTCGTCCCAAACATGTTAACTCCAAGTTCTTTCTGGACGGAGCCAGCGGCCATGATGAACCACTCGGCTACTACGACTTCTCCAAAAACCCGCATGCCGTAAATCCACCGTGGGGTTTTGTGTACTCGGCCAACAATCAGCCCGACTCGGTAGATGGAGTATTGTATCCCGGATATTACTACCCCCGCAGCCGGGCCGGCCGCATTTACGAGTTGTTGAGCGAGCAGAAAAAGTGGACGATTGACGATGTGAAAAAGGTAAGCCTCGATATAACCTCAACCATGCATGCGGACATTGCCCACCTGCTGGCCGATGTGCTCGCGAAAACGAAAAAGCCCGAACATGCCCGATTGATCGAAGAACTAAAAAACTGGAACGGCCTTCACGAGCAAACACTCGTAGCTCCGACTATGTATTACAACCTGCTTTCGCAAAGCATGCGCATGGCCATGGTGGATGAAATCGGAGCACCGGCATTTGAATCGCTGGCCATCACTTCGCTGCTCAAAAACAGTTACGAGGGATTTATTGCCAACCCTGAATCACCATGGTGGAACAACACCAAGACAGAGACACGCGAAACCCGGGAAGAAATCGTTGCCATGGCGGCCGATCGGACGCTGGAACTACTGAATAGCATTCTGGGGCAAAATGCTGATCGCTGGACGTGGGGACGCGTGCATACCCTGACGCATAAACACGCGTTTGATGCCGTTAAGCCCTTACGCAATTTCTTCAACGTGGGTCCTTTTGAAGTGAGCGGAGGAAGCGAGGTTCTCAATAACCTTCACTTTTCGCTGGATAGCACCGGCTATTTTTCAGTGGATGGCGGACCCGCCCTGCGAAAGATTACCGATTTTGCCGATCCCGATCATGGAGTTACCGTTTCTCCTTCGGGTCAATCTGGAAATGTGATGAGTAATCACTATGCCGATCAGGCCAAAATGTTCGCTACCGGTGAGTTTCGTACGATGTGGCGGAACCGGGCGGAGATTGAGACCAAGTCAACCAACCGATTAAAACTGGTGCCGTAGGAAAGTTTACATCCCCATCATCACAAACGCACCCCAGTAATACGGCTCTTTGTATTTGGTCATCAATTGCAACTGGGCTTGTTTGAAGGCCTTGGCTTTATTACCTGTTTTGGTCCAGTTGGTGTAGAAATTAGTCATCAACAACTGCGTGGCGGCATCGTCTACCTTCCATAAACTCATAATCAGCGCGTTCGCACCGGCAACCAAAAACGCACGCTGCAAGCCATACACCCCTTCACCAGCCTTCACGTCACCTAAACCTGTCTCGCACGCACTCAACACAATCAAATCCGTCCCCTCCAGGTCCAGGTTCATAGCCTCGTAAGCCGTAAGCACGCCATTATCGTTGCTGCTCAGATCCACATTACTGCTTTGTTGACCCTCAGCGGGTGGGTTGGCCATCAGCAGGCCGGAGCGTAAAAGGGGATTATTCTTGGCGTTCTCGGCATCAATACCCATGGCGCTGCCATCGCGCACTTCGGCATCCGCCAGAAAGTAGCCATGAGTAGCAATGTGCATCAGCGTTGGCGCCTTCACCGTCTTCAATTTCTTCTCCGTAGCCTCCAGTTGCAGCGACAATGAGGGCTGATACCCTCCGGCCTTTAAAATCTTATTGATCGTCTCCAATTCCACCTTTGTACCCGGCAACGGCACAGCATTTCCCCCATAATCCGGGAAGCCGAGCAGAAACGCATCTTTGCGCGTTGCCACGGTCTTCCGCTGTTTCAGGGACAGGATGTCTTTCGGGTTACCCATCACAACCACATCGTAGCGATTTAAAACGTAATCGCCACCGGGCTTCTTCAGTGTGTTGACGTTGAGTTGATTGTAAACGCCATCGGGTGCGACAAAAAGTATCTTTTTACCCGTCAGCAACGCATCAATTTTGGCCCAATACTGATCATACGAAACTTCGTCATCGCTCTTTTGCTGAATCATGTTCTTGTAGAACTTGGCGTTGCGCGTATCCAATTGTAAACCGTTTTCCATCAGGGCCAACCTGGGTTCACTGCCTTTCGTGAGCACCAAGGCGACATAACGCGAATCGGCCGTGAAATCCCGGTCGAACGTGCGCACACGAACAATTTCCACCAAAGCTTCGGTGTCAGTCAATTGAGCAGCCAGTTCTTTGTACGTCACCGTGTTGGCTGTAAAAGCCTGGGAGAAATCGGTGGACCGCTGCGAAAGAGAGCGCTCCAGATTATTGGCTGCGCGCTCAAGCGCTGGCAAATCAATATTCTGCTTTTTCAATTCTTCTTTCGAAAGAGAATAGTAGCGGGCCATTGCTTCCTTCTGTGTTACCCAATCCAGGTAGTCGCGAATCAACTGATTGTCTTTACTGGCGAGAATGGTCTTCTTATTCTTGTTGGTCGAATTCAGCAGCAGTGCCTTGGTGGCAATCTGGTAATTGAACATCGCCTGTAACACGCCCGGATTGGTGGCAGACGCTTCAATGGCATAATTGTAGTAGCGTTGAAAGCGTGGCGAGAGCACATCCCAATACCGCGTCTTTTCCGCTTCACTCATGGGCGGAAAGTAACGGTTCACGAAATCCAGCGACTGCGTCATGGCTTTGCTAAAGAGCGGATCCGCCTGCGCCAAATCTCCCTTCTTCCAATACAATATGGCCAGGTTTTCCACCGATTTGATATAGTCGGGGTGAGTATCCCCCAGTAGCCGAAGCCGTATGTCAACCGATTTCTTCAGCAGGGGCTCTGCCTCGGCAAATCGTTGCATCATGCGGTAAAAGTTGCCGAGGTCGTTTTGAACTTTGGCAAATGAAGGGCTCTCCTCCCCGTTTGCCTTTTTATAAACTTCGGCCGATTTCTTGAGTAACGCTTCGACCTGATCGAATTTTGAAATGGCGATGTAGAACAACCCCAGCTGATTCAGCAGGTTGGCATATTCAGCGTTGTTCTTTTGCCCCCGGTTTTCAAAAATGGCTTTGATTTCGAGAAATATCTTTTCGGCTTCCGGATAGTTACCCGCCATAAATTGGACCACAGCCAGGTTACTCAAAAACTTGCGGTTCTCGAATGATTTCTTGCCTTTTAAGTTCTTCTTCAGAGCCGCCTCGGCCAGCGCGTTAGCATCCTTTAAAAGTGGTATGGCTTCGTTGTATCGCCCCATGGTTTGGTACAGCATCGCCTTATTGTTCAACACGATGGCATATTGCATACTGCTTTCACCAAAAAATTTCTTCACCAACACGAGTGCCTCATCAAACTCCTTTTCTGCTTCATTGTATTTACCTACCGCTTGACTGAGCTTGGCCTTGCTGTTGAGATTGGCGGCATAGGCCACGCTCGTTTCCGTTAATGTATTGCGGCTTTCATCCAACGCGTAGGTGATGAACTGATCGGCTTCAACGATATTCCCATTCATCAGCGCATTTAACGCAAGGTTCGAAATGCAGCGGATATAGGAAATGTCGTTGGTCAACCCGTTTTGCTCCATAAAATCACGAGCGATAATCAACGATTCTTCAGCCAGCTTAAAGGCGCGTATTTTGTAAAAACCGAGCGCAAACTCCAGCGTGTCGCGGGCAATCTCGTGTAGTGTCTTTTCCGCATAGGGCTTCATTGTATAAAACGCGCGTGCCCACCCTTCCCCCTTCTGCTCAATATCAAAAAAACTCGAATTGTCATTCACGGACATGGCAAACTGGAAGTCAATTGAATCCAGTTTGGCCTTCTGTTCCGCGCCTGTGTCGCCAGCGGCCTTCGTTAGTGCCTTTGTCAGCCAATCGTCCTGTGCCTGGGTGGAACCGGCAAAAACAGCTACCATGGCCACAACAAGAATTAATCTCTTGCTTTTCATCGCTATATCTAAAAGTTATCTGCTTCTCTATACGCTTTTATCAACATCAACTCCCCCTCCCTACCCTCTTTCGCGTTTCCATGCTCCATGCCCACCACGCCCCGGTATCCTTTGTCGTAAATAAACTTAAACAGGTTGCGGTAGTTGATCTCACCGGTGCCGGGCTCCTTGCGGCCAGGATTATCGCCCACCTGAAAGTAAGCAATTTCACTCCAGCATCGTTCAATATTAGGAATCAAATTGCCTTCATTACGCTGCATGTGGTACACATCATACATAATCTTACAGGCCGGGCTGTTCACTGCTTTGCATAACTCATACGTCTGATCCGAATAGCGCATAAACAAATCGGGTGTATCGCTCAACGGCTCCAGCACCATGATCAAACCATGTGGCTCGAAAATTTCGGCTCCTCTGCGCAGGGCATCGACCACATGGGCCGTCTGTATACCCATCGGCAATCGCCTTTCAAAAAATCCGGGCACCACGGTCATCCATTTTGCATTTACGCGTTTGGCCGCATCTACGCATTTGCGGCAGGTATTGACAAAGTTCTCTACGAACTCCGGCTTGCCCGTGGTAAGCGAAGTCTTCCAGTTATCACCACCATCTACTACAAACACGCCCATGGTCATGCCCAGTTGAGCCAGGGTACTGCCGATTTTCTCTTGTTCAGCCACCGGCCTGCCCAAGAGGCCATTATCTTCGATGGCCCTGAATCCCTGATAGTGCATAAACTTGATCTGATCGATAAAGGTCTTTCCGGCATGATGCTGAAACATGCCATCATGCGGGGCATATAACAGGCGGAATGGCAGCTCGGCAGGGCGTGCCTCGGCAGTCATCGCGGGCCAAGCTGAAATTGCGGTGGCTGCGGCTGCACCTACTTGTAGAAATTTTCTGCGATTCATATCTCCATTAGCACCTTGAAATTACGGGTACCATCCGCCAAATACAAACCGGTGATGTGCGGGCTTTCGCGTTCCAGCTGCGTATCTTGCCCACATGAAACTTTACCGGAGTCTGACCGAAGCCGTTATAGACGCTCTGCGTCAGATATTTACTGACAACAAGTATGCCGATAAGGTGATTGAGAAAATCCTGAAACAAAATCCTAAATGGGGAGCGCGCGATAGGCGGTTCATTGCTGAAACGACATATGATATCGTTCGGTGGTATCGGCTTTTTCGCCATGCTACGGAGGCCGAAGAAGGTGATTTCTGGAAACTTTTGGGTGCCTGGATTTTGTGGAAAGAGGAAGAGTTGCCGTCATGGCCTGAATTTTATAGCCTGGATGAGCGACATTTTCACAATGCCATACGTCAGGCGGCCAAACAGGTGCAGCTGCGCGAGTCCATCCCCGAGTGGCTTCATGAAGCCGGCCAGGCCGAGTTGGGTAGCCAATGGGAAAAAGAGTTGGTGGCGCTCAACCAACCCGCCAAGGTGGTGTTGCGGGTGAACACGTTAAAAACGACTCGCGAAAAACTTCAACATCACTTGCAGCAAGATGAACGAATTGTGACGGATGCCCCCACGGCATTCCCAGACGCCCTGCTGCTGGCCGAACGTCAGAACATTTTCACACGGCAAGCATTTAAAGACGGTCTGTTTGAAGTACAGGATGCCGGCTCGCAACTCATAGCCCCGTTTCTCCAGGTGGAGCCCGGTCAACGGGTAATCGATGCCTGTGCTGGTGGTGGTGGAAAAACGTTGCACCTGGCCGCCTTGCTGCAGAACCGCGGCCGCATTATTGCCATGGACACGGAGGCCTGGAAGCTGGACGAGTTGAAAAAACGAGCCCGAAGGGCGGGAGCCACCAATATTGAAACGCGCGTGATTGAATCATCAAAAACCATTAAGCGCCTGGCCGAAACAGCGGACCGGCTGTTGCTGGATGTGCCCTGCTCAGGCCTCGGGGTGCTGAGGCGGAACCCGGATGCCAAATGGAAACTCACACCCGAGTTTCTGGCAAAAGTGAAAGAAGTGCAGCAGGAAATCCTGCAGCAATATAGCCAGATGGTAAAACCCGGTGGGCTTTTCGTTTACTCAACCTGTAGCTTACTGCCATCCGAAAACGAAAAACAGGTGGCGCATTTTTTAACAGCCCATCAAAATAGTTTTGAATTACTGGCTGAACATACGCAGCTGCCCAGTGCCGGTTTTGATGGATTTTATATGGCGCGTTTAAGAAGAAAGTAATGCGGGTGGTATTGTTCGTTGCTCTGATTTGTCTGCGCGTTGAGGTATGCGGTCAATCATTTCAGGCGTATGAGCAGCGGGTATCGGGCAGCAACATCAAACTAACCCTGATTGCCGTGCCAGCCGGCAAATTTTCCATGGGCAGCAAAAGCATTTTGGCCGATGCAGATGAAACTCCCGTAAAAGAAGTTTCCGTCAGTGCGTTTTGGATGGGCGAACACGAAATTACGTTTGCTGAGTGGGATGCCTTTTTTAAAGACATCAACCTGCCCCAGTCAAAAAATATTGATGGTGTTACCCGGCCTACACCGCAATACACAGACCTCACCTGGGGC
>ERZ1066128.665-NODE-665-length-12571-cov-11.608102_pt1 | contig 12571 bp, 8 predicted proteins | sample MGYA00382775_ERZ1066128 | MGnify/ENA primary metagenome ERZ1066128 (study PRJEB33369, sample SAMEA5778358) | biofilm metagenome | biome: Industrial cooling water; feature: Water cooling tower basin; material: Biofilm | place: United Arab Emirates | collected...
ACGGCAACCCACCCATGAAGAGGCGCTTTGGCATGCGAGCCGAATGGAATCGAACGTGGGAGGCCATTTGAAGGAGAAAACGGCCAAGCGAACGCACTTCGAAAAAGCACAGGCCTATGCACAGAAGGCTATCCAGTTGAATCCCCAATCGGTGGGCGGCCGATTTGCGCATATTATCTCCATGGGCTTGCTATCCGAAATTGCAGACAACCCGCGTGAAAAAATCAAGAACGCCAAAATTATCCGCGAAGAAGCGGAAACCATCGTGACGTTGGACTCCACGTTTGCCCCGGTGTATTTCGTATTGGGTAAGTGGCATTATGAATTGGCAAAACTCAACTGGCTGGAGCAGCTGGCCTGCGATTTTTTCTTTGGTGGCATGCCTGAGGATGTATCCATGGAAAAGGCGATCCGGCATTTTGAACGTGCCAGCACACTCGACCCCGACAACATTCTTTTCCTCTTTGGCGAAGCTTCCGTCTACCACTACAAGAAGAATTATCCGAGGGCCAAGGCGTTGCTGGTGAGGGCCGTGCGACTCGCGCCCCGCGAGCCAGACGACATCCTTCGCAAAGAGAAGTGCCAGGCGATGCTGGATCAGATCAACGAGAAATCCTGATTTTTTTTTAACCGGTAGGGGGCCGGGCTTCCTCAGTTGTCTCTGACGAAGATGACAACGTTATGAAGACCCCTCAATTCCGTATTCTCTTTTTCCTTTTTCTGGTTGGCCTCGCATGCGTTGCGGAGGCGCAAACGATTACACAAATTATCCGCGGCCAGGTGCTTGATCAGGTAACCCGCTCCCCGCTGCCGGGGGCCACGGTGATCATCCTGGATTCGGATCCGCTGATCGGGGCTACCACTGACCCTGATGGCAACTTTAAGTTGCCTCCGGTACCCGTGGGCAGTTACCACCTCAAAATTTCTTTTGTTGGTTACCAGGACCGCGTGATACCAAATGTGGTGGTTAACTCCGGTAAGGAAGTTGTATTGAACCTTGCCCTGGAGGAAGATATCATTCGCATGGATGAGCTGGTGATTTCGGCAGAATCGCACCTGGAGAAAAACAAGCCGCTAAATGAAATGGCGGTGGTGAGCGCCCGCACCTTTTCTGTGGATGAAACCCGAAAGTTTGCTGCTGCCGTAAATGATCCCGCCCGCATGGTGGCCAGTTATGCCGGTGTGGTGCAGACCAGCGATGGTAACAATTCGATTTCGGTGCGCGGCAACGCTCCGTTTGGTTTGTTGTGGCGAATGGAAGGTGTTGATATCCCCAACCCGAATCACTTTGCCAACGTGGCCACTTCCGGTGGCGGTATTTCCATCATCAGTTCACAACTGCTCACGAACAGTGATTTCATGACGGGCGCCTTTCCAGCCGAGTACGGCAATGCGCTCGCGGGTGTGTTTGACCTCAACCTTCGAAGAGGAAACAATGAAAAACGTGAGTACACCATTCAGGCCGGCTTTCTGGGTACTGACGTGGCCGTGGAGGGTCCGTTCTCAAAAAATTACAAGGGCTCATTTCTGGTGAATTACCGCTACTCCACGCTGGCTGTTTTGTCCCGGTTGGGTTTGGATGTGGGGGGCGCGGCCACCAACTTCCAGGATCTTTCCTATCATATTCATCTGCCTTCAAAGTGGGGAAATTTCTCATTGTTTGGATTTGGCGGATTGAGTGATCAGACCATTGAGGCAAAACAAGATTCCAGTCAATGGACAGATGAGTACTACCGGTACAATTCAACCTACTTCAGCAACACCGGGGCTGCGGGTGCCAAACACTCGCTCAATCTGGGCGCTAACACGTTTTGGCAAACCACGCTTGTCCTTTCCGGTAACAACCACGGCTTCCGCCAGGATCGGCTCGATGAGGAGTACATTCCACAATTTGATTATCGACAGAATTTTTTCAACCGTAAGCTCACGATCAGTTCGGTGCTGAACCACAAGATATCCGCACGTCATGCCGTTCGCACGGGGTTCTACGCAAACCGATACTACTTTGACCTGACCAGGCGCTTTTTGAATCACGAGACACAGCAAGTGGAGAACCCGTTGCAAGCCACTGGCACTGCCACCACCTGGCAGCTATTCGGTCAATGGAATTTCCGCGTCAGCGAAAGGTTAACGTTGAATACCGGCCTTCATAGTTTGTGGCTGCCGTCCAATGGCAGCATCTCAGTAGAGCCGAGGCTTTCGGCAAAATGGGATCTGTCCGGCCGCCAATCGCTGAGCATAGGCTACGGCTTGCACAGTCAGATGCAGCCGGTCGGAGTCTATCAGGCCAGCGTCACCGATCAATCCGGAACGACCCTTAAACCTAACAAACAGTTAGGGTTTAATAAGGCTCATCACTATGTGTTCGCCTTCGATCAATCGCTGTCACCCCACGTGCGCGTGAAGGTGGAAACCTATTACCAGCACCTGTTCAATATTGCTGTGGAGGACGATCCGAACAGTTCACTGTCGACCATTAATAATGAAGAGGGCTACATCACCGATCCGTTGGTGAACAGGGGACTGGGGCGTAACTACGGTTTGGAACTCACGCTTGAACACTTCCTGCACAACAATCTGTACTTTTTGGTGTCCGGCTCTTTGTACGAGTCACACTACCGCGCATTAGACAATGTATGGCGTAACACACGCTTTAATGCCAACCGGGCGATCAGCGTCACGGCCGGCAAGGAGTTCCCCATGGCCAAAGGCCGCACCTTTGGGGTGAACTTCCGTACCCTTTACACCGGTGGATTGCGTACTACGCCTATTGATGTTCAGGCGTCACTAGCGGCAGGCGAAACCCGGTATGTGGAGTCGGAGGCGTACAGCGATCAGTTGCCGGATTATTTCCGTACGGATCTCCGGTTTAGCCTCAAGCGAAACAAAACCAAATCGACCCGGACCTGGTCGTTAGACATTCAAAACGTAACGAACCATCAAAACCTGGGTGGGCAATACTTTGATGTGCGCACGGCAGAGGTCAAAAAGTGGTACCAGTTGCCCTTGTTGCCCATTTTGAGTTACCGGGTGGAATTCTAAAAAAAGTTGATTTTCGGATAGGGGGAAAAAACAGCCCGGTTGTCTGAAAAGGGAAGCTAAACACACGAACATGAAACAGATTGCCATTTTATTGACAGCGTTGTCCTTAGTACTCATCTCTTGCCGGGAGGAGGATTTCGGACCACTCCAGAATGCCCAGCGCAGCTTTAGCGAAGTGGGGTTCGACCGGCTACAGGTGCAGGATGCCATGGATGTAACCGTTAAGCGAGGAAGCTACTTTTCCGTAGAGGCCCAGGGTGACAGTCGGAACCTGAACGATCTGCTGGTGTACAAAACCGGTGGAACACTGGTGGTGAAGTACGACCGTCAGGAACAGCGTCAATACCAAACGCGCATTACCATAGTAATGCCCGAGCTAAAGGGAATTGATCTGGCCGGAGCTACTGTCGGCCGCGTTATTGATTTTACCGGAGTCTCCCGCCTTGACATTACGGTAAGCGGGGCTTCGGTTTTACATGCCCAGGTAGCCGCTACTGAACTGGTCGCCAATATCAGTGGTGCCTCCCAGCTTAGCTTGCGGGGCAGTGGCGAGAATTTACAGGCAACACTTACCGGTGCTTCCCAACTTTCGGGGTTCGACTATCCGGTAGAGCTGGCTTCTCTTGTTTTTTCAGGAGCTAGTATGGGGAAGATCAGCAGCTCGCAACGTTTGCAAGTTAACGCCAGTGGAGCGAGTGTGATTACCTACCGCGGCAACCCTCAGTTAGTGCTGGACGTAACCGGTGCCAGCGTGGTGAGGCCCGAGTAGCCGGGGGCCATTTGTAAAATTCGTTTTTCCAGGCGGGCGAATTGTGTACCTTCCGTACATGATTCGCCCGCTGTTTTTGGTTGCGATGATCGCTTTGTCGTGTTCCACCCGTACTTCTGACCCTATGACTTCCACCGTACCTGACGTTGACCGCTCATTTCATGTGTATGAACTGCAAAACAAAAACGGTTTGCGAATGAAGGTCACCAATTTTGGTGGCCGCATCATGGAACTGTGGGTTCCGGACCGCGAAGGGAAACTCGCTGACATTGTGCTCGGGTACGATTCGGCTGCCCAGTATCTCAACGGTAATCCCTACTTCGGTGCCTTGATTGGGCGCTTCGGGAATCGAATTGCGCGTGGGCGTTTTTCGATTGATGGCCGGGAATATCACCTCGCCATTAACAACGGGGCGCATGCGCTGCACGGTGGACCGGGAGGATTCCATAATGTGTTTTGGCGATCGGAGTTAACGGAGAAGCAGGGGCGCCAAAATCTGGAATTGTATTACCTGAGCCGTGATGGGGAAGAGGGTTACCCCGGCAACTTAAAAGTGAAGGTAACCTATTCGCTCACCGATGAAAATGAACTGGTAGTCAACTATGAAGCCACAACCGATCAGACCACGATTGTCAACTTTACCCAACATTCCTTCTTTAACCTGGCTGGTGCGGGTTTGGGCGATGTTCGCGATCACCGCCTTCAGTTGATGGCAGACCGGTATTGCCCGGTGGATGATGGCCTGATTCCCACGGGCGTTATGGCTGCCGTTGCCGGCACTCCTTTTGACTTTAATCAACCGCACGCTATCGGTGAGCGCATTGGCGAAGCTGACCCCCAACTTCGTGCCGGTCGTGGATATGATCATACATTTGTTTTGAACAAGCCAGACAAGGAGCTCGGATTGGCGGCCGTAGTAACCGAGCCGGGCAGCGGACGGGTGATGGAAGTATGGACTACTGAACCGGGCTTGCAATTCTATAGCGGCAACTTTTTAGATGGTTCGGATATTGGCAAGGGGGGGAAGGTTTATGGTCATCGCTCTGCCTTTTGTCTTGAGACCCAGCATTTCCCTGATTCACCCAATCAACCCGGATTTCCGACCACCGAATTGAAACCGGGCGAAACCTACACGCAAAAAACGATTTACCGCTTCTCAGTGGCTAAGCCTTAATCACCAGTTCGTTCCAGGTGAAAACCAGGCTTACCAACATTAAGACGAACAAGACAGATACGATGATCTGATGTACCCGCTCGGGCACAGATTGGCGCAGCACGGTGGGCAAAAGCAACACCAGGATGAACAGCTTGTTAACTTGTTCAAGAAGCGGGTCGCCCAGAATCGCCAGATTCGTTACGATGGATAAAGCGGCCAGAGAAATGAATCCCCAGTAGAGTTTTCGGAAGTGCTGCAGATAAAACTCTCTCAGGTTATGGCCCTCGGCCCAATTGATGGGGAAGAGCAGGCGCGCCAGCACAAACAGGTTGATGGGGTAAAGCAGGGTGAACAGGAACTGGCCAAGTTGCCAGCTGGTGTTGGTGCGCATTTCGTAGAAAATCCACCATTCGTGCACGTGCAGGATAAAGACGAGTAGCACCCACAGGACATGTGGCCAGTAAAACCGAACATTCTTTTGATGGAGGGCATCGGCCAAACCGGTGATGATTTGGGTTATCCCCAAGCCCAAGATAATCGACACCAGCACCGCTACGTATTCAAAGGGGCTCACAATCAGGATATTTTCAGTTTATAACGGTTCTAAACAGTATGGGGCGGCAATTTGGCAAGTGTTTCGTTCAACGCTCGGCAGTAATTTTTTCCGGTCGCAAGTGGTAAGTTAAACATTCACTTGAAGTGAAATCGCCTAGCCAAATATTATTCGTTCCCTAATGATTTTTTGTTTGAAAAACCGCCATTGGCCCTTAGATTTGTGCCACTTCGTTAAAAAGGCGAAGTCCTAAACGTCATGATGCATTACCGAGTCGCGCGTTTTCATTCTTTTTTAACCCTGCTTTTTCTCCTCACCGCCTCTTTTACCCTTTTCGCTCAGACTGTTCCGACAGATGACGAATCCATCAAATCCGGTGAGCAATTATTTAAGACCAACTGTTACACCTGCCACCGCGTCAAGCAAAAGTGGACGGGCCCGGCCCTGGCAGGTTACGAAACCCGCGTACCCTCCATCGCCTGGACCATCGAATGGGTGAAAAACTCGGCCAAGGTGATCGCCAGCGGGGACGAGTACGCCAACAAAATCTTTAAAGAATACAATAACAGCCAGATGACGGCCTTCACTAACCTGAAGGACGACCAGATTCTGGATATTTTGGCTTACGTAGAATCAGAGGCAAAAAAAGTAGACGTCAAGCCTGATACAACAACTGCTGGCGGTGGAACTGGAGGGGGTGCTGGTGTTCCCTCGACCTATCTCAACCTGATCATCATCGGCATGTTTGTGATCTTGTTGTTGTTGCTGGTAATCTTAGTGCTGATTGTTAACGCATTAAAGAAATTCCTTAACCAGCGCGATCTGAGTGAAGAAGATAAAGATGTAGTTGACTCTCCTTACACCGCGGGCTCGATCATGCGTAGCCCGGGCTTCATCTTCGTGGTGGTGTTTGTGGTTTCGGCCGTAGCCTTCAAAACGGTCATCGATGGCCTGTACTCGATAGGCGTCCAGCAAGGGTATGCGCCTAAGCAACCCATTGCCTTCTCCCACAAAATTCACGCAGGCGTCAATGAGGTGGATTGCAAGTACTGCCATACCGGTGTACTCAAAGGCAAACAGGCCAACATCCCCTCGGCCAACATCTGTATGAATTGCCACACCTACATTCAACAAGGCACCATTACGGGCACCGGTGAAATCGCTAAGATCTATGCGGCAGTAGGATACGACCCCGCCACCGGCCAGTACAGCGGCAAGCAGAAGCCAATCGAATGGATTCGCATCCATAACCTTCCGGACCTGGCCTATTTCAACCACGCCCAGCACGTGAACGTGGGTAACATTGAATGCCAGACCTGCCACGGCCCAATTCAGGAAATGGATGTGGTGAAGCAATACTCGCTACTGACGATGGGCTGGTGCATTGACTGCCATCGCAAAACCAACGTGAACACCAAAGACAATGCCTACTATGACAAGTTGGAGCAGTTACACAAGGCTGCGAAAGGCCAGAAGGCTGCCATGAAAGTGGAGGATATTGGTGGTTTAGAGTGTGCCAAGTGCCACTATTAATAATGGGTTTCTGATTTCTTTGACTATAGATCTATGAGCAATACAACCAAAACGTACTGGAAGGGTCTGCCGCAACTGACCAACGACCCGAACTACGTGAAGCATGCCGATAAGGAGTTTGTTGACCTGGGCGTGGAGCAGGATCCCGGCCACTCGCGCAGGGATTTCCTGAAGATGATGGGCTTCAGCGTAGCTGCGGTTTCCCTCGCTGCCTGCGAAGCTCCGGTGCGTAAGGCCATACCTTATATTAATAAGCCGGTTGATGTTGATCCGGGCATTCCCAATTATTATGCCTCCACCTATGTAAATGGGGGCGACTACTGCTCCATTGTAGTAAAAGTGCGCGATGGGCGCCCGATCAAAATTGATGGAAACAGCCTGTCAACCGTTACGCGTGGCGGTACCAGCGCCCAGGTTGAAGCATCGGTTTTGTCGCTTTACGATAACTACCGGCTGCGGGGCCCCAAAATCGGAACTTCCAATGCTGACTGGGACAAGGTCGACAGTGAAGTGATTGCCAAGTTGGGCGAGATTGCCGCTAAAGGCGGACAGATCCGAATTGTGAGCCAAACCATCTTAAGCCCGAGCACGAAGGCAGCGTTGGAGGCGTTTAAAGCGAAGTATACCACGGCCCAGCATATTCAATACGATCCGATTTCATACTACGGTTTGCTAAAGGCGAATGAAGAGTCTTTCGGTTCGGCCGTAATCCCGTCTTATGACTTCAGCAAGGCGAAAGTGATCGTAAGTATTGGTGCTGATTTTCTCAACACCTGGCTATCGCCTATCGAATTTACCAAGCAGTACGGAACGACCCGCGAGGTAAGCGAAGAGAATAGCGACATGTCGCGTCATTATCAGTTTGAATCTAATCTCTCGCTTACGGGAGCAAATGCCGACTACCGCACGGCCATCAAGCCTTCGCAGGAGGGTTTAGTTGTGGCTGCCCTGCATAACCTAATCGCGGCCAAAGCGGGTGCGAGTGCTATTTCGTCCACCCTCAGCGGCATCGCAAACCTCGAAAAGGCAGCCAATGAACTTTGGGAAAACCGAGGCAAATCGCTTGTTGTCAGCGGCTCAAACGATAAGGCTGTTCAGGTCGTGGTCAATGCCATAAACCTGATGCTCGGCAATTATGGTTACACCATTTTGCCGCACGTGTCAGTCAATTATCGTCAGGGTAATGACGAGGCCATGGCCGCGTTCATTGCGGAAGCGGAAGCCGGAAAAGTAGATGGTGTGATTTTCTACAATTGCAACCCGGTGTACGATCATCCGATGGGTGAGAAACTGGTGAAAGCGATCCAAGCGATGGCTTTGTCGGTGTCAACCTCTTACACCGAGGATGAAACAGCTTCGGCCTGTGCGTACAAAGCACCCGATCATCACTACCTCGAGTCGTGGAACGACTTTGAACCCAAGAAAGGACATTACTCGCTTTCGCAGCCGGCCATTACACCGATTTTTAAATCGCGCCAGGCCCAGGAAAGTTTCATGACGTGGGCCGGTGTGGCCAATGCCGATTACTACTCGTTTGTACAGAATAACTGGAAGACTAAGTTTTTTGCTAACGATAGCCAAGGCTGGGACTTTCAGACCTGGTGGGACAAGCGTTTGTATGATGGCGTATACGTGACGGGAGCAGGCGACTACAGCAGCGTGACGTTTAAGCCGGAAGCATTAGCCGCTGCGGATACCAGCATAGCCGCGAACTACAAAGCGTCTAATAGCGGCATGGAGTTGGTGATTGCGGAAAGTGCTACCGTAGGTAATGGCAGCATGGCCAATAACCCGCTGCTTCAGGAATTACCCGATCCGATTACGAAAGCAGTTTGGGATCACTACGTAACCCTTTCGCTGAAGGATGCCAATGCACTGGGCATTAAGAACGATGCAGAAGGACGCACGCAGTTGGTCAGTGTATCAGCTAATGGTAAAACTGTAAAAGTAGCCGCCCTCGTGCAGCCCGGCCAGGCGCAGGGCACCGTGGGAATTACACTGGGTTACGGTCGCACCAAGGTGGGGACCGTAGCCGAGAATTTAGGCGTGAATGCCTACACGCTGCTTTCTATGCTGAACGGTTCTGTGAATTATTCAGCTACCAGCGGAGTGAAAGTTGAGAAAGTCAACGAAGATTTTCAGATCGCCCAGACGCAGATCCACCAGACCTACATGGGGCGGACGAATGTGATTCAGGAGTCTACACTCGCGGAGTTCAAGAAAGATCCGGCAGCAGGTCGGGAAAACCCGATGATTACCAAGTGGGATGAGAAAGTAGAAGCTGCGTCCTTGAGTTTGTGGAAAGGCCACGAATATAAGAGCCACCATTGGGGGATGGCCATTGATTTGAACACCTGTACCGGTTGCGGTGCGTGTGTAGTGGCCTGTAACGTTGAAAACAACGTGGCACTAGTCGGCAAACAGGAGGTTATCAACAGGCGTGAAATGCACTGGCTGCGGATTGACCGCTACTACAGCTCGGATGCCCAGCCTGGTGATTACGAGGGCTTGGAGCAGGCATCAGAAAATCCGGAAGTTACCTTCCAACCGATGTTGTGTCAGCATTGCAACAACGCGCCTTGCGAAACGGTTTGCCCGGTAGCGGCCACCACGCACAGCTCGGAAGGTCTTAATCAAATGACGTACAACCGTTGTATCGGTACACGCTATTGTGCCAACAACTGCCCGTATAAAGTAAGACGCTTCAACTGGTTTAAATACCACGACAACCAGCAGTTCTATCAGGCCAACCCGGCCATGAACACAGACCTGGGTCGCATGGTGCTCAACCCGGAAGTAACCGTCCGTTCGCGCGGGGTTATGGAGAAGTGCTCGTTCTGCGTGCAGCGCATCCAAACGGGTAAACTCACTGCGAAGAAGGAGAAGCGTGAGCTGAATGATGGCGAAGTGGTAACCGCCTGCCAGGCTTCGTGCTCAACGGGGGCCATCGTCTTTGGTGACATGAATAACCCTGAAAGCCGCATCAGCAAGTTGTTGAAGATTGATCACTACAAGACGGTGAAGAACGAGAAAGGAGAGGAGGAGAAAGTCTTCAACTACGGTATTGATAAAAAGATTGGCAATCCGCGGGCGTACCGTGTGCTGGAAGAAATCGGTGTGAAACCAAACATCTTCTACCTCACCAAGATCCGCAACAAGGACGGCAAAAAGGAAAACGCCTGAAAACTGAATTGAACTACGACTATTGACTAATTGATATGCAAGTAACTTCCGCGATTCGCGAACCCCTGGTAACCGGTGGAAAATCGGTGGCCGATGTTTCGGAGGACATTAGCCGGCAGGTAGAAGCCGCGCCCGCCCGTTCGTGGTGGATGGCCTTTGGTTTCTCCCTCGTGCTGCTGCTCTTTGGCCTTTACTGCGTATGCATCATGCTGTGGGAAGGCATTGGCATGTGGGGTTTGAACAAAACCGTTGGTTGGGCCTGGGACATCACCAACTTCGTATGGTGGGTTGGTATCGGTCACGCAGGTACGCTCATCTCGGCCATCTTGTTATTGTTCCGCCAGCGTTGGAGAATGTCGATCAACCGGGCGGCTGAGGCCATGACCATTTTTGCGGTGATTTGTGCGGCCAGTTTCCCGGCCTTCCACATGGGCCGCCTCTGGCTCGGATTTTACTGGGCACTCCCGCTGCCCAATGCATTTGGATCACTGTGGGTGAACTTCAACTCTCCGCTGTTGTGGGATGTGTTTGCGATCTCCACTTACTTCTCGGTTTCTTTGGTGTTTTGGTATATGGGTCTCATTCCGGACTTCGCGGTTATTCGCGACCGTGCCGTTGCCATGGGGCACAAAACCCGCGCGTTGATTTATAATGCACTGAGTTTTGGCTGGGACGGGGCTGCCCGCACCTGGAGCCGCTACGAATCGGTAGCCTTGATTTTGGCCGGCCTGTCCACACCGCTCGTATTGTCAGTTCATACCATTGTATCGTTCGACTTCGCTACGTCCGTTATCCCCGGCTGGCACACTACGATCTTCCCGCCCTACTTTGTGGCAGGGGCGATCTTCTCCGGCTTCGCGATGGTGTTAACCCTGCTGTTGGTAACGCGCAAGGTTTTCAAACTCGAGGATTACATCACCATCTACCACATAGAGTTGATGAACATTGTGATCATCATCACGGGTTCGATCGTGGGTATCGCCTACATTACTGAGTTTTTTGTGGCCTGGTATGGCCAGGTGCCGGCTGAATATTATGCATTCTACAATCGTGCAACGGGTCCGTACTGGTGGGCCTACTGGAGTATGATGACGTGTAACGTGATTTCGCCCCAGCTCTTCTGGTTCAAGAAATTGCGTACCAACATTGCCGCCACGTTTGTGCTTTCCATCATTGTGAACATCGGCATGTGGTTCGAGCGCTTTGTGATCATCGTCACTTCGCTTCACCGCGATTACCTGCCTTCGAGCTGGTCTATGTTTTATCCGACCCTTTACGATGTTGGGCAATACGTTTTCACCTTCGGTATTTTCTTTACGGCCTACTTCCTGTTCTCTAAGTATTTCCCGGTGATCAACATGGCCGAAGTCAAGAGTATTATTAAAGCAACATCAGAACGCAAGCACCATGGATAAAGGCAAACACTATCTGGTTGGAGTATTCAATGATGAGGACGTGCTGCTGCATGGCGTAGAGCACATTCGCGAGAAGGGCGTACGCATCGAAGAAGTATACACGCCCTTTCCTGTTCACGGGCTTGACGAAGCACTGGGGTACAAGCGTTCGCGTTTACCGATTGCCGCTTTCCTGTTTGGCATGACGGGTACGCTGCTAGCCCTCACCATGCAGATCTGGATGTTGGGTTTTGACTGGCCGATGATTATTGGGGGTAAGAACTTTGCTTCCCTGCCGCCTTTCGTTCCGGTAACATTCGAGTTAACGGTGTTGCTGGCTGCCTTCGGTATGGTCGGTACTTTTATGATCGTTAGTGATTTGAAGCCCTACAAGTGGCCCCGCCAGTTTGATATCCGCAGCACGAACGATAAGCATGTGATGGCGATTGATTTGGCCAGCAACAAACTTTCGAAGGATGAAATTGCCCGCATCCTGAAGGAAAACGGTGCAGAAGAAGTCAACGAAAAGAATTTCTAAGTCTATGCGCAAAGGAATAATAGCAATAGTGTTGGGTGCGGCCGCGGTACTGGCCGGTTGCAAAGCCGGTGGCGATTACCAGGGTTTGGAGTATGCGCCCAACATGTATCACTCGGTGGCTTACGAACCGTTGAGCCAGATAACGGATGAAAGTGCCGGCACGATTGTCAATTCATTAGACAACGGTCGTGGCGAATATTTTAATTCGAATAAGTATAACCCGTACGCCATGAACCTGCGCGAGCCCGCCCCGAACACGGTGAAGCGCGACCCGCGCGGATGGCTGCCGTACCGCGGCAAACGCATCGCGAAGGACAGCATTCCGGCCTATACAGCTAAGCTTTCTAACCCGTTACGCAAGGACACCGCGCAGGTGGCCGCCTACCTGGAGCAGGGCAAAGTG
>ERZ1066128.666-NODE-666-length-12564-cov-6.970821_pt1 | contig 12564 bp, 8 predicted proteins | sample MGYA00382775_ERZ1066128 | MGnify/ENA primary metagenome ERZ1066128 (study PRJEB33369, sample SAMEA5778358) | biofilm metagenome | biome: Industrial cooling water; feature: Water cooling tower basin; material: Biofilm | place: United Arab Emirates | collected...
CGCACAAATAGCGCCGGACAAGTCAAAAACAATGTTAGTTTTGCAGCTAAGTCGCTAGTACAACGGAAAGAATGGGAGCATAGCCTCCAAAGCGGCGGTATTTCCGGCGCTTCACGAAGCATAAGATTGAACTCAGTTACATTCCCCAATGGCATTCAAACAGGATTTGAAAATTGGTGGGAGGGTACACCAGAATGCATATATACGGTTCAATTAGGTGGCTCTCGTGATGGTAATAATTCGTTCTGGTGGCCATGGACTAATCATGCCTTAGGTGTGGGTAGTTATACTACCAGCACTACTTTTACCCCTAGTCGTACGCATAGTTTAATTCCTTCGGGTAATTTTGGAGTAGGACATGAGGATTTCATGTACCAAGTAGAATTTAAGTTTTATGAAGATGATAATATCGTTGGGGAATATGATATTTTTGATGATTGGATAGGTTATAATCATTGGACTGCTACGTCATCAAATGGTCCCGGTTCGCCAATTATAACATTACCTGCACCCGGCACAACTCATACTCCACCTGACCGAATCCTTTTTGGGACTATGCAGGCTAACTATACATGGCAATAAATTTTCGCATAGAGAGCTATGCACGAAAATTACACGAGTAAAATTTCATCACAAATATCGGAATATTAACAACTTGCAAAAAGTTTTATTCTGATTTTTTTTCTTCAACATTCTATGCTTCAACAAATCTTGCGAGTAGGCTGTGTCCTGGCATTCAGCATCGTAGGCAGTAATGGAACAGCCGCCGCAAATTCCTCCAGCAAACTTCTTGATTCGCCTGTGGTAGCAATACCACAGGCGAATCAAGATGCTGATACTTTACGCACTGACAAAGCCAACAGCCGTTTCGGATTCGGTTTGGGGACTATTGAAGGAGACGCATCGGGGGGAAGGCCTGCTTTCATCCTTTCTACCATGTTCGCCCAACCTTTATCGCGGCACACAGGATTGGAGTTTTCGCTTCATCATCAATCAACAATGCTATCCATGACAGGGCAAGCTGCAGTCAGAGGTTTTAGCTTCATTGCAACCACATGGAGCGGTGATTTTTGCCTTTACACGTCTCCTCTGTCCGGATGGCGGCAACTTCGTCTTGTAGGCGGACTCTCGTTTCGGCATCAGGCTTCTGCAAATACTTTCATCGCTTCCTACCAAAATCCGGCTACAGGTCAGATAGAGAATGATCGGGCATATAGCCACCAACAAGCCCTGTCAATGGGAGCAACGCTCAAAGCAGATATTGCTCTCTGGACGTTTGAACGCTCCGAAATTACATTACGCGGACAAGCATACATCTATGGCGCTCCATTTGTTGGTGATAATCCTGCTACGCCTAGAGGTGCAGCAGGCGGGGGAGCAAGTATCCAAATTTTGATTCAGGCGTATTTTTAACACTCCCTGTTTTCCTCGCATTTTACATTCTTAAGGGTCTGACAGTAACTCTAACAATTGTCTTTGTCATTAACGATTATGATTCAATATTTTATGCTCAAACGCCGTGCTGTATCGTCTCGCCTCGTTCAGTTGCTTTTTACACTTATGTTATGCTGCTCGTTTTTGCCGGGCGTATCTGCTTTTGCTTATCCGCAGTATGAACTCCATGATTCAGTGAAAGCTGATGCTACACCGTCTGCGCCGCTTGAGTATCGGCAGTATTTTGCCATTGGTGGTGGTACTGCACTCAGCGATGCGACGTTTGATAGGCTGGGCTTGCTGTATTCAATGATGTATGGTTTGCACCTCGCGCCTCAAAGTGATATGGAAATCTCCCTGAGTTTTACAGGTACAGACGGCGAGGGTTCACTATTTCTGCGACTTCTCACTGTGACAAATTTGGATATTTCCTATTTTTTTCACCCCTTTCCGTCTTCCGGTTTACGCATTGGAGCAGGGGTTTCAGGGAGGTTTCGGCAGTTTTATTGGACTGCGGTATCACCCCCAAATTTTAACACTCTTGAAGACCGTTCAGCAAGAGACCTAAGTATAGGCGCACACGTGAAGATTGATTATGTCGTCTATCAAACAGCAAGCATTGATTTCGGTGTGCACGTTCTGGGGCAGTATTTCTTTGCGCCGATAAGCGGAGAATATTCCCGCTTGGGTCAAGCTGTTACTATTCAGGACGTAAGACTACACAATTCGCGGCAAGGACTGGTAGGCGGTGGTTTCTTCTTTCGAGTGCAGTTTTGATGTCGGGTGTGGTCAATAAGGCATTGCCTAATTAACTAAAGTGCTGTTGCGAAACAGACATCTGCAAAGCAGTTTACCCCTGAGCAGATTGCGGAAATGTCGGTTGCTAACCGTCAGTTAGAATCCATGAGTATTGTAATAGCCAAAACGCTCGCCGATGAGAATATGCGCGGATGGGTGTATAGCAAGTGCATGAAAAAGTTTGATGGCGTAACAAATGTTTTGCGGCAACAATTAGCAGCAGACCGCTCAAGAAAAAGATATAGCATACCACAGATAATCGGAGAAACGCTCCGTAATGCAGTATTTGTATGCTGTTTCGATTGTGGGGCGTTGTTGTTTTGTGCCGGGGGGATTTCTGGAGTGATACCGACTGAGAAGAAAAACTCTCTGTTCATTTTCGGGAAATATCGTATTTTACGCGCTTTACAGATTGATATTCCCTTTTCCCATTTCCCTTCTTGTCTATGAAACTGAGTTTTACCCAAACCGCCTTTTCCGAAGCAAAATCTGATGCTTACGTCATCTTTGTTCCGAGCGACGAAAAACATTTCAAAGAGGCTCAAAAGCGCATTACTGCTGATTTTCCCGAAGCAAAGCCACTGCTGGATTCCGGTGATTTCAAAGCAAAGCGCGATAGCGTCGCAATAGTATATTTGAGCGGCAAAGCAAAATCCTCGCGGTTGCTTCTTGTCGGAATCGGTGAAGCCGAGAAAGTAACACTGGAAAGTATGCGCCGTGCGGCGGCTGCGGCTGCAAAAGCAGCGACAGGTAAAAAACTCAAATCCCTTGCTATCGCTGTTCCGAGCGGTTTGTCGCTGGATGCAGAAGGTTTCGGCGAGGCTGCAACGGAAGGATTGTGTTTAGCCGCATCGAAACTGACCCGCTATTTTTCCGACAAAGAACGTGCGAGCAATACTCTCGAAGCATTGACCTTTTACAGCGAAAACAAAAAAGCACTTGCCGACGTAAAAAAAGGCGCGGAGTACGCCGAAATCGTTTCGCAAGGTACATTGCTTGCCAGAACGCTTGCAAACACGCCCGACAATGATATGTATCCCGAAAAACTTGCCGAAGCTGCTCAAAAAGCCTGTAAAAATGCAGGAGTGAATATAACAGTGTTGGACAAAAAGAAAATCGAAGCATTGAAAATGCACGGGCTTTTGGCGGTCAATCAAGGTAGTAAGCGTCCTCCGGTCTTTATTGTGATGGAATACAACGGCGGTGGTAAAAATGACAAACCGATTATGCTTGTCGGCAAAGGCGTAACCTTTGATACAGGTGGTATTTCGATTAAGCCGTCGGCAGGAATGGCAGAGATGAAAATGGATATGCACGGCGCGGCTACTGTTATCAGCACTATCACGACGATTGCGCGCTTGGGCTTGAACGTGAACGTTGTCGCGCTTGTTCCTGCGACGGAAAATATGCCGAGCGGCAGCGCTGTTGTGCCGGGAGATGTGATTGTGTACACCAATGGCGTGAGCGTCGAAGTTGATAATACCGATGCTGAAGGACGCTTGATTCTTGCTGATGCGCTTCTTTACGCACAAAAGTACAAACCCCAAGCCTGCATTGACCTTGCAACGCTCACCGGCGCTTGCGTTGTCGCTTTGGGAACAGTTACAACAGGTATGATGGGAACGGATGCACCACTCAAAAGTCGCTTAAAACTCGCCGGAGACTACACACATGAGTATGTGTGCGAATTGCCGCTTTACGAAGAATACGAAGAATTGATTAAAGGCGACATTACCGACATCAAGAATGCAGGTGGGCGCTATGCCGGTGCAATTACCGCCGCACTCTTTTTGAAGCGCTTTGTCGGTGATATGCCTTGGGTGCATTTGGATATTGCCGGAACAGCGATGCTGTCTTCTGACACGCCCTATACGCCGAAAGGCGCTTCAGGAGTGGGTGTTCGCCTTTTGACTGATATGCTCCGCAAATGGAAATCGTGAAATAATATTCGATGAATACCGTGAGGCTCTTGCATCCAAGCAGGAGCCTCTTTGTTCCTTTTACATTCCTTTCTCCTTGTGTTATGGCTGCATGGCGCTTTGCTCCTTGCTTTGCGGCGTTTGTGCTACTGTGCTGGTGTGCGCCGCTTTTTCCTCAAACTACCTTTTATTCCCGACAAACAGGCGCTTGGAGCGCTCTTGCCACGTGGTCGCTTGTGTCGCATAGTGGCGCGGTTGCCCCTTTGCTGCCCGGTGCGACTGATACCATTATTGTCGGAAATGGACACACGCTCACGCTTGATGTGACGACTACGGTGGCGGATCTGCGCATTGTAAACGGAACATTGCAGTATGATAATGTCGTGGCAAGAATCCTGACGGTGAATAATACCTTGCGCATTGAAAATACCGGCATTTTTACCGTCCGAACAATGGGCGCAGGCATTGCCAATGCTCTTCTTTTGCGGGGGAATGTGGTGAATAACGGAACGTGGACGATGCGTCCGGTGGCGAATAGTGCTTCTTTCCGTGCCGTAACCGCCTTTTTATCTCCGTCATTGCAGACTATTACGGGAGCGCCGATACTCACGCGGCTCAATCAAGTCTTGATTAACAAAGGCAGTCGCAGTGCGGTTGTGGACTGCGCTATTTCCCTCGGAGTAGGCATTCCGAATAATATTGCATCCTCACAAACGCTGGATTTTTTCAATTCGGTCTATGGCACTGCCGGAGGGACGTGGCGACAAAGGGCTGGAACCATCACGTTTGACGACGGCATTACAAATTCTTCCGAACAGCGCATCGAAACGCCCGGTGCATTGCATATCGTCGGTACGGGAACGATGATTTTTGGGCAGAACGGCTTCGGCGCTTCGCTTGTTATGGATGGCGGAGAATTACTTTTCAACACAAGCAGTAGTGCGCCTTCCAGAATCGGCATCGCAACGGGAAATTCGCTCCTCTACACCGGAAGTGTGGACAGAAGCAGTTTTGTCTTGCAACAAGGCATTGTCGAAGTAGCGGGGCGTTTTGCAAGAAATAATCCGGGCAATATCATCTCCTATCGGCAAAGCGGCGGAACGCTCCTGCTTTGTGCTGCGGGCAGCCCAAGCATTGCCGGACGAGGAATGTTTGAAATTGTCAATGCAGCATCAGAAATGGTCATGTCCGGGGGGCTTGTCCTTGTGCGTAATGCTAATGCTTCGGCTTCGCTCGCACGCCCCGCAGATGTGTTTATCGGGCTTGGGGCAACGGCAACGATGTCAGGCGGCACAATCCAGTTTTCCGACCAAATGAGCCTTGCGAACCAGCGTTTTGATTGGAATGTTCCGACAAGTTTTATCTGGGCGAATCTCGTTTTGGGAAGCCCTTCGGCACGGCTTTTCCCCTTTGATGCCGCACAGAACCTACGGTTAAGTGGCAATTTTGTATGCAATGGTACATTCGACGGTACGCAAACCCGCACAGGCACTGCCGTTCAAACAATCTTGACCTTACAAGGCATAAATACACAAAGTCAGATTTTATCGGGGTTTGGAAGTATTGTTCCCTTCAATCTTACGCTGAATCGCCAAAATGCCGGAAGCGGAACGGCAGTTGCTCTTTTGCCGTTGATTGTACGGGGAACGGTAGATTTTCAAGAAGCCGGAAATACTGCGCCGCAAGTGCTGGAACTCGGCGCAAATGCTGACCTCACGCTGACAAGCACATCTCCCAGTGCTATTGAAGATGCAGGCGAAACGCGCTCCATTCGTACACGGAGCGGCGGAGGCAGCCTTTGGAGAGCTTTGGCAGGAAGCGGCGATTATCTTTTTCCTTTGAGTTCGCTTGGAAGCAGCATCAATCCTGAGCCGACATACACTCCGCTTGTGCTTAGGGTTTCGGGGGCATCGGGGCAGTTTGGTGTGAATGTGCATCCCGGCTCAAATACCGCACAAATAGGCGCTCATCGTCAAATTCCACCCTTTGCAAGTAGCTATATCCGTCGTCTTTGGCAGTGTCAGGCAATAGGCGTAAGCGGTGCGGCGCGGATTATTCCCGCATTTCCGAGCGGCTTTGGAGATATTGCCGGAAGCCCTGTGATTATGCGCTTGGCGAGGTATCGTCCAAATGAAACGGTAAGCGGCAATACATGGCTGTATGCCGACACAAACCAAACACAAAGCGCCGCAGAATGGAGCGGAGATTGGACATATATCGAAGCACAGAACCGCACATTTTTCAGCCGTTCAAGCGGGCTGTGGACAGATGCAGCAACGTGGTCATTTCTGTCGCATACGGGCGCAGCCGTTCCCGTTGGCATATTTCCTTCGCGTTTGACGGATTCTGTCATTATCGGTGGCGGGATAAATGGCGCGGGGAATCATGTTGTTTCGCTGAATACATCGGTTACGCTTGGCGCAGCAATGCTTGGCTCCGGCATACAAACAACGGGAACGCTGGAATGTACACAAGAAAATCGCCTCAGCGGTGGGCGATTTGTCATGGGTGAGCGCTCTACGCTTAGAATCGGTGCGCCACGCGGAATAGAAGCATTGCCGACGATCGAGGGAAATATCACGACGACGCTTGAGCGTCGGTACATTGCCAATGCGCAATATGAGTACATCGGCGCTGGTGAACAGGTCTTGGGAACAGGCTTGCCCAATAATGTGTATGCGCTTCGCGTGGCAAAGCCCGTAAATTCAGTGCTGAGGGCGGAGCGTTCAGTCGGAATTTGGCAGAATCTCAGCGTTGCAAGCGGTGTTCTGGACGCACAGGATTTTTTTCTGGGGAATACCACCACAGCGAGCGCAATGGCAGAAGCACGGGCGTTGGAGCTAGGTGAACAGGCTACGCTTCGCATTGGTGGAAGCAGAGGCTTTGCTGATGCAACGACAGGAACGGTGCGAGGTTTTGCGGCATACAACTTGCATGAACGCTCAACGGTTGAGTTTTATGGTGATAATCAAGTTATCGAGCCGATTCCGGCGGGTGCTTTCTTTGGAAATGTCCTTGTGAGCAATATCGGGCGCAAAACGGTTTGGAATCCTTGTGTAGTGCGTGGTAATCTTCGTATTCAAAACGGAGCGACATTGACAAACAATAGCCGTGAAGCGGGTTTGCGGGTGTTCGGGACGGTATCAAACTCCGCTTCATTGTTCAACAATGGTGTTTTGGATATTGGGCAGTAAGATTTTTTTTGTAACAGATTGTCTATTTTTTCACAAAGTTCATTGTTTATCCTATGAAAAATCTCCATCGTTTTTCTCTTTCAAGCCTGATATTTGCTTGTGTTAGTTTCTGGCTTTTAACAGCATTTCCTCATCAACATTTCGCTCAAAAGCCCGAAATACGGGCTGTCGGGGTAACAGAAGACGGGAAAGAGGTAGAATCGCCGACGCTTCAGGTAGCAAAGCAGAACTGCCGAACAGTGTATGCGCTGCCGTCCGTCATTGAATTTGGCACAAATTCCAGTCAATTACCCCAATCCTTCGTGCAGCTAACCCCCATCAGTACGGAAAGTTTTCGGATTGAGTATTTAGCAGGGGAGGAATTTATTGAGTCGCGCGTACTAAACATTATTGCCTACCGCATGAAAGCTGCGCCGTCGGAAGTGCTGACGCTGGCGGAAAACGACAATGCTTTGCCTCGCAGCACCGCCATCAAAAATTATCTGCAAACGGCATGGAAAATAGCACCGGAACGGCTTGTCAGCAAAGTAAAAAAGCAATTACCCAAAGACTGCAATTGCGTAGAACTCAGCAATGACGCTCTTTTGAAGCCGTTGGAACTTCTTGACACGTTCCGTGTTGCCTCGCCGCCGATTCTCCGTTTTTTTTCGACAGTAGCGCCCGCAGAAGAGAATTCCCAGCAATGGTCAATTACAATAAGACAAGATAGCAAGCCCTTGCGAAATCCTATTTCTGCTGCCGGCAATATTCGTCCCATTGTGGATTGGAAGACAAATAAAGAGAAGAACAGTATACCAACTACCAATTCCCCGCTTAAATACTCGTTAGAAGTGCGGTATCCCACGCTACCGAATCAGCGCAGCACTATCAACGAAATTGCCGTGCGGCAAAATTCCGCCACAACTGAGCGCTTCGAGATGCGTTTGGTGTTCAAAGCAAATGAAACTGACCTCAATGCAAGTAACCGTGCTGCCTTAGCGTTTTTCCGTGAAAAAGCCTTCGGAGAGCCTGTAACGACCATTATCATCAAAAGTTATGGTCAGACTGTGCCACAGACATCATCTCCAAATACGAAAGAACATGAAGCGCAGGCAAAACTCCTTCAGCAGCGCTTGAAATCAGTCGAAAAAGCATTTGGTACAGTGCTTGAGCAGGGCAAATATAGCGGAGGCGTTGCAACCGACATGAATTACAGTGGTCGGGACAAAGAAAGTGTTGTTTTTATTGCTGTGGAACGCCCGTTGAAATAATTCTTGTGAAATTTTTGGTAAAAAATTCTCGCAATTGTGTAACTTTTCTGGAATGATTCTGTTTTTCTTCTCAGATACAGGAAATACATGAAACTGTTTTACCCGGCAAGAGAGCCGCAATCGGCGGGAACTCTGGCTATCTCAAAAGACCATGCACCTGAGCAAACAGACGAAGAACTTTTTGCACTGGTGCGGGAAAATGCTGATGAACGTGCGTTCCGAATGTTGTATCGGCGTTATGACAAGCGTGTTTTTGCGTATTGTCTCCGCGCGATGAAAACCCGTGAAGCCGCAGAGGATGTTTTCCAAAGCGTTATGACGCTGGTATTTGAAAAACGAGCGTCGTTTTCCGGTGGAAGTTTTGCGGCGTGGCTTTTTACGATTGCACGCAATCAAACGCTCAATCATAAGCAAAAACAGCGCATTACAACAGATATTGACGATATTTCCTATACAATGAGCGATGAAAGCGACCGCACAGGCGAGGATGTGCTGCTTTCGGATGCTCTGAAAAAAGCAATTGCTTCGTTGCCGGAGGAGTTTCGCGAGCCGCTTGAGCTCAAGCATTTTGACGGATTTCCGTATGAAGAAATTGCTGATATGCTAAAAATATCGCTCTCGCTGGCAAAAGTCCGCGTTTTTCGGGCAAAAAAAATGCTTCATGAAGCCCTCAAGCCTTATCTGCGTGAGGTGCGACCAGAAGAAGAGAACGATGAGTAGAAGCTCCCCATTATGAAGGGGGGAATGGTAATATGATAACTACTACTCTTTTGTTACTGTAAAGCTAGTATTTCTCAATATATATTGACCGTATTGGTAGTTTGTACTTTCTTGCAATAAATCACGCAGTGCTGTGCGAGCAGGGCGCACACTGCACAACCACGAAATACCATGAACAACGAAGAACTTTTGGCGCTGTATCTGGACGGTTCGCTGACGGAGGCACAGCGAGCAGATTTTGAGCGCCTTTTGCAGACCTCACCGGCATTCGCACAGGAAGCCCGTGAATTCCTGACAATTCAGGATATGCTTGTCTCACCGGAACAAAATGACGAGCGAACAGCAGCCTTTTTACGCAAGGTTGAAGATAATCTTGCTAATGTTGTTATTGCTGCCGGTGCGGTTGCGACAGCCGGAACAATTGGCGCTGCTGTGGCAAAATCTACTGTTGGAGCAATAAGCAGTAGCGCTGGCGGGGGCGCGGTGAGTAGCACCTTGAGCGGTGCTGTTGGCACGGCTGTTGGCACAAGTGTCGCAGCAGGCACAGCCGCAAAGGTAGGAGCAAGTGCTGGTGCGGCTTCATGGGCAAGTTCTTTGCTTTCTTCGATATTTGCTTCGACAACTTCAATGGTCGTTAGTGCTGGTATTGGTCTTGCAACTATAGCAGGAGGAGTAGCAACAGTACAATATGTTACAGAGCGAAATGCAACGCCTTCTTCGGTACAAGAACAGGGAGACGAAAGATTAAAGGCTGAAGGTGATGTTGCGCCATCAGACGCACGAACAGCTCTTCCGGCAGAAGTACCAAATCCCAATACTGAATCAAATACGACAACAGAACAATCATCTTCACAAGCTGCAAGCACAGTAAGCAACACCACGCTTTCAAGCGAAAGCAAGACCGTTCAAGCAGGCACGCAAAGAGAAAGTGGCGTGTCTGCTCAGACAAACGAGAGTTCCTCTGGTGCGAAAGCTCGTGAATATAGCGCTCGAATAAGTGGTAATAATGGTCAAGCGCGGTATGCAGCAGCTATTACTGATTACACAAAGCAATTGCAGGCAAAAGAATCTGCGGGAGACCGAACCGGTGCCGCATTTGTTGAGAAATCACTTGGTGTGTTGCTTCGTCAAAATGGTCAGCTGCGCGATGGTCGTTTGCATTTAACAAATGCTGCTAAGGCTGCACAATCGCTTGGCTTGCAAGAACTTGAAGGTCAAGCATTGGCTGAACTTGCACTTCTAGAGCTTGCTGAGGGGAAAAAAGAGCGTGCTAGACAAGGTTTACAAACTGCAATTAGCATATTACAAAATGCTAAAAGCACTACCATTACTCGTTGGCAAAAAGAATTAGAAAAAATTGATAATAAATAATTGCAATAAACGTATATTGCAGTTCAGGTGTCAAATACATAGAAAATGTACTATGCAAAACAGATGATGATTGGCATCTCTCATGGGGAATTTGTAGTCCGGTAGGCACAACGGGCTACGCACGATCACCAATCAAAAAAACACCTCCACCACTAACGGTAGAAGAATTAGGCACACTTCTTCTACCGTTTTTATTTGAGTGCAAAATTTTTAGTCTCAGCTAAAAATTATTTTCATATTTACTAAATAAAATGTATATTGGTTATGTAGTTCTTGCATAACTCATTTAGCAATGAAACAATAAGGGTAGAATCATGGAAATAACAAATAATCTCTGGTTTGACGTTGCCGTTATCATGTCCGTTTTTCATGTTGGCAACCTCTTTTTTGGGCATTTTGAATCCCATAAACCTGCTTGGAAGCGTTTATTAAAAACTGCGCTTTTTCTGGCGTTTGTTCTTACAATGACGCATTATGGTCTCAGACTATGGGCGTATTTCCTTATCGTTAGTTTGGGGGCAATAATGATTGCTTACGTTCATGGTTATTGGTTGCCCAAAAATGGCGTAAATGGTTGGACCGCTGAACCGAAAGAACGGTATTATGAGCTTATTGGACATAAAGCAAAAAGCGTACAAGCCGATGCTTGAGCCTGCATTTTTTTCTTTTTCAAAACTCCAGCGTGTAAAAACTTGTGTTTTTGCATAAGAAACAATGACCTAACGGCTGAATCTCTTAAAATATTATGCTCTTACCCTTTTTATTACTTTGCCGAAATACCAGTGCGTATCTTCTACGACCATGGTTTGCCTGTGTTCTTCTGCTTCCATTGTTCCCAAATTCATTTGTCATGCTTTGGGGGCAAGAAACGCCTGACGTAGGTACAGGAACAATAAACGGTAAACTTTCTGCAAACGGTTCTCCAACGGGCTTTGCAACGGTGAGGCTTCTCGGTACGAAACTTGGCGCAAAAGCTGATTCTGCGGGGCATTTTCGTATTCAAAATGTTCCCGAAGGCGCATACACACTGGAAGTAAAACGGCTCGGTTTGCAGACTTTGAGAAGTAATATTCGTGTAGAGCGCGGACAATCTCTCACGCTGAATCTTACGCTCCGCGAAGATAAACGCACGACTGAAAAACTTGTGGTAACGGGAACATGGCGTGAAACTGTGATTTCGGAATCACCGGTCATGGTGGAAACTTATACGCCGACGTTCCTGAAAAAAAATCCCTCCTCGTGTTTATTTGATGCGCTCCAAACTGTTAATGGTGTGCGACCGCAGGTAAATTGTAATGTTTGTGGTACGGGCGATATACGCATCAACGGGCTTCCGGGACCATACACGATGATTACCATTGATGGAATGCCGATTGTAAGCGGTTTGGCGACGGTTTATGGTCTGAGTGGTATTCCCAGCGCATTGATTGAACGTGTAGAGATTGTGAAAGGTCCGGCTTCGACGCTCTACGGTTCGGAAGCTGTCGCGGGTATTATCAATGTCATCACGAAAAACCCACAGCGTTCTTCACGTCTTGCTTTTGATGCCTTTTCCACATCATGGCTGGAGCATAATATAGATGCCAGTGCGAAATTCGTTCTTGCCGAGCCGGATTCTGACCGCACCTTGTCCGCCAAGCCCTTTGCTACGGCGCTTGTGGGGGTGAATTATTTCCATTTCAATAATCGTGTGGACAATAACAATGACGGTATGATGGATATGCCGCTTCAGAACAGACTTTCAACATTTACAAAATGGACGTTTGACCGCGAGGACAAAGGCGAAACATCATTCGCTGCGCGGTATGTGTATGAAGACCGTTTAGGTGGGCAGATGAACTGGCAGCCGGAATTTCGCGGTGGTGATAGCGTATATGG
>ERZ1066128.673-NODE-673-length-12465-cov-8.613779_pt1 | contig 12465 bp, 11 predicted proteins | sample MGYA00382775_ERZ1066128 | MGnify/ENA primary metagenome ERZ1066128 (study PRJEB33369, sample SAMEA5778358) | biofilm metagenome | biome: Industrial cooling water; feature: Water cooling tower basin; material: Biofilm | place: United Arab Emirates | collected...
GTCGTAGCCGACCCACTGGCTGTTCTTCAGGGTGTCTTGGACGATCACACGCACGAGGCGGGCTCCTGGGCCGAGGGGAGAGAGCAGTGGACCGACGTTCGAGACAGGCGGAGCGTTGGTGCCGAGCGAAGCGCTGCGGGGCTCTCACCCACACCCCAGCCCGCCACCGTCCCGCTCCTCAGTTCCCTTCGGTTCGTTCCGTTCGAAGAAGCAGGGTGACCGGGTTGTTCCCCGCGGTGGACTTGATGAGCTGCAGCGCCTCGTCGAGCGTGACCTCAACCGTCACCGTCCCGCCGCCGAAGCGGCCGGTGCTCGTCTCCGTCGATTGCCCGAAGAGCATCTCCGTGCGGCTCTTCTGAAGGCTCGTGCCCACCGCGAGAACCTTCACGTTCGCGAGCACCACGCTGGCTTCCCACTCGCCGCCGCTCGACCCCGCCATGCCCTTGCTGATCGCCGCCCCGATCATCGATTGCATGTAGTCGGGGCTGATCTGGCCGTTGGGGCCGATTTGAGGCGTCGGCATGGCGGAGGTGGCAGTCTGATCCTTCAGCCGGCGCGACACCACAATGTCCACCCGGTCGCCCGGCACCACCAGCCCACCCAGCGCGCCGGCTTCGGACACCTGAATGGTCATCGCGCGGCTGCCGGGCGTAATGGTCAGGTCGGTCACCGCCGCAAGGTGCGAATACAGCAGCGGCGTGCCCGAGGGCAGCGGGCCGGCGATCTTGCGCCCCCGCAGGCTCGCCCGCTCGGTCCGCTTCACCGCGGCCCGGGCAAGCTGGGCAAAGGTCTCCTCCGGCACCTTGATCACCTGTACATCAGTGTCGGGCTCCAGCCGCGTGTTGCCGGGCAGATCGCGTGCCGTGGCCAGGATCTCCACCGAGCTCTCGGCCTGCACGGGTGCCGAGGCGACGGTGGCTTTCTTCAGATAGGCAAAGGCGAGTCCGGTCGCCGTAATGCCGGTGACGACGGCGGCAACGAGGATCAGGCGGTTGTTATCCATGCGACGAGCTCCTCCCCCACCGGCTGCCGAGTCGAAACGTTGCTCCGAGTGAACTCGACCGGGAAGCCGGGTGCCCGAGGGCACGCCAACCCCCCGAACCGGACTCTACCACGTTCCGGCGCGTCGTGCAACGAGCCAGCCGCGCCGCGGGTGCCGGCACCGAAGGACAACGCCGGCGGCGAAGCGGTGGGGATGGAGCGTGAGGGGGGAGTTTTCGGGGAATCCGGCCGGGCCGTGATGGTCAGGTTCCGAATTCCGTCAACGAACTTGGTCGGAGTATCGGCTTTGTGTCCAGCTGGCAGGTCAGTGTCGCACTGACACTGTGTCGCCGTCCAAGCGGCACTGGCCCGACCTTGAGAGCACTTCAAGGCCCTGGCGCACTGCGGCTTCGCATTTGCCCGTTGCCCGCTGCATACCGAACACACGCGCCACTTCGGTACACAGTGAAGAAAGCGGCATGCTGAACTGTCGCTCAAGCACTGCGTGAACGCTCGCCAGCTCGATCGCGATACCCACAGGGGCGCTGTTGGAATTGGCGGAGGTTTCGTTCCCCTGACGATCCGATGACACGTGTGATCCTCATTGGTGCGGACGCACGCCCCCCGCCGGTGTCTGGCGGCAAAACCGAGGCCTTTCATTGAGAGTACCAGATTCTCGGCTGAAAGCCAAGACGGCTCATCTTCGAGATCCATCGCGGCGGCTGGCCCGTCCACGCGTGCGCTTTGCCACGATTACCGGCGGCTTTGAGCCGGTGATCGTGATTGGGCGTGGACCGGCACCGAAAGCGCGATCATCATCTCAGCAGAGGGCGTCCCGCCGGTTGAGCCGCAGTATCCCAGTTGACGTTTCGCCCGCAACCAGAACGCCGACGGACTTGCGGATAATCCGGACGATGAAGCCTTCGCGGCCGCGTGCGTCGAGCTGCAGCCTCTGCCGCAGACCGGCCCGCTGTTCGCAATCGCTCGCCGGTCGTCCGGCAGGACGACCGGCGGCGGACTGATCAACGCCGCGTGCGTCGGTGAGACTCGCCCGCGGACGGAAAAATGGAGCCGGGGGGAATTGAACCCCCAAGCACCTGCGGAATCTCCGGGAGAATACGCCGATTCCGAACAGCGCGCAGCGCCAGGCGCAGCGCGGCCCGCACCGGGGGCCAAACGGGGCGCAGGACGGGGTCGAACGGGCAACGCCCCGCCGGACACCGACCTGGCCCGCCTCGTGGCGGCGTGGGCCAACCTGCCGCCGGACGTGCGTGCCGGGATCGTCGCGGCGCTCGGCATGGCCACGCCCGGCCGTTGACCTCGCCCGACGCCCGACAGAACCGACGAAACCCACGATGCCGCGACGCGGCGGGCCATCGCCGCCCGTTCCGTCGGTGGCAACATCGGCATGGTTCCTTCCCGCCGGGCTCGCCGACGTGACGCCCGCGGGAACAGCCGCGGGTATCGACTGACTTTGTTTCGGATGTCCGAACGCCGACGACGATCAACCTCCGTCCTTCTCTTTCAACGTGCCGATCTTGCTGCCGAGGGACCGCTTGATGCGCTCATCGATGTGATACCGGGGCAGAACAGCAGAGGTGAGCGCTGCCTCCGACCACAGTTCTTCAACTTCTTGCTCGCTCCAATTGCCTGACTTCCGCAGGGCAAGGGCACCAAGCACAGTCTCCACGAGTTGCTGCTGGAACCACTCCTTGACCACGGACTCCACGACTGGCCCGGCGGCCGGATACTGCGAGTAGAACCGCTGCCAGCGGTCGATCATGTCCGTGAACACACGAAAGTCCGCGTTCGCCTGAATCGTGTTGGCCTGCGGCAGGAACTTCGCTGCCCGATCCTCGAGGAAGTCGTCGGTTCGGCTGCCATCCTTGACAGACACCCAGGTCACGACGGGATCGGCGATGCCGCCGACCTCGTCAGCAGGCGTGTCCCCGGCATCAGCGAACAGGGCGTACAGATCGCCGGCACGACCCACCTTCTTCTTGGATCGCCCCCCCGCGCCACCATCCGCAGACGCGCCGCCATCATCGGAGGCTCCGCCAGTGTTGGTGAACGTGCCGTCGATCATGTGCTTGCCGTCCGGCGTAGGCCGGTAGCGGCTGAACCGGAAAAGCTCACGGATCTGCTTGAGCCGTTCACGGATTGAGTTGGCGTTCTCCGCCGTTGCAGCACCCCCCGCGACCGTGTCGATGAGCTTCTTGATGGGCTCGGGCAAGTTCTCTCTGAACTCGATCGCCCATTCGGACCACGGCAAAGGCTGTCCATCGATGAGCAAGTGAGTGCGTGCCGTGTTGGCCGTGAGATCGCCCTTCGGGGTCTGCGTGGGCTCGACGTACAAGACCACGCGGTTGTATCCGAAGATCACTCCGAACGACTGAAGGCGTGCGACGCCGGGACGCCCGATCGCCATCTCGTACAACTCGTCGTTGTAGAGCGCGCCGACATGCCCACCAGCCACGTTATTGCCGGAGTCGTCCAACGATTCGCGTTCTTTCAGAATCCACCAGCGGACCGTGGCGTTGGACAGGCCAACGGTGCCCGAGTCAACGGAGTTAACCTTAAGCCACGCTTCTTGCCCCGTGACCGTGCGAAGGTTGTTGTCCTTACGCCCGAGGGTCCAGCTCTCGCGCGCCTTGACGGTGATCCGCGATGGGAATTTGAAGTAGCGGGTGTTCAGGTAGCGCGTAATCCAGCGGGAGGGAATGACCCCCTCTGGAGGAGCGTCCATCGTGCTCTCCCCAGGCTTGTTTCCCAACAGCACGACCATCGTGCCGTGGTCCTTGATCGGCTTTGGCTTGATCTCGTCGGTGATGGGCAGCCAGAACTCGCCGTTGCGTTGGCGTTGCAGCCCATACGTTTCGGTGTCGGGGTCCTTCCAAAGCCGAATCATCGCGCCCTTCCCGTCCTTCCAGGACAGGTACACGAGCCCCATCGTGTTCCGAGGGGCAGCCGCGATTTTGGCTCCCATGCCGAAGTTCCCGTGCTTCGACTGCAAGTGCATCGATGAGGACAACTGATTGATGTAGTCCACCATCTCCTTGCCGGTCATGCCGATCCCGGTATCGATGATGGCCATCTTGTAGCCTTCCTTCGGCTCAAGATCGAAACGTGTCCAATCGACGTCCCACCGGACCTCTCCGGCTTGGCCGTGCTGCTTGATGCTGTCGATGGCGTTTTGGGTCAGCTCTCGGACGAACTGCAGGGGGGCGCAGTCCTGAGCGAGTCGCTCAAGCATGAAGGTCATGTTCGCGACCTTCATTTCGAGCGTGGAGTCCGAGGTCTTGACTACGGGGCGCGCAGAAATACCGGACATGTTGTCACTCCATGACCCTTGAGGCAGGTATGCGGCCTCGCGGGCGGTGGTGCCCGGCTTCGCTCGATCTACGATGGGAGGCCACGCGGCCAACGATCTTGATCGACGGACGAGCCGAACTGAAATAGGGTACCCCATGGCCAGAGGGCGAGTCAAGAAGACGGCCAAAGGACGCCAAACGCGGGCCGACCCCCTGACACCGTCAGAGAGATCGGAACGCATGTCTCGGGTCCGGAGCAAGGCAAACCGGTCTACCGAGGCAGCGGTCGCTGCCCATCTAACCGCAGTTGGTGCATGCGGATGGGTCGAGAACGATCGGAGCATCGCGGGTTGCCCTGACCTTCACTTTCCGACTGCGGGGGTCGTGGTGTTCGTCGACGGGTGCTTCTGGCACGGCTGTCCGCGGTGTCGGCGTCGAACGCCTCGCAACAATCGTGCGTTCTGGTTGAGGAAGATCGACGACAATCGACGACGCGACAACCGCATTCGGCGAGCGTTGCGGCGAAGCGGGTACAAGGTTCTCCGTGTGTGGGAACACGAAGCGAAGGGCGGTGCCTGGATCGGGCGGGTGATGCGCGCGATTCAGAGTCGCGGCGATGTGGAGCGATTCGCCAACTCTCGCAGGGATGCGGCCAACGGCGCGGCAACGACCTCGCCGAGGGTTACGGGCACCGCATTGCCGATCTGACGCATACACCCGCACCACGAACCATCGAACGCCCATTCGTCCGGAAAGGTCTGCAAACGTGCACATTCACGCACTGTGAAGTATCGAACGGTGCCGTCGTCCAACCTGACCATGTTCTCACCACCCGGTACCCCATTCCGCCCAGCCTTGATGGTCTTGGCAGGCGCGTCGAGCGAGCTTCCGTCATGGCCCTTGTAGACCCGAGCGCCGTCGTTGAAGAAGTGATTGTGGAACGTGTGGCATGTCCGCCCCATCCCCACAAACGGAAGCCCCTGGATCGCGTCCCGAACCGTTCGCCAGGGTTTGCTGGCCGCATTGCAGTCCTTGTCTAGCCGCGCCAAGATTGCCGCGGGTGCCTCAGGACGCGCACTCTTGGGCACTTCGTGTCGCTCCCAGTACTCGCCGGTTCTCCACATGTCGCGCCAGAGCGACTCAGCCGAGTGCGTCGGCAGCGGAAAGTTGTACTCCAAACCGAGATCGGCGCGTACACCGACGATGAAAACTCGTTCTCGTCGTTGTGGCACGCCATAGTTAGCGCCGTTGAGAATCTGGAAGATGACTCGGTATTGCGTTCCTTCCCCCTTCCCGCCTGTGTAGAGCCTTTCAAGCCTGGCTCGATGCTCCTTCCACTTCTCTCGCTTCTCTCGTGTGTGGTCGGGCAACTGGAGTTGCTGGATGATGTAATTGAAGTACGGCAGAGTCGCCCGGCACAGCAACCCTTTGACGTTCTCAATGACGAAGGCTCTCGGCTTGGCCTCTCGCACTGCCCGAATGAACTCCGGGAACATCTCACGTTCATCATTTCGCCCGTGCCGCTTTCCGCCGAAGGAGAAAGGTTGGCAAGGTGGGCCGCCGCTCAACAGGTCAATACCGGCGTGTGCGGTGAAGTCGATATCGCGAATGTCAGCTTCCGTGATCGTCCAATCTCTCACGTGCCTGACGCCCGCGGCCTTATTCTTCCGCAGCGTTTCGCAGGCCGGACCATAAACGTCAACGGCCGTGATGCGATCGAACCCCGCCTGAGAGGCCGCGAGCGCGAGTCCCCCAGCGCCGACGCACAACTCCAAAGCGCTCAGGGAATCAGATCGGGCTGTTTCGGTCATCTGCATCTGTTCGAGGTCTCCCAAAGCCCAGTGTACGGATACTGATCGGGCGTCGCCACGGTGTGGGAAGATCTGGGGCGAGATTGGCCCGGAGAGTGCGCCTGCAAAAATACCTCGTCCCTGCGCTGCGAAATGGCCATCGCGCCGGAAATAAGGGTTTGGGGGGTGGGCCCGTCGCCCGACGCCCCCCGGCAAGGAGACCACCGTGACCCGAATCGGACTGACCCTCGACGAGCACTTCGACCTCCGCGTGAAGCCCCGAACCGGTGCGGACCCCGCGTTCCATGAGTCGGCGCAGGAGGAACGGGACCAGATGTTCCCGATGGCGACCGTCGCAGCCTCGCATCATCTGCGATCCCGCGGCTACGACTGCCGCCCCGCAATCCTCGACGCGCTGGTCCGGCAGGGGGTGGTCACGCCATCGAAGCCGGACGCATGGTCGCGGACGGACGTGGAAGCCGCGGCCGATCACCTCGAAGAGGCGGGCATCTTCACGCCCTACGCGGCGATGTGCATGGCCCTCGGGTGCCGGTACGCCGACTTCCTGCGCCCGCTGCGCGACGCCGCGGAGCGTGAGACGGCCAAGTACGGGCGGGTTGTGCGGGCTGACGACCAACTGTTCACACTGCACCGTGTGCCGCCTCGCGAGAACACCCCGGCCGTGCTCTCCTTCACGCTGTGCGACGACATCCGCGAGAGGCTCGAGCGTGGCGAGGAGGTCTGAATGCCCGACCCCTCACCCCCCGAACTCGAACTCACGCCCGACCTACTCGACTACGCGCGGAAGAAAGGGATCGAGATTGCGAAGGGTTTTCGCAATCCAAGGATCGACCCCGAGGACGCGGCACAGCACGCTCTGCTGCACCTCATCGCCAAGCCACCCAGGTGGGACCCGACCCGGGGCGCGACCCCGACGACGTTGATCCACACGATCGTGCAGCGGGCGGTCATCAAGTTCGTCGAGCGAGAGGCTCGCGACGTTCGACAGTTCCGGGCGCTGAACGAGCCTGTGGAATCTTCGCCAGCGGCGGCTGAGGGTGTCCATCCGGATCCTGTTGGAAAGGAAATTACCAGCAGTCGCACGGTCGGCCTATCGCAGTCGTTCTGGGCCAAGGAAGACGTGTTCGAATACATCGACAACGAAGACAGCCGCGCACTGTGCCAGCTCGTGATGGAGTGCAACGGGAACGTCAGCGAGGCTGCGAGACGGCTCAACGAGAAGAAAAGCACGATCCGGTACCGGCTCAAGTTGCTGATCCCGAAGCTGCTGGCCAAGGGCTTCAAGGTGGTCTCCGAAGGAGAGTTTCATGAACGGAAACGCGGTCAAGGATGACCTGTTGCTCACGGCCGCCGGGGTCGAGATCGAGGCTGCGGGCAAGGACGCCCGTCCCAAGATCAGCGTTGTTGCCTACACCGGCCGCATCATGCGCGTGCCCGGCTGGGGAGACATCGCGATCGACCTGGCGGGGTTGGAAGCGGGCGGTCAGGTGCCCCTGCTGGCCGACCATAACGCCACCGTCGGCAGCGTCGTTGGCCACGGCGAACCCGCCGTCGCCAACGGGCGGCTCGTCGTTGCTGGCGTCGTCAGCGGCGCGGGCGAGCCCGCCCGGCATGTCGTCGAGATGGCCAAGGGCGGCTTCCAGTTCCAGGCCTCGGTCGGCGTCGCGCCCACCGAGCACGAGCGGGTGAAGCCCAATCAGTCAGTCGAGATCAACGGGCGGTCGCTGTCGTCGCCGGGCGGGTTCACGCTCGTGCGCAAGGGGCGGCTGCGGGAAGTCAGCATCACGCCGCTGGGGGCCGACGCGGAAACGTCGGTGGCCATCGCGGCTTCACGCCAAGGACGGACGAACATGGCAGACATCGCACACGAAGATCAGATCCGCGCCGATGAGCGCGACCGGCTGAAGGAGATCGAGTTGACCTGCCGTCCCATCTTCGCAGGTGGGGGCGAGCGGGACTGGGGCGTTCACCAGAAGCGAGTGGACGAGATGAAGGCCAAAGCCGTCGCGGGCGACATGACCGTCAGCGAACTCCGCGCGGGCGTGCTCGAGGTGCTGCGGGCCTCGCGGCCCGTGTTCTCCGGCGTCATTACCGGCGGCGGCTCGGGACACATCCCGCGTGCCCGGGTGATCGAGGCGGCGATTCTCAAGCGGGCGGGCTTCGCCGCGCTCGCGGAGAAGGCCCTCGGCCCGGCGTGCATGGAGGCGGCCGACGACCTGCGGGTGGCCCACACGCTGGATCTCTGCCGCGCGGCGCTGCAGCACGAGGGGATCGACGCCCCAGCCGACCGCGAGGGCATGGTCCGGGCGTCGCTCACTACGCACACGCTCACCGAGGCGCTGGGGGCGGCAGTCAACAAGGTGCTGCTCGACGGCTATCGGGAGAGCCCGGCCACCTGGCGGTCCTTCGCGGGCGTGCGGAGCGTGCCGGACTTCAAGACGGCTACGGCGATCCGCCCCTCGTTCACCGGCTCACTTCAGCAGATCCCGCCCGGCGGCGAGTTCAAGCACGGCGGAGCCGACGAGGCGACGACACAGTACAAGGTGGACACCTACGGCAAGATGTTCTCCATCGACCGCCGCGATCTCATCAACGACGACCTGTCGCTGTTCGACAGCGTCGCCCGCGCGATGGGCCAAGCGGCGATGCGGAAGCTCAGCGATCTGGTGTACGACACCTTGATGTTGAACGCCGGCGCGTTCTTCTCCGCGGGCAACGGCAACTACATCACCGGGGCTGACACGAACCTGAGTACCGACGGCCTGAGCAAGGCCATCACCGCCATGCTCACGCAGCGGGACGCCGAGGGCAACGACCTGGACCTGCGTCCGACCCGGCTGGTCGTGCCGCCGGAACTCCAGACGGTGGCCCGCGCCGTGCTCGAGAGCGAGTACATCGCGGCCCAGACGAACCTGCCGACCGGGAACAGCCTGCGGAACGCGGTGGGCCTTGAGGTCGAGCCGCGTCTGAGCAACACCAAGAAGTACGGCACCAAGGCTTCGACGAAGCACTGGTACCTGTTCGCATCCCCGGCGGCGAGCCCGATCATCGTCGGATTCCTCAACGGCCAGCAGACGCCGACGGTCGAGTTCTTCGGGCTCGACCAGACGGTGAACAAGTTGGCGGTGTCGTGGCGCGTCTACTTCGACTTCGGCGCGGCCCTGTGCGACCCGCGGGCGGCGGTGCGGAGCAAGGGCGAGGCATAAACGGACGGCGCTGGTGCGGCCGGGGGCGGTTGCGGGCTGCCCCCGGCCTTTCTCTCACACGGATCACGAATGACGCACGCCGCGCCGATCGCGGCGGCGCGATGGGTGCGCACTCATGGACGAGCTCAAGAACGCGACCGGAGGTCAGACCGCCATGCACCCACTGCTCACCTATCGCGAGGCGGCGACGGTGCTCGGCGTCACGCCGCGCACCGTCTGGACGCTCGTTCAGGCCGGGACGCTGCCCGCGGTGCGCTTCGGGCGCAGCGTGAGGATCGATCCGGCGGACCTGCGGCGCTTCATCGATCGAGCGAAGCGTGCGACGCAGGGGGTGGGACATGGGTGAGCCCATTGCTGCGGTGCTCAACGCCCTCACACGGGCGGGCTGCACGCCCAAGCGACACGGCGACGCATGGTCGGCCCGGTGCCCCGCGCACGACGATCGCGATCCGTCGCTGTCGATCGGCATCGGCACGGACGCTCGTGTTCTTCTGCATTGCCACGCCGGGTGTCCAGCGGAGACGATCGTCGGCACGCTCGGCCTGGCGATGAGGGATCTCATGCCCACGCCGATGGGCGAAACGAGGAGACACCCCGCCCAGCGGAAGAACGCGATCGATGCCACCTTCGCCACCGCCGACGATGGGATCGCGATGATGGAGCGGAAGCACGGGCCGTCTGCGGCACGCTGGGCCTACACCGACGCGCAAGGCGTTTCCGTTGGAGAGGTGGTCCGTTGGAACCCGCCCGCGGGTGGAAAGATCGTGCGCCCGATCAGTCGCCGGGGTGATGGCTGGGTGATCGCAGCAATGCCCGAGCCGCGGCCGCTTCTGAACTTGCCGGAGTTGTCGCGACTGCCCGAAGGAGCGTGGGTCTACATCGTGGAGGGCGAGACGTGCGTGGACGCGGCTCGGGCCATCGGCCTCGTCGCCACGACCAGCGCGGGCGGCAGCAAGGCGGCGGGCAAGTCCGACTGGTCCGTCATGAAGGGCAAGGTCGCCGTCATCATCCCCGACCACGACTCCGCGGGCGATGCGTACGCCGAAGAGGTTGCTCAACTCTGCCACGCCGCCGGCGCACAAGAAGTCCGCGTCGTCCGGCTCGCCGAGCACTGGCCCGCGGTTCCACCCGGTGGCGACCTCGTTGATGTGCTTGCGATGGAGGGCGGCGATGCCGAGGCGGTGCACGCGAAGATCGACGCCTTGGCCGTGGCAGCCGAACCGGTCGCACCGGAGGCACCTGTGGACCACAATCCGGACGACCGCCCCCCGTTCGACCTCGCCGCGCTCTTTCCCGCCGCCACCGCTGACATCCGCGACTACTTCGCCGACCTGGCCCGATCAACGCAGACGCCGCCCGACATGGCCGCCCTGCTGGGCATGGCGGTCGCGTCGGCGTGCATCTGCAACATCGCGTGCGTCCGCGGGCACGGCGATCACATCGAGCCCGCCCCGCTGTGGGCGCTGGTGCTCTCCGAACCGGGCACGCGCAAGTCAGCCGTGCTCGCGGAACTGCTGCGGCCGATCCTGAAGTGGGAGGCGGACAAGGGCCGAGAGATGCGGCCCGTCATCGCCGCGGCGGCTCAGCGGCACCGCATCACCGAACGACGCATCCGCGCGATCGAGGACCAGGCGGGCAAGGTGGCCGACCCGTTCAAGCGGGCGGTCGTCGAAGGCGAGGCGATCCGGCTCGCCCAGGAGATGGAGGCGACGCCCGTGCCGACCGCGCCGGCGCTGCTGGCCAGCGAGCCGACGCCGGAAGCGCTCGTGCGACAGATGAAGGACAACCACGGCCGAGCGCTGCTCGCCAGCGCGGAGGGAGACGCACTGGACATCGTGCAGGGTCGCTACTCGGGCGTGCGGAACTACGGCGCGATGCTGAAAGGGCACGCGGGCGATCCGATCCGCGCGCAGCGGGTCGGGCGTCCCTCCGACGTGATCGACCGCCCGGCGCTCGCAGTGGCCTTGTGCGTGCAGCGGGCGGCCGTCGAGGCGGTATGGTGCGATCCGCAGGCCGAGGGGCGTGGCCTGCTCGCTCGCTTCGCCGTCATCGCGCCGCCCGATCTCGTCGGCATGCGCGATGTGCGGCCCGATCCGGTGCGTGCATCCGCACGCGAGGCCTGGCAGGCCGCGCTCACCCGCCTGCTGTCGTTCGAGCCGAGTGCAGATCCCGATGTCGGCCCCGCCGTCATTGCGCTCTCACCGGAGGCCGACGCCCATTACCACGCGTTCCAACTCCGCACCGAGGCTGCGCTGGGCTTTGGCGACTTGGCCGAGCGTCGGGCATGGGGCGGCAAACTCTGCGGCCTCTCGCTCCGCATCGCCCTCACGCTGCACGCCTTAGCCACGTGGGGCCGGGCGGGCACGCCGAACGATGCGCCGCGCATCGATGCCGAGACGATGGCTGCCGCCATCGCGTGGGCCGACTACCTCGCCGCGTCGGAGCGCCACGCGCGGCTCAGCATCACCGAGCCCGCAGAGCAGCGCGCCGTTCGCCGCCACCTCGCCCTCATCGCACGCCACGACGGCTCGGTCAGCATCCGCGACTGGCAACGCCTCCGCTCGCTGGCCCGGGCCACCGATGCCGAAGCGGAACTGGACGCCTTTGCCAAGGCCGAACATGGCGACTGGTCGTGGTCCGCACCTGGCCCGCGTGGCGGGCGGCCGTCGCGGCGATTCGTTCTGCGGGGCCACATCCCCGCCTCCGACACATCCCCGCCCACGGCCGCCCCAAACGCGACGGGTGGCCAAACGGCCGGGGTTTCGTCGGTTCCGTCGGCGTCAGGCGGCGCAGCCCCGCCGCACGGCGCGTGATTCCGCCCACATTCCGCCCGAATCCCCCAGTTCCGCTTGACACTCGGCCCGTCCGAGCCTGACTGGCGACACGGAGGTCCGCCCGATGGCGAGCATCACGACCCGCAAGAACGGCAGCCGGTTCATCACCTTCCACGACGCCGCGGGCAACCCGCGGCACATCACGCTCGGACAGGTCGCCAAGCGCTACGCCGAGGCGTTCAAGGTCCGCGTCGAAGACCTCGCCGCGGCCGCGCTGCACGGGCACTCGCCCACCGACGATACCTCGCGCTGGCTGTCGTCGCTCGAGGATCGCCTGTACGCCAAACTCGCGTCGGTTGGCCTCGTGCCCGAGCGGCAGAGC
>ERZ1066128.686-NODE-686-length-12273-cov-11.091341_pt1 | contig 12273 bp, 10 predicted proteins | sample MGYA00382775_ERZ1066128 | MGnify/ENA primary metagenome ERZ1066128 (study PRJEB33369, sample SAMEA5778358) | biofilm metagenome | biome: Industrial cooling water; feature: Water cooling tower basin; material: Biofilm | place: United Arab Emirates | collected...
CTCTTGATCAGGGTATGAACCTGAAGTTGTTGTTGGAGCAGGTCAAACAATTGCGCTCTGAGGTAACGCTGCCGGTGGTGCTGATGGGATATATAAATCCCATCCTTCAATACGGCATTGGGAATTTCTGTCGCGATGCCCGCACGGCCGGGGTTGATGGTGTTATTCTCCCGGACCTTCCGTTACGCGATTTTAACGAGCATGCGACCCTGTTCCACGACAACGACCTGTCGGTAATTATGTTGGTGACACCGGCTACACCCGATGAGCGGATTCGATTAATCGACCAGGCCTCTTCGGGCTTTTTGTATGCCGTATCGGCCTCCAGTACCACGGGAGCTAAGACGGGTTTTACAACGGAGCAAGAAGCGTATTTCAGGCGGCTCGCGGGACTAGGATTGCGAAATCCGGTGCTGGTTGGCTTTGGCATCTCAAATGCCGCCACCTTCCAATCGGCTTGTCGTTATGGCGCGGGTGCCATTGTCGGTAGCGCTTTTGTTTCGATGCTCAGGAACTCCACAAACCTCGAAGCTGACATCATCACGTTTGTAAAGGGTATTCGCTCAGTTTCCTGAGGGCTTGGTTTCGTAAATGCCAAAGATCCTTTTCACCGACAACACGATGATGGTGATACAGATGGCACCGAGAAAGGCCAGAAACATGTCTTTTTGGGCGTCCCAAATATCCCCCTGCGTGCCCAGGTAGGCGGCACCTTGGGCGGGGAAGAACACATCCGCCACAGCCCATTCGATCAACTCGTACAAGGCGCTAAACGAAAGAGTGATTTCAATAGGTAAAAGCCATGAAGTCCACGAAGGAAAGCGGAAACCGACATAGAATAACTCACGCATGGGATAGCCAAGTAGAAACCCGAAGCAGAAGTGGACAATCCGGTCGTAGTGGTTACGCGATGTGTTAAATGTTTCCATGAGCCAAAACCCGAAGGGGTTTTCGGAATAGGTGTACTTGGAACCGTATACATGCAAACACAGATACACAAAGATGAAGGTATACGTCAGGTCGCTGAATGTCATTTTCCGGTAAGAAAAGGTCAGGGCCGCGAGAAAAATAATGACCAGCGTATTTTCGAGCAGCCAGTTTTTGAGGTCGGTAGTGCCGATGAGCGTGCTCATCCAAAAGGCAAAGAAGACCAGGCAAAACGTTAGCAAGACCGGGTTGCGAAAGAACGGAGTGCGGTAGGTTGAAATGGCGATCGAGTATTTCATGTTGTATGTGTTTGCTGCCGGAGTTCGCGTGATGGCTGGGTGGGTTCATTATTCGCCCGCATCCACACCGAAAAAAGGGTGCCCTGATTCAGTTCACTTTGTACGTCCACTCTTCCACCGAGTGCTTCAGCTTGAAGTTTCACGAGGAATAGCCCTAATCCTTTTCCTTCGGTATGGGTGTGGAACCGCTTATACAATCCGAACAACTTCTCGCGAAACCGCGCCACATCCAGGCCGAGGCCGTTATCCTGGACATTGATTCGTGCAAAATCGCCCTCCCGGCTGGTCGTCACCCGTATCACCGGTTGACGGTCAAGTGTCCGGTATTTGATAGCGTTGCTGATGAGGTTGTACAAAATGCTGTTCACCATGGCTTTCACGGAGTAAATCTCCGGGCACTCATCAAAATGGGTTTCTACCCGCACATCGTTATCCGATATCTCCTTTCGTAATAGCGTCAGCACATGTTCAAGTTCCTGTTGAAACTGGACGTGGTGTTTTACAGCTGAAATCTTGTTGCGGATGTCAATGATAGTGCTCAGATCCTTAATGGTCGTGTCCAGCGAGTTGACGCTTTTTTTGAGAAAATCCAGCGCAGCCAGATTTTCACCTTTCAAATCACTCCGGTCGATCAGATTCAGCAGACCGATGAGGCTGGCTACCGGTCCGCGCAGGTTGTGCGATACGGTGTACGAAAACTGGAGCAGGTCGTTATTGTGTTGAATCAGCTCCTCGTTCGTCTCAATCAGTTGGGCGTTTTTGTCCACCAATTCCCGGTTGAGTAACAGGTTTTCCCGAGCCAGCAGTTGGCGCTGATTTTCGATGACAGCGTTGGCATCCATTAACTCCGTTTGGTGCCGGGCCAGCGCCTGTGTTTTTTCGCGGAGCGATTCATTCACCCGGTGCAGGTTGCTGATCAGATAATGGTTTTTCTCTTCAAAACTTTCGAAGCTGTATTTTAAAAAAAATGTGCAGCCCACCAGAATGACAAAGGCAAATCCCATTATGAAGTTAATGAAGTAGTAGTTGGGTGACCCTTCGAAAAAAGTGAAGTAGCCAACACCAAAAAGCTCATGTATGGGATCGTACAGTAACACCAGCAGCAGGTTGAACACAAGACAACCGACCAGCGGTCCTCGTTCGTTTAGCTGGAACAAGACGAATGGAAAGATGATCGATGCTAAAAGCGTCATTCTGAATTCAAAGAACTGAATGGCTTCGATAGCCCCGGGTACATCCAGTTTGTCAAAAACCGAAACCACCACAGAAGCGAGCGAAATCGTTACACAAAGAAAGATGCGGGCGACATCGTGCAGGCCTACCGCATTGAAAGCAAGCGGAAGCAGAACGACCAGGGCTACCGCTAACGGTAAAACCGTAGAGGTGATGATGCCGAAAATGAGGATGGCTGCTAAATCGAGCACCAGTATGAACAGAGACACCAACAGGCTGGCCCGGTTGGTAAGAATGATGTTGCGATTAAGGCTCCAACTTTCAAACGAGTTGACACCAATTTGACTGACGAACGTCCAGGGCCTGGATAACATCGGTTTTTTTTCGGCCCTTGAAGATGGTAAAACTTTACGAAAACCGCTCGGCCACCACTAAATCTTTGCTGCCGGGTTTGTATTGGTAAAACCCGAAGCCGGATTTTACCCCTTTATGGCCAGCGGTCACCATGTTCACCAGGAGCGGGCACGGGGCATATTTGGGATTGCCGAATCCATCGTGTAAGACATTCAGAATGGAGAGGCAGACATCGAGCCCGATGAAATCGGCCAGTTGCAGGGGACCCATGGGATGAGCCATGCCGAGTTTCATTACCGTGTCAATTTCCTGAACACCGGCAACCCCTTCGTAGAGCGCATAAATGGCTTCGTTGATCATGGGCATGAGAATCCGGTTAGCCACAAAACCGGGGTAGTCGTTCACTTCCACCGGAGTTTTTCCCAGCGCACGCGATAACTCCATGATTTTATTAGTAACCGAATCGGAGGTGTTGTAGCCGCGAATGACTTCCACCAGCTTCATCACCGGCACCGGGTTCATGAAGTGCATGCCGATCACGAGGTCCGGGCTTTTGGTAACCGAGGCGATTTTGGTAATCGAAATGGAAGAGGTGTTGGAGGCGAGTATGGTGCCCGGAGCGGTATTTTCATCTAATTCTCGAAAAATTTTCAGCTTCAGATCGATATTCTCGGTCGCGGCCTCGACCACCAGCTCGGCATTCTTCACGCCCTCTTTCATGAACGTGGTGGTGCTGATGCGTTGAATGGCTGCTTTCTTTATTTCAGCCGTAATGACGCCTTTTTCGACCTGGCGGTCCAGGTTTTTTTCAATGGTAGCCACTGCCTTTTTCAATGCGTCTTCGGAAATATCAATGAGTGATACGGCAAGGCCGTGTTGAGCAAATACGTGTGCGATGCCATTGCCCATGGTACCCGACCCGATTACGGCTACATTTTTCATACAAGAAATCGATTAAGTTGCGGCAAAGATAAAACGACTTGGATGGAGTCAAAATCCCGCGTTCGGAACTTGTCAACCCGCTACTTGAGCCTTTATAGGCATGGAATTGCGCTGATTATTTTCGGATTGGCTGCTTCCTTTCTGTGGACTGCCATACTGAAGTTTGCGAGTGGTAACTACCTGTCATTCGTGATGCCGGCCTACTGGGGGTACTTCCTCTATTTATGGTATCGGGTCAACAAACGCGTCTTCCATGTCGAGTTCGATGATGAGTTCTTGTACGTGCGGCTAAAGGCCAGCGACCTCATCATACCACTCGAGAATGTTAAAGACGTCAACCTCGTGTCGCTGGGCGGAGTGTACCGGGTGGATTTGTATTACAAGGAACTCATTGGAGACAAGTTCTACTTTAAGCCTTCACTGTTGTATCCGCTCAATCATAAAAAGAAAGAGGCGGTGGTGGATATACTTTGGAAATACATCAATCAGGCCAAACAAAAGCGCACGGTTATCCCCCGAAATGCATTGCACAGTTAGCCCTGGTACTTTCGCAGGTGGGGCAGCACCTTGGTATCTGACGATTCGGCACCGCCTACCTTCATGATGTCAGTCGGGGTTTGGCAAAAGGCAGCTTTGCCGTGGTAAATCACGATCGGGGCTTTCACCAGGTGGGGGAAATGGGACAGCACGTCCAACCAGCCATTCATGGTGTAAGACTGGCCTTTCACCTTTTCCCGGTAGTCGGGGTGCGATTGATCCAGCAAGGCATCCGGCTCCAGGTGGAGCATCGAAATGATTTCTTTCCAATAGGTTGGCGAGAGCTTTTCGCGCACCAGATTCACCTCGTTGATATGGCTGCAGATGTCTAGTGCCAGCGCTTTGGTCTGCCGGCCAACGGATGTTTCCGGATTATACAGGAGCAAAAGCTCATTGGGATGGAATTGCATGGGAGTCCGGGTTTTGTTGAATGAAGGTAACCAATTCCCGGTTGGCAATCAAACCTTACTCGACCAACACCTCTTTGGCCAGTCCCATCGCATTAAATCGAATCGTTAACTGGCGAGCGGTGTTGGCAGGTGAGGGGCAGCGTGGAGACGCATCCAGGTAGTAGGTGTAGAACTTTTGATTTCTCTTGTATAGCTCGTGTTGATCCGGTTTGCCCAGCAGTTCAACGATTTGCATCTCACTTAATGCTTTCAATGATTCTGTCTGTCGCGCCAGCGCATCCGCTGATGCAGCCCGGTCGCCCGCACACCCGTTTTTGTCAGCCTGCCAGCGCTGGAGGTCAACTCCGTCAAGTTTAGGCAGAGGTTTTCCGCAGGCAATCAAAAGAAGCAGCAGCAACAAGTAGTAGGATTTCACAGCAGGTGTGGTTTAACTTGCGCCAAAATTAGAAACATGATCTCGAAGATTTTCAAGGTAGTGTGGGTGTTTTCGCTATTTGCGGTGTTGGGCCTTTTCATGTATGCCTATGCCGGGTTGCCAGACCCCGTAGTCATCTTCGAGTCCGATTTGCCCATTCAGACGTCACGCAACCTGCTGTTTTACGGGGCGTTGGTGGTCATTACCCTGGCCAACTTCCTGGCATTTACGAACAGCAACCTGCTTCGGCATCAGCCAGATGCCTTTAAATCGTGGTTGTACGGGCTCATCATTGTGTTGAACATATTCTTTGTAATAGCCCTCAATTTCATCAGCCTCTACAACAGTGGCGAACGGTTTGACTACACGCGACTGGGCATTATCATCTATGGCGTGTTGATTCTGGTGCTGGTGTGGGCGTTGGCGTGGCCCGTTCTGGCCATCGGCAGGCGATTTTTTGCTAAAAGCTAGTCTTGTCAAACTGATATTTCATCGTTTGATTATCAGAGTGTTAGAGGTGTCCAATTCCTGAAAAATTGTAAGACCCGCTCAATAGCGAATCTTTCGGAGGACTTAATTATTGCCGTTCTTTCGTGTGCAATCCTGATTTTTTGGGCTGCTTCCGGCAACGGAATTTTTTCAACTTTGCGCACCTGTAAAAGAGGAGTTACTTCATGGCGAAAGAAATCGAATACAATGAGTCGAGCATTAAATCGCTCGATTGGCGCGAACATATCCGGCTGCGCCCCGGCATGTACATTGGCAAGTTGGGCGATGGCTCATCGAAAGACGATGGGATTTATGTGCTGGTAAAAGAGGTGATCGATAACTCCATTGATGAACACATGATGGGGTATGGCAAGGCGATCGATGTGAAAATTACCGAGTCGCGCGTGATGGTGCGCGATTACGGCCGGGGTATTCCGCTCGGCAAGGTGGTGGACGTGGTGTCCAAGATCAACACGGGGGCGAAGTACGACTCGAATGCTTTCCAGAAGTCCGTGGGGCTTAATGGTGTGGGTACCAAAGCAGTAAATGCCCTCTCCAACTTCTTCAAGGTGCAGGCGTTTCGCGAGGGTGCCACCAAACTCGCAGAGTTTAAGAAGGGTGTACTCGTCAGCGATCCCAAGCAGGGGAAATCCGCGGAGAAGAACGGCACGCTGGTGGAGTTCGAGCCGGATGACTCCATGTTCAAAGGCTACCGGTTTATTCCCGAGTATCTGGATGATTTGATGTGGAACTACGCATTTCTGAATGCGGGCCTTACCATCAATTACAATGGCCGTAAGTTTTACTCCAAAGATGGCTTGCTCGATTTGCTTCGCCAGAAGAGCGATCCTGAAGAAATCCGATATCCGATCATCCACCTGAAGGGTGATGACATCGAAGTGGCGCTGACCCATGGTAACCAGTATGGCGAGGAGTACTACTCGTTCGTCAACGGTCAAAACACCACTCAGGGAGGGACCCACCTGGCGGCCTTCCGCGAGGGGCTGGTGCGGGGTGTTCGCGATTACTTTGCCAAAGACAAGAAAGATTTTGATGCGGCTGATATACGCGCTTCCGTTATTGCCGCCATTGCTGTTCGGGTGCAGGAGCCGGTGTTCGAGTCGCAGACCAAAACCAAGCTGGGGTCCGTGAACATGGCGCCCGATGGCCCTTCCGTTAAGAATTTCGTGGGCGATTTTGTAGCTAAGGAAATCGAAATTTTCCTGCATAAAAATCCGAAGGTGGCCGAGGAAATGCTCAAACGCATTCAGCAATCGGAGCGGGAACGAAAGGAAATAGCCGGCATCAAGAAACTGGCCAACGAGCGCGCCAAAAAAGCCAATCTGCATAACCGCAAGCTGCGCGACTGCCGCATTCATTTTGATGATGAGAAAACCATCAAAGGGCAGCAAACGATGGTATTTATTACGGAAGGTGACTCGGCCAGCGGCTCTATCACAAAATCGCGCGATGTAGAGACGCAGGCGGTTTTCAGTTTGCGCGGCAAGCCGTTAAACTCGTTTGGCCTTACCAAGAAGGTTGTGTATGAGAATGAGGAGTTTAACCTTCTGCAGCATGCGCTTAACATTGAAGACGGGCTGGAGGGGCTTCGGTACAACAAGGTGATTATTGCCACCGATGCGGATGTGGACGGCATGCATATCCGGTTGTTGTTGATGACGTTTTTCCTGCAGTTCTTCCCGGAGTTGGTGAAGGCAGGGCACGTATACATTTTAGAAACTCCGCTGTTTCGCGTCCGCAATAAGAAGGAAACGATCTATTGCTACAGTGAAGACGAAAAGCGCAAGGCGGTAGACCGGTTAGGGTCCAAACCTGAGATTACCCGATTCAAAGGCTTGGGCGAGATTTCACCGGATGAGTTCGGTGCATTTATTGGTGAGCAGATCCGTTTGCAACCCGTTACCATTGATAAAGAAAAGCACCTGGCCAAAACGCTTGAGTTCTACATGGGAAAGAACACGCCTAATCGGCAGGAGTTCATTATCGACAACCTGCGGGTGGAACTGGATAAAATTGAAGTAACCGAAACAGAAGAAGCAGTGGCTGAATAAGCCGAAACAATGTATTGCGATTGATTCATGAGTAAGAAGAACAACAAGCCCGAACCTTCATCCAAACCTAAGGAGGTAATGCATACCATACCGTTGGATGGCTTGTACAAAGACTGGTTTCTGGATTATGCCTCTTATGTGATTCTGGAGCGGGCGGTGCCGCGCATAGAAGATGGACTGAAGCCGGTGCAAAGGCGAATCATGCATTCCCTCAAGGAAGTGGATGATGGTCGGTTCAATAAAGTGGCGAACATTATCGGTCATGCCATGCAGTATCACCCCCATGGCGATGCGGCCATCGGGGAGGCCATCGTTAATATCGGGCAAAAGGATTTGTTGTTTGATACCCAGGGGAACTGGGGCGATGTGCGCACGGGCGATGGCGCAGCTGCGCCCCGCTACATCGAAGTACGCTTGTCCAAATTTGCGTTGGATGTGGTGTACAATCCACAAACTACGGAGTGGCAGCTTTCCTACGATGGTCGCAAGAAAGAGCCGGTTACGCTGCCGGTAAAGTTCCCGCTGTTGCTGGCCCAGGGTGTCGATGGTATTGCGGTCGGGCTATCCACGAAAATTCTGCCGCACAACTTCGTTGAACTGGTTAAGGCATCCATCGATGTTTTGAAAGGGAAGAACCCGAAAATCTATCCGGATTTCCCCACGGGCGGCATTGCTGATTTTTCGGAGTACGACCAGGGCTACCGCGGGGGACGCGTCAAAGTGCGTGCCCGCATCGACATCGTGGATAAGAAAACACTCGCCATCCGCGAAATTCCGTTCGGCACCACCACCACCTCGCTGATGGAGTCGATTGTGAAGGCGAGCGAGAAGGGGAAGATTAAGGTTCGCCAGGTGGTTGACAACACCGCGCGCGATGTGGAGATCGTCATTCACTTGCAAAGCGGGTTGTCACCCGAAATTGCCATGGATGCGCTGTATGCGTTCACCGATTGCGAGGTGTCCATTTCGCCCAATGCCTGCGTGATTGTGGATGACAAGCCACAGTTCATGAAGGTGAATGAGATCCTGAAAATCAATACCGAGCAAACCCGCGAGTTGCTGAAGCGTGAACTGGAGATCCGGAAGGGCGAATTGATGGAGAAGATTCTCTTCTCCTCGCTGGAAAAGATATTCATTGAGAAGCGCATCTACCGCAGCATTGAGGAAGTGGACACGTACGAGAAAGTGATTTCCACGATCGACAAAGGCCTGCAGCCCTATAAGAAGCAGTTCTACCGCAAGATCACCCGCGATGATATTCTGCGGTTGATGGAAATCCGGATTAAGCGAATTTCAAAATACGATTCCTTCAAAGCGGATGAAGCCCTGCGGGATCTTGAAAAAGAGCTGAAGGAAACACTTCATCATCTCAAGCATCTGACCGATTACGCGATCGCCTACTACCAAAACCTGCTCGATAAATACGGGAAAGGGCGTGAGCGAAAAACTGAAATCAAGAGCTTCCAGTCGGTAACGGCTGTTGAAGTGATTGCCAACAACCAGAAGCTGTACGTGAACCGGGCTGATGGTTTTGTCGGTTGGGGGTTGCGAAAAGATGAGTTTATTGTCGAGTGCTCAGAGTTGGATGATATCATTGTCATCCGCAGAGATGGCAAAGCACTCGTCAGTAGAATCGGGGAGAAGAAGTTCATGGGAAAAGACATTTTGCATGTGAGCGTTTGGAAAAAGGGCGATGAGCGAATGGTGTACAATATGATGTACAGCGATGGCAAGAGCGGGAAAACGTTTGCCAAACGGTTTGCCATGCCGGCCGTTATTCGTGACAAGGAATACGCGCTGGATCAGGACACCCCCAACAGCAAGGTGCAGTACCTCAGCGCCAATCCCAATGGAGAGGCCGAAATCGTGGAGGTTAAGCTGAGCCAGAGCAGTACCGCGCGCAAAAAGATTTTTGATTTTGACTTCTCAGAGCAGGAAATCAAAGGGCGTGGCGCACGAGGTAATGTAGTCACGAAATACCCGGTGCGTAAGGTTGACTTCAAAGAAGGTAAGGGCTCAACACTCAGCGGGCTGGAGCTCTGGTTTGATGAAGCCAGCGGTCGCCTCAATAAGGACAAGCGCGGCCGGCACGTGGGCAAGTTTGACGGTGACGATCAGATTATTGCGATTACCACCAGTGGTAATTATAAGATCACCAACTATGAACTCACCAACCGGTATGAGCCCGAGAAGACGATTCTGATTGAAAAATTCAATCCCAAAAAGGTGATCTCGGCTGTGTATTGGGATGGCGAAAGCAAGCAGCACTTTGTGAAGCGCTTCCAGGTAGAGACCAACACGACAGACAAAGAGTTCAATTTCATCTCCGAAGGCATTGGGTCGCGGCTGGAGTTTGTCACCACGTCTGATGACCCGGAAGTAGAGGTGGAGGTGGTGAAAGGCAAAGGCAAGGAGAAGGAGATCGAAGTGGTGAACCTGGAGGATGTTATTGATGTGAAGGGATGGAAGGCGATGGGCAACCGGCTGAGTCAGCATAAGGTAACCAAGGTTCGTCCGGTGGAGGAGCCGGAAGACACGGGCCTTGAAGGCGATGACGAAGAAGCAGAGCTGGCGATCGGAACCGGAAAGGGTGCTGAGTCGCCAAAAAAAAAATCAGCCCACGAAGAAACTCCCCACATCGAAGAAGACGGGCAAACAGCCCTCTTCGGTGAAGGCCGGCTCGAAAAGCAAAGCGGTCCGCTCGTCAACGGCAAGCCGCCCCAGCCCAAAGCCCGTAAAAGGGGCGAAGGTGGGCAAGCCGACCTCTTCGGGCAAGGCGCAAAAAAAGAAGTAGGTGGCGGTGAGAAGCCGCCTCAGACGTTTACCGCGGGCGACTCCATTGAACTGGATTTGTGAGCAATCTGGCGTACCTGTTCGCGGTTCAGTTGAGGTCTCGAAAAATCCAAGTGATAATGTTTTAGCATTTCGGGTTGACCGATGCCTGAATAACCCAGCATGGATATCCTGAATTCAAATACTGCGTAGTGGCTAGTCTGTTTGTCGACTACTTTCCCGCGCACAACGATGCGTGCTGTCATCAGACTTGATTTTGTCCGGGCAAAGGTGCCAAAGTGGTATCTTTGCGGCATGCTGCGTTTTGTTTTTTTTCTCGTCATTCCGTTGTCCGCTTATGCACAGGTTAAAGAGATTCCCATCTCCGGGAAGGTAATCAACCTGGCTACGGGCAAGGCCGTGAAGGCCCGGATTACATATAAGAGTATTCCCACTGGAAGCATATCCGGCACGTTCTACGACAGCGTGTTCAACTTCCCGGTCTTTGGTACAGCCAAGTATCAGATCACCGCCCAGGCCGAGGGTTTCATTCCACGTTCCATTATCATGGATCCACGCGAGATTGGAAATAAGACCGCGCTAACGCGCAATATTGAGTTGACGCAGGAAGGAAAAACCTTTCGGTTGACACACTTGAATTTTGCGCAAGGCAAGGCCGTCATTCAACCTGACTCCTTTGAAGAACTTGACGAACTCGCAGCCCTGATGAACGACAACAAAAAGATGGTCATTCAGCTGGAGGGTCATACCGACAATCTGGGCCGGGCGGACTTAAATCAGAAATTGTCCGAAGACCGCGTGGAGGCTGTTAAAAAATACCTTGTCGGCAAGGGAGTTGGCAAAGATAGGGTCAAGACAAAAGCGTTTGGCGGCACGCTGCCACTCTCGAACGAGGGCACAGCCGAAGCTCGCGCGCTCAACCGTAGGGTAGAGATACGCGTTTTGCAGGATTGACATTGGCCAACCGGTACGCTCCTCCTGGTCGATGATTTTGTATCACGGCATGCTGCCCGCCACTGCCGTGTTTTCTTCCAGCAGTTCGCGCATCTGATGCTCGTCCCATTGTTGCCACCACTGCCGCAGTTCCGCAATATCGGCTTGCAGGCAGGGGTACAATTGAGCATTCGGTACCCGTGGCATGATTCCCAGGGCCAGGTGACTAGTGCCGAGCCCGCCCGTCCATTCGAAATGGCCAGGGTCGTAAAGATGCCGCCAGCGGCCACCCCAGCGCAGGCCCAGTTTTTCCCCCTCGATGCCAACCTTTCGCCATAGCGTTCGATTGTCCCACTGCGCCACGGAATCAATCATGGGCACCACATCGATTGCCAATCCATACTGATGTTTAGACCGGCCTGCCTTGCTGCGGGTATATTTCTTACCCATTGTCTTATATTCGTTTTGCTTGCTGGGTGAGCGGTACGTTTCTACAATGGCAAGGTCAATCCCCTTTCTTTTGCAGTTGTGAATCAGCAATTGAACGCGGTCGCGGAAGTAGGGATGGAGAGCTGATAAGTCGGCCACCATTGTGAGATGCCCTCGGTTTTTCCCAAACGCGAAGTTGGAAACCGTTTTCCAGGCGAAGGGCATGGCGGGTTCGGATGGATCGGACATGGGCAGCGGCTCCGAGCGTACAAACGTGCCGGCCAGGTCAACGTGCAACTCCAGGTGCTCGTCTGCATAGGGCGGCACCTGGGCGTTGGCTGCTTCTGCGAGTAACCAAAAGGCCCCCAAAAATGCCAAAAACCGTAGGTTCACACTTTTCACGGTGCAAAAATAGAGATTCTGCACTACATGCCGCGCACCGAAGACATGCCGCCATCCACCGCCAGGATTTGGCCCGTTACCCAGGCCGAATCGGGCGT
>ERZ1066128.687-NODE-687-length-12267-cov-7.509499_pt1 | contig 12267 bp, 9 predicted proteins | sample MGYA00382775_ERZ1066128 | MGnify/ENA primary metagenome ERZ1066128 (study PRJEB33369, sample SAMEA5778358) | biofilm metagenome | biome: Industrial cooling water; feature: Water cooling tower basin; material: Biofilm | place: United Arab Emirates | collected...
AACCTTTTCGATAAACCATCACGGCGGTCATGTCCTCGTTAAAGCGGTCATGCGGGATAGAGAGCGGTTCGTCGTAGCCGAGCGCATGAACACGCAAAAAGGCGCGGTTGGATTCGAGAGCATCTTTGCGGCGCGGAATAAGCGTATTTTCAAGCCATGTTGGGCGAATTTGCTCATCAATTTTGAACTCCTCAGCCATAATCCGGTCGGTGAGGTAATCGGTGATGCCTTCGTCCATCCATGCGTGTTTGGTTTCGTTATTCGCCGCCATGCCGTAAAACCACTGGTGAATCGCCTCGTGAGCAACCGTACCAAGTGTGCCGTTGTAGTCCGAAGAGCGCACCATAACAAGGTTCGGATATTCCATACCGCCGTCGCCCGCTTGCGAACAGGTAAATTGCTTGTAGGGATAGGGCAAATATTTCTCGCCCATAAAGCGAAACACGCGGGGAAGCCATTCGACGGCATTCTTCCAGACCGCATCGTACTTGGGTTTGGTGAGAATGTGAAAGGTCATTCCTGCGGAAACAGGCGAAGAAGCGGGCATTTTTACGACGCGGTGAATGTAATCCGCATCGGCAACCCACGCGAAATCATGCACGGGATAAGCGACAAAGTGCCATGTTTTCACACCTTGCGGCTTTTCAGCGTCGGGAGCGGGCATTTTCACGGAGTCGCGGTCAAATTCGTAGCCATGCCCGACTTCAAGCGGGTTTTGGAGGTCGCCCGATGCACCGACGATGTACTTTGCAGGCAGCGTGATTTTCACGTCGTATTTGCCCCACACGCCGTAGAACTCGCGCAGAACGAACTGGTTATTTTGCCAGCCGTGCTGGTCGTATTGGCAGAGTTTCGGAAACCACTGCGCCATCGAATACCGCACCCCTTGAGCATTATTGCGCCCGGAGCGCCGCACCTGCACAGGAATTTGCCCCGTAAATTCAAACTCAAGCGTGGTACGCTTCCCGGGCAGAAGCGGCTTGGATAAATCCAAGCGGATAATCGTTCCCAAGCGCTCTACTGTGAACGCCGCGCCATTGCTCGTTCCGGGAAGAATATCAAGTTTCCCGATTTCGTTGGGTTTCAAATTGGCAAAGGTCTCAGGTCTTAAGCGGTTTGGACCAATAGCCGCTACGCGCTTGTGCGTGAGACTGTTCGGTTGGAAGGCGTTAAAATGAGCGTGGAAGAAGATTTGGCGCAGCGTGTCGGGCGTGTTATTCGTGAACTCCACGCGCGACGTGCCTTTGAAGGTGTAATCGTCATCATTCACCGTTACATTCATTGTGTGGACAAGTCCGGCGAGGCGCTCTTGCTTTAAGCGCTCTTCGAGGTTTGCGGGGAAGCCGCTTGTAGTCTGGGCTTGGAGGGAAGTTGAGAGGCAAAGAAGGAAGATTATCAGCTCCGTAGCACGGACATTCCTGTTTGTGCCATCAATACGCGAAGCGTATCGTCTTCCAAAGGTTATTATTCTTGTACTTTCGGTATTACGCCTGACGGCGTTAGTGGTACAGACAAGAATGTCTGTGCTACGAAGAAGATTATTTGAAGCGTGTTTTCGAGAAAGGCGCTTTGTCGCCTGAAGGAAATTTCGCATATTAGCAACTTGAAAGTTCATCAAATTATTGAATACATCGTGTTTTCTATGACTCGTGGTCAGCGAATCGCCCTTATTATCGGGCTTCCAATCGTCATTGTTCTCAGTCTTGCAGGGTACAGCTTTGTACAACTTGTTAAGCCGGTGGAAATTGCTACACCGACGGAATTTTACGTCAGCCCTAAAATGAGCGTCAATACTGCGATTGCTCAGCTTGAGAATCGTTCCGTCATTACCTCACCAACGCTTGCCCGACTATTTGCGCGGGCTGTGGCATGGTATCAAGACCGTGCGATTCAGCGCGGTATTTTTACGATTGAACCGAATATGCCGCAATTTATGGTTATTATGCGGCTTTTTTCCAAGCGTAATTTACAAACAGCAACCGTTACCTTCCAAGAAGGAATCACACTTCGCAAATATGCAGAAATTGCGGCGGAAAAAATAGGCTGTGACAAAGGGGAATTTTTACGGATTGCCTATTCCGACTCGCTCCGTAAGGCGCGTGGAATCACGACCGCGACGATTGAAGGCTATCTGATGCCAAACACCTACGAATTTTACAAAAAAACTCCTGCAAACGAAGTCTTGGACAAATTGTTGGATGAACAAGACGAATTCTGGCGCGAGGTTTCAAGCACTTCGACAACAACGTTAGACCGTCATCAAACGCTCACCTTGGCTTCGATTGTCGAAGCAGAAACGCCCGTAGATGACGAAAAACCTCGTGTTTCGGGGGTATATTGGAATCGCTTCAAAATTGGGATGAAATTGGAAGCTGACCCGACGGTGCAGTATGTGTATGACATTAAAAATCCCAATCGCACCAGTCGCCGCCTGCTTTTCGCGGATTTGGAAATTGACAGTCCTTTTAACACGTACAAATACGCCGGTTTGCCGCCGGCACCGATTAACTCTCCCGGTCGCGCCGCCATTAAAGCAGCACTTTCTCCTGAAGGGCACAGTTTCTACTATTTCGTGGCGAAATTGGACGGCACAAACACGCATACTTTCACCCGTAATGGCGCAGAGCATCAACAAGCCGTCGCAATCTTCCGCGCAAGGCGTAGAGCGGGGAAGATTAACATTTAGGTAATGTTCTCAGCGACTGTTTTGAAATCTTTTTTTCCCTCACCTGCCATCGTTACGATGGCTTCCTCTCCCAAAGGGAGAAGAAGAAAGATGCAGGACGGCTTTTTCTTCTCCTTCTCCCTTTGGGAGAAGGTTGGGATGAGGGAAAAGTGACGCATTGTTGAGTTTTCAAACAGTCTCTCAGAGGTGTTCGGTGATAAGTACCGAAGAGTGAAATAACGAATACAGCAATAATTTTTTCAACCAATCGAAACGGTGATTATGACTCAGATTCTTGACGGAAAAGCCATTGCACAGGATGTGCGCAGCGAAATTGCCGAAAAAACAAAACTTCTTACCACCGGGCGTGGCATTCAGCCTGGGTTGGCGGTATTGCTGATTGGGGATAATCCTGCTTCGCACGTGTATGTACGCTCGAAAGCAAAAGCCTGTGAGGAACTTGGTTTTTATTCGATTGTGTTGGAAAAACCGGCAAATATCAGTGAAAAAGAGGTCTTGGAACAAATTCACACATGGAATGCCGACCCGCGCATTCACGGGATTTTGGTACAATTGCCGCTTCCGGCGCATATTGACGAACAGCGCGTGTTGCTGGCGGTGCATCCGGCGAAGGATGTGGACGGCTTTCATCCTGAGAATGTCGGGCGTTTAGTTGCGGGATTGCCGTGTTATGCGCCGTGTACGCCTGCGGGAGTAATGGAAATTTTGAAACGTTCTCAGATTGAAACCAAAGGGAAACACGCTGTCGTTGTCGGGCGGAGTAATATCGTTGGTAAACCAATGGCAAATTTGCTGTATCAAAAAGCCCCCAATGCTAATGCTATTGTAACGATTTGCCACACCGCCGCGCCTGATATTTCCTATTACACACGCCAAGCTGATATTGTAGTGGCTGCTGTTGGTGTACCGGAAGCCATTCACGGCAAAGATTTGAAAGAAGGCGTTGTGGTAATTGACGTGGGCATCAACCGCATTGATGACCCCGCAGCCCCCAAAGGAACACGTCTTGTCGGCGATGTGCATTACGAAAGCGCCTCAGCGAAGGCTTCTGCGATTACTCCTGTGCCGGGTGGCGTAGGACCGATGACGATTGCCATGCTGATGCTCAATACCTACCGCTCTGCGGCTGGCGAAGTGTATTAAATGTTGCTTGTTGAAGCAAACTCTTGAGTTCGTCTCTCGTTCATTTTATTGCGTTGATTATGGCTGCCGCAAAAAACGTTTCGCGTCCTTCTAAAAAAAACTCCAAACAGTCGGCAAATGCCTCGCGTACTGCACCGTTTACTACCCTGTTCACTACGCAACGGAAACGCTCGTGGTATCTTGTTTTGATGCCGCTTTTCGTTCTTGTTTTTGGGTTGTTTTATTTTGAAAAGGGCGAAGTTATCGCGCTCAATAGTGGCTGCGGATGGGATGGCGTAACCTATAAAAACGTTGTGTGGAGTTTGCAGTGGAATAAATCCAGCGCTGAATTGCAAGAGCGCGGGCGATTGCGCATTGACCCCTACCGTGCGCAGCGCATAGCGCCTAGCGTAGCTGTGTATGGGGAAATGCAGGTGGCGAAATATCTCTACCAAAGCATCGTACCAATGTTTGAGCGCCTTCCGGCTTGGTTGGAATGGAGTTATCAGCAATACCCGATTCCTTTGTGGTTTTTTCGGTGGTTTGCGAAAGATGTGGGAAGCGCACAACAAAGCGTCGCGCTGAACATTGACAGTTTTGTTGCCGGCTATTTCGTTTTTCACAACTTGTTTATGCTGCTCGGTACGGCTGTATTTTGGGCGTTGATTGCACGCGCTCTCACACTGAACGCTGTTGCGCGGTGGCTTGGTTTTACGGCGCTCTTTGTGAATGTCGCCGTGATGAAAATGAGTTTTTATTACCCTACATTGACCGACACAAGCGCACTCTTTCTTGGTGCAGCTATGCTCTACGGGTATCTTGCACGGCAACAATGGATATTACCTATCGTTGCAGCGATTGGCTTTTTTACCTTTCCGACGGCGTTTTTTATTGCGATGATCCTGTTTATTCTGCCGCGAGACGCTGAAAAACAAGCAATTGCGAGTTCCGAAGGCACATCCTTTGACAATACATCCTTGGAAACTGCATCCTTTACCCAAGCGACTGCCCGAAAGATTGCCGCCGGAGCAAGCGTACTGGTGCTGCTTTTGAGTGTCTATTTCGTCCTTATTGCCGAAGTGCGTTTCCCTGAAGTAGAGCCTCTGTACATGATGCTTTTGCCGCTCACAATACCGCTTCTTTTGGTACAATTCTTTTTTATGGTAGAAAAAATTCTCCTTGCTTTCCCAACAGCAGCAATTATGCGGCTTTTGAACTCACGCAAAGAATTGGTAAGCTATGCACTCAGAGCGGTCATCTGCTTGGTTTTGTGGAGCGGATTGACGATTTGGAAGCAGCAAATACAAGACTCCTCGCTTGCCGCGCCGATGAATACGGATTTGTTTTTGGGAGGTAGTTTTTCTGCTGCTTTGAGCAAACCTCTTTTGACGATTGTGGCGCTGTCGGTCTATTTTGGTCCGATGATGCTGATAGGAGTAATGCGTTTTCGGGAAGTTCTGCAAACCGCACGGGATCTTGGTTTGGGATTTTTTGCCGTGATGACACTCTTTGCGCTCTTACTAACAATAATGACCGAAACACGCCAATTGATGAATTTTCTGCCGTTTGCCGTTGTCGTTATTGCTTTGATGATGGATAAAATGGCGCTCAAACCTTGGGCAGTAGCATTGATAAGCCTGACCAGTGTTGTTTGCTCGAAAATTTGGCTGACAATGAATTTCACCGGAATGCAAGAACAAGCCGCAAACATTCAAAACGGCTCGTTTTCAGCGTTTCCGCTTCAGTGGTATTTTATGAATCACGGTCCCTGGATGAGCATGACGGCGTTTTTGTGGCAAGGTGGAATTGTACTGTGCTGTTGTGGGATGTTTTGGTGGTTGTTTTCAAAGGAAGATTCTGCCACAATATCGCCGAGTAAGTAATTAAGCCCCAGCTCATTCCTAATATCCGCGAAACTTGTGTAATCCGTACAAGACGTGTCAAACACCTATCAAAGGCGTGAGATAAAACCTCGCATAGAGGTTTACCTGTTATTCTCTGTCCTCAGTTATTCTCTGCCCTCACAAACGCAGCTGCTATGCGTAGTTCCCACCATTCTACCTCGCCATGAACTGCTTGGCGAAGGTCTTTCAAAAAGGCTTCGGGGCGAATCGCCAGAAATTCTTTCACCGTCGCATAGAGTTCTTCCCGCACGTAGCGCTCGCGGGGTAGCATTACGCCTTGTTCTATGGCAATTTGAATGTGCTGGGCAATTGTTCCGACATTCAAATTCCGCTTCTCGGCGACTTCTTCCACTCCCAAGCCGGAACGCAGCATTTCCAAACTCCGTTGGACATTATCCGGCAAAATTGCGGTGTCTGTGCTGTTGTGAGTTGCTCTTTGCCGTATGTATTCTTGTACAAGTTTCAAAAACTGCGGTGCAAAGCGGTATAAACACACGTCGCTTAAATACCGCACCTCCCGCTTCATATCGTGGACTGTGCGGGGAAGAGCATTGACAAGGGCAATCAAAGAACGGTCGTCAATGATGATGTGCTGCGCAATGCGGTGCAGCGAAGCAAGGTCGTAGCGAAGCCGTTTTGTTTTCTCCAAAAGTTCGGGATACGAACACGTGTCGCGGTTATAGCCGTCCAAGATATATGGCTCCGGTACTTCCGGCAGCCGTGCTGCACCAAGTGGCGTGAGAAAGAGCGTTGGAAAGCGCTCTTCGGTCGTACTCAGCCATTGAGCGCTGAGGCAATGTTGCACGGTCTCGGTGATTTCTTGTTCAGAAAATTTTCCCGCCGCATCAAAACTTGCTAACCGATGCAAACCGAATTTCCGCACTTTTTCCGATGAACGTTTTCCTGCCAGCACATCCACAAGAACGGTTTTTCCGAATCGTCCGTCTAATTCTGCCGTTGCACTAAGGACTTGTTGAATTAAAAATTGCTTTCGTTCTGATTGATACGCACGTTCTTCAGATGCCTTCTCCGCTTGTTTGCATGACGAACAGCGCCCGCAATGCGGCTCTACGTCTTCTTCGCCGAAATAACGCAAAAGAAAATCCCGCTTGCAATCTGATGTGGTCGCATAGCGCTCGACGGTTTCCAGCTTTTGAATAGCTCTCTCTCGTCGCAAAATGTGTTTTTGCCAATCAAACGGTAAATAATTCATCAAATGTTCCGTCGGGAAGCGCTCCAGCAATAGCGTGATTCCATCGCGTATTCCGGGTGGGTCGAACTTCACCAAGCGTCCGTATTCAAATGCTCTAATTGCTTCCAAAAATTCTTCTGTCGGAACATTATGTTTCCGCCATACATCCAGCATATCAAACTCGGTCGGTTCGTGGAAAGCTGCGCTGCCTACAAGCCGCATCAGCGCATTGAGCGCATTCCGCCTGCGTTCCGGCACATTGCTGTAATACTCTCGGAGCCGCTCCCTTGTTGCCAAAAACTGCACACGCGCCATATTGCCCGGAGTGCCGCGCCGTAGCACATTTGCTCGTTCCAAAAGGCTGATAACAGCATCGGCTTCCGCAGCATGGACAGAAAGCATTGCAGCAATACGTTCTGCTCGTAAGGTTGAGGTTTCAAGCGGCTTTGCTCCCAAGCCCGCTTGAATACTATCGTAGAGCAGACCGTACACTTTTTGTACTAATTCCAACGGCGGGAAGGCACATTGCACAAAAAATTCCATCAAGCGGCGGTCATTTGGTGTGTACAGCATCGTACAATCAGCGCTTTCGCCGTCGCGTCCGGCACGTCCGGCTTCTTGATAATAGGCTTCGGGTGTGAGCGTTAAATCGCAGTGAATGACGTTCCGTACATCCGGTTTGTCCACGCCCATACCAAAGGCGTTCGTGGCAACAATAGTTTGGATTTCACCGTTCAAAAAGCGCTCTAATGCTGAACGCCGGAAATTATCTCCCATGCCGCCATGATAGGCAACCACCGGTAAATTATAACCGCGAAGCGCTTGCGCAAACTGCTCCACACGCTTGCGGGAGCCGCAATAGACAATGTTCGAGCCGCCTTTTTGTGAGCCGCTTTTGGACACAGACGAGCAAATATCAGCCACACGGCTTGTTTTATCGCTTTCGTGTTCGACGGTATAGCGTAAATTGGGTCGGTCAAAACCGCGTATAAAGCGCTCCGGTTCGCGCATTTGGAGTTGTACGACAATATCCTCTTGTACTTCAGATGTAGCCGTGGCGGTCAGAGCGATAATCGGTAAGCGCCCCAGTGCTTCGTTTGCTTCGTGGATGCGGACATAGGCTGGACGGAAATCGTGCCCCCACTCCGAGACGCAGTGTGCTTCGTCCACCGCTAAAAATGACCATTCCACGCGCTGCATTTCTTCCAAAAACTGTTTGCTTTCGAGGCGCTCCGGTGCAACGTAAATGAGTTTGTATGCACCTTCCCGTGCGGCTTGCAGCCGTCGGCGGATTTCTTCAAAAGGCAAGGAGGAATTGATAAAACAGCCCGGAATACCCGCTTTTTCCAGTGTTCGCACTTGATCGTGCATCAGTGCGATAAGCGGGGAAATGACGAGTGCCGTACCGTCTTGCATAAGAGCCGGAATTTGGTAGCAGAGCGATTTCCCGCCACCGGTGGGCATGACGACAAAGGTATCACGGCAGCGCACAATACTATCAATAATCTCACTTTGTCCGGCTCGGAAATTGGTATAACCAAAATATTGCCGAAGTAGTGTCAGAGCAAGACGTTCATTGAGCGTAGATGTCGTCGGGTGTTCGGGCATGAACAGCAAGGAAGAAAATGCGTGGTTGAAAACTTATCGTCATCGTTACTGTGTGCGCTGGATAGGGCAATGAGGTCTGAAAGGACAGTGGGGTTTTGTCTGCTTTTCGGCGATGAATGTCTGGCACATTACCCAAATTTCGGCTCCCACACTTCCTTCAAAACGCAATCCCATGCGAATTTGAGTTCATCGCTTGCGTCGTAGGGATGTGATTGGAGATTGACGACAATTGTTTCCGGCTGGGAAAGTGCTTTCCAACCGTGCATAACGCCGGGCGGAATAAGAATCATTGCGGGGTTTTGAATACCGATGATAAAAGAATTAACCTGTCCAAATGTTGGGGATTCTTTCCGAATATCCACGCACACAACCTGCATTTTCCCACGAGTAACGGTGAACTGGTCGGTATGAATGGCGTGTAGATGCCATGCCTTAACAACGCCGTAATCGGTAGCGGATTGATAGACGTGCTGTGGGACAATCACGCTTTCGCGTTCCACCCAAGGCAGACTCCAAAGTTCAATCACATCACCGCGCCCATCCACAATGGTTTTCAGCGCTTTGAATTTCACCCCATGAATTGTCGCGCCGTTCATGGTGGAGTGCTGTTTGTAAGGAATGGTTTCGAGAAAAGAAACGGTAACGTCAGCTATGTTCATAGTTCTATGCTGCAAAAGCAAGCGGAAATCAAGTGAATAATGCGATAGTTGGATGTGCATAAGGAAAGATGCTCATGCTCGCTATCTCAAGTAATTGCGACTCAAACATAGCATTTTTTCGGCAACTTTGCCCATAATTATTCTTGCTGGTGCGCTCATTATGGATATTTTTTGACGTGTGGGAAACTTTCTAGCTCCTTTCTTCGTTTCCCCGTGTTCCTAGGAACACCGCTTCAAACCTTGATAGTTGATATGTCAACAGTGCAACTCAATGAAAATGAAGGAGAAAATGAATTTATTTTCATCGTTCTGTCATTGAGTAGTGATTTTTCTCGTTGTAATTTCGCGCCGTTAGTTTGTAAAACTATGGATAGTCTGTTACATGATATTTCGTACACTTTTCTTTGTAATGCCTTTCGTTTTGCAACGCTCAAAAAGAGTGTTGCGGGTAGCACGAATTCCGGCATTTATTCTTATCGTGCTTGTTGGCGCAATGTACAGTTTCGGAGTGCAAGCAAAATTGCGCACGTTCTTTTTGGATACGCCTGTGGCGTTGAATGAAGTGCTAGTTAATGCCACTTCCTCAATGGTTCAGCATGGTGTAGCTTCGTGGTATGGTCCGCGTTTTCACGGTCGTAAAACGGCAAACGGCGAGATTTATGATATGCACGATTTTACAGCTGCGCATCTGACTTTGCCGCTTGGAACGGTTATTCGCGTGACCAATGTTGAAAACGACCGCACAACTCTTGTGCGGGTGAATGACCGAGGACCCTACATCGAAGGGCGTATTCTCGACCTTTCCTACAGCGCTGCAAAAGCGCTTGGTGTTCTTGGGAACGGTACCGCGAATGTGAAGGTCGAAGTAGTCGAAGGAATTCGCCTTACCGACAGTGCGCTGACGCAGAATGTGCTAAGCCACAATTACGAATTTGCCGCTATCAAAGACTTGCTGACCACAACAGCATTTGCACACGATATGCAGCCGCTTGTCGTGGATGCCGGAACGTTTTCGATTGTCTATGAAAGCGATAATTTTAATGATGCGCTCAAAGCATGGCAAAACCTTCGGAAAAAGCACGGCGATATTGTTTATCTCGTGCCGCAGCGTAAGCCCGAAGAGCAAATTGCCTTTGAAGAATTACAACGCAAGACCGATAAAACCTTGCAAAAACAAGTCCGCGCAGAAAAACGGAGTGCAAAGCGGAATCACGCTGCAAAGCGCGAGGAGCGTACCCGCCTCTACAATTATCAACTGTTGCTCTTGGAGCCGGACTCACCGGAACTCGCGGCGAATTAACGGTAGTTCCCAAGCGCGTTTTTGACGTATCTCAAAAAAGCCCGCATTGCGTTCCTTTCTAAGGCGCAGTGCGGGCTTTACTTCAACGGCTGCGCTAATTTTCCTCAGGATTCTCTTGCAGAACGGGAGTAAATTCGACCACAGCAAGTAATCGTTTGAAAGGAACCAGTACAACACAAAGTTTTGTGCAAGGTTCCTGGACTGAATCGCAAATGAATATGGGTCAAGAGAAGGACAATGACGAGATTTCCAGCGTTACAAGATTAGAGCAAAACACCCCCAACCCATTTGAGCATGAGACCATGCTTCATTTCGGGTTATCAAAATCCAGCACCGTTTCTCTGACGATTTATGATATTTTCGGGCGAGTAGTCATGAATGTTATCGAAAGGCAGCGCCTCAATGCCGGAAAACACAGTTTTGTCGTTCTGATGGACTCACTCCCTTCTGGTACATACTCATATCGGCTTAGTACCGAAGAAGGCGTTTATACGCGGCAGATGACGCTTATTCACTAATTTCTCATCATGACTTTTGATATTTGCTATGAAATTCCTCATTATTTTCCTACGCTCCGCAAGCATTTTTCTATGCTTATTGAAAATAACCGAGTATAATATAACCGCCCAAACACTTTCAGGTTCTTGGGACAGACCATTTATTTTTAGGGTCGATTCCTTATCTACAAATAGTGTGATACTCCCTATTAGTTTACCTCGTGCCACTTTTTTCTTTGACAGTACAGGAAAAGATGTGGTTAGTAATATCCCGACATCATATCAAAAAAGATGGGATATGAGTATTTGTTATCAAATGGCATCGGATAGTTTATTTACTCGTGATGTCATCGGAACTGCTAGGGTGGACTCAATAACACGAAATATGCTTTGCTCATCACTTTTAGACTACTTTATCTCCATCCTCCGCCCTCTACCACCAGAAATCCCGCATATAGATTCTGCATTTACAGCGAGAATTAGAGTGAGAAATCTTAAACCGAATACACAATACTTTGCCCGAGCGTGTACGCGCTGTTTGCGCTACGGCGGTCCTGCTGGTAATGATGTTGCGTTTAACTCATTTCCCTCCAACACTATAAAATTCACCACGCTTCGGGAAACCTCTGTACGTGAAGAGGTGGTGGACGGCGCGGCATTTGCCCTAGAGCAAAACATCCCGAATCCCTTCAACGACGAAACCAGCATCGGCTTCACTCTCCCAGAAGCAAGTGAGGTTTCTTTGTTTGTGCATGATACCTTCGGGCGTATGGTGATGGAGATTGCCAAAGGGCGCATAAATGCAGGGCAGCATCGGTACATGGTGTTGATGAATACTTTGCCGTCAGGTGTGTATTCGTATCGGCTTGTTTCTCATGGGCGTATTCTCTCGCGGCAGATGTTGTATATTCGCTAAAGAATTTGTTACCCATTCGATAAAGCCCGCATTGCGTTCCTTTCTAAGGCGCAGTGCGGGTTTCTCTTTTGGTAGAACGGGCGCAGCAGCAAATGGGTGAATCAGCATAGTTGAATAATCAAGGGCAAAATATCCCGAAAAAATTTGTGTATATTTGCTTTGGTGTTTGGTGCGGAGGGGATGCTGTGAAATGCCATACAGACCGCTTCTAAACGTTCTTGTAGAGACTGATTGTTACAATTTTTACGAAGTTTTTCTCACTCTTTTTTGTTGCGATATGATGCCGCTTTTTCGCGTTTTTGCAGGGGGTTTGCTGTGTTTATGCGCTTTGGGCAACCTCGCTTTTGCACAAAGTCGTTTGTTTTCTCCCGAAAATTTGAGTC
>ERZ1066128.688-NODE-688-length-12263-cov-9.019741_pt1 | contig 12263 bp, 11 predicted proteins | sample MGYA00382775_ERZ1066128 | MGnify/ENA primary metagenome ERZ1066128 (study PRJEB33369, sample SAMEA5778358) | biofilm metagenome | biome: Industrial cooling water; feature: Water cooling tower basin; material: Biofilm | place: United Arab Emirates | collected...
GTACATCGATGCCCAGGTTCGCGGTCGGACCCAGACCAACGACGGGGCCTGCCAGCAGGCTTGGATCCAGATCCCAACCCGGGAAGGCCACCGACGGCACCATTGTCTTGAGCAGGGAGAGCCCGATGATGCCGGCCACCAGCACGAGCACGATACGCTCAATCAGGCGTTGCCGTATCGTGTCGCGCTCGCTGCCGAAGGTGCCGCTCACACGCCTCCTCCCGACGTACGGGGCAGCGTCTTGGCCATGGCGCCACGGCTCGCATACTCCGCCGCCGCCAGAAGGCCCAACAGGGCGATGACGCCGGCGCCGATGGCGACGGCCAGCATCGGACCGGAACGCGTGAGGGCGTATCCGGCGGCTCCCGTCAGGATGCCGCAGCCCCACAACAGATACACCGCGTTGGCCCGGGACAGCCCACGACGGACCAGTCGATGCGACGCGTGGTTGAGGTCACCCACGAGAGGCGACTTGCCGTTCCAGAGCCGCACGAGGGTGATGACCGTGAAGTCGTACAGCGGCACGGCCAGCACGACGAGCGGCATCAGCACGGCGTGAGCGTGTGATCCCTGCGGCAGGGCGGGGTCAAAGTACGTGATCCGGACCGCCGCAAAGGCGAGAACAAAACCCAGCACGAGGCTGCCGCCATCGCCCATGAACATCCGCGCACCGCCGCGGCGCGGGGCGTTGAAGACCAGGAAACCGAGGCACGCCCCGACAAGTAGCGCGAGGCAGCCCGCGACGAGCCACTGACTCTTCTCGAGCGTGATGACGAGCATGCTCGCGGCGGCGATCGCACTGAGCCCGGCGGCGAGCCCGTCCATGTTGTCGAGGAAGTTGATCGCGTTGGTGACAACGACGAACCACATCGCCGTGATGATGATCGACAGCCATGCGCCGCCGACATGCCCATCCAGCAGCGTCAGCAATCGCGTGTCGGTCAGCAGCGGCACCGCGATCGCGGGCACGAGCTGCAACACGAGCTTGGGCCACGCCCGCAGAGGCTTGCGATCGTCGATCACCCCCATAACGTGCAGCAGCGTCATGCCGCCGAGGAGAACAAACGCGAGCTCCGCTTTGTGGGTCACGTACGAGAGCGTGCCGAGCGCACTCGATGGAAACAACTGCGGCACAAGCGCCGCGAGCAGCACGACACCCAGCATCGGCACCGCGATCGCGAGAAAGATCGCGATGCCGCCGGTGTTGGGAACCCGGCGCGGCGCCTCCTTCACCTGACCGACAACGCCCCCGCTGTCGAAGGTTCGCAGCCGATGCCCGAGCGCGATCAGGGCCGCGCACAAAGGCGCGGAGATCGCGAGTGCCACGGGGATGAGCAGCAGGCACAGACCGAGCATGGGCAGAGTCTAAGCGGAGGTCGCCGCGGGCCGCTGCCGGAGCAGGAAGTACAGACCGACCATGAGGACTTGCTGGATCAGGAACATCCAGACCAGGCGCCAGGGCCACGGACCGAGCACATCCAGGATCGATGCGGTGTTGGGTTTGGTTCGACCCGCGAAGCCGTAGTTGGCGTCGATGACGATATTGAGGGGGACAATGGTCACCGTGTACACGATCATGGCGACGGTCACGGTCACGAGGTCCCAAACCGTCGCGCGATAGCGGTACACCGCCAACAGATACGCCGCCGCCATGAGAATCGCCAGGTGCGACCCCCAGAACAGCCAGAAGTAGGTGTGGGCGTAGCCAACATGAACGATGGGCGAGATAAAGGCCTGCGTCGAAAGTCCGAGCCCCCAGAAAACCACGATGGTCCGAATCCAGCGGATCGAGGTGAGCAGCGACAGGGGTGCGAGCAGCACCAGCAGGTCGCAGAACTGCAGCGGCAGACTTTTCTGCCAACTGAACTGCGAAGGCGCGAGAAAGTACGCGGTGTATCCGATGGCCACCACCGCCATCGATCCGCCCAACGCGGAACAGAAGCGAGACTCGCGTGCCGCGTGTGCCCTGCGAAGCAGCCCGCGACCGAACAGGCACACCAACACCGTGGTTGCGGCGCAGACGAGCACACACACGGCGTGGAACACGGTGAACTGCGCGAAAGAATCGGCCCACGGGCCAGCGGCTGCGCCCGGGGCGCCCGCTTCGGCGGTCGTCGGCGATGTCACGCCGCACCCGCCGCTTCGTGGCGGAGCTGGCCGCACGCCGCGGCGATATCGCGTCCGCGGCTGGCGCGGATGTGCACGTTGATGCTGCTCTCGCGCAGGATCTTCTGAAACTCAAGCACGTCGGTGTTGCGGGGCCGCTCGAACTCGATCCCGCTGACTTCGTTGTAGCGGATGAGATTGACGTTGGCACGGATTGTCTTGGCGATCTCCGCCAGCCGCTCGGCGTGCTTGGGACGGTCGTTCACGTCGCGAAGAAGGGTGTACTCCAGCGTGATCTCGCGCCCGGTCTTCTCGAACCATCGCTGACACGCCGTCAGAAGATCGTCGATCGTCGTGTATTCCGCCCACGGGATCAGCTTGCGCCGGATCTCGTCGGTCGGCGCGTGCAGCGAGAGCGCCAGCGTCACCGGCAGATCGAACTCCTCCGCGAGCTTGGTGATCGCCTGCGGCAGGCCCACCGTCGAGATTGTGATCTTCCGGGCGCTGATACCCAGGGCCCACAGCGCCGAGATCGTCCGGATCGCGCCGGTCACGTTCTTGAAGTTGCTCAAGGGCTCGCCCATGCCCATGAACACGACGTTGCTGATGCGGCCCACGTCCTTGAGACGCGACAGCCGCCACACCTGTTCCACGATGCGTCCCGACGTCAGATTGCCGTCGAGCCCGCCGAGCCCGGAGGCACAGAAGCGGCAACCGACCGGGCACCCCACCTGGCTCGAGATGCACGCCGTCTTGCGGGTCTCGGTCGGGATCATGACACACTCGGTCTGACGCTTCGAATCCTCGTCGATGCGGGGCTGGCCAAGGATCGGCAGCGCGGCGGTCGGGGCGGGATGCGCGGTTGCCTGCACAACACCGGGTGCGAAATCACGCCACTGGACCAGCAGCTTCTGCGTGCCGTCGGTGGCGAGCTGGTGACGGAGCGTGTCGCCAGACAGGAACGTCATCTCCGCGACGAGCAGCTCGCGGTCCCGCTTGGAAAGGCTCGTCATCTGCTCGGGAGCGCAGACGCCTTTCTCGTACACCCACTCGAGAATCTGCTTGGCCCGAAACGCCGGCATCCCCCGCTGCTCGCACCAGGCGGCGAGCGACTCGGGGTTGAAATCGAAGATGTGATTGGAGGGATGACGCACGCCTCAGCTCTTCGCACTCACTGTCAGCGCAACGGCACCGTACAGCTCTTTGGTGATCTTCGGCGTTCCGACCCGAATGCGAGACTCCTCCAGATCGACGCCGCGGGACTTGCCCAGTCGCTTGAGCGACACCGGAAGCCCGAACTCAACGTCCTCGTTGAAGATCTCCCGCTGTTCGAGCTCGCCGCCGAAGCGCTGCAGAAGCGTGCGGCAGAGATCCGCGACGAGGTCCTCGGGGGCCGAGGCGCCGGCCGTAATCATCACCGTCTCATCGCCCTTGAACCACGACCAGTCAAGCTCGCTCACATCGTCGATGAGGCGAGCCGGCGTGCCGACGTTCTGCGAGATCTCGGTGAGCCGCACACTGTTGGACGAGTTCCGGGAGCCGATCACGAGCACGAGGTCGCACTCGGGGGCGATCTGCCGCACCGCGTGCTGGCGGTTGGTGGTGGCGTAGCAGATATCGCTGCTGGGCGGTTCCTTGAGCTGCGGAAACCTCTTCTTGAGGGCGGCGATGATCACTCCCGCGTCGTCGGTCGAGAGAGTCGTCTGCGTCAGATACACCAGCTTCGACTCGTCACGCACGTTGAGATGGGCCACCTCCTCGGCGCTCTCCACCACCGTGACCGCGTCGGGGGCTTCCCCGCGGGTGCCAACAACTTCCTGGTGATTGGCGTGGCCGATAAGCAGGATCTGGTAGCCTTGCCGCGCGTAGCGGATGCACTCGGAGTGGACCTTGGTGACCAGCGGGCAGGTCGCATCGATGGTCTGCAGCCGCCGGCGGCGGGCGAGTTCCCGGATCTGCGGCGACACGCCGTGGGCGCTGAAAACGACGATGCCACCTTCGGGCACGTCTTCCAGGCTCTCGACGAATTCCACCCCTTGGCGCTGAAAACGTCCCACCACGTGCTTGTTGTGCACGATCTCGTGGTACACATAGATCTTCTCGCCCGGAAGGAGCGAGATGGTCTGGGCGACGACATCGACGGCCATCTGGACGCCGGCGCAGAAGCCGCGGGGATTGGCAAGAATCAGCTTCATCACAGTCCCCGATCCTAGGAATGGCGGCGTCGCCAGAACCCCTTCGACAACGGCCCGTCACAACTCCGACCCTCGACCACCCATGCCAGACACCGACGCTCAACCCCTCCGCCTACCGCTCTCGGCGGCGTCGAGTTCGCAGGAGAACTTCAGTGTTCTCAGCCCGCTGGTGCCCCGCGACCTGATCCCGCACTTCAAGGCCGTGTACGACTATTGCCGCCTGATCGACGATCTGGCGGATGATCCGACCTTCGCCGGCGAGTCGGCCGCACGGACCCGGCTGGCCCTCCTCGGGCTTGCCCGAGCAGAACTGCACGCGGCGGCGACCGGCACCGCGACAAGCCCCGTCTTCGTCGCGTTGGGGCAGACGATCCGAGCGAAAAATCTCCCGCTCCAGCCGTTCGATGATCTGATCCGGGCGTTCGAGCAGGATCAGGCCGTCACGCGTTACGAGACCTGGGATCAAGTGCTCGACTACTGCAACCGCAGCGCGAATCCGGTCGGTCGCATCGTGCTGCTGCTCGATGCGGCTGCACCGGACGCGGTGGATCCAGAGACGCTGCGACTTTCCGATTTGATCTGCACCGCGCTGCAGCTCATCAACTTCTGGCAGGACGTCCGACGCGATCTGCTGGAGCGTGATCGGATCTACATCCCTTCGCGCGAGTTTCATACCGGCGGCCCGGAGCCTCTGGACGCAACGCTACGGGATTGGATCTCGCGTCCGAACGACCCGGCCGCCCGGTTGCCGTACATCCGAGCCCTGAGGCCGCTGGTCGAGCGCACGCGTGCGATGTTTGACGAAGGCGCCGCGATCCACGCCCGGCTCAACCGTCGGCTCGGGCCCGTCGTCTGGCTGTTCTGGAAAGGCGGAATGGAGACCCTCAACCTGGTGGATCGGACCGGCTGCACCACGCTCTGGGAGCGCCCACGTCTGAGCGGAACGGACAAGGCTTCGTTTGTGCTCCAAGCGATCGCGATGAAGTGGCTGGGGCGCTGGCCCAAGGAGACTCACTCCGCCTGATCGGCGCGAGACCCATCCATGCTCGACGACATCCTTCAAGCGCTAAAGCCCACATGGTCGCGACTGCTCGATGATCCCGTCGCAGCGCGGCTGCAGATCTGTCTGACGCCGCTCGTGCGGCACGGTGTCGCCGCGGCCGGCACGACCGAGACCTTTCGCGCCGATGCGGAATACTTCTATCCCGCCAGCACGGTCAAGCTGCTCGCCGCAATATGCACGATCCGAACCGTGCGTCGCTTGCAGAACACCGCGGCATGGAGCGGCCTTGACCTCGACACCCCGCTGGAGTTCTTCCCGGACAACAGTGACCCGATCGTTCGCGATGAGACGAACACGCAGGGCGGCACGCTCACGCTGAGGCACTGCATCCGCCGAGCGTTGATCGTGTCGGAGAACCCCCCGCACAACCGTCTCTACGAGTTCCTCGGCCACGCCGCAATGAATGCAGACCTGCAGGCTTTGGGCTTTGTGCACGCGGTGATCAACCACCGGCTCGACGACGTGCGGCCTCCGGAGCAGCAACGCACCACTCCCCGTATCGTCGCACGGGTGCCCGACGGACCAGGACTCGAACTGCCCCGGCGCGTCGGCACGCCGCTCACATATCCGACCGGCATCCGAGGCACCGCCGTGGGCGCGGGACACTTCCGGGACGGCGTTCTGGTCAACACGCCGATGAACTTCGCGACGCCCGGTGCCGAGAAGAACCGCGTGCGCCTGGTCGATCTGCACGCGCTGGCCATCAGGCTCGCCCCGAGCCTCACACCGGATCATGACGCCGCGGCGGCGCTCGGAATCACCGCGGACGACCTTGGCTTCCTTCGACGCTGCATGACCGTGCTCCCACGCGAGAGCGACAATCCCGTCTACGACCCAGTCGCATACCCCGACGACTACGTGAAGCCGACGCTGCAGGGCGTCCGCGCGATCACGCCTGGGGCGGAGATCTTGAACAAGCTCGGCTGGGCGTACGGTTTCGTCACCGACGCGTCGGTTATCCACACCATGTCCGCGCCGGACCCCGCCGACCGCCACGCGGTTGCCTTGTCGTACACCATGTGGGCATGCACCCGCGGCGTGCTCAACAACGACGATTACGACTACGAGGAGCTCGCCAAGCCGTTCGCCAGGGACCTTGGCCGATGCGTCACAGAACGCCTGCTGTCATGAACGCAACCCAGTCACGCGAGCCAAGGATCCCTCGGGGAGCAGCCCTCGCCGTGGTTTTCGGAATTGGCGTCATCGACCCGGGCGATGGAATAATGAAACCCGCCCCCACCTGATCGAGAACCATGTCCACGTCTACGCAGAACTCAGAACTCGGCCCTGACAAATCAGACGCTCGCGCCGATATCGCGATCATCGGCGCCGGCGTCATTGGCCTGGCGTGTGCACTCGAGCTGGCGAGGCGCGGCAAGCGCGTGCTCGTCGTGGACCGAGGCGAAGCGGGTTGCGGTGCGTCGTTCGGAAACGCCGGCTGGCTCACGCCGTCGCTCGCGTTTCCGCTCGCCCAGCCCGGCTATGCGCTGAAGGCTCTCAAGTGGACGATGGATCCGGAAAGCCCGTTCTACATCCGGCCGTCGCTGGATCCCGCGCTGCTGAAGTGGGTTTCGATCTTCGCTTTCTCGAGCCGCCGCTCCAAGTTTGCGGTCAATGCGCCCGCCCTGGTCGGCCTGTGTCGCTGGAGCACCGACGCGTGGGAGGCCATCGCCACCACGCCCGGGCCGGATTTCGGGTTTGCCCGCCGCGGCCTCCTGGTTGTTTTGGAGACGCCGCATGGTCTGGAGACGGCCCGCAAAGCCGCCGCGTATGTGCAGACGCTGGGCATCCCGCACGAGCTCTGGGACGCGGACCGCGTGCGGAGCGAAGAGCCCATCGTCGCGGGAAAGCAGATCGGCGGAATCCTCTACACCCGCGACGCGCACTGCGTCCCGAATCTTGCCGTCGCGCGTCTGCGCCATGAAGCCGAAAAGCTCGGCGTGCGGGTGATCGAGAACCGCGAAGTGACGGGCGCCAGGATCGCGAACGGTCGCATCGCCGCGCTGCACACCCGGCAAGGCGAGATCGAGGCCGATCAGTTCATCCTCGCCGCGGGCTATTGGTCGGCCGATCTTGGTCGCCAGCTCGGACTCCGCTTGCCCATGCGGGCGGCCAAGGGCTATTCGCTCCAGTTCGCACGCGGCCCGATGCATCCGACCCGGTCGATCTCGCTCGGCGAGCGCAAGGTCACTGTCACGCCGCACGCCCAGCGTCTGCGGCTTGCCGGCACACTCGAGATCGTCGGCAACGATTCGTCGATCAACGAGCGCCGCGTGAACGCGATCGAACGCGGCGCGAGGGGCCTGCTGACCCTCCCAAGCGAGCGGGCCGAAGCCAAGCCCTGGGCCGGCCTGCGGCCCTGTCTGGCCGACGGCATGCCCGCGATCGGTCCTTCGCCCAAGCATCGGAATCTCTGGCTCGCGGTCGGCCACCAGATGACGGGGCTCAAGTGCGCGCCCGGCACCGCACGCCTGCTCGCCGAGCTCATGGCTGGCGAGACACCGACGTTCGACCCGCGCCCGTTCTCCCCCGAGCGCTGCTGCTGACGCACGCGAGGACGATCGCGTGACGGCGGCCCACGCAAAAACAAAAAGCCCTGCGATGCAGGGCTTCGGGAAGCGAGGCGGACGGGAATCGAACCCGCAACCACCGGATCGACAGTCCGGTACTCTAACCAATTGAGCTACCGCCCCGAAATGTCTCCACGGGGTCGCCGTGGGGAGGAATGATAGCCCGCGACGAAGCGAGTTCAAGTTGCGGGGCGACACCATTCCAACCGGAGTCGCGGCTCTGGAAACCCGGACCATCTGCAGTTCGGACGAGGACGACCGTTTCGGTGGAGTCGTCCGCCCGCCACGCACTACCGCACTCCGGGCACAGCCGGCAGCGGTCGGGCTCGATGAGCACGCCCGATAGATCGTACGAACACGACGGGCAACGCTCGACTTGTACCCAGCGGGATCGCAGCGACGCCCGGGCCTCTCCGGCCAGCACCGCCATGGAGGTGAGGGAGTTCACGGCGACGAGGATGAGGATCGACGCCACCGGCGTAAACAGAATCAGGAACGCCGCAAACGGCCCTCCGAAGCCAAGAAGCCCGAGCATGCAGAGCGTCAGCGCGACCATGATCAGCACGGATAACCCCGCGCGGGACCGCAGCACTTCAACCAGTGCCTGAAGGGTTCCCCACACGATCGAAAGCCACGGCCAGCGCGCACCCGGCTTGGCCGGGGCAAGCACCGCCAGGCGGGACACCCGCCCCCGGTCGTCGATGGCGCGAACACGCAGCACGTGATCAGTTCGTCCGCTCGCTGGAACCAGACGCGGGAGACTGTCCAGATCTGCCGTCGCAGGCAGGTCGACGCTTTTCAGCACGCCCCAGCAATGAAAAAGACCGGCTGGACGCCGGTCTCCTGATCGGGCATCATTCGCGGAGTTATCGCTGGTCGGCGGCGAGACGGATCGGTTGTCCCTTTTCATGGACCGCGAAGGGATGTCCGGCGTCCGCCGGAGCGACCTTCATGGCCGCCAGATACATCACGACGCACGCAGCGGCCAGCGCCACGACAGCGAGGAAAGCGAGGACGGTGTACACGTCGAGCGAGCTGCCGCGCTTGGCCTTGCCGCCGGGCATCTGCATTCCGAACTGGGACATGGGACGCTCCTGGGGTCGAAGTCGAGGTTCTTGGAACGACGGCAGCTATTACTGAAGACGGGACGCCACGGCGTCACCGGCCTGCACCTCAACCTTGCGGCTGAGCGTGTCGACCCGGGCGATGGCGAAGCGAAGATCGGTCTTGACGACGACAAGATTGGCAATGAAGTCCTTGCCACGGCTGACAAAGAGCTTCTGATTCTCGCGGATGCGGTCGTTGCTGCCGAGATTGATCTTGACCAGCGTCGCGCCCGTCGAGGGATCGGTGCTGATGCTCTCGATGCTGCCGGTGACCGGGATCCCGGTATCGACAAAGGGATCGCCCGAACGGCTGAGCGACGCGCCCGAGATGACGCCCATCGATGCGCCGCCTTCACGGGCGAGGCGGGCCTCTTCGAGCTGCTCGCGAAGAGCGCGGACGCTCTGGGTCAGCACCTCGTTCTGGCTCTCCAGATCGCTGATGCGATCATCCGCCTGCACCGCCTGCTCCCGGAAGCGGAGTTCGTTCTTGCGAAGGGCCGCGACCTCGTCGCGATAGCCCGTGAGCAGGGTCGCCTGGGTCTTGGCGGTCTCGCCGAGTTCGGCGATCTTCAGGGTGATGGCCTGGAGCTCCTGCTCGGCCTTGGCCTTGCCGCGGGTTAGGTCGGCGTTCACACGCTCAAGCTCGGCGAGCTTCGAAGTGGCGTCGGAGAGGGCCTTAGTAAGCGTGTCCTTCTCGGTCTGAGCCCGGATGCGCTCCTCACTGGCCTGCGTCGCGGTCGACGCGGCGTTGGCGAGCGCGTTCTGGCTGCGAGCGATCTCGGCGTCGCGGTCGGCGACGATGCGGTCGGTGTTCACCGAGTAGGCGATGACGAGCGCCGACAGGAACAGGCTCAGGACCGCGGCGAAAATGACAAGGACTTTCGTGAGCGTCGCCACTCGTGGCTCCTCTGGTAACTCGGGCGGGCTTCGCCGCCGCTGCGTCTCTCGAACCCGGATGTCGCTTCGGCGACCGTCCGGCCACGGGAGGGACGAATCATTCGTCCCTCACCGGCCCCAATCAAATCCAGACCCCAAAGGATCAGCTCGGCCTCCCGCAGGTCGGCCGCACCGAGCCTATCCGCCGGTGGCAGCCGCTGAGTTCCAAGAACCCGGCCGGCTCCGGCGGCGGAGGGGAGGTAGGAGTAACCGATTTTCGCGCCCGTGTCAACCGCACGCTGAGCCTGTCCACATCAGGCCTTCAGCCCAGCGCCAGGCTGTTTTCCACGCCAAGGCTGGCGTAGATCTCTTTCGTCGCGGTCGAGCGGTTCAATGTGTACAAGTGCAGCCCGGCGACCCGATGGTCGAGCAAGTCGCGGCACTGTTCGGTAGCCCAGTGCACGCCCACCCGCCGGGCGGCGGCCTCGTCGCCGTTGGTGCGGTTCATGGCCCGCAGCAGGGGGGCCGGATACCGGGCGCCTAGGGCCAGCTCGGCCATCCGCTTCATGCCCGACATCGAGGTGATCGGCATGATGCCGGCAACGATCGGGATCGTGATGCCCGCCAAGGCACAACGGTCGCGATAGTCGTAGAAATCGTGGTTGTCGAAGAAGAGCTGGGTGACGATGAAGTCGGCGCCCTCGTCCACCTTGGCCTTCATGCGCTCAATCTCGAGCACGCGATTGGGCGTGTCGGGATGGCCTTCGGGAAAGCCCGCGACCGCGATCGCGAAGCCGCGGGGGTTGGGGTGGCGCCCCGAGGCGTTGAACTTCTTGATCGCCCGGACCAAATCCACCGCGTACTTGAAGTGCTTGTACGGATCCTCGCCGGTCCAGTTCTTCGGGGCGTCGCCGCGGAGCGCGAGGATCTTGGTGATGCCCGCGTCGGCGTACTTCTGCAGGATCGCGTCGATCTGGGCCTCGTCGTGGCCGACGCAGGTCAGGTGCGGCATCGGATTGAGCGCGGTCTGGGAGTTCAGCCGCACGACGAGCTGGTGCGTCAGATCGCGCGTCGAGCCGCCCGCGCCGTAGGTGACGCTGACAAACGTCGGGTGCAGCTTTTCCAGATCGGCGATGTGCTTGAAGAGCTCGTCGGCGCCCTCCGGCGTCTTGGGCGGGAAGAACTCGAACGAAAACGTGCTCTTGCCCTTGGCGAAGAGGTCTCGGATGTCGGTGGGCGAGGTGGAAGCGGGCGTCATGCGAGAAGGTCCGTAAGGCTCCGTCCGTGGAGGGTTCTGGAAAGACGCCGACGGGCTCTCACCCACCGGCGTTGGTGACTGGTTGACCGGCCGGAGGCCGGTCCTACTGGACCTGACCGGCTGGAAGCCGGTCTGACTGCTTCAATAGCGGTAGTGGTTCGGCTTGTAGGGGCCGTCGGCGGGGATGCCGAGGTACTCGGCCTGGTCCTTGCTGAGCTTCGTCAGCTTGATGCCCAGCTTGTCGAGGTGGAAGCGAGCGACACGCTCGTCCAGGTGCTTGGGAAGGGTGTAGACCTTCTTCTCGTACTTCTCGGCGTTGTTGTGCAGCTCGATCTGCGCCATCACCTGGTTGCTGAACGAGCAGCTCATCACGAAGCTCGGGTGGCCCGTGGCGCAGCCCAGGTTCAGCAGGCGACCCTCGGCGAGGATCATCACGCTGTGCGCGGGGCGGCCCTTGGCGGCGGGGAAGACCCACTCGTCGTACTGCGGCTTGATGTTGATGGTCTTGATGCCCTTGACCTTCTTAAGGCCGGCCATGTCGATCTCGTTGTCGAAGTGGCCGATGTTGCCGACGATCGCCTTGTCCTTCATGCGGGACATGTGATCGACGGTGATGACGTCCTTGTTGCCGGTCGCCGTGATGAACACGTCGGCCCGCTCCACGACATCATCGAGCGTGGTGACCTCGTATCCCTCCATCGCCGCCTGCAGAGCGCAGATCGGGTCGATCTCGGTGATGATCACGCGAGCGCCCTGACCGCGGAGCGACTGGGCGCAGCCCTTGCCCACGTCGCCGTAGCCGAGGACGACGCAGATCTTGCCCGAGAGCATCACGTCCGACGCGCGGAGGATGCCGTCGGTGAGCGAGTGGCGACAGCCGTAGAGGTTGTCGAACTTGCTCTTCGTGACCGAGTCGTTGACGTTGATGGCCCGGAACATCAGCGCGCCCTTGGCGCTCATCTCGTTCAGGCGGTGCACGCCGGTGGTGGTCTCTTCCGTCACGCCGATGATCTCGGCGCTCTTGCGGCTGTACCAGGTGGGGTCAACCTTCAGCTTGGCCTTGATGGCGGCGAAGAGGATCTCCTCTTC
>ERZ1066128.689-NODE-689-length-12246-cov-8.354934_pt1 | contig 12246 bp, 14 predicted proteins | sample MGYA00382775_ERZ1066128 | MGnify/ENA primary metagenome ERZ1066128 (study PRJEB33369, sample SAMEA5778358) | biofilm metagenome | biome: Industrial cooling water; feature: Water cooling tower basin; material: Biofilm | place: United Arab Emirates | collected...
TGTGCCAACGGATGAAAACGTCAACAAGGTCAAGATGTTGCTGGCGCTCGGCTGGTCGAATGAGCGGATCGCCAATGCCTTGGCCATCACCCAGCCGACGCTGCGACGGCATTATCTTTCTGTGCTGAAGCTGCGCGGGCTGGCCCGGGATGCCCTGGACGCCCGGCGGGCCGAGCTGCTTTGGGCGCAGGTCGAGAAGGGGAACGTCGGAGCTATGAAGGCATTCGACAGGCTTCTTGAAGTCAACGACCGTATGTCCCTTTCGCGGCTGGCGAAGGATGACGATGAAGATGATTCGCTGGTACCCGCTACGCGGCCTGCGGGCTATGTGAAGAAGGGGTCCATCGCTGCCGACACGGCGCAGGCCGCGCTGGCCATGGACCCTGACCTGCAGCCGGGCCGGGGCACCAAGGCGCACTGATGCTGCACCAGCGGACGGCGGCGCAGACGGCATGGTCCACAGCCCTGCCGGACTGGGAGGCACGGATTAGCAACCGGGACTCGCTGATACCGCCGGGCCTGCCGTTGGACCTGACCCGCGCGGACAAGGCGCTGCGGGTCTTCAAGCAGCTGCGAGTGCCGGACATCAAGGGGCGTCCGACCCATGATGAGGTTTGCGAGCCTTGGGTGTTCGACCTGGTGCGCGCGGTCTTTGGCGCATTCGATGCCGCGACGCAGGCAAGGATGATCCGGGAATACTTCCTGATGATCCCGAAGAAGAACGGAAAGACCAGCCTTGCCGCCGCCGTGATGGTGACGGCGCAGATCCTGAACGAGCGGCCCGACGCCGAACTGTTGCTGATCGCCCCCACCATCCAGGTGGCGCAGCGGTCCTTCAAGCAGGCGGCCGGAATCATCCGGCTGACGGTGATGAAGTCCGGCGTCCGACTGGAAGACCTGTTCTCGATCCACCCGAGCGACAAGAAGATCAGGCACCTGAGCCCGGACTGTCCTTCGGAAATGGCGGTCAAGGCGGCGGACACCGATGTTGTGACCGGGTCCAAGGCCAGCTGCGTGCTGATCGACGAGACGCATGTCTTTGCGACCAAGCCCTCGGCCAGCGATGTGTTCGTGGAACTGCGGGGCGGTATCTCGCACCCGGACAACACCGGTTTCCTGTTGCAGATCACGACCCAATCAAAGAAGCCGCCGCAGGGTGTCTTCGCCGCCGAGCTGGTAAAGGCGCGCGCGGTGCGCGACGGCAAGCTGGTCCTGCCGCTGCTGCCGATCCTGTACGAACTGCCCCCGGCCCTGGCAAAGGATGGGGGCTGGAAGAACCCGGAACTCTGGGGGCTGGTGAACCCCAACCTTGGGCGGTCGGTCAGCGAAGACTTTTTGCGCGAGGAACTGATCGCGGCAGAATCGAAGGGACCTGAGGCGCTGAACCTGCTGGCGTCCCAGCACTTCAATGTCGAGATCGGGCAGGCGCTGGGGGACTGGACGTGGGTCGGAGCCGACTTCTGGCCCGGCGCGGTTGACACGCTCTTGCCGGACCTTGAGGCCCTGATCGAACGGTCCGAGGTGGCGGTGGTCGGGATCGACGGCGGCGGGGCGGATGACCTGGGCGGACTGTACGTTATCGGACGTGAAAAGGACACGCAGCGCTGGCTGGGCTGGGGCCATGCCTGGGCGCATCCGACGGTGCTGCAACGCCGCAAGGAAATCATCCCGGCGCTGCAGGACTTTGAGGCCGACGGGGACCTGACGATCTGCACCCTGCCGACGCAGGACCATGACGAGATTTGCGAAATCATTGCCCGGCTGATGCAAGCGAGGTTGTTGCCCGAGGCGGAGGCAATCGGGCTCGACGCCGCCGGGGTCGCGGCGCTGGTCGACGCGCTGAGCGGGATCGGGGTCGTACCGGAGCAGATGGTTGCAGTGGCGCAGGGCTACCGGCTGTCGTCGTCGATCTGGGGCCTGGAACGGAAACTGATGGACGGAACCTTCGCCCATGGGGGCCAGCGCCTGATGGCCTGGTGCATCGGCAACGCCAAAGCAGAGCAGAGGGGAAACGCCGTGCTGATCACGAAAGAGACGGCCGGCAAGGCCAAGATCGATCCGCTGATCGCTGCGTTCAACGCCTTTGCGCTGATGAGCCGAAATCCTTCAATCGCCGTGCGGGCTGAAATCCGAGCGCGAACGCTATGAGCTTCCTGTCTCGCTTCGCCGCCCTTTTTCGGCCCAGGGCCACAGGCGATGTCGACTCGAGCCAAATCATTCGCGGCAGCGAGTTGTGGAACGTTTTCACCGGCGGCACGGGCGGGGCGCTCTCCGAACAGTCTGCGCTGTCAGTCTCTGCCGTCTACGGCTGCGTCAACCTGATCGCCGGAGCCATTTCGGCCCTACCGATCCATATCTACCGTCGAGACGCGACCGGCGACCTGACGCGGGAAATCAATTCCCCGCTGTGGTGGATTCTGAACGAAGAGTTTGCGGCGCGGTGGCCTGCAGCCTCGGGGTGGTCGTTCGGGGCCGGAGCGAAGCTGTTGCACGGGGATTCGTTCATCGAGATCAAACGGTCGCCCAATGGCACGATCAGGAGCCTTGTTCCGCTGCATCCGAACCGGGTCAAGCCTATCGCAACGCCGGACGGCGAACGCCTTGTCTACCAAGTGCTGCCCGACCCGACCATTCAGAACCCGAATGCGGATGCGCTGCGGAAACGGGTAATCGACCAGGACGACATGCTGCATGTGCCCGGCTTCGGCTTCAACGGGCTTCGCGGCCTGTCGCCGCTGCGCCACGCGCTGCGCATGACCGGCGGCGTTGCCGTGAATGCGCAACAGTTTTCGGCGAAGTTCCTGGAGAATTCGGCGAGACCAGAGTTTGCCCTGAAGGCCAAGGGCGAGCTGACAGATGAGCAGTTCGCGCGCCTTCAAGACTTCATCTCGGCCCACACCGGGCCGAAAAACGCCGGTCGCCCGATGCTTCTGGAGGGTGGGCTTGACGTCCAACTGCTGACCATGCCGATGGAAGAGATGCAGCTTCTTGAGACGCGGCGGTTCCAGGTCGAGGAAATCGCCCGCGTCTACGGGGTGCCGCCGTTCATGATCGGCCATACGGACAAGACGACCAGCTGGGGTTCCGGGGTCGGGGCAATGGGAACGGGCTTCGTCCGGTTCACCCTACGCGACCACCTGAACGCCTTCGAAAACGAGATCAACCGCAAGTTTTTCCGCACCACCCGCTTTGTTGCGAAGTTCGACACCAGCGAACTGGAGAACGCCGACCTGAAGACCCTGATCGAGACCTTCCGCATCGCCCTTGGCCGGGCTGGCGAGGCGCCGATCATGAGCGTCGAAGAGGTCCGCGCCCGCCTGAACCTGTCGCGCAAAGTGGACGGCAAACTGACCACGCAACCAGCTGACCCCGAGCCGCCGGAGCTTGGGAAGGAGCCGCAAGAATGACGCCTCACATCAAGATGCGGATGCAGAACAAGGGCAAGGGTGAGTTCCGGGCCGAGGCCAACACGCTCTGGCTCTACGATGCAATCGCCAGCGACGAAGATGAAGCCTACTGGTTTGGTGGCATTGCCCCCATGACCTTCATCAAGGCGCTACAGGCCTGCGACGGGCCTGTGACGCTGAAGATCAATTCGCCAGGCGGATCAGTGTTCGGGGCGCAGGCGATGGTCGCCGCAATGCGCGAGTTCCCCCATGCCATCACGGCGCAGATCGACGCGCTTGCCGCCTCGGCGGCCTCTGTCATCGCCGTCGAATGTGCCCGCTGCGTCATGGTGCCGGGCTCAACGATGATGATCCACAAGGCCTGGGGCCTGGTCATCGGCAATGAGAATGACATGCGCCAGACCGCCGACCTTCTGGCGAAGATCGACGGCCAGATCGCCGCGTCCTACGCCCGCAAGACCGAAGGTGAAGCCGAGGCATACGAAACCCTGATGCGGGCCGAAACGTGGTTCACCGCCGATGAGGCCGTGGCCGAGGGTCTGGCGGACGAAGTGAAGGCCGACAACACCCAGCGCCCGAAGGCGAAGTGGGACCTGTCTGCCTTCGTCAACAGGCCGAAGGTAGCAATGAAGTCGGACGACGACACTGTGGTGCCGGATGACGGCAACGCGGCGGACGAAGCCTTTGCGCAGATGATGATCCCCCATCACGAGGCGGCGATCATGATGGCAAAGGATGTGGTCGCGAACGGGCAGAGTCGCGAAATCTTGGCTATTGCGGGAAATATCATCGCGACCCAAGTCGAAGAAATTGAAGAAATGCAGAACTGGCTTGCCGAACGTGGCCTGACCGCCACGCCGCCGGAAAGCCCAGCCATGCAATCCAGTGCACAGCGTCAGAGGCGACTTGCCGCCAGACTGATCGCCAACCCCATCTGAGCGCGCCGCGCCAGATCACCCGCCGCTTCGGCGGCCTCACCAGCAGAAAGGGACATCATGTCCATTCAAGCTTTTCGCGAAAAGCGCGGCACGATTGCAGCTGCGCTTCAGACTCTGGTCGCCAAACCCGACTTCACCGCCGACGACCAGGCGACCTACGACAACGCGATGGCCGAGATCGACAAGATCGACGCCGCGCTCAAGCGCATCAACGACGCAAACGCCAAGGTGGCCGAGGATGCCTCGACCCAGAGCGTCGCCGACGCCGCTGACCGCCTGGCCCGCAACCAGCGCAAGCCGGAACTGGCAATCTATTCAAAGTGGCTCAAGGGTGGCGACAGTGCCTTGAACGCGGAAGATTGGGCGACCATCCGCAACATCATGTCGACCACGACGGGTTCCGAAGGTGGTTTCACGGTTCAGTCGGAAGTGGCCGCGCAACTGATCGACTCGCTCAAGGCTTTCGGCGGGATGCGTTCCGTCGCCACCATCCTGCGCACCGAGACTGGCAACCCGCTGTCTTTCCCGACCTCGGATGGCACCTCGGAGGTGGGCGAGTGGATCGCGGAAAACACCACCGCCACGGCCGCCGACCCTGCCTTCGGTTCGCGCTCGCTGCCGGTCTACAAGGCGTCCTCGAAGATCGCTGCCGTCCCCTTCGAACTGCTGCAGGATTCGCAGATCGACATCGAAGGCTTCGTCAACGCGCGCCTCGCCACCCGCCTTGGCCGGATCACCAATACCGGCTACACCGTCGGCACCGGCACCGCGCAACCGACCGGCCTGATCACCGCCGCCGCAACTGGCTTCACCGCGCCGAACGCCACCTCGCAGGTCACGGCGATCATCTACGACAGCATCATCAGCCTGATCCATTCGGTTGACCCGGCCTATCGTGCTCTGAACAACTGCAAGTTCATGATGAACGATGCCTCGATCAGGGTGATCCGCCAGATCAAGGATACCGCCAATCGCCCGATCTTCGTGCCGGGTTACGATGGCACCTCGGGTGGTGCTGCGCTTTCCGCGCCGGACACGCTCTGCGGTTATCCCATCGTGGTGAACCAGGATGTGGCGGTCATGGCCGCTGGCGCCAGGTCCATCGCGTTCGGGGATTTCAGCTACTACTACATCCGCGACACGATGGACATCAGCATGTTCCGCTTCACGGACTCGGCCTATGCCAAACTCGGTCAGGTCGGCTTCCTGGCGTGGATGCGTTCGGGCGGCAACCTGCTCGACCTCGGCGCGGTCAAGCTGTTCGTCAACGCCGCGTCCTGATCAAGAACCGAGAGGCGGCGGAATGGCTTACGCTCCCAGAAACCGGGTGTTCGCACCCGCCGCCCTCGCCACGGCCTGCGTCACGACGCTTGAGATGCGCGACCACCTCCGGGTTACCCATCTGGAGGAAGACATGCAGATCACCGCAATGGCGCTGGCCGCCCATCGCATCGTCGAACGGCGGACGCAGCGCCTGTTGACCCGCCGTTCTGTTACCCTGAGCCTACCAGGCCTGCCGTCTGGCAACTGCCCGGTCGAGTTGCCCGGCGGCGAGATCGGCAGCATTACCAGCGTCATTGTGGACGGCGTGGCGGTCACGGGCAGCACTTTCATAGGCGACAGTCCAGCGCTGATACTGCCAGCCGACGAATGGCCTGCCGTCGCAGGAGATGGCTATCCAGTTGTCATCGTCTATCAGGCAGGGTTCACTTCCACGCCGGATGACCTGAAGGCGGCGGTCAAGCTTCTGGCGGCCGAGCTTTATGAGCGCCGGGCCAATGCCGAAGGGGGATCGCTCAACGAGGTGCCGCTCTCCGCGCTGTATCTCATGGAACCCTGGCGGATCAGGCCCATCTGATGCAGCCGGGGAAGATGGATCAGCTCATCACCCTGCGCCGCGTCACTCGCGCACAGGATGCCGTGGGCGGCACCGTTGAGACATGGGCTGATCTGACGACGGTCTTTGCCCACATCCGCGCCCTCGCCGGTCGCGAGGAAAGCGACGCGCAGCGGGTCAACCCGGTCACGCGGTACAAGGCAGTCATCTGGTGGAAGGGCGATGGCAACGGCGCCCCATTCTACACCGCCGCCGACAAGGTTATGTGGCGGGGCCGAGAGTACGGGATCGAGAGCGTCGCGCCCATCGGCCGCAACGAACGGATGGAACTGCGACTGGTCGAAGGCGCGGTGACGTGAAGACCAGGCTGGAGATGACAGGCATATCGGCACTCTGAAGGACCTTCAGCGTGTCGCCGAAGCGGGCCGGGAAGTGGCATCGTCGGCGGTGGAAGAACTGGCAGAGGAAACGGCCAGCGTTGCGCGCTCGCGCATCGTCTCGGGTTCTGGCGCGAGCGCACCCGGCTCTGCGCCCCGGAGCAAGACCGGGCGGCTGGAGCGGTCCATCGCGGTGGTCATTAAGCGGGCAAAGAACACCACCGCACTCGTCGGCACGGACATGCTGCACGGCAGGTTTCTGGAGCTTGGCACCGGCAAGATGGAGCCGCGCCCGTGGCTCATGCCAGCGTTCGAGGAAGCAAAAGGCACTGTCTGGGGTGGGCTGAAGGCTGAATTCGAGGGGCGGATATGAGCGGCTTTGGCCTGATTGCGCAGAAGGCGATCTTCGCGGCCTTGAGTGGAAATGTCGGGACGGGGGTCGGGGTCAAGGATGATCCACTCCCCCTGCCGACGGGGCAGCCGGACGCGAACTTCCCCTATGTGGTGATCGGCAATGACACCGAGAGGCCATGGGATCACGACGGCAAGGTCGGCGCGGACATGACGGTCACGCTGCACATCTGGTCGCGCAAACCGTCCTTCGAGGAGGCCAAAACCATCGCGGCGGCGATCTATTCCCGCCTGCATCGCAAACCGTTCAGCGCCCCTGGCGCGCGGGTTGTGGACTGCCTGCACGAGTTTTCGGATTTCGCGCGGGATGAAGACGGGAAAACGAGGCATGGGGTGGTGAGATACCGCCTCACATTGCAGGAGATTTGAGATGGCAGAGAGTGGTCGCGCGCTTACGATCAACTGGAAGACGGTGACGCTGGCGGGCGTTCGCACCCGTGGATACACCGCTGCGAACGAGCTTGTCGACGTGACCAGCGACGATTCGAACGGGTGGCGGACGTTCCTTGCCACGCCGGGCGTCCGGTCGATGGAGGTCACGGTCGGCGGTATCACCGAAAACCAGGTGCTGCTAGCGGACCTGATGAACAACGCGGGTTCCGGAGCGCTGGTGGTGAACCTGCCGACGACGACCGGCACCCTGGCGGGCACGTTCATGCTGGAGAGTTTCGGCGAAACTGGCGAACACGACGGCGCGGTTGAGTTCGAGGCGACGTTCCAGTCGAGCGGGATCGTCACCTTTGTCGCGGGGGTGGTTGACTGATGCAGCGCCGCCTGACGGTCACGCTGGCGGGTGAGGAAGTGACCCTCGCCGCCACCTTCGACGCCTCGATGGAAATCCTGGAGAAGGTTCACGATCCGCTCGCTATCGCCAAGGATGCAGCGCTGGAAATGCAGCTTGCGGCGATGGGGCAGGTCTATGATCCCCGGTTCAAGTGGACGGTGCGCACCGTCCCGCTTACGATCTGGGCCGGGATGAAGGCGGCGGGCGACAAGCGCGACCTTCGGACGGTGCAGGAACTGGTGTTCCGGCACGGCATGATCGAGTCCTCATCCGTCGCAATCCAGTTCATCACCATGCTGGTCACGCCGACCAGCGAAGAGGCCAGCGACGAGAAGGGCGGCGGCTCGGGGGAGTAATCTGGGCCGCCTTCGTCAAGACTGCGTACAAGGCGGCCCGTGAATGGGGCGTTCAGCCCTCGGAGTTCTGGGCCATGTCCCCCGCTGAATGGTGGGCGGAGTTCGATAGCAAAATAGCCGCACAGAAGCGCATGAACCGACCCGAGGGGAAAATCCCGGAATCGGCATGGGCAGACGCACGGCGCAAGTTCAGGGAGCGCAAACTTGACCGAACTGTCGGCGCTTAACGCCAAGATCACGGGGGACGCGAGCGGGCTTAACGCGGCCCTCCAGACCGCGACGAAGGGTCTGGAGAGCTTCAAGAAGTCCGCCGAATCCTCGGCCAAGGTCTTCGAGCGGGCCTTCGCTGGCAGCGAGAAGGCAATCGACGGACTGAGGCGGTCGATCGATCCAGTTTATGCTGCGTCCAAGCGGTACGAGGCCGCCGTCGAGACCCTGAACAGCGCCTTGAAGATGGGCACGATCCAGCAGGGCGAGTACAACCGGCTGCTAGACCAGGCGAGCGCTGCGATGCTGCGCACTTCCGGGCAGGCACAGACCACGGGAACGCGGTTCGGCTTCCTCGGAAACATGTCCTCGCAGACGCAAGGCAAAATCCAGCAGCTCGGGTTCCAGGTCCAGGACGTCGCGGTTCAACTTGCCGCCGGGACGCGGGCCACGACCGTCTTCGCTCAGCAGGGTTCACAAATCCTGTCGATCTTCGGGCCAGTGGGTTCGATGTTGGGCGTCCTGGCCGCCGTTGGCCTACCGCTTCTCGGGGCGGCGTTCCTGAGTGCGGGGAAAGAAGCGGCCTCATTCGGCGACCAGATCAAGACGCTCGAAGGTTCCGTATCCGCCCTGAAGGCCGTGACTAACCTCTATTCGCTGGAGGGACTGGTCGCGCTGAAGGAGAAGTACGGCGAGGTCACGTTCGAGGTGATGCGGCTTCTGGAGGCGCAGCGAGAGCAGGCGTTGTTCCAAAGCCAGCAGGACGCGCAGGCGGCGATCAAGGCGCTGGTCGATCAGTACGGCCTTCTGGCGATCAATCTGGAAGCCGTGGGCAACGCCGCGCGCGTTCCGACGATGCAGATCGCTCAGTTGGCGAAGGAACTCGGGATGACCTTCCCGCAAGCGCGGGAACTGGTCGCCGCGTTTCAGGAATTGGGGCGCGCCCCGCTGGCCGACAAGCCACGCATTCTGTCGGAAATCCGGCAGCTTCTGGCTGGCGCATCCGGCGATACCCGCAACTGGTCCGTTGCTGTCACCGAGGCAGAGTCGGCGATCCGCGCAGCCAATGCCGAGGGCGCGAAGGCTGGCGGCTGGCTGGCGGCGGCGACGGCTGGGGCGCAGAACTGGGCCGCGACGCTTTGGGATGCGGCAGAAGCAGCCGCTGCGGCTCGCGGGGCCTCCGCAGCGCCACAGGGTGCTGGCATGGGCCGAGGAGCCTCGCCTGGCGGGGCTCTGGTGGGTTCGGCAGACCTTGCGGCCATACAGGCAGGCGGAGGCGTGATCAGGCCGATGCCGGCGACCAGGCCGGGCCGTGGCGGCTGTGGGGGAGGTGGGGCCAACCCCTACATGGCCGACGTCGAGAGACTGCGCGAAAGCCTGCTGTCCAAGGAAGAGATCGAACTCGAATCCTATACCAAGCGGCAGGAAGCGCTGCAGACTGCTCTCGATCAGCGGTTGATCACGGAAGACGAATACCGGCGGCTGTCCGAAGAGGCGCAGCGACAGCACGCGCAGAAGATGAGCGAGATCGACACCTGGCGCTACGGGACGGCTCTGGACAAGGCGGGCATGTTCTTCGGTGCAATGGCCGACGCGATGCAGGGCGGCAACGAGAAGATGGTCGCCATCGGTAAGAAGTTTGCGGCGGTCGAAGCCCTGATCAACGCTTGGCGCGCCTTCAATCAGACACTGGCCGACCCGTCGATTCCATTCTTCGGCAAGTTCGCGGCGGCGGCCAAGGTTCTGGCCGCCGGTATGGGCGCAGTGAACGCCATTAAGGGCGGTGGCGGCGGAAGCAAGGGCGGCGGCGGGTCGGTTGGGGGTGGCGGAGCTTCGGCGGGCGGTCAAGGTCAAAGCACACTTGGCACTTACGTCAACATCGCCCTGCAAGGCGCCAATTATGGCGAGGCGCAGGTGCGCGGCCTCATCGAGCAGATCAACAAGGCAGTCGAGAACGGAGCGGTGCTTAAGGGCATCCGCGTCGTCTAACCACAGGAGAACACCATGGCGGTAAACTACGGGATCAAGGCCAGCCTCTCGCCCCTCGTCACCAACTCGGGCAACTTCCCCGGGTCGTTCCAGACCCTCATGGAGGCGGCGCTTGCGCTGACTGACGGGATCGGAGCGGATCAGGCCGACCGCTTCTTCTATGGCGAGCGGACCGTTGGTTCGGGCGCGAACGATGACCTGGACCTTGCGGCGGGCAACCTTGTCGACCCGTTCGGCGCGGTCCTGACCTTCGCCAAGATCAAGACGCTGCTGATCATCAACGCGCCGAAGATCGGGGCTGCCAACACGACGAACCTGACCATCGGCGGCGGCACAAACCCGGTTGTCGGGCTTCTGGGCGGCACCACGCCGACCCTTGGGCCGATGAAGCCGGGCGAGGTTCTGTTGCGCCATGCTTCCGTGCTTGCCGGCCTCTGCAGCGTCACCGCCGCGACCGCTGACATCCTGCGGATTGCAAACAGCGCGGGCGCTGCTGCGACCTACCAGATCGCCATCATCGGCACCTCGGCCTGACTCGTGAGCATCTTCATTCCGGGCGGTTATATGCTGCCTGGCGACGCTTACCCCCTGACCCATGCCCGCATCATTCACGCGCGGAACTGGCTGGCAGGCGGGACGGTCACGGCTTCGACGACGGCCACGGATTACTTCGCCACGGCCCCGACGAACTCGCTGACCTACGAGCGGTGGAAACCCACGGCAGTCCCGGCCACCTGGGAATACAACCACGGCAGCGCGGCGGCTGTGGACTGCTGCGCTGTAGCAGCCCACACCCTGACCGGACGCGTCGTCGCGGTCGAATACTGGAACGGATCGGCATGGGTTGAGGTGGCGCGCGGCACCATCACCGACAACGGCCCGATCCTGTTCATCTTCGCCCTGATCAGCGCCCAGCGGTGGCGGATCAACGTCCTGAGCGGATCGGCGCCAGAGGTCGGGGTGATCCGCTTTGCGCGAGCACTGCAGATGCCACGCCCTTTGTACGGCGGACACACTCCGGTCGAGTACGGTCGCCGCGTGGTCCTGCGGTCGAACTATACCGAGACCGGCGAATTTGTGGGCCGCACTCGGCAATCGGTCATGCTGCAGACCAGTTGCGCATGGCAGCATTTGCCCGAGGCTTGGGTTCTGGCGAATTGGCCAGCCATGCAGCGGGCCATCGAGAGCGAGGCGTTTTTCATCGCGTGGCGCCCGGCGGAAAGCCAGATGGTCGCGTTCGGCCAAACTGACGATGTGCCGCAACCGCAGACAATGGGCTTGCGCGACTATTACGAGGTCGATCTGAGCTTCAGGGCGCATTCCTATGACTGAGACGGATTTCGGGCGGACGCCGGTTCAGATCGTCGAAATCCTGCAGCCGTTCTGTGCAAATACATTCGGCGTCGCGCCATGTACGGCCACGGGCGTCAAGTGTTTCAACACGCGGGCGACATGCAAGGACGCGCCGAACTTCGCCCTCGGCACGCCGCTTTCGCTGTTCTTCTCGACCGGCAAGGTGGCGGAGCGCGGAATCGCGGGCGCGCCCTACATCATGCCGCTCCTTGTCAGCGTCTCGACCGCCCCGACCCGGATCAATCTGGCCGGATCGAACGCGGACGCGCAGGGCCTTGGCAACCGCGCGGTGTGCAGCATCGTCATCGCCGACGCGCCCCACACCGACCGCCGTGTTGACCCCTACGTCGACACTCGGGGCTATGACCCTCTGACGCAGCCGAACGGCTCGTTCTGGTCACGTTGGATGGTGCGCAACCGCTACCGGCAGAACGTGGTAATCAAGGTCTACGAGGGCTTTGAGGGCGAAGCCCTGGCCGCCATGCGGGTGCGGCAATACTTCTTGCAGAACATCAGCCCGGACTGGGCTGCGGGGCGCGTCACGCTGGAAGGCAAGGACGTTCTGACCCGGCTGGATGAACGGAAGG
>ERZ1066128.708-NODE-708-length-11965-cov-11.079513_pt1 | contig 11965 bp, 11 predicted proteins | sample MGYA00382775_ERZ1066128 | MGnify/ENA primary metagenome ERZ1066128 (study PRJEB33369, sample SAMEA5778358) | biofilm metagenome | biome: Industrial cooling water; feature: Water cooling tower basin; material: Biofilm | place: United Arab Emirates | collected...
TCCATAAAGATATCGTCAAAAGCAGGGCGTTCCATCCGGGTAAAGGTAAGCGTTGGCAATTGGCACGGCAATGGATGTGGTATGCGAATTGAGGCTAATTGATTTTCTTTGCCGCATCATGTTCAGGATTTTGTTGGGTCTGCTTGTTGCGCTGCCCTGCTTCGGCCAGGTGGAGGGGGCGCGTCCTAGCCCGTTGGCCATGACGACAGTGCGCTACAAGGATGCATACGTCAAAATCACCTATAGCCGCCCGGCCAAAAAGGGGCGCACCATCTTCGGTGAACTGGTACCTTTTAACCAGGTGTGGCGCACCGGAGCCAACGAAGCTACCGAATGGACCAGCACCCGCGATATGGAGATCAACGGCCAACTGCTTCCGGCTGGCACCTATTCATTGTTCACCATCCCCCAGCCCAACCAGTGGACCGTTATCTTCAACAGCGATGTAGGACAATGGGGCAGCTACAATTACAACGCCAAGCTGGACGTCTTGCGACTGGAGGTTCCCGTGCAATTGCTCCGGGACGAGTCGTTTGAACGCTTTACCATCGAAGCCAAACCCCGAAACGACCAAGCCGACATCCGTTTGGCATGGGATCAGGTCAGTATACTTCTTCAACTTCAGTTCAAAGAACCCAAACCGTGAACAAAGTCACCCTTTTACTCATGTGGATCACCACCCTGGCCTGCGGCCAGTCGGTGGAGGAGTTAAATAAGCGCAGAGGGTTCAAAAACATCCGGCTGGATTTCACCACGGACAGCATCAAGGGCCTGATCTTTGAAAAAGATATTCAGGAGCGCAATGAGTTTTCGGCCAAACTTTACCGGGTGGAGCACCCGGACTACGAAAGCATTGGCGGAGTAAAAGTGAAAGAGATTAAACTTAAATCGTTTCAGGATCAGGTGTACCAGATCCAGGTGATTACGTCCAAAGATCCCCGCATCATGCAGGGGTTGGAGAAAGCCTATGGCCGTTCCACCTACAGTATCCGCAGCGAAACGTATTACTGGAAAGGCGACAGCATCAGCCTGGTGTACAAGGCCCACGGCAAGAACGCCATCAGCCTGATTTATTCCAGCAGCCGCGTGCACCGGCTGATGATGAAAGACAAAACCAAGAAAATTGAAGAGGTGGCGGAGGATTTTTAAATCCTAGCGCTTATACACAGTACCCCCCTCCTTAATCGTCTCCACCACCACGATATCTTTGAGGGTCATGGGGTCGATGGTTAACGGGTTGCGATCGAGAATAACCAGGTCAGCCACCTTTCCTACCTCCAACGTTCCCTTTGTTGATTCCTCGAAATGTTGATACGCGGCCCAATCCGTGATGCTCTTTAACGCCTGATACGCTGTCACGCGCTCATCCGGCCCGATGATATCGCCACTGCGGCTCACCCGATTGACGGTAGTGTGCAGCACCATCACACTGCTGGGCAGCACTACGGGTGCATCGTGGTGTTGAGTGAAGATCATGCCCTTTTTCAAAGCTGTGGCAGTGGGTGAAATCCGGTAGGCGCGCTCGCGGCCCAGCGTTACATCGCGATGCCAGTCGCCCCAGTAATAGGTATGCAAACTGAAAAAGGCCGGGATGATGCCTTCGGCCTTCATTCGGTCCAACTGATCGAAACGAACGGTTTGGGCGTGAATCATGACCGGTCTTCGGTCACTTCTTCCGAATTGCTCATTTGCCTTTTGCACCGAGTTGATAAATGCTTCTGCAGCCGCATCGCCATTGCAATGAGCCAGAATTTGCCAGCGGTTGCGATAGGCCTGCTGCACGAGCGTGTCTACGACACGGCTACTGGAATAAGCAGGGTAGCCGGCATAGTCTTTATCCTGTCTCTCCGGGGGCGTCTTGTAAGGCTGGGTCATCCACGCAGTGCGGCCTTGAGGCGATCCGTCCAGACTCATCTTGATGCCCGCCAATCGAAAGTGATTGCGATAGGTTACCGAGCTCTGTCGACCGCGAAGATATGCTTGCTCGGAAAAAATATCCGGGTACACCGCCACATCGAGCTTCAGTTGCCCGTCACGCGCCAGGCGCTCCCAGGTTTCGGCAATGGATTTATTGGCCCGTCCTTCCTGCACGGTGGTAAAACCAAACGCAGCATAGGCGTCCAGACCGGCCAGCGCGAGACGCGCATTGTCGCTTTCATCAAACCGGGAAATGAGACCATAGGCCACCCGAATGCCTGCGGTTTCTTCCAACACTCCGTTGGGCGTTTTACCATCCGCCTCTCTGCGGATAACACCGCCACCTGGGTTTGGTGTGGCGGCCGTTATGCCCGACAATTCCAGCGCTTTATGGTTAACGGCAAACAAATGAGCCGATTGATGAATGAGCAAAACCGGAATATCTTTTGATATCTCATCCAACTCGGAGGCAGTGGGGTGCCGCTGTTCTTTCAGTTGCCCGTCATCATACCCGAAGCCAATGATCCACCCCACCTTATTCACGAGCGGCTGGTTTTTTGCAGTCCAATCCTTCACCTGTTGCTGAAGCTCAGCTATGGTGGTCACCGGCCCGTCTGGTGGCGACAATAGATTGGCCGAAATACGCTGAAGGCCGGCCATGTACGTATGCCCGTGCGCATCGATAAAGCCAGGAAGCAATGTAGCCCCCTGAAGATCTTTTTGCGCAGCAGCTGCAAATTGCTTTCGGGCATCGGCCAGCGCCCCGACAAAAGCAATCTTACCGCTATCCGTCACCAGCGCCTCGGCATACGATGCACTGTCGCCCGCCATCGTGATGATGTTACCGTTAAAATACAACGTTGCCGACTGACCTGCCGTGGGATCGGATTTAGGACCACACGAATAAAATACCGCGAGCAAAAAGAGTCCAACGCCTAGCTGCTTCATGTTGGCAGGGTTTAAGATTAAGAAAAGAAAGGTAAGACGATTTACGCAATGGCAAATCGCCCTTGATCAGGTTCATTTTAAACTTTGCCGAAAAAACTGCGGGCTACCCTTTGTAGGTAATGCGGTAAATCAAATTTGCCTGATCATCGCTCACCAGCAGGGAACCATCCGGCAGCACCAGCACATCCACCGGGCGGCCCCAGGCTTTCTGGGTGGTCTCGTTAAGCCATCCCTGGGCAAAGGTCGAGTAGCTCACCGCTTGACCATTGGCATCCAACCTGACCAGCGAGAGGCGGTAGCCAATCTTCTTGCTGCGGTTCCAGCTTCCATGTTCAGCCACGAAAATCTGGTTGCGGTATTCTTCCGGGAACATCGTGCCCGTGTAAAACTTCAGGCCGAGCGGTGCCGTGTGCGGGCCCAGGTTTTGAGCCGGTACGGTAAAGTCCGAACACGGCCGTTTATCACCGAACTCCGGGTCCTTAATGGTTCCTCCGTGGCAATACGGATAACCGAAATGCATCCCGGCCTTGTCAGCCGTATTCAGTTCACAGGGCGGAATGTCATCGCCCATCATATCGCGGCCGTTGTCGGTAAACCAAATATTACCCGTTTGTGGATGCCAGGTGAAGCCAACCGTGTTGCGCACACCGCTGGCGAACACTTCCATGCCGCTGCCATCGGCATTCAGGCGCGTGATGCTGGCATAGACCGGGTCTTCTGATTCACAGATGTTGCACGGGGCCCCCACCGGCACGTACAGTTTTCCATCGGGTCCAAAGGCAATGTACTTCCAGCCGTGGTGCGTCTCGGTCGGGTATTGATCGTAAATCATTTCCGGCTTGCCGGGGTTGTCCAGTTTGTTCTCCACATCGCGGATGCGCAAAATGCGGCTTACTTCGGCAATGTAGAGGTCACCGTCTTTGAAGGCTACGCCATTGGGCATGTTCAGGCCACTGGCCAGCACCCATTCTTTGTCGGCCACAAAGTCACCGTTGGTATCTTTCACGGCATACACCTTGTCTTCATCCCTGTTGCCGACAAACACAGTCCCACTTGGGCTGATAGCCAGGGAGCGGGCATTGGGTACTTCGGCAAACACGGAAATAGAAAAGCCAGCCGGCAATTTGATATCGGCCAGGGATGGCTTGCCGGCATCCTCGGTGCTGTTGGAGCACGAGAACATGGCGGCCATGACCACAACAAGTATAAGGGTGAACTTCTTCATAGCTTTAGATTACGCGATAAGCGGCATAGATCGCCATTTTCAACAAGTTCCGGAAACAAAAGTTTACCACTGGCGGTGATCGCGTTAAATCAGCCGACAACCCGTATTTTTGCGGCCGTGATTTCGGTAAACAATATCTCCTATTTCATTGGCGGCCGGCCGCTGTACGAAAATGCGTCCATGTTCGTGCGCCCCAACGACAAAATCGGCCTCATCGGCCTGAACGGCCGCGGCAAGTCCACGCTGCTCAAAATCATCAATGGCGAGTTAACGCTGGATGGTGGCTCGGTAAGTAAGTCGAAAGACTGCACCATCGGCTTCCTCAACCAGGACCTGCTCTCCTACCAAACCGATGACGCCATTCTCACCGTGGCCATGGAGGCCTTTAAGGTGGCCGTGGATACCCAGCGCCAGATCGAAAAAATTCTGCACAAGCTGGAAACCGAATACGAGGACAGCCTGGTGGACAAACTCACGCGGCTTCAAGAAAAATTTGAGCAACTGGACGGCTATACGATGCAGGCCAAGGCGGAAGAAGTGCTGGAGGGTATTGGTTTTTCAACACAGGACTTGCACCGGCCCCTGCGCGAATTCTCCGGTGGCTGGCGCATGCGGGTGATGCTGGCCAAGTTGCTGCTCGAAAAGCCGGCCCTGCTTATGCTGGACGAACCCACCAACCACCTGGACCTGCCTTCCATTGAGTGGGTGGAAAATTACTTACGCAACTACGATGGCGCTGTGATGATTGTGTCGCACGACCGCACGTTTTTGGATAACGTAGTAACCAAGACGGTGGAAGTAACCCAGCAGCAACTGGTGACCTATGAGGGCAACTACAGTTTCTACCTGAGGGAAAAAGAACTGCGCGAAACCATTCAGCAAAACGCATACGAGAATCAGCAGGCGAAAATCCGCCAGGCCGAGCGGTTCATTGAGCGCTTCAAAGCTAAGGCCAGCAAGGCGAGGCAGGTGCAATCGCGCATTAAGGCCATTGACCGCATGGATTTGATTGAAGAGGTGGTGGACGACAGCGCTACCGTCAATTTCAAATTCAAATTCAACCAGCCCTCGGGGCGCCACGTGGTCACCCTCAAAGATCTGTCGAAAGCCTATGGCGATTTGCAGATTCTCAAACACACCAACGCTTCTATTGAGCGGGGAGATAAAATTGCCTTGATCGGGGCCAACGGCCGCGGTAAATCAACCTTGTTGCGCATTCTCAGCGGCACTGAGCCGGTGGACGGTGAGCGCACTATCGGGTATAATGTGATCCAGGGCTTTTATGCGCAGCATCAGCTGGAAGCGCTGCACGTGGAGAACGAAATCCTGGAAGAGCTCAAACAAGCCGGCAGCGGCAAACCAGAGCAGGAACTGCGCGGCATACTCGGTTGCTTCCTGTTTTCCGATGAAGATCAGTTCAAGAAGATTAAAGTACTGAGCGGTGGTGAAAAGTCACGCGTGGCACTGGCTAAAACGCTGATCTCCGAGGCCAACTTCCTGTTGCTGGATGAACCGACCAACCACCTGGACTTTATCTCGGAAAACATCCTGATCCAGGCCCTGCAACAATACCAGGGCACGTTTGTAGTCGTGTCGCACAACCGCCACTTCATCAGCCAGATTGCCAACAAGATCTGGTACATCGAGAACAAGCAGATCAAAGAGTACCCGGGCACGTATGACGAGTACGAGTACTGGCATAAGAAGAATATCCTGAACGGCACACCCGATGCCCCGCCTCCGAAAAAGAAAGAGGAGAAGAAGGCCGAGCCCGCCCCGAGCGAAAAACAGGAGAACGACCGTAAGTTGAAAGCCCTTCGTCAGGAACTGAAGACGCTGGAGGAAAATCTGTCCTCGTTCGAATCGCAGAAAAAGAGCCTGGAAGACGAAATGGCGAAGCCGGAGGTGTACAGCAACTTCAACAAGTTGACCGAAGTGCAGGCCAGATTCACCACCGTTGCCGATCAAATAAAGAAGGTGACCGAGCGTTGGGAGGAAGTAGCCCTTCAACTGGACGAACTCGAATGAGACTAACCACACTCCTGCTGCTGGTATTAACCGCCCTGCCGGGCTTGCCCGCCAGCGGATTAGCCAAAAAGTGGGAGTTGGCCGACCGTACCTACGAAGAAACCATACGCACCGTACAAGTGTACCCGGCCGGGGCTTCGCCCCTGGCACCTGCCGTAGCTGGCCTGCGCGCGCAAAACCTCGTGCTCGAGTTCGATGATCTGGTGAGCGACCGCGCCAGCTACTATGCCCGCTATGTGCATTGCAACTACGACTGGACGAAATCCATCCTGATGGATCTCGATATTCTGGATCAGTTCAACGAGTTCCCCATCAACGATTTCATTTACTCCAACAACGAATCTACACCCTACGTGCATTATACCCTGCGGCTGCCCCCGGTGAAGTTGCCGGGCAACTATGTGCTGGTGGTGTACCGCGAAGGCGACCGCGAGGATGTGTTGCTGACCAAACGCTTCATGATTACCGACACGCGCGCCACCGTTTCCCTGCAGGACAATCTCTCTGGCCGCGGCACGCTGTCCACCTCGAATCAGTTGCTCAACTTCCTGGTCAACTACCGCAATTTCGAAATCATCAACCCGCTGGAAACCGTGCACGTGGTCATTCGCCAGAACCAGCGGTGGGACAATGTGAAGAACAACGTGCAGCCGGCCTTTGTGCGGGAAGATATCCGTCAGTTGGAGTACCGCTTCTTTGAGCAGGACGACATGTTTGCCGCGGGCAACGAATTCCGCTTCGTGGATTTCCGCTCCGTCAACTTTCCGGGCCAGAATACCGATCGGCTTGACCGCAAGCGCAAACCCTATCAGTTGTGGGTCGCGTTTGACCGATCCCGCGAAAGCGAGGCCTACGCGCTGTACCGCGACCTGAACGGAGGTTATGTCATTCAAAACCTCGATTATGCCGATGGGCACATCACCGGCAACTACCTGTGGGTCACCTTCACGTTCAAATCCCCTAAGCCGCTGAAAGAAGACGTTTATGTGGTGGGCGCCTTTAACAGCTGGCAACGCACCGAAGACAACAAGATGACCTGGGATGCCGGGCTGGGTGCCTACCAGGGCACCGTGCTGCTCAAACAGGGCGTGTACGATTATCAATATGTCGTGGATGGGCCCCAGCCGTTTCAACTGGAGGGCAGCCATTACCAGACCGAAAACATGTATGAGATATTGGTGTATTATCGCCCGTTCCGGCCCAATGCCGACTTGCTTATCGGCTACACCACCTTACCGGTTAATCCGCGTTGATTACGCGTAGTTGAGTTCCTCGCTTTCGAGTTTTTTGATGCCCGAGGCCTGGGCCACATCCAGCATGCCAAAGCCCTTGTGCGTGAAATGACCCAAGCCATTTTCGTACACAAATTGCTGTACGGGCTGGGGCGCAAACAGCGTGAACGGTAACGTGTATCCTCTCACCTCGTACTTGATATCCGAATCGTAGAGCGGGTAAATGCGGGCGAACTTTTTATGGGAAGCCTGCAGGCGCTGCAGATAGTCGCGGTCGGGTACGAGTTGAAATTTGTAGAAGCTGGCGAGTTGCTCGGCCGAAAACCGGCCGCTGTTTTCCATGCGGGTGATGGTATTGTCATACAGCAGGTCGCTGAACTCATCGGTCTCCGGCTGTATGAACCGCTTACCGGTTTCATCGTTAAATGAGGCCGGCACCAGCACCAGGGGCGAGATGCACAGGTAGCGCATCGACTCGCCTACCGTTACGTTCTCCTCCGGCTCGGCTGACTCCGGTATGAGTTGCAGATTGCCGATCACCAGTTCCTTCTGTTCGAAGAGCACGCCCAGCAGAAATTTCAGGAACTCCCCGTTGGATGTCGAAAACACCAGCGTGACGCGCGAGGAGTAAAAGTGAAGCCCTTTGCGGCTGATTTTGGTCTGACCTTTTAGCCCGCTGAAGTTGTATTCGGTGAATTGAAAATACTCCGGACGCTTGCCCAGCATGATCAACCCCTTAATGGTTTGCGCCAAAATAAACTGGTGGTGGAACGGAACGTATGCTCCCCGATTCTTCAGCTGAAAAACGAAACGTGTTCTCACGGATGATACAATCTAAAAAATGCCTACTGCCGGTTTCCGCTAAAAAATAAGGACGTAGCGGACAGCTAAAGTACACAAAATCAGATATATCAATCAAAGTACCGAAAGGAAAATTTTAAGTGCTGGACTAAACGTTGAAGCGGAAATGCATAATATCCCCATCCTCAACCACATACTCTTTGCCTTCCACGGCCAGCTTGCCTGCCTCGCGGCATCCCGCCTCGGTTTTATACTTCTGATAATCAGCTAGTTTGATCACTTCAGCTCGGATGAAGCCTTTTTCAAAGTCGGTGTGGATAACGCCAGCCGCCTGGGGCGCCCGCCACCCGCGGTGGATTGTCCACGCCCTCACCTCTTTCTCCCCGGCTGTGAAGTAGGTGATCAGATCCAGCATATGGTAGGCGGCATGCACCAGTTTGTTCAGGCCGGATTCCTTCAGGCCATATTCCTCCAAAAAGACCTGGCGGTCTTCCATCGTTTCGAGTTCGGCAATCTGCGCTTCGATGGCGGCACACACCATCACGACATCCGCACCTTCGGCCTTTACATTTTCTTTCAACGCCTCTACGTACTTGTTACCGCTATGAATGGAGGCTTCGTCTACATTGGCCACATAAATCACGGGTTTGTCAGTGAGCAGCTGAATATCTTCAATAGCTTTTTTGTCTTCAGCATCCATTTGCACCGAGCGTGCGTTTTTGCCGGACAACAACGCCTGCTGATACACCTGCAGGGTGGTGAGTTCCTTCTTCATCTTGGCGTCTCCGCTCTTGGCGGCCCGCTCCACCTTGGCAATCTTTTTCTCCACCGAATCCAGATCTTTCAACTGCAACTCGGTGTCGATGATTTCTTTGTCGGCTACCGGGTTTACTCGGCCATCCACGTGAATGATGTTGTCGTTTTCGAAGCAACGCACCACGTGGGCAATGGCATCCACCTCGCGTATGTTGGCCAGAAACTGGTTGCCCAGCCCCTCGCCCTTGCTGGCGCCCTTTACTAAGCCGGCAATGTCTACAAACTCAAACGTGGTGGGCACCACCTTTTGGGGGTTCACCAGTTGCTCCAATATGCGCAGCCGCTCATCGGGCACGGCAATAACGCCCACGTTGGGCTCAATGGTGCAAAAAGGAAAGTTAGCCGCTTCGGCTTTGTTGTTGGACAGTGCATTGAAAAGGGTGGACTTACCTACATTGGGAAGGCCCACGATACCGCATTTTAAACCCATAATCGAATTTCAGGGCGCAAAAGTACGGGGATGGCAACAAATGCCAAGCGTGTGCGCGAATAAAGCCTGTACCTAAAAAGACAAACCCCCGCCAGCCGAAGCCAGCGAGGGTCGCTCTCAAAAAGGTTTAGGTAGAGAGTGTCGTTGCCTGGGCGTTAATCCCACTTCAGTTCGGAGGCATCGGCCGGGGATTTGGCCTCTTCGGCCATTTCCTCGCGCGGGTGCTCAAACTGCGAAAAATCAACTCCGGGCATCAGGTCGTTTTTCACATGGTTGACGGTGTTGTTCAAAGCCTCCACAAACTTGTGGAAATCCTCCTTGTAGAGGAAGATCTTGTGCTTCTCGTACACGAACCCTTCGTCATCCTTGTTGTAGCGCTTTTTACTTTCCGTAATCGTCACGTAATAGTCGTTCGAGCGGGTTGACTTTACATCGAAGAAATACGTGCGTTTGCCGGCCTTCACTTTGGAGGAATAAATCTCATCCCTCCCGTTTTTTTGCTCTTCCACGTACTTAGAGGTTTAGGTTTAGGTGTTTGTTAGGTATAGGTGATTTCGAAGGTAGTATTTTGATTGTTGATTCCAAATCGACCCCCAAAATTTTGGCGAAATACGCCCTGTTTAGAACGCTTCCACCCAACAACTGAACCGGCTTTTTACCATTTTGCAGGCGCATGGCTGCCCTCAATGACCTTCGCCAAACCGGCACGCTCGAACTGCTGGCCCGCCAGTTGGTGGAAGGCTTTATTACCGGACTGCACAAGTCGCCCTACCATGGGTTTTCGGTAGAGTTTGCCGAACACCGGCTCTACAACGAAGGCCAAAGCACCCGCTACATCGACTGGAAAGTATATGCCCGTACCGACCGGCTGTACACCAAGCAGTTCGAAGAAGAAACCAACCTGCGCTGCCTGCTGGTAGTCGATGGTTCACCATCGATGTATTATCCGAAAGAGACACTCGCCAAGCTGCGCTTCAGCGTGCAGGCGGCCGGGGCGCTGGCCTACCTGTTGCACAAGCAGCGCGATGCCGTAGGGGTCTGCTGGTTTTCCGACACCATCGAAGAGTACACGCCCATCAAATCGGCCGCCACCCACCTGGATAAAATCTTTAAGATCCTGGAAAACCGGGTGCAGCGGGGCGCCCAACACCTGCGGCCGACCAACGTGGCCAACGTGCTGCACGAAATTGCCGAGAAAACCCACCGCAGATCGCTCATCATCATCTTCAGTGATATGTTCGATCAGTCGGAGAATACCGATGAACTCTTTAAAGCCCTGCAACACCTCAAGCACAACCGGCACGAGGTGCTGCTGTTTCATGTCACCGATCATGATACCGAGAAGAACTTCAACTTCACCGACCGGCCCCACGAGTTTATTGACCTGGAAAGTGGCGAACGCCTGAAGTTAAACCCAACCGAAATCCGGGAACAATTTGTAAGTCAACTCAGCACGTTTCACCAGTCGCTGAAACTGCGGTGCACACAACTCAAAATTGATTTCATTCCCGTGCATGCCCGCGAAGATTATGTGGCGGTGCTGCAATCCTATCTGATTAAACGGGCGCGGATGAGATAGGTGGATCTAGTATCCAGTATCCAGTATCTAGTATCTAGTATCCAGTAACTACGACTGCAACTGTTCGTTGTGCAGCCAGGCTTTTTTCGCCTGCAGTTCTTCCTTGGTTTCCACGTTGTCGGGGTCGGGCACGCAGCAATCGACCGGGCACACGGCCGCGCACTGCGGCTCTTCGTGGAAGCCCGTGCACTCCGTGCACTTGCCGGTTACGATATAATAAAACTCGTTGGATACCGGGGCCTGAGCCGCCTTCGCATCCAGCCTGGTTCCGTCCTCCAGTTCTACTTCGGTCAGGGCCGTGCCGCCCGCCCAGTTCCAGTCGCGGCCACCTTCATAGATGGCCGTATTGGGGCATTCTGGCTCGCAGGCTCCGCAATTGATACACTCGTCTGTTATTTTGATCGCCATAGGCTACGCAACGTCTTAATCCTGATAACTTCGCGGCAAAAATACCACCGAAAAGCTCAGGTATCAAACAGCGGTGGTTCAACAAATGTTTACCAAAATGCTGCTGGCTGATCGCATTCAAAGTTTTTCTGCTCTCGGGGCGCGCCTCCGGCAACTGCCGGCCGATACCCGGCAACAGCTCCAGGGGCAGGCCGCCAACGAGAACGCGTGGTTCACCGAGGCTTCGGTGAGCCTGGCCCTGGCTGGCATTCAAAAATACCTTGAGCCCACCGCCTTGCAGCGTTGGGTCGGTGGCTGGCCCGAACCGGCACGCCCCAGGCTTGTGGGCGTGGTGATGGCCGGCAACATTCCGCTGGTGGGTTTTCACGATCTGCTTTCCGTACTCATCAGCGGCCACCATCTGGCGGCCAAACTCAGCACACAGGATAGCGTACTGATGAAGTGGATCATCGCCCAACTCACCGACCTGGACGCGCGGTGGGCCCAGCGCATTCACCTGGTGGAGCGATTGAATGACGCAGATGCCGTGATCGCCACGGGCAGCGACAACACGGCCCGCTATTTCGAATACTACTTCCGCA
>ERZ1066128.714-NODE-714-length-11873-cov-12.161364_pt1 | contig 11873 bp, 11 predicted proteins | sample MGYA00382775_ERZ1066128 | MGnify/ENA primary metagenome ERZ1066128 (study PRJEB33369, sample SAMEA5778358) | biofilm metagenome | biome: Industrial cooling water; feature: Water cooling tower basin; material: Biofilm | place: United Arab Emirates | collected...
GAGATGAACCCGCCGGCCGGGCCATCGGTCAGCGCGCGCGGCGCCGTGCCATTGGCCGCCACCACCAGGCCGATATCGCTGCCGGCGGCGTTGAAGAAGCGCAGGCGCATCTGCCACGATGTGACCGGCCCGGATGCCTCCACCCGCGCCCGCACCGAAAGACGGCCGCCGGCCTGCACCGGAAAACGAGAAGCATCGGCCTGCCCAATCGTCACCGCCTGCCCGGCCGCGGTGGTGGTGTAGGAGCGGCGCCACACCCGGCGGCCATCCTCCGCCACGAAGGCATTGGTCGCCGCCACGCCGCCGCTGTTGAACTGCTCTTCCCAGCCTTCGATATCCCGCTCAAACCGGCTGAAGCGCACCAAATTGGCATTGGCAGGCGCCGTCGCAGTTGCGCCCGGCCCGGCCGGCTGCAGATCGGCCACCGGCGTGCCATCGGGATAGACCACTTCGTCGGCCAGCAGGATCTGGGCGATATCCCCTTCGGAATGGACGCGATTGTTGCGCGCGTAGCCCAGCGATCGCCGCGCGGTGGGCATCACGATCCGCAGCCGGCGCGGGCTGCCGCGGCGGTGGGCGGGCACGGCGATGCCGCCGGTGCTCCAGCTGATCCGGCGCAGCGCCACCGCGCCGCTGCTGTGCACCCGCCAGAAGGCGCCCAGCCCGGCCATCACCCGGTCGAGCAGCGCGGCGGTGCTGCTTTCATCGTCCACGTAGAGCCCGCAGGGCGCCGGCACGGCGGCGTTGAAGGCGGCGGCTGTGCCCGCCAGCATCGGCAGCTTGCCCGCCACCAGCGCGGCGGCGATGTCGCCGGCCAGCGTGCTGCCAAAGGTGGCATCGCAGGTGAAGGGATAGGTCGGCTCGTCCCACGGCCGCGCCAGGAACAGGCCGCCGGCATCCAGGCACCAATCCACCCGGCCGGCAGCCGGCGGCGTAGCGATCAGCGCCGCCAGATCAGCGCGCGCCGCGCCCAGCGTGAAGGCGGCGCCCCCATCGTAGAAATCCGCCACGGCGGTGGCCGGCCGGCCGCTGAACAGCCAGATATTGTTCACCCGATCGACCAGCAGGCCGGGGACCGAAAAGCAGCGGCCAAAGGCCAGCGGCACCACGCGGCCGGCGGCGCGGTCCTGGGCGGCGGCATCGCTGTCCAGCAGTGCGGTGCCGGTGCTGCCGAATTTCTGGGTGGCAAAGGGGGTGCGCAGCGCCTGGCCGGCATCGAGCAGGCGCACGCTGGCCAGCCCTTCGGCCACGGCGATGTCTTCAACCAGCCCCTGCCAGATCGTGGTGAAGGCGGCATCGGGCAGGCTGGTGATCGGCCCGGCCGGCCAGATCGCCTGCTGGATGGTGATCGGGGCATCGCGCCACACCAGCCCGGCGAGGCTGCGCAGGCGCGCGGTCAGCACGAATTCAAGATCGCCCACCTGCGGCGTGGGGCTTTCGGCAAAGCGCTGGCCGTCAAAGCCGATGGCCGCCGATAGCGATGGCGGCTTGGCGATCACCGGGTGCCAGTGGGCATCAAACCAGGCCGATGGCAGCCCGGCCGGCACGTTGTGGCTCAGCCGCACCGTCACCGGGCTGCCATCGGCCGGCGCGCGCGGCGTGATCGTGATCAGCAGCGTCCGGCTCACCGCGCGTAATCCTGCAGCGGCACGCTGATCCCGCCAAACACCCTGCCGGCCAGGCTGGCGTTGATGCTGGCCAGCAGCGCGGTGTGGATCTTCAGCTGGCCAAACTGGTCTTCGGCGGTGGCATCGATGGAGGCCAGGCGCGCGGCCTGGTCCTCCTCGTTCTTGCGGGCGGCATCGGCGGCGGCGCGGATCCGGGTTTCCGTCTGCGCCACCAGGTCGTTCAGCAGCGAAACCGATTCCGCCCGCCCGGCGGCAAAGCGGCCGGTGCTGCCGAAGGCATCGCGCTGCAGCTCGTCCAGCTGCCGGGTCAGATTGGCCAGCGTTTCGATCTGCCCTGTGTCGCCGGCGCGCACCAGGCCGGCCACCCGGTCGCGTTCGGCGCTCAGCGCCCGCAGCCGTTCGGCGGCCGATCCGGTGGCGCCGCTGCCAAAGGTGAACTCCTGCAGCAGCTGGCGGATCGATCCTGTCGTCCGCTCCAGCGTGTTCTTCAGCGTTTCGGCGCGCTGCTCGCCGTTGATCTTCTCGATCTCGGCCAGGTCAAAGCCGTTTTGCCGGGCCACCTGGTTGCGCTGGCGGATCTGCAGCTCCATGTCGCGGAAGAGGGTGGCAAACGGGTTGGCCCGGTTGGCGATCAGGTCTTCCAGCCCCTTCACCTTCAGGGCCTCGGCCAGCGCCTTGTTGGCGTTGTCGCTGAAGCGCTCCAGGGCCGCCTGCACGCGCGGGCTCGTCACGATGGCGCCATCCTTGATGGCGTCGGCGATCGCGAGCTGCAGCGCCTCGGCCTCGTCCTTCGTGGCGGTCACACCCTGGCCGCGGATCCGGCCGTCACCGCGGCTGTCCACGCGGAAGCTGCTGCCGCGCTTCCCGATCGAGACGGAGAAATTGCCCACGTTGGCGCCCAGCTGATCGGCGATCGATTGGATCGCCGTCTGGATGGTGTTGCCGAGGCCGCTGGTGACACGCTGGACGCTGGCGGAGCCCGTGCTGCTCTGGCTGATCTCCCCGCCCGATGATTTCACCGTGGTGCTGCCGCTCTTGGCAAACAGGTTGCCGACGATGCCGCCAAAGATGCTGCCCAGAAGGCCGCCCAGCGGGCCGCCGACCAGCTGGCCGAGCCCGCCGCCGATCTGGGCGCCGGTTTCATTCAGCTTGATGCCGATGGCGTTGGCCAGGCCGGCCACGGCCGCGCCGGTGGCAGCACCGCCGGCGGCCTTGCCCAGGAACTGGCCGAATTTCTGGCCACCATCGCCAAACACGCGGCCGATCGCGTCGCCCATCGGCTTCAGCGGCCGCAGCGCCTTGCCCAGTTCGGATTGGCCATCGGCACCGAAGATCGATTGGCTGAAGCCCTTGGAGAAGCCGGCCCCGGCGCTGCCGTCCTTGCCGCGGATGCCGGAAAACAGCGTCAGCGCCCCGCCCAGCGAGCCGCCCACGCCGGTAAAATTGCCGGTGCGCGCGCCCTGGAGCAGGCCGGCCACCACGCTGATGCTGCGCCCGGCCGGCCCGCCGATGGCCTGGCCGATCGCCACGGCGCGCGTCAGCACCGCATCGCTGAAGGCTTCGCCGGCCGCCTGCCCGCCCTTGGCCACGCGCGCCTCGATTTCGCGCACGGCATCGGTGAGGGTGTCGGCCGGCCGGTCGGCCTCGAAAAATGGCGTGCCGCGGCGCTGCGAAAGCTCGGCCGTGGTGCGCTCGAGGGCGGCGGCAAAGCCCCGCTGGTTTTGCCCGGCATCAAAAATCGGCGCCAGCGCGCGGGCCAGCCGTTCGGCCGCGCGCTCGGCTTCCTTCATGTCGCGCGTCTGCTCGCGCAGCGCGGCCGATCCGGCCCGGCGGGTGGTGGTGCCCTTCCGCTCGGCGGCCTCGGCTTCGTCCACCACCGCTTTCAGGGCAGCCAGCTCGCGGGTGGCATCGGCCTGGCTCACCGTGCCTTCGCGCACTGCGCGCTGCAGATCGATCTGCGCGTCTTCATAGGCGCGGGTGGCGATGGCCGCGGCACTGCTGCCGGCCTCGATGTCGGCCAAGGCCGCACTAAAGCCCGCCTGACGAAGGAGCCCGGCACTTCTGGCGATCTCGCGATTTACCTCGGCCAGCTGGTTTTGCAGGCCGTCGATCACGCCATCACGCGGTTGCAGGCCCAGGGTGGCCACTTCGCCGCGCGGGCCGGCCGCCGCGGCGCGGATCTGCGTGGCCTGCCGTTCGGCGATCGCCGCTTCCAGGGCGGCCTTGGTTTCCTCGCGCTTCGCCCGCGCTGCCCGCAGCGCCGTCTCTGCCGCCTCGATGCCGAGCCGAATCGATTCACGCTGCGATTTCAGGGAGAGATCGGTGGCGCGGTCCAGCTCCTCGATGGCCTTCTTCAGGTCGGCCTCGGCCTTCGCCTGGGCGGCGGCCGCGTCGTCGGCGTCCTTATGACCGCGCGTCAGGCTGGCCAGGATCACCGTGGCGCCCAGGATCGCCGCGCCCCACGGGCCAGAAAGGAAGGTGCCCACGCGGCCCAGCCAGCCCGCCATGCCGGAAAGGGCAAAAGCCAGCTGCCCCGCCTGCTGGGCGAAGATCTGCGCGGGCGGCACGCCGCTGGCCAAGCCGGAGGCCACGTCGCCGATCTGCTGGCCCAAATTGGCCGCTGAAACCTTGGCGCGCGCCTGGCTCTTGTCGACTTCCTTCAGCCCCTCCACCGCGCCAGCGGCAGCGCCCGCCACCTCTTCCAGCGGCGCGGCGATATCGCTGCCGCCGCTGCTGGCGGCCTGCGCGGCGTCCGCCTGCGCGCGCGCCACGGCGGCGATCGCCGCGGCCGCGCTGGTGGCTTCGGTGCGGGCGCCTTCCAGCGCGCTGGCCACATCGGCAACATTGGCCGCGGCGCGGGCGAGGCCCTGTTCGGCCCGGCGGCCGTCCACCGATACTTCGGCCTGGATGCGCAGATCAGTCACGCGCGCGCTCCTGTGCCAGCACTTTCAGGGCCTCGCCTTCCATCGCGCGCAGATCGGCCAGCAGCTGGCTGTCCACCACCAGGCCGAGCGCGCCGGCCACCACCGGGATGGCTTCGTAGCGGATGCCGGTGCGCTGGCTCACGATCCCTCCTCCAAAGCCGCCGATCACGCCGGCCGCGCCCCAGTTCCACTGCGTGTCCAGCGCCAGGAACAGCGCGGCGGCGCGCCCTTCATCGGCTTCGTCCAGTTCGGCCGGATCGGGCGCGGCCGGCGCCGGCAGGGCGGCCAGCGCGGCCGCGATCCCGGCTTCGTCCAGCCCGGCTTCGGCCAGCTCTGCCTTCAGCTGGGCTCGGCCGCTGTCGCTGTGGACGCCGGCGCTGCCGCCACCGGCCCACCAGCGGGCGAGCCCTCGGAGTTTCCCAGCCGCGTCTCGGCCTGCGCGAAGTGGCATTTGGCAAAGGCCGTGCCCACCGCCAGCGCCCAGCCCTGGATCTCCAGCATCCGGCGCACATTGGCCTCGGTGAAGGCGAGCGGGCCGTCTTCATCAGCCACGCCGCGCCAATCGGCGGCGATCGCGTTGATGAACCAGATGTCGTCTTTGCTGCTGGACGCTTCGCGCAGTTCCTCGAAGCGCGCCGGGCTCACCCGGCGGAACTTCATCTCGATCTGCTGTTCCACCACCTGGCCGCCGTCGGCCGGCTCGTTCCACTTCACCGGCCACCAGGTGGCGGCGCCCGCCTTGATCACGTAGGGCGCGCTCATTTGGTCACCAGTCGCAGTTCGTTGTTGCCGGCGCCCGAAGGCACCATCACGCCGGCCATCGTGGCGAAGGTCCGGTTATCCTGTTCATCGATCTCGAAGCTTTCGATCAGGGCCGAAGGCGCGCCCGTCACGGTGCCGATCTCGATAATGTTGCCGGCCTGGTTGCCGTGGACGATGGTGAAGGCCAGCTGCGTGCCGGCGCCGATGGCGGTGGCGTAGTTCTTGGCGGCCAGATCCGGCAGCTCGAACACCACGCGGAAGCGCACCGCCCGGCGGTCGCCGTCCTGGTCCTTGCCGAACACGATGCTGCGCTCGCCGGTGGTGCTGAACAGCTGGGTCTTCATCCCCAGCTCGATCACCGCCTCGCGCACGCCCAGCGTGAAGCCGTCCAGCTGGATCAGCGTGTTTTCCAGGTTCACTTCGACCGGCGCCGGATAGGGCGGCAGCACCAGGCCGGTCAGGTTGGCCGGCGTCTGGATCACGCCGGCGGTGCGCAGCAGGCCCAGCCCTTCGAAGCTGGCACGCGGCAGCTGCTTTTCGGTGAAGGTGAAGGTCACCGTGCCGCGCAGCATCCGGGTTTCGTGGCTGAACGGCCCCTTGGTGGCCACGGCCGAAAGGCTGGCGCCATCGCCGGTGCCGATCAGCGGATAGGCCACTTCACCGGCGGCGGGCACCGGCGCGCCAAACATCGCGGCGCGCAGGATCGTGGCCCAGCTCACCGCGGTCGTGGGCGCGCCGCTGCCGCTCAGCTCGAAATCAAACCGGATGCCCCGGTGGATGGCCGATGGCGCCGAAGGCCGCGCGCCCGGAAAGGGCAGATCCACCTCGCGCCGGATCGGCGTGGAATTGAACGGCTGGATCTGCAGATTCAGCACGGTGAAGGCATCGGTGGCGTTCACCGGCGCCGTGAAGGTGCCGGGCACGGTTTCCACCCTGGCGGTGAAGATATTGACAGCTCCGGGCATCGGTCAGGCCTCCTGGATGGCGTTGGTGGTGTCGCCGGCGCGCGCGGCGGCGTGGCGGTTGCGCGGGCGGCCGTCTTCGTCCAGCAGATCGCCGGTGGCGGCGTTCACGATGCCGGCCGGGGTGATCCGGTGGGCGGCCTCGTCAAACCAGCTGGGCAGATCGGGCTTTTCGGTGGCGCGTTTGGTCATCGGTGGCTCCCTTTTCAGATCCCCTGCCGGCGCAGGCGGTAGACGGTGCGGAATCGCGTCACGTGGCTGGCGCGGCCGTTTTCGATGCCGAGCAGGCGGCCGCTGGTGGGCACGAACGGGCGATAGGCGGCGGCATCCGGCGTCCAGCCAAACAGCCGGTCCACCACCGCCTGGCGAAGGCGCTCCAGCTCGCCGGCGCGCTGGCCGCGGGTGGCGTGGCCATCCACCATCACCACCACGTCAAACGCGGCCGTCACCTCCAGGATGATCAGGCCGGCGCCTTCCTGGGCGGCGCGATAATCCTCCAGCGCCGGCAGCACAAAGGCCGCCGGGCGCGCCACCGGCACGCTGGCCAGCTGCGCCGCGGTTTCGATGCCTTCCACCGCCTTCAGGCCCAGCTGGCCGCCGGCCAGGTGATCGATGATCGCCGCTTCCAGCATCAGGCCGCCTCGCCAAAGCCGCGGGCGACGTGATCGTTCAGCAGGAATTCGATCTCGGTCACATCGCCCGGTGAAAAGCCCAAAAACGGCCGGGCCGGCATCGTCACGCTGGCGCGTGGGCCAGCCGGCGTGCGCAGGGCGCCGCCCGGCCTGGCGCTGATCTTCCCACCAAACTGGTGGATCGCGGCATAGGCCAGATTGGTGCCGGCCAGCGCGCGGCTGGCATCGTGGGCGGCGGTGATCGATTGGCGCAGCTGGCCACGATCAGTGAGGGTAAGGCCGCCTTCATCGATCGCGCGCTGGCTGGGCTGCCAGGGGCGGCCATCGGGGCCGGCTTCGTCCTCGAAACGCTCCACGGTGCTGGTGCGCAGATAATCGGCGATGGCGCGGGTGGCCGGCGTGAAATCCAGCGTGGCGGCGCGCGCCCGTTCCAGCCGGGCGCTCAGCCGATTGGAGAAGGTGAAACTGATCATTGAACGTCCAGCATCACAGGGCGTCCAGCCCCGCGCGGGTGAAGCGCCGGCCGGCGCCCGGATCAAACAGCACCGGCGCCGGGCTGGCGGCGGCGCTGGCGGCGGCGGTACCAGCCGGCGCGGCGAGGCGGCCGGCGGCGATATCGGCCAGCTGGGCGCGCGCCTGCTTGGCGCCGGCGGTCACCGCGTCGCTGGTTTCGCCGCGCGCCTGCCACAGTTTTTCCAGCGCGATGGCGTGGGCGATGGTGGCCAGCAGCGGCCACGGCTGCGCCAGTGGCAGCTGGTACCGGGCGCTGATGTAGCCGGCCACTTCGGCCTCGGCATCGGCGATCGCGCCGGCCAGGCGGGCGGCGCCGATCCGGCCGGTGCCGGCGTCGTCGGTCAGCCTGGTCAGGCTATCCAGCCCGATGCGATCGGCGAGGCTCTGGGGGGAGATGAAGGCGCCGGCGCCCGCCGGCACGGCAAAGCCGAAATCCACCACCGCCAGCTCGGCCTCGCGCTCCAGCACCTGGCCACCGCTGGTGGTGGCGCGCGCGCTGATCAGATAGCGCTCGCCATCGGTGCCGCCGGCGATCCGCAGCTGCACCGCCTCGCCGGCGATCGCCTGCGAAACGATGGTGGGCATGCTGCTGCCAGCCACCAGCCCGCGCGCAGTGATCTCCACGGCGCCAATCGCAGCAAGCGCCTGGCCAAAGCCAAGCGCCAGATCGATCGTTTCGGAAGGCTGCTTCAGGGGCATCAAAGGGCCTGGCAAACGGGTGGGAGATTGGGGCGATCACGGCAGGCCGCGATCGCCCCGGCTCGGGGGGTTATTTCTTGCCGCGCGGCTGCCGGGGCGGCGGGCCATCTGCAGCTGGCGCGGGCTCGGTCGGGGCGGCCGCCGTGGTATCCTGTTCGGCTTCAGCCGGTGCGGTGCCGGCACCATCTTCATCATCGCCGCCCGGCGCCGCCGCGTCGCGCTGCCGCTCCGCGTCCAGGGCCGCGGCCTCCGCCAGGATGGCCAGCGTGTCGCGGCGTTCGGGCCTTGCGGCCTCATATTCCGCCACGGCCTCCAGCAGATCGGCAACGTCCTTCTCGCAGGTGACCGGCCAGAAGATCGATTGGCCGGCCATCACGTCCAGGTGCGGGTCTTCCAAAAGCGCCTTCAGCGTGGCCCGCCAATCCGGAAGATCGGCCAGCGCCACGATGGCCACGGCGAACGTCTTGTTGCCGGTGGGATCGAAGCCGATGCCCGCGCGCCGGTAGGGCGCGCGGGACGAGACGATGCGGAGGCGGGCCGGGGTCATCAGGCCAGCCACGGCGTGATCATGGCGGTGGCGGTGCCGCGCCACGGGTTGGTTTCACCGTTGGCGCCCAGCTCGCTGGTGGTCAGCTTCACGGCGTCTTCGCGCAGCGCCGGGCCGGTGATCAGGTGCGTCGGCTTGATCCCGAGCGGGCGGCCGTGATCGCCCTTCATGCCTTCCAGGGCGGCATAGGCCGCCTTGTAGTTGGCTGCGGTCAGCGGCTGGCGGCTGCCGAAGATCATCTGCGGGAAGCCATAGCCCACGTTCATCCGCGCTTCGGAGCCGTAGATGAACTCCTTGCGCATGAAGACATTCTCGTCGTTCGGGTTGTCCTTCGCGACGAACTCCCAGTCCTTGCGCATCTGCAGGATGATCGGCTTCAGCCGGCGCGCCGGGGACAGATCGGCCAGGAACCAGGCGGGGCCAGAGCCGCCACCGCTGTTGGAGAAGGTGCCCTGCGTGCCGTCTTCCAGGATCACCGGGTGATCGGTATCGAAGAAGAACTGGCCGTCGTAGCAGGGCGTGGTGAAGCCGGCCGCCAGCAGGCCATAGACCAGCTCGCAGGCCTTGGCGCCGGTGCTGGCGCCGATCTCTTCGAACATTGGGCCGTAGATGCCGATATTGTCGTCCTCGATGTCGTTGCGATCGACGGCGACGGTCAGCTCCCAGTCCTTGTTCTTGATGGTGTAATCGTGGCTGCGCATGTTCTGCACCACGCGATCGCCCAGCCATTCACGGGCGCTGGGGAACTTGCCCAGCCAGCCATATTCGTTGGAACCGGTGCTGGACGGCACCACCATCGCCACGGCCAGGTGATCGGTGGGCGCGCGGCCGAGGCCGCCCTGGTAATTGGCGCGGAAGCCGACGCCGAGGGTCTTCAGATTGGGGGAATTGATCTTCACTGGGGCGTCCCTTCCTTAAGCGCGGCGGCCGATGCGCACCCACACGCCCTGGGCGTCCACATCGTGGATCACGCCGGCGCGGCTGCGGGTGTTGCCGCCGTTGGTGAGTGCAACCTGCTCGTCATCGACCACGAAGCAGTCGGCGCCGCGGTTGGCGATCGTGATGGCGTCGCCGCCGCCGCTGTTGCGGAAGCGGAAGATCCCGCTGCGCACGCGCACCTGGGTCTGGCCGTTGGTGGCGGTGCCCACCGCGCTTTCTTCTGCGCGGCCCAGCGCCACCAGGTTGGCGGCGGTGGCGCCCGGCACGGCAAAGCCGGCGGCGTTCTGGCAGGTCAGGCCGCCAGCGTGGATCACGGCGTTGGCGGCCACGCCGATGGAGCGGAAATCACCGTCCACCATCGGGGTGTCGCGCGGGGCGGAAAGCGGCATCGATCAGGCTCCTCAGTTGGTCTTGGCGGTGGCGAAGGCTTCCGGCGTCACGCCCAGGGCGCGGCACACGGCCAGCTCGTCGGTGGTGAGGCCGTTCTTGTCCTTGCCGGCGGGATCGCCCTGCAGCTGCGTGCCGGTAGTCACGATGGCCGGGCGGGCGGCGATCATCGCGTTGAAGCCGGCCTCGTCCTTGGCGATGTAGCCCAGCGCCCAGTCGCGCTCGGCCGGGGTCAACTTGCCGGCCTCGGTGGCGGCGGTGACCAGCTTTTCCTGGCGTTCCTTTTCCAGCACCGCCAGGCGCCCGCGCGCTTCATCCAGCGCGGCCACCGGAACGAACTTTGCCGGGTCCGGCGATTTGGCAGCGGCGGTGGCCGCTGCGGTGGCGATGGCTTCCGCCGTGGCGTCGGCGGCAAGGCCTAGGGCGGTGGCGGCGCTGGCCATGGCGGCCGCGGGCATCGCCATCTTGGCGATCGCGGCCAGGATATCGTCCTCGCTCGCCTCGGCCGAAAGGCCAAGTGCGGCGGCAATCTTCGCGTAGTTCACGGCGGTCTCCTGGGTGGCTGCAACAGCGGGCAGCTCGTCAATCGCGTTGTCGTTGACGAGGCTAAGGAAGCGGATGCCGGTGATCCGGCCGGCGGCATCGTGGGTGAAGCTGGGGGAGGTGTAGCGATACTCGCGCGCGGCGAGCCGGGCGGTGGCGGCGGTGGTCCATTCGACCTCGCCCCAGATGCCCTTTTCGTCGGCAACCAGGCTGGCCGGCTTGATCCAGCCGGCGGCCGGCGCCTGGCCGCCAGCGCCCTTGCCCACGCCGTAGACGAGCTGGTGATCGTAATCGACCGGGATGTCCCGCCGGCCGGCATAGGCCGCGCTGGCGGTGATCACCTGGGCGGCGTGCTCCGGCCCTTCCAGGCGGAACTTGCGGCCATCGCGCAGCGTCACGTCCCCCATCGGGAACAGCAGCAGGCGGGAGGCCTTGCCGGCCACGGCATCGGCCGGCGCCTCGCCAACCACACCGCAGGTGGCCAACTGATCGCCGGCGGCGGCAGCGGTGGCCAGCAAAGCGGCGCGGCCACGGGAAAGGAAGCGGAAGAAGCCCATGCCCGCTGATTTGCCCCAACGGGCGGCGGGCGTTCCTGTCCGGCACCGGACGGGAAGTGGCGGGCTGGATCGGGTGCGGGGCGCGGGCGGCGGCGCCAGCTGAAGGGCGCCTCAGCGCGGCTTCAGGCGCCCCTTATGGCTGAGGAAGGGCGGGAATGAAAGGGCGGCCGAAAAGCCGGGGCCGAAACTGAATCGTCAAATCACGGTGCAGCATCTTGAGTGGGCGGGCATCCGTGGCAGAGTTCCCGCGCGGCAGCAGAGGTGAATCGCGTGGGCTGGGGCTTTCGAAAATCGGTGAAGATCTTGCCCGGTGTGCGGCTGAACCTCAGCAAATCCGGGATCTCCACCTCCATCGGCGGCGCGCCGTTCACGGTCAACCTGGGCCGAAAGGGCGTGCGCAAGACGATGAGCCTGCCCGGCACCGGGCTCTATCACTCCTCGCTGGTCGGCAGCGGCGGCGGCGGCGCCAGCGGCAATCCCACGGGCGCAAAGGATGGCGGCGGCTGCCTCGTGATGTCTGGCCTGATCGTGGTGATCCTGTCCCTCGTGCAATGCGCTCTGGGCCGCGACAAGGCTCCGGCGCCAGCGCCGCCGCCAGCTCCGGCGCCGCTGGCTGCCGTTCCGGCCGGGGACACGCCCGAGCGCTATTTCATGTACGCCACCGGCCCCGCGAACTGCCGTGCTGCACCCTCCACGAAATCGGCGATCGTCTTCCAGCTGGAGAAGGGCCAGTCCGCCCTGGTGAACCGCGAACGGCGCGGCTTTTACGAGGTGTTCCAG
>ERZ1066128.718-NODE-718-length-11827-cov-13.102022_pt1 | contig 11827 bp, 6 predicted proteins | sample MGYA00382775_ERZ1066128 | MGnify/ENA primary metagenome ERZ1066128 (study PRJEB33369, sample SAMEA5778358) | biofilm metagenome | biome: Industrial cooling water; feature: Water cooling tower basin; material: Biofilm | place: United Arab Emirates | collected...
AGTTTTACGGTCTGCCCGATGGCGACTTCGCCTGCATCCGGCTTTTCAACGCCGGTGATCAGCTTGAATAGCGTCGATTTGCCGGCGCCGTTCGGGCCGATGATGCCGACGATGGAGCCCGGCGGCATCTTGAACGATAGATCGTCGATCAGCAGGCGATCGCCGAAAGCCTTGCTGACATTCTTGAACTCGACCACGAGATCGCCCAGGCGCTCGCCCGGCGGAATATAGATTTCGTTGGTCTCATTGCGCTGTTGATACTCCACCGAGTTCAGCTCTTCGAACTTGGCGAGACGCGACTTGCTCTTTGCCTGGCGACCCTTGGCGTTCTGCCGTACCCATTCGAGTTCGCGCTGGATGGCCTTCTGGCGGGCTTTTTCGCTGGCGGCCTCCTGTTTCAGCCGCTCGTCTTTCTGGCTCAGCCAGGAAGAATAGTTGCCCTTCCAGGGAATGCCGCGGCCACGATCGAGCTCCAGGATCCACTCGGCGGCATTATCGAGGAAGTAACGATCATGGGTGACCGCAACCACGGTGCCTGGGAAGCGCGCCAGGTATTGTTCCAGCCATTCGACCGACTCGGCGTCGAGATGGTTGGTCGGCTCGTCGAGCAACAACATGTCTGGCTTCTGGAGCAGCAAACGGCACAGCGCCACACGGCGCTTTTCGCCACCCGACAGATGCTTAACGCTTGCCTCCCACGGCGGCAATCGCAAGGCGTCGGCAGCCTGCTCCAACTGCTGCTCCATGGTGTGCGCATCGCCCGCGGCCAAAATCGCTTCCAGACGTGCCTGCTTCTCTGCCAACGCATCGAAATCGGCATCGGGTTCGGCATACGCGGCGTAGACCTTCTCCAATTCTTCTTGCGCAGTAAAGATTTCCCCCAGACCCTCCTCGACCGACTGGCGGACATTCTTCTCCGGATCGAGTTTGGGCTCCTGCTCCAGAAATCCCACCCTGATGCCCGGCTGGGGCCGAGCCTCGCCCACAAAATCCTTATCGGCACCGGCCATGATCCGCAGGACCGTGGACTTGCCGGAGCCGTTCAAACCTAACAGGCCGATTTTGGCGCCAGGGTAAAACGAGAGCGAAATGTCCTTGATGATTTCGCGCTTGGGCGGCACGGTTTTGCTGACGCCGATCATCGTGTAGATGTATTGCATGGGCTTGAGTTCCGCCAAAAAAGTTAGCCGCGTATGCTGCCAGTTTTGTGCAGAGTGCGGGTTGCAAGTTGCGGGTTGCTTTGTGAAGGTCTTTGCGCCGTCGACTGCTGAGAGTCTGGCCGTTGTAGCCGTGCTGTTGTTCGACCCGGTCGATCGGCGATGGGGATCTTCAACGACGTTCCCAGCTCGCCTTCAGCTCGAACTTGAGCGGCGCAAGCTCTAGGTACAGCTCGCGCCACTGCGTATCCCGCGCCAGCATGCGGCGGTTCATTCCGGTGTCAACAACGGCTCCGCGATTGGCGCAAAGCGGGTCTCGAATTCCGCGGCGGGTAACGCTGGGCTCCTCAGGTGTCCCTGGAAGCGTTGGCAGCCCTTGGTGCGCAGGAACTCGAGTTGCGAATGGGTTTCGACGCCCTCGGCGACGACTTCAAGATGCAACTGTTGACCGAGCGCTACGACTGCCCCAACGATGGCATCGCCACTGGCGTCGCCGATATCGGCGACGAAACTGCGGTCGATCTTCAGCGTGTCCACAGGCAGTCTGCGCAGGTAGGCCAAAGAGCTGTAGCCGGTGCCAAAATCGTCGATGGCCACGCGAATGCCCCATTCGCGCAGCGCGCTCAACGCGCCGTCGATAAGCTTGCCATGCTCCATCAGCAGGCTTTCAGTAATCTCCAGCTCCAGCGCGTTTGGTTCGAGCGCAGTTTCCGCCAGGATGCGAGCCAGGCGATTCTGAAAATCGCCATTGCGCAACTGCCGAGCCGATAGATTGACGCTCAAACGTAAGCTATCAAAACCGGACCTGCGCCAGCGTCGGACCTGGCGACACGCAGTTTCCAGGACGTGATCGCCGAGTCGCTCGATCAGGCCGCTCTCCTCCGCCGCGGAAATGAACTCGCCAGGCATCATGAGGCCGCCCTCTGGCGATCGCCAGCGAACCAACGCTTCGACGCCCACCAAGCGCTCGTCTTGGCAGTCGAAAATCGGCTGATAGTGGATCACGAATTCGTTCTGCACCAGCGCGCGCCGCAAATGCACGTCCAGCACCAGTTTCTGGCGCGCGTTCTCGACCAGTTCGGACGAATAAGCGCGATAGCTGTTGCCGCCCCCCTGCTTGGCATGGAACAAAGCAGCATCCACGCAGCGCAGAAGCCCAGTCGTCGAGCGACTGTCGTCGTCGAATAGCGCAATGCCGATACTGGCCTCAACGTAAACATCCAGGATGGCCGCCAACCAAAACGGTTCGCGCAACTCACGCAACAGTCGCTCGGCCAGTTGCGCCGCAGTGATCGGACTTCTCGCCGAGCGCGCCAGGATCAAAAAGCGGTCGCCGCCGGCATGCGAGATGCTGTCTTCGACCGCAAGCGCGCGCTGCAGGCGCTGCGCGACCTCGCACAAAACCGCATCGCCGCACTCATAGCCAAGCCCCTCGTTGATGGTGCGGAAGCGATCAAGATCCAGCAGCAATAGCGCGAAACCTTGGCCGGTTGCGGACGACTCGCCGATAGCGGAATCGATCTGTTGCTGCGCCGAGGCGCGATTGGGCAGGCCCGTGAGCGCATCGAACTGCGCGGCGCGCTGTGTCGGCAGCGCGCGCCGTTGTTCGGTTACGTCCAGCACCAAACCGGCCATCGCCTCTCGATGTGCATCGGCGTTGTCCAATGGTCGGCCGATGGTCGATAGCCAGCGAACATCGCCTTCGGGCGTGACAATGCGATAGTCCAGCGCCAATGGAATGCGCTCAGAGCGGGATCGCGCGAGTGCGGTCCCAACACGTTCGCGGTCGTCCTCGTGTACGCACTTGAGCCAGCTGTCGAATGAGGCGTCGATGCCCCCCGGCGCATGTCCCAGCATGCGATACCACGCATCGCTCCATTGATTGACTTGTCCTGGGCGCCATTCGAAGGTGCCGGCTCCGGCGGCGTCCAGTGCGCGGCGCAATCGCGATTCGCTGACACGCAACTCGTGCTCATCGCGGTCGCGTTCGATGGCGGCACCGAGCGCGGTGGCGATCATCCGCAGCGACTGCTCGTCGGCGCTGAGCCAATTGCGTTGCTGATCGTCCAGTCCCAGAAAGCCGAACAGGCGAGAGCGACAGCGGATCGGCACGACAATCAGCGAGCCGATACCCAGGCTGCGCAAGGCTTCGCGTTCGATCGGTGGAAATTCGGTGAACGTTCCGCGTATGCACTGATCGTTTTCCAGAAGGCGAATCCAGCGCGCGTGGGCCGCAGTTATGGGCGTGCGCGCGTCGTTGCGTAAAGCTGTGAGGCCGCCGCGTTGCCACAATGAATGCTGGAAGCTGACATTGCCGGGACGGGTGCCGCCCTCGAATTCGAACAAGAACGCGCGTTGTACCTGAAAGCCTTCGCCCAGCCGGCGCAGCAGTTGGGCGATACGCGCCTTGAGCGGCGCGTGCCCGAGCAAGAGCGGTGCCGACGCGGCTGCGAGGCTAAGCCCGACATCGGCGGTTTTGCGTTGGCTGACGTCGAACAATACGCAATTGAAAGCCTCGGTTTCGCCATTAGCCCCGCGCTCTGCCCAGGTGTGGTCCTCGACCCAGCGCCAGCCTTCGCCGCAGCGGAATCGGTATTCGCGATGCCAGCGCTCCGGCGCCTGCGGCAGCTTCACCATATCGTTTTCGATGCGCGCGAGGTCGTCGGGGTGCATCAAGTCGGCGAAGCAAGCGCCGCGCTCCAGCAGGCGCACTTCGATGCCCCAGCTGGAGGCGTTGTCCGAAACGCGCTCGATAGGCCATCCAGGTGAATTGCGCCAACGTATTACGATGGCATCTGTGTCGCTAGGTGCATTGCCAACAGTGGGCTTTTGCGCTGCGCTCATCTCACTGCCCTTGAATAAACGGCGATGGCGAGAGTTTGCGGCAATGCGCTCGCGAGAAAAGCGCGCAAGTCGCCACGATCAGTATTTGCGAGAATCTGCCCGCAAGGCGTCGAGGTCTGCCTTAACCATGTTACGGATTTGCACCGGTTGGTCGCTGCCGATCCGGCTTTCCAATTCGACTAAAAGCGCTTCGGCTTCCGCGTAGCGCCGCAGGCCACGCAATGAACGCGCATGCCGCAGCGGTGCGAGCAAAGCGAACTGTGAACCTTTTGTCGAAACGGCGGCTTCATCGAGCAATTGTCGGCTGAGTTTCTCCGCATCGACGAATCGCTCTTGCCTTTGCAGCGAACCGGCATATTGATAGAGCACGCGCAGGCGATCGGAGTCCCCGGGTGGGAGCAAGGATTGGGCAACGTCGAGCGCGACGCGGAACTCGGCGTCGGCTTCCGAGTAGCGGTCGTTATTGCGCAGAGACGACGCGTATTCGCTGCGCGCGATGAGCGTGCTGCGATGCTGATCGCCGAAGCGTGCTTCGGTGCCGGCGAGGGCCTTCTTGAGTAACGACAGCGCTTCCGGATTGCGTCCTGTGAGCGAGTACAGGACGCTCAGATTCATCGCCGATTGCAATGTTTCTGGATGGGTTTCGCCTTGCTGGACAACACGTTTGCGATAGGCGCTTTCCAGCTTCGGAACCGCTGCCATGAGGTCGCCAGTCAGGTGCAGCAGCCGCGCATAATTTTCCTCGAGCATGGTGAGGGTGGGGTGATCCGGCTCCAGGTGCGCCTGACCGAGCGCGTACGCAGATTCGAGTCGCGAAAGCGCAAGATTCAGTTCGTCCATACGCTCATGGCGAAGGGCCAGATTGTTTGCGGCGCTCAAGGTCAACCAGTGGCTGGCGCCCAATAACTGGCTGAGTCCTTCGAAAGTGGATTTCGCCAACGCAAGGGACGCTTCGCGTTCACCACTATCGAACAATGCCGACGATCGTTCGACCTGCGCGGAGATGGTATCGGGATCGACATCGCCAAACGCCGCTTTGGCGATGTCGAACGCCTCGTTCGCGGCTTCCAGGGCGAGGTGGGGGCGTTTCGCATCACGCTCGCCTCGTGCGATGTTGATCAGCAAATAAGCTTGCAAGCGCGGCGCCCAATCCGCTTCGCACTCCTCGCAGGCGCCTGCTTTGGGGATGGCGGCCAGGGTGGTACGGAATTCGGCCAACGCAGCTTCGGCCGACCCCAACTCCGACAAGGAACGAGCGTGCGCTGCCTGGATGTGCAAGCGAACTGCTGTGCTGGCGGAGCGATTCAGCAGCAGCTTCTCCAATTCATCGCGCGCCTCGAGCGCGCGGCCGCCCTCAAGCAAGGCTCGCGCTTTGCCAAATTCGGTAAGCTGTAGCCTGGCGCCGCCGATGCCGGCCATGTTGAAGTCGGCAGCTGCTTGCGCAAAGTACTCGGCAGCGCGCGGTGTGTCACCCAGCGCACGCCATGTTTCGGCCAAGGTGGCGCGCAGTCGAGCGCGAGCCGCCGGTGCCGCCCGAAGATCGCGCTCCAGGGCGGCATTGGCATCGCCCAGCACATCGTGCACCGTCACGGCTCGACCCTTAGCGAATACCGGGTTGGCGCTTGACAGCAAGCCATTCATGAATTCAATCACCGCGTCGGCTTCGCGGCGCTGCGCCTGCTCCCGAAGCGCAAACGAAGTGCTGATCAGCGCCGCGCCGATGAGCGCAAACACCACCATCGAGGCAGCCACGACCACGGCGCGATTGCGCCGAGCGAAACGGCGCAATTCGGCCGTGAGGCTCGCCTTGCGCGCAATGATCGCTTCGTCGGCGAGATAGCGCCGCAAGTCCTCGCTGAACTCGGCCGCGTTGCGATAGCGCTGGTCCTTTTCCTTGGCCAGCGACTTGGCGAAAATCGTGTCGAGATCGCCCGCAAAGCGCCGCTCGAAGCTCGCCAGCGCGCGCGGTTGCGCATCGCATATGGCCTTCAGCACCTGCGCCAGATTGAGCCCCGAGACCGCATAGGGCAGCTGTCCGGTGAGCATGCGAAAACCGATCATGCCGAGCGCGTAAACGTCGGTGCGGATATCTACGGTCGTCGGGTCTCCCGACGCTTGTTCCGGGCTCATGTAGGCGACGGTACCGACGATGACCCCGACACCGGTCAATTCATCGCCGCCGCGATCTGCCGCCAGGCGGGCCACGCCAAAGTCGAGCACTTTGGGCTGTCCGCCCTCCAGCACCAGGATGTTGCCAGGTTTCAAGTCGCGATGGATGACGCCGCGAATATGCGCATGTTCCACGGCATCGCAAATGCGTCGCAGCAGCTCCAGGCGCTCACGCACGCTCTGCGTCGCACAGAATTCGAGCAGCGGCGTGCCTTGCACATATTCCATCGCGATGTACGGTACTGCGCCCATCTCAGTCGAAGTGCGCCCGCTTGCGATGACTTGCGCGATTCCCGGATGCGTGAACCGCGCAAGTATTTCTGCTTCCTGCTGGAAGCGCGCCAAGTGCTCGGGTTGCGAGATACCCGCATGCAAAGTCTTGACTGCAACCAAGCGCTGAGGGTGGCGCTGTTGGGCCAGAAAAACCACGCCCATACCGCCCGCGCCAAGGACGCGGACGATACGGAAGTCGTCGATGTCGTGCCCGATCCACGCCGCTGGCGACAGTGCAAGGGGTACGACCGTGGGACTGGCGAGCGCGGTCACTGGTACTCGCGAAGGCGGTTCTATCGCTTGCACCAACGTCGCCGATTGCTCCATTACCAGACCTCGCTCCTCGAACGACAATTCTACTCGGGCTGCACCGGCACCACGATACCGAAGATGCGATTGCTGACCGACTGATGATCGCCAGCGGTATTGTCGGTCAACGGAAACACCACGCTATTGTCGCTGAACACTGCGCCGTTGACGGTTTGCCACGCAAAGCTGCTGGCGTCGCCGACGACGGTCGGACCGTAGCGGCGAAGTTGCCATCCTGAGCCTGCGAACGTGAAATTGTGATAGACGATTTCCACCAATGCGTACGGGCAATCGACAAACTCGAACTGCATCGGCAATCGCGCTTGGTACTGGTTCGGATCGGAAGGCAGAGATTCGCTGCTCAACGAACCGACGTTGACGATCTGCGTGCATGAGCTGCCCTTTATCGATGGGCGCAATTGGATATCGCTCAATGTGCCTTGCTGGGCCGCACCTTTGTTGGCATCAAGGTTCACAGTCGCAACGCCCGACTGCAAGCGATCGGCGAAGCCATCGTTGTTGCCATCGCCGCCATTGGGAGCCAAGTCTTCGGCAGCGTCTGTGGCGCCATCGGCATCGGTATCGGACTGCTGCGATGAGATCCATGCGCCTTCGCCAGATCCGGTATGCAGTGTTTCCACACCGCCCAGTTGTGTCAGCGTCAGGGCGCCGCCGCCATCGCTCGGCAAATCGATACTGGTCGACTTCCAAGAGGCGCCGCCGTCGGTGCTGCGATACACGCCACCGGGTGCGGTATCGGTGCCGGCGAGGCTGGCAAAGACGCGGTAAGGTTTGGTCGCGTCTAAATGCAAGGCGCGAACTTCGGCGCCAGCCACGCCCGCGTCGCTGCGCACCCAGCGCACACCGGCGTCTTCGCTACGGTAGATGCGCGCCGCTGCTGCACTGCTTGGGTCCCTCAGGCCCGCGTACAATACTTCTCCGGCCGCCGCCAGCGCGGTGACGTCCCATACCGCCCCGCTGCCGCTCATGCGCGGCAAGCCATCGTTCGCTTCGCTCCAACGGCCGCCGCTGAAAACGAATACGCCATTGGCAACGGTCGGCAGGCTATCGCCACATTCGGCGCAATAGCCATCGACGCGCGTACCGGCCACGATCCGATCGGATGCCAGGTACGCCAGCGCGACCGCGCGCGGTGCATAAACGTTGGGTTTGCAGGCGCCGAGCGGCAGGCCGTCGATGGGCTGCCACGAAGCTGCAGCGTCGACGCTGCGCCAAATGCGGGGCGCGCTGAGTTTTGGTGCGCCGTCGCTGCACTGGATACGCCCGTCCGCGGCAAAGTACAGCGTTTGGGCAACGTTTTGTCGGGTCGAGTCGGCGTCGATCAACATCGCATTCACCGCGCCGATGCCGCCGGCGGGCGCCGGCAGCAAGTGGCTCGAAGACGACCACGAGCGACCGCTATCGTTGCTGACGAAGACCGCACCGGCACCTGCTGCATTGCCGCCCGCCAACTCAGCGCCCGCAGCATAGACCCGCACACTGGAGGGTAGGCCTGCGCTGCCGGCATCGAAGGCGATCGTGTTGACGCGATCGAGCGTGAGCCCCGTGTTCGAGCGCGTCCAGCTCTGGCCGTTGTTCTCGGAGCGATACAGCGCTGTCGCACCATCGGCGTCGCCACGCACGCCGGCGAGTAAGTTCGAAGTCAGCTGCGGTTGGGCCGCAAGCGCGGCGATCCGATTGCCGCGCAGGCCGCTGCCCGCACTCGACCAACCGCGGCCCGCGTCTGCGGAGACCAGTACATCGCCGGAAGCGGCGAACGCGACCCATCGTCCGTTGGCGTGCGGATCGATGGCTATGCTGCGCACCGACATCGACCCACCAGCGCCGCGTTGTATGGTGAAGCTGGCGCCGCCATCGTCGCTCATGATGATGCCTTGCGTGGTGCCGAATACCAGCCGCCCGCCGCTCAGCGGTGTGGTGGCCAGGCTTTGCAGGCGCGCGCCTCCCACCATGGCGCTCAAGTCACGAACACGGGTACCACCATCGCTCATGGAGAAGCTGCCGAACGAGCCGGCAAGAAAGAATTGCTCGCCACTATTCGGGTTAAAGGCGAACAGATCCGCGCGTGCCGGTTCATTCGCGTCCCACGCTCCCGCGATCGGCACGAAACGGATGCCGCCGTCGGTGCTCTGATAAAGCGCAGCGGGGAAGAGCTTGGTGTTGCGGGCTCCAGCCCAGACCAAGAGGCGGTTTGCGTTGGCAGGATCGACTGCAACACGTTCGATGTTGGCAGGCAACTGCCCAGCGGCCGCCGCGGTCCAGTTCTCGCCGCCATCAACACTGCGCCACAATCCGTTGCGCGAGGCGAGCCATAACTGCGACGGTGTGTTAGGCGCAAACGCCACGTCCAGAGTCGCCAGTCCGTTCGGCAACCCGGCGCGTTTGCTGTGCCAGTTACCGCCGCCATCGGTCGATATGAACACCGACGCACCACCGGCAACGGCCAGCGTGCCCGGTCGGGACGGGTGCGCTACCACACGCACGTTGCCAGGAATCAGAGCCTTCAGTCCATTGGATGCGGAGAACCAAGAGATTCCACCGTCGATCGATTTGTATACACTTCGATGCGCGCTTGCATACAGTGCACCGTTGCTGGCGGCAGCGCTGTCGATGCGGCCGCCATCGGGGCCTTTCAGCGCCCAGCGGTTGTCGGCGGCGTGCGCATGAACGCCGAGTAGTAATGTCAAAGCTATGGCTTTCATAGTGGTTTCCTTGAGCGCAAAACGCGCATGAGTGGGTTGGCGATCGAGTCGCCGACCTATTGAGTCACAGATCGTCGGGCGCCAGCGCCGATGCCGGGGCCGCTGTGAGAATTCGCGAGAATTGAGCGCGCAAACTTGCCGCTCTGGACGTGCATCGCCGCCCACGTTTGCTAGCCTGAGAGGTGTTCAAGCGGGAGCGAATTCGAATGCGGCTCGGCGTTTTGCTACCGGCGCTGGTGCTGGCACTGCTGGTCGCCACGGGTCTTGCGGCGCTATTGGAATCGGCGTGGTCCGCGCTTGCGAACGTGCAACGCGTCGATGCCGCCTCGCCCGTGTTACGGGCGCTGCCGGTACTGCTGTTCGTAACCATCGTCGCGTGGCTGCAGCGGCGGTGGCCACGTCGCTCGGCAGCGATTGCGGCAACGGCGGTCGGGGTGCTCTTGCTTGCCGGCTATCTATCGGCGCGGTACCTGCAGCTGGCTTTGCCTGCGATCGCTGCAGCGCTGGTCATTAGCGCCGATTGGCTGGGATTGAAGCTGGAACATTTGACGAGAAGTCGCCGCGTTCTGCGGCGCGAACTGGGGCGACTGGCCGAAGCGGTGTTCGATGCAACGGGAAATGCGCGGTCCGACCAACCGCCAGTCGGTTCTGACGCATTCGCAGCGTGGATCGCGGAGATCCATCGCGATCTTGCGACCTTGCATGACTCGCACGCGCTGCTGCGCGGCGTGTTCGATGGCTCCCCCGTAGCGATGATGCTGCAAGACCAGGAACGCGTGCTCCTCAATACCACTGCCCAGACTTTGCTCGGCTTGGAAAGTCGCGTTGCGCCTGCGCCGTTTCTCGATGCCCTCGCGGTACGTCTGGCGGGAACGCCGCGGACCGGCGAGTTTTTCGATCCCGAAAGCGAACGGCATTTCGTGGTCAATCAAACCCGTCTGATGGGCGATCGCGAAATGTGGTTGTGGTCGGTGCTGGATGTCAGCGCCACGCACCATTTAAAGCGTCAGCGGGATCAATTGCTGACTTTTTTCATGCACGATTTGCGGCATCCGTTGTCGTCGATTCTGGCGGTGACAGGCGACGAGCACGTGGCGCCGACGACGCCGACGCCGCAACAGTTCGTCGAGATCCGGCGACTGGCGCGTTTGGGTCTGCGCTGGGCCGAGAATATGGCGGCGCTGCTGCAGGCGAGTACGCTCGAACCCAAGAACTTCAAACAGATTCCGCTTCACGAAGTGATCGATGAAGCGGTGCAGACCTGGTGGACGCATGCACGCGCGGTGGGCATCGAACTGGCGCTCGTTGGCAACGACGAGGTTACCGTACGCGGTCATCGCGAATCCCTGCTGCGCGTGGTCAGCAACATCTTGCATAACGCCATCGAACACAGTCCGCCCGGGAGTAGCGTGATTCTGGTCTCCACGCGCAGTCCTTTGGGCACGCAGTTTCGGGCACGCAACCAAGTGCTGGAGGCCGGTAAGCGTCGTCCTGGGCTCGGCCTGGGATTGCGCTATGTTGAAAGCGTGGCCAAACAACACGGCGTCAGTTTCGCCGCCGGCATGGCAGCCGATGGCGAGCATTTCGAAGCCACATTGCACTTCCTGGCCGATGTATTGCGCGCGCCGCCATCGAGGCGCGCGATCCTGGCGAAGCAAATGGAGAACAAGCCATGAGCGCGATCGCTATCGTCGAGGACGACGACAATATCCGCCGTTTTTTGGCGCGCGTGCTGACCGAGTCTGGATTTGATGTCACCGCTTTCAAGCTGGTGTCGGCGCTGGCGCAAAGGCGTTTTGCGTTGGTCGTACTCGATTGGGAACTGCCGGATATCTCGGGCATCGAAATCGTGCGACTGATGCGCGGCGCGCTGAACATCCGTACGCCGGTCTTGTTCGTCACGCATCGCGATACTGAAGCCGACGTCGTGCTCGCGCTTGGCGCAGGGGCCGACGATTTCCTCAGCAAGCCGGTGCGCAGCTTGGAGCTGATCGCGCGCGTCAATGCCCAGCTGCGTCGGACCAATGCGCTGCGCGACGACAACGAACGCAGCATCGGCAATATCAGCCTGGACCGGCGAGTAGGGCGTGCATTGGTCAATGGCGAAGAGGTGGATATCAGCGACCGCGAATTCCTGCTTGCCTGGCTGTTCTTCGGAAACGTGGGTACCTTGATTACGCGGGATGAGTTGGCGCGCAGCATCTCGGGTGCGCGCGGCATGGTCGACTCGCGCAGCCTCGACACTGCGGTATACCGCTTGCGCAAGAAGCTCGGCCTGGAGCCGCGCAATGGACTGTTGCTGCGCACCGTTTACGGAATTGGGTATCGCCTGGAGCGAGTTGGTTAACACGC
>ERZ1066128.724-NODE-724-length-11717-cov-7.877465_pt1 | contig 11717 bp, 6 predicted proteins | sample MGYA00382775_ERZ1066128 | MGnify/ENA primary metagenome ERZ1066128 (study PRJEB33369, sample SAMEA5778358) | biofilm metagenome | biome: Industrial cooling water; feature: Water cooling tower basin; material: Biofilm | place: United Arab Emirates | collected...
CTCCAAGGCGGTCCAACAACGCACGGCCGCGTGCAGAGAGCTCCTCCGATTCGTGGTCGATCATCCCGAGGTCGGCCATGATCCCCATCACGTTACCGAGTCGGTCATTGCTGTACCCAGCGGCAACCTGCATCCCCGTCGGGCGCAGAACCCGGCCATCCGGGAAGAACCGCAGCGAGCACTTGAGGCCGTTGCCCATCTTCCGAAGCGTCGTGTTGAGATGCGATTCCACAACGCCACGGTCGATGATGGTGACCAGCACATCAGCGAGGGATCGATCTGTGGCCGCATCCAGGATCGGGTAGACGCGCTCGGAGCCCGACACGGAACGCGGGAAACGACCGGATGCGCACAGGTCCCGAGTCCGCTTCCACGTTGCGGTGAGCAGTGTGATCGCATAGACCGCTCTGTCGCGTGGTGCGAGGCGATTCGGCACGCGGCGCTCGAGCGGACGGTTGAGGAAAGCGTCGTCCCGAATCGCTCCGCTGAAGGCTGCAAAGCTGTCCGTCCAGCTGAGCTGGAATCCAGGGGTGAAGGCGTCGGCAAGCGCGGGAGCGAGCCCTTCGTCCTCGGTCCAGGATGCAACCACATCGTTGACGGTCGCCCCATCGACTTCTCCGATTGCCGACGTGAGCGATCCCAGCAGCAGTTCTAGGGAGAAATGAACTCTGCGATGCATTTCGTACGCCGCCCAGGCAAGACCGGATTCGCTCAGTTGTGCCCCGGGTTCCGTCACCTGCGAGTAGCGGGCCGCGATTGCTGCAGGCGATGCCGCGTGCCCATTCTGAATAGATGTCAAGGCGAAGCGAACGGTCGTGAGAAAGCGGGCGTAGCCCTCCGCGTCCTGCCCATCTTCCGCCTCAAGAAGTACCGACTCCAAGAAACGGCGTTCGTCGTCCGACTCCGGTAGATCAAGCGCGCCGGCGGAAAACTGATCCGCACTTGCTTCGACCGTTGCGGCATCGAGCGATCCGCCGTGAAGCACCCGTTCGAGGATTGAGCTGCCGCGGAGAGCGCGAGTGCGGAACTCGTGCATCCGGCGACCTCGCGGTGTGATCTTGGGGGCCTGCCATTCTGCGTCGATGGACTCGTGGCTGATCAGACCGACCGTTCTGCATGGCACGACGTACGTGCCAAAGGTCGCGCCGCCACGTCCAAGCTGCAGATCGACAGCGCCGCCTGCTGCGAGGACGGCCAACTCGGCCTCGAAGATGTCACCGCCGAGCAGCCCCGTCGTATTGCGGCCAAGCCGAGTGTCGGTCACGCGCGTCGCAGCCATGACCACAAGCTCAAGCCGGCGCGAGATGTCGCGGAACTCCTCCCACACCGGCGAGCGGGCCGTGCCCGATTCGAGGCCGCACAGCTTGTAGTACTCAACGAGGAGCCAGGGCAACATCGCCATGTACCGCGCACGCTCGGATATCGTCGTGATGCCGGATACCCACGCCTTCTCGAGGTCCTGGTCCACCCTGCGGAAGCCGAGAATGTCGAGGCCCTTAGTGACCTCTTTCTCGCCGGCATTCCAGAACAGAGTTGGCATCAATAGTTCCTCACGATGTCCGCGGCTGGTATCACACCTTGTTGGACTTGCGATAGACCTCGTCTAGCGTCTGTCCCTTACCGTTTTTCCACTCAATCCAGCCGTTTGCACTGCCGCCACTGACGATGGCGGCGGCAGCGCTCGGTGTCGTGAAGACCCAATCACGTTCGAATCGGTATCCCGACTTGGTCGCAGACAGCACACCCGAACCTACCAGCTCCTCCCGTCGCGGTTCGATCGTGTCGTGGGAAGACAAGGCTGCGTCGCGGCGTGCTAGAGATCCTTTGAGCACGACAAAGCCCTCCTCGTTGTAGACACCGCGAGCATCCGCGCCGCCTCGTTTACAGAAGAACACATCCCGATCGGTGGAGCTGGTGCCCACGGCGGGCTCGAAGATCGGATATCCGAGCGTGCTCAAGAGGACCTCCGCCGTCTCGAAAACTTCCGCGACGTCGGAGCGCATCGCTTCCGGCACCGTTGGTTCGCCGCCGGCATTCCCGTTGTCCAGTTGGTATCGCCCGGCGCGAGCAGCCTTCTCGATCGAGATCCACTCCAGGAGCTTGCCGTGGGCCTTTGTGAAGCTGCCGGTCCGCGAGACGATTGCCACGGCCGTGTTCCAAAAGTCCTTGGACTTATTGTGGGACTTCAGCCTGACGCCACAGTCCTCTGCTTCGCCGATGTAGGCCACCGGCAGCCCACCCGTCTCCGACTCACCGAACAAGAAGTAGAGGCCAACGCCACCGAGTTCGGATCGCCGCAGCCCCTCATCAAGCTTGGCACGCGGCACCACCACAGCCTGCACAATGCGAGTGGTGATCTCGGCGATGCGGACACCACGGGGTTCGCCCTGGGGGCAGTAGATCTGGATGGTCTTTCCGAGTGCCTTCATGAACCGAACCCTCTTTGATCAACTTGTGGCCAATGCCGGGATCGCCGCGGCCGGCGTCGCGCCCACTGCGAATCGAGCATAACGCGCCCATTGAGCTTCGAGCTCGTCCCTGCGACTCCGCCAGTCCGGCAGAACGCGATCCATCGCTTTCCAGAAACGGGGCGAGTGATCGTGGTGCAGCAGATGCATCTGTTCATGCAGAACCACGTAGTCGATGATGCGAACTGGCAGTTGAAGAAGCCGCCAGTTGAAGTAGAGCGCTCCGTTCTTGCCACACGAGCCCCATCGAAACCCGAGATCGCTGACGATTACGCGTGTCCCGTGCTGTCCGCTCAGTCGCTCCAGGCCTTCTGACCTTGCTCGCAACCACTCGGTGCCCTCGTCAATGAACCACTGTCGAAAGTGCGTGTCGGCGCGATTCACTGACCGACGACGAAGCTCAAACCAGTCGCCGTTCAACCGCAGCGGCACCGAGGCGCGGTCGACGATCCGCAGGCGGAAGCTCCGGCCGAGGTAGAAGATGCTCTCCCCACTCACGAACTCGGGTGGATGCACCTCGCGAGAAAGGCCCTGCTTCTGCGCCAGTTTCTTGTGGACCCACAAGAGCTTTCCGCCCACCCACTCACGAATCTCTGTCTCTGAGGCATTTACCGGAGCGTGAACCACGAGATTGCCGGTACGGTCCACCGTGAGGCCGAGCGTCTTGCGACGAGGCCCGCGACGCAGCTCAAACACGAGCCCAGAGATGTTCAGGTTCGCGTTCATGTTCGGGTTAAGCTCTCGTGGTTCTCCTTGGCAAGCGCGACCAGTCGCTGAGCGATGTCTCGCTCCTTGCCGGCGGGACAGATGCCGGAAGCATCCAGATCGCGCACTAGTTGGCGTGTCAAGACCTCCCGCATGTCCAGATTCTTCCAGAAGCCCACTTTGCGGACCTCTTGGCGGACTCTCTCGACGATATCGAGCGCTGTGGTGATCGCCGCCTTGCGTCGCTCTGCGTCCGTGTGTCGGTCGCCGAGGCACGACTCAAGGACAAGCCGCACAAACGGGACCTGCGCCTTGGGGTCCAACCCCGGGAAGTCTGCGGAGTCTCCTCGCTTCAGGTCGTCAATGAAGCGACGAAGCTCCCGCTCCAGTGCGTCCCAGTCATCCTTGAACCGCTGGAGAATCTCCTCGAGCTTCTCGCTCATCTTCCTCGCAAAGGCAGGATTCGTGTTACTGAAGCCGATGATGTGATAGCGAGCGGCATGCTGCATCTGCGCCGCTCGGGCACGACTGCTCGACTGCGCCTGAAGGACCTTCTCAAACTCTGCGTCCGTGATCGCTGTTGGCGGGATCTTGGGGTCTACCCCACGGGCGGCAACATGCCCGTCGATCAACGCCTTCACTTTCTCCGGCACTCCTAGCAGGTTCAGCGAAGCGTCGCGGTACAGATTCGCCGCCACCTTATTGATGAATCCGAGGAGCTTGGCGTCGCGGAACACGTCCGCCGGCACCTCAGGCCGGTGTTCCAGAATGTTCAGGGTCTCGTAGAACTGACGCAGCTTGTTGATGAACTCCGCGCGCACCGCCAGGTCTGCCAGCAGATCGACACAAGTCTGCACCTGCCCAAACAGATCTGTGACGCCGCGATCCGTGAACACGGCGACGGCGCGCGCACGACGATCCAGGAGCTTCGGCAGCTCGACGGCGATATCGATCATCGTGCCGTCCACATCTGTCCCGTCGTAGTCCTTGAGCGCCTCATTCAGGTGCTTGGCCACGCCGATGTAGTCCACGACGTACCCACACTTCTTTCCGCCAGCCGTGCGGTTCACGCGAGCGATCGCTTGCAGAAGGTCGTGCGCGACAACCTTGCGATCAAGGTACATGACCTGCTCCACGGGCGCATCGAACCCGGTGATAAGCATGTTGTTCACGACCAGAATCGAAAGTGGATCGGACTTGTCGGTGCGGGACGCCGAGAGCTTCCGCTTGAATCGATCGGTGTGTTCCTTCTGCTTCTCTTTGTCTGACCAGTCACGCCATGACGGGGGATCGTTGTGATCGCCTGAGATGACAACCGCTACGTCGAGGGCCTTGATCACCGACAACCGGGGATGGCAACGCAGCAGGAACTGAGTAGCCAGTGGCAACTGCGAGCGGTCATCATCAGACATTCCGAGCATCGCCGGATCGATGGCCTCCAGCTCAGCGACCAGTTGATCCCGGGCTGCCAGGAGCTTCTCGCGGTAGGTGATCGCGGCGCGGCGGCTGCAGGCCACCACCTGCGCCTTGAACCCTTCGGGCATGACGACGCCGACGTAGTGCCGGATGATGTCCTTGGCCTTCTCTTCAATGAGCATCGGCGCCTCAAGAACATCGCCCTCCGTTCCGTACTTGGCCTTGATGACGGCCAATTCGTCGGGGGTGTAGTCCTTGAACATGTCCTCGAAGAGTTGGTCGAGGCTGTCCGCATCTTTGACCATGCCGTCCGCTGTTCGCCCCTCGTACAGAATGGGCACGGTCGCGCCGTCGAGTTCCGCGTCCTGAAGCAGGTACTTGTCGATGAAGTCGCCGAAGATCTCTCGGGTTTCGGTTTTCTCCTTACTGAGGATTGGTGTGCCCGTGAAGCCGATGATCGCGGCGTTCGGCATCGCGCGGCGGAGATTGCGGTGGAGCGACCGCGTGTGGGACCGGTGGGCTTCGTCCACGAGGACGAGGATCTCCTCGCTCTCATTGAGCACCGGGAACTCGTCAAAGTGGATGGTCTCCTTGAACGTGACCTCCCGCTCAGTGACCGGCTCATCCATGCCGGGCTTCTTCTCCTTGCGGACGATCGTCATCGCGAGCTTCTCGCCGGTGACAGATCGCTTCTCCTGATCCTGATACTTCTGGAGCATCGCAAAGACGATGTCCGGGGTCCGCTCCGACAGAACCCGCTGCGTGAGCGACGTGGCGGACTCGCGAGATCGCTTATCGAGGTCCGTGGGCCGCACGGCCTCCCCGCTCAACGCAGCCGTCTCTCGGAGCTGGGCCTCCAGATCCGTACGGTCCGTCACCACGACCACTTTGAACTTCTTCAGCCGCGGGACGGTCCGCATCTTGCGGACCAGGAAGACCATGCTGAGACTCTTGCCGGAGCCCTGCGTGTGCCAGATGATGCCGCCGCGCTCGTCGCGCTCGGCACCCCGGAGTTTGGACTTGCCCTCTTCAAGCCGCGCTACGGCCTTGTGGACCGCACGGAACTGCTGGTAACGCGCGACCACCTTGCGAGTCTTGCCGTCTGCCTGTGTGAATGCCGTGAAGTTCCGCATCACGTCGAGCACGTGCGCGGGACGCAGCATGCCCGCGACCAGGATCTGCTGACTGGTGAGCGCCGCACCCGGGCCGGCCCGAAGAGCCTCCGGACGCTGTTTGGCCTGGCGGAAGAAGAGGGGCGTGCCCGCACGGCCAGCTTCCTCGGGGCCGACTGTAGCTAGGCTGGTTGCTGCCTCGGCAAGCTCTGCCGTCTGCTGGATGACGCCCAATTCCTGAGCCACCGTGCTGAGCGGCACCGGCGACGTATCCGCCCATTCGAGATATGCCTCGGGTGGCGCGCCCACGGTGGCGGCCCGGGCCTCGAAGAAGTTGCTGGCGATCAACAGCTGATTCGTGTGGAACAGCCGTTCGACACCCTCATTCTCGGTGTACAGGTTCGGCCAGATCTCGCGGCGCTGGTTCGAGTACCGCAGGAGCTGGTTGATGGCCGCGTTGACCGGGTTCTCGACGGATGGGCTCTTGAACTCTGCCACCACGAGCGGGATGCCGTTGATGAAGCACACGGCGTCGGCGATGATGTGGCCGCGCCCGCTGGTCAGTTCCACTTTGAACTGGTTGATGACCAGGAAGTCGTTGTCGCCCGGCGAATCAAAGTCGATGAACTTCACAGGCTGCGGCCGCCCGTTGTCCCAATCGGGCATGCCATCTACGACTGTCCCCTTGAGCAGTAACTGCGTCGAGGACTGGTTGATCTCCATCAGGCGGTGCCCCGCCGCGCGTTCGAGGTCGCTGATCGCCTTGGCGATGCGGGCATCGTCGAGCCAGGGCTGGCCATTGCGGAGGTTGATCTTTTTGAGAGAGGCGGCCAAACGACCCCGCAACATCACCTCGCGCGACGAGGTCCGTTCGCTTGTTTCGGGCAGATCGGGGTCCGCCTCGATCCACTGCCATCCCATGCGGGCCAACTGCTCGCAGAACGGCTTCTCGACCAGTTCGTACTCCCATTCGATCTTGCTCATACGGAAGTACCTCCTGGCAATGCCGACGACGCCGGCAGCGTGACGGCACCGGCTGCGACTTTGAGCCGTTCGCGCCCCAGACGGACGAGGTCCGCGTGTATCGAGACAACCGTGGCGGCGAGACCGTGGATCTTGTTCACGACCTCTTCAAAACGCTTGGGCTGATCCCTTTCCCACTCCTCCGGCACGGATGAACGGTGGACGTCCTTTGGCATCGGGAACGTATTGATGGCGATCTCGCGCAGGAAATGCCCCGTCTCGGCCAGCAGTTCCTTCCGCTTGGCTTCCAGCTCAGGGTCGAGAAACTCATGCTCGACATTGTCCCATCCATACGCAAAATCTTCGAGCTGCCCCAACTGGCGTCGATCGAACGAGAAGCCCGCAAAGTTGTTGCCGCGAATGAACTCGATGCTCCCTGAGCTGGGCAGCACCGCCAGGAACTGGCGAAAGAGGTCCTTATCAAAGGCCTTCTTGTCTACGGCTTCCTGGAAGTGAGCCTCCATCGTGCGCAGCGCCGCGGCAGTCTTCTGTTCGAGCTCGGCCTTATGGCTCTCGATCTTCTTGTCATATTCGTGCCGGACGGAGGCCTCAATCTTCGTGCCCAGCCACTTGTCGCCGAGCCACGCGAGCACGCCGACCACGGCCGCGGTGCCGCCGACGCTCGTCAACAATGCAGTCCCAAAGGTTCCCCAGTCCATCTACGGCACCTCCGCTGTCTCGAGGCGAGTGGTGACGGGGACGTCGCCGGATAGCAAGTCGTGCATCAACCCGGCCTTGATTGATCGGAGCTTCTGGGCTTCCATCGCGGCCCGCGCCGCTGCCCGATCATGCTCGCGGAGGACATCGCTTCGGCGCTTCTGCTCGGTGACGGGCAGATTGAGGATTGGGGCCTGTTCAATTGAGCGAGTGGAGAGACCGTAGCGTGTCGATCCATTCGCCTGGCGGCCGAAGTACCTCGCCAAACGCGTGTGCTTCAACTGCATGGCAAGAAAAAGTGGGTCGAGCGAATCTAGGTCGGGGCGAATCAGCGCCAGGTGGTAGCCGCACACGATGTCGGGGGCGGTCGAGTCAACGACCGCGGGTACGCCGATATCATCGGGCGTCTCGGAGTCCTTGGTAATGATCACATCGCCGACACGCAACCCGAACCGGGCGATCTCTGCGGGGCTCGCCGTTGCACGCATGAATGGCATGTCTGACAAGATATAAGTGTTCTTGTAGACATCCGTGTAGTTACACAGCCGTACCGGCATCTCGCCGTGCTCTATCAACTTGTTGACGCTGCTGAACCGGATTGCCGCCCTCGACACCAGGGGCGAGGTTTGGGCCACCTCGATGCCATCCGTCACGAGATCGGCTAGGAGCCCAGAACGCACTTGGTGAAGCTTGGCGATCTCGGCCTGTGTACATCCGATCGCTGCGTCAATCTGGTCGAGAATCGAGCCGATCCTGGTCTGCGCCGCAGGTTCGAGGCAAGGCACTCGGTAATGGTCAAAGAAATCGGACTGCACCCGCTGTTGACCTGCCGATCCACCCATGAACGCCACAGCCCGACATCGAACCCGCGATGCCTGCAGCCAGTGATAGAGGAATCGGGAATCAGTCGATCCCTTTGCCCTCAGTACATGCAGCTCAGTCGTTCCAAACCCTACCCCGTTGACGAGTCCACGTGCATGAGCCCCCTTCCCGTTCTCCATGCAGGGAGTGATCTTGGCGAAGAGCACGTCGCCCTCCGCAAAGGGCGTAAAGCCGCTTCGCACGTCTTTCAGCGACCGAGTTTGGCGTTGAAGCCAGCCGCCCCCTTCGCGCAAGTCGGCCATCGGGATGAACGAGACCAAGTCGTTGGGGCTCAGTCCCGTGAGGTTTACCTTTGGGTTCACCTCTGCGAGACCGGATAGAGATATAGTCGCGTGGTCATCGCTCATGCGTAGCCCAGTTCCTGAAGGGTCGTTTCCAGTGCGTCGCTCATGTCTTGCCGCTGCTGCTGAATCGCGTGCATGGGAACTGCGTATTTGTCCCAGAGGTTCTCGGCAAACCTGATCACTTCTTGTCGCCTTTCCACCCAAGCGACTTCGGCTCCTCGCGCGAGGTCTCCGGCAAAGAGCTCCATCACCAAAGTTTGCTTTTCCGAGCCGGTCATCGCATCGCTCCGACGCTTCAGTTCCTGCACAAACTGAGCAGTGAGCTCGCGGAACTTCGCGCGGGCGACACTGAGCGCGGTCTTGACGTCTTCGTAGGGCTTAAGCGTTTGCTCAATCGCGGAGATCTGGTCGAGGGCCGCCTTGATTGCCGATTCGGCGGACTCCGCGTTTCGCCGGTCGTCTGCCGTCGCAGACTTCTTGGTCGCGGCCTTTTTCAACTGCTTCAACTGACGCAGGGCATCGGCGTTGTCAGATTTAATCTCCTTGATCTGGCGTTCAAGGTCTTTGGCGTAGTTCCAGACCTTGAGCTCGTCCTCGTCCGCGTCGTCTGGCGGGTTCGACTGCTCGAACGCGTCCTTCTCGCCCTTAAGCCGTGCGACATCCGCCTTGGCATCCTCAATTCGCTGGAGGTAGTCCGGCATGACCTTGAGCACGAGCTTGTGCCCGAAGGGGTCGAATGCTGGACCGACATTGTCATCGTCCTCCACCGCGTCGGCGATCGCGTCCACCCAGCCATCGATTACGCCCGAGAAGCCATTCTCGATCAGTGTCTTGAGGTCCGGCAGCGTGTCTGTCCACCATGTGGCGATGACGCCGGCTAACTTGAAGTGGTCAAGGATCCCCAGAGGCTGAAGCGCCCTGGTAAAGGTCTGAAGCAGTTCGGAGCGGGCGGCGTTGAGCGCTCGGGTGCGAGGCAGGTCCGCCAGCCGTGGTGAATGCTGTTGCCACCACGCCGACATCGCCTTCTGAAGTTCGGCCCGCCGTGCCGCGACGCCGTTGTCTCCCTCGATCAACGGGCCGATTGCTGCCCGCTCGGCGAGCGCCGGTGCGAAGTCGCGGTACTTAGGGTCGCCCTTGCGTGCGACAAAGGCGCGATTGGGATCAAATCCAAGAGCCGTGAACAGGTCCCGCTTGGCGTCAATCTCCGCGGTGGGCACGCCGCCGATCAGATGCGCCCGCACATCATGGGGCTCTGGTGGTGGCGAGTTGTCGACGTACCGGCGGACGTTGAGGTTGAAGTCGTTCGCCGGATCGGCGATCTCCTCGAAGGCGACACGCTTGGCGTAGTCCGGAACGTCCTCATGTCGCTCGTACGTGGAAGCGATCTTCTCGACATGCTCCGGCAGCAAGTAGTTCTGGGCCCGGCCGGCGTGAAACTCCGCGTCGGCGTTGATGAACAAGATCTTGCCCTGTCGCTCGGTGGGCTTGTTCGGGTTGGGGAACTGACCGCCGAGGTTCGGCCGCATGACGAGCAGGCAGGCCGGGATGCTCGCGCCATAGAACAGGTTTTGCGGAAGAGCGATGACTGCTTCGATGACGTCCTGCTTGAGGAGTTTGGTGCGGATCTCACCTTCAGCGCCGCCGCGGAAGAGCACGCCGTTGGGCATGACCGTGCAGACCATGCCGCGGTCTTTGCAGACAGCGAGCATGTGCTGGGCGAACATCAGGTCAGCCTTTTTCCCGGTGGTCGGGCACCAGCCCCAGCGGAACCGCTCCGGAAACTCCATGTTACTGCGGGTGTAGTTCTGGCTGAACGGTGGATTTGCGATGACGCGGTCGAATCGCTCAAGCTCTCCGGCTTCGCGGTGCAACGGATGGAGCAGAGTGTCCTCGAGCTGGATGTCGGCGCCTCGGATGCCGTGCAGCAGCATGTTGATCTTGCAGATCGACCAGGCGGACGGATCAAGGACCTGGCCACAGAGGCGGAGGTTGGTCGTGTCGCCACCGGACTGTTCAATGAACTCGCGGCTGATGATGAGCATGCCGCCGGAGCCGCAGGTAGGGTCGTAGATCTTCATACCCGGCGTGGGGTTGAGGATCCGAACCATGAGACGGATGACATCGCGCGGGGTGTAGAAGTCGCCGCCCTTCTTGCCGGCGGACTCAGCGAACATGTTGATCAGGAACTCGTACGCGGAGCCGAGAAGGTCGGAGAACTGGAAGTCCTCGTTCCGCATCGGGTAGCGGGAGAAGTGGCGGACGAGGTCCTTGCAGGCGTCATCGGAGACGACCCGTTTGTTGCCCTGCACCCGCATGAAGTGAATGTGATCGAGCACATGCTCGAGCGAGCTGTTCTTCTCCCCGAGCCCCACCAGTGCCTGGTCGAGGACGGAGCCGTAGGGCGCGGACGCGTCGTTCAGGCGGTCCTGAAGGTGTGGCCAGCGCGACTGCGGCGGCACGAAGAACTCGTTGAAGTAGTCCGGGTTCTCGCCGTACTTCGCCTCCGCGTCGGCCGGCGACATGCCGGCGGCCACCTTGGTACGGATCAGTTTGTCCCGCTCGGCCATGAAGGCGTCGGAGCTGCGCTTCAGGAACAGCATCCCGAAGATGAAGTCCTTGTACGTGGACGCGTCCATGCCGGCCCGCCGCAGGATGTCGGCGGCGGCGTAGAGGTGGCGCTCGAGTTTGGCGAGGGAGAGTTTGGCCATCGGTACCTATCTGGGCGGCGGGTGCTTCAGCGATCGGCAACCGCCGGTTTGACCCGCCGGTTATGTCCATGTACAGTAAACAGGGAACGAGCGAGCGTCAAACCGTCATGACCGCCCAGAAACCAAAGTTCGGCACCTTCGTCCGCGAGCGCCGCACGGCCAAAGGGTACAGCCTGCGCCGCTTCGCCGAGCTTGTCGGTATCAGCCCGACCTACCTGTCGCACGTCGAGCAGGACAAGGTGGACTCACCCCCGACAGCGGACCGCATCCAGAAGATGGCGGAGCTGCTGGGCGAAAGCGCCGACGAACTGATCGCGATGGCGGGCCGCGTCCCCGAGGACCTTCCGAAGATCATCCAGAGTCAGCCAGAAGCGATGCCCGCGCTGCTGCGTGCTGTACAGGGCCTCACGCCCGAGCAGCTCAAGAAGCTGCAGGATCAAGCGTCCAAGATGCGGAGGGAGG
>ERZ1066128.727-NODE-727-length-11697-cov-10.013142_pt1 | contig 11697 bp, 5 predicted proteins | sample MGYA00382775_ERZ1066128 | MGnify/ENA primary metagenome ERZ1066128 (study PRJEB33369, sample SAMEA5778358) | biofilm metagenome | biome: Industrial cooling water; feature: Water cooling tower basin; material: Biofilm | place: United Arab Emirates | collected...
TTGATGGTCACATCGGTGGAAAAACTCATGGTCGTGTTTTCATTGGCGCCTGCCCGCCAGGGCGAGGGAGCGTTGGAACCAAAGCCCAGCACCGTGAATCCATAGGGAGCCACGCCCGTTCCCCAGATCTTTCCTTCACGGCCTTTCACACCGGGGGCATTCCAATGAATTTCAATATCGGTAACGCCCACGCGGGTGCCGGTTGAGCGCTTGAGGTTTACACCGCCATCGGGCAGTTGAAGAAGCTGGGCGTGGGTCGATAAGGCAGACACCACGAGCAATCCGATGAAGTGGAGGGTTTGTTTCATAACATGGGGTTTGGCAATATGCAAACTGATTTAACGAGACTGGTTTTTAAAGGTTGGGGGGCACCGAAGAGGTTCCAGCACCTCTGCTATTTAATGGCGTTGATTTTCCGACTTTTTCTTCCTAACATACATGCTTTTTAAAGCCACCTAAACACCTACCTATGCCCTCTATCGTACCCGGGTTTGAGTATGATATTTTCGTTAGTTACCGGCACAATGACAATAAATATGATGGTTGGGTTACCGAGTTTGTCGAGAAACTGAAGCAGGAACTGGATGCCACGCTCAAAGACAAGCTAACGATCTACTTCGACCAGAATGCCAAAGAAGGCTTGAGTGAAGCCCACCAGGTTCACGAGTCATTGCAAAGCAAAATCAAAGCCCTCATTTTTATCCCAATCATCTCGCAAACGTATTGCGATACGCAGGCTTTCGCCTGGAAGCATGAGTTCAAGGTGTTCAGGCAAGAATCCGAAATGGACACCATTGGCCGGCTGGTCAAACTGCCAAGCGGCAATGTGGGCTCCCGCATTCTTCCGGTTAAGATCCACGACATTGACACGGAAGACACCCGCCTGCTGGAAGATGAGCTCAGCGGAGTACTCCGGTCAATTGATTTTATTTACCGGGACGCAGGCGTGAACCGGCCCCTGCGCCCCGTGGATGACGAAATTGGGAGTGCCGGGGGTCGGGTCTTGTACCGAAACCAGATCAACAAACTGGCTAATGCCATCAAAGAAATTATTCAAGGAATTAAACTAAAAACCCGGGAGGAGCCTGCCCTCGCCCCTGGGCACGACCTGACCGCCCGGCAGGTGGCGTCCAATACCTTCACTACTTCGTTGCCGTCTTCGATCAAAGTAAAAGTGATCGACCGCGAACGCCCCACGGTTTATCTGGCCTGGACCTCCAGCGACCTGAAAGAGCAGCGAGAAGAATTGGCCATTATCTTGCAAAAGGCCGGGTTTAACGTGCTGCCCTCTACCGATTGCCCGGCAGACGATGAGGAGTTTAAACGCAGAGTGATGGAGGACTTGGCCAAATGCTCGTGCTCACTTCACATGCTGGGCACCGAGTTTGGCCGCAGATTTGAAATAGAAAGTGATATCTCGTTCCCACAATATCAACTTCAACAAGTACGAAAAACGTTAGAATCTGCCAGTTCCGATTTTCAGTGTTTTATCTGGAATGTAGCCCCGGAAGGCAGGCCCATCAACTCTTCGCAGGCCGAATTTGTGCGGCACATCCGGAATTCCATTACCCGCAATATGATGTTTAGCAATAGTGCGGGGGCTATGCAATTGGTGGATGATATCCGGGTTGTTATGATGAAGGAAGAAGTGAAGTTGTTCGACAGTAAGGATACCGACATCTTCTTCATATTCAACCAGCAGGATGAGGGCGATGCCGGAAAAATTACCGACCTCATTGGCGAATACTATCCGATTGAGACCTTGAACATTACGCCCGATGGCGAGGAATCCTACCGCGAAAAATCGGCTCAGCAAATTCCCAAAAGCAAACTGGCCGTAGTGTATTTTAAATATGCGGCCGACTGGGCGATTCCATTTGTTAAACAAATCTGGAAAGAAATTGGCGGAGCATCATCTCCAACGCAAATCATGTTGGTGGGAGAAAACGATCCGGTAACCAACGCCTCGCGGGTATTCAAAGCGCCCAAGGTGGTTTCGAGCATTGTGCCGAAAGAAGAGGTGCCGGAAGAGGTGAAAAAGGTATACGTAAAAGTAGTTAAACTCTAACAATTCATTTGTCATGGAGGAAACTGCTATTTGCCCCTACACCGGACTTCGCCCGTTTACCGAAGACGAATCGCTTTATTTTAAAGGTCGTGATGAGCATATCATGCAAGCCACGAACCAACTGGCGAAGAATAAGTTCATCATGCTCACGGGCGCCTCGGGCGATGGTAAGTCCTCGCTCGTCTATGCCGGTATTATTCCCAATGCCAAAGCCGGATTTCTGCGTTCTCAGTTTTCCAATTGGGTGGTGGCCGACTTCCGGCCCGAACGCAATCCGCTGGGTAACTTAAGTCAAGCCCTGGCCAGGCAGCTCGGTATTGCCAGCGAGAGTACAGTGCGGGCTGAACTGAGCCACGGATTTTCAGCCTTGGTGGACGTATATAAAGCCTCGCCCTTCTATCTGGATACGGTAGAAGAAGACTTCACCGCTTTGGATGATCAGCAGAAGGCGAAACGGAAACGCACTGCGGCCAACCTTATTCTGATTGCCGATCAGTTTGAGGAGTTTTTCACCAATCCGGAGAACTTCCATAAGGGGGTGCCCTCTCAGGAAGCCGCGCTGGTCACCAACTTACTGCTTGAAACCGCTCGAATCGCGCTGGAAGAAAACCTGCCGATTTATGTCATTATCACGATGCGCTCCGACTTTATCGGGCAGTGTGCGGCTTTCCGGGGCTTACCGGAGGCCATCGGCTTTTCCCAGTTTTTTGTTCCCCGGCTGAACCGCGCACAGCTTCAGGAAGTAATCGAAGAGCCTGCGATGCTGAGCGGCAACCGAATCGCCCGCAGGCTCACCGAGCGCCTGATTCACGACATGGTGGAAGGCACCGATCAACTGCCCATTCTGCAACATGCCTTAAACCAGATTTGGAAGATGGCCGATGAAGGCCGTGCGGAAATGGATCTGGTACACTACGCCATGGTAGGCGGCATGCGGGGTGACGATTTGCCACCCGAAGACCTGAAAAAATTCTCACATTGGTTTGGTGCCCTGCCACCGAAAATTCAGGCCTGCTACGACCAACCGGATTTACAAAATGTACTCAACACCCATGCCGATAAACTTTACACGTTTGCGGCCGAACGTGTGAAAGCGAATTATGGAATTTCGGTGGCCGACCAGGATGCCGAGTTTGTGATCGAAACGGCATTCAAATGCCTCACGAAAATTGACAATAGCCGGGCGGTCCGAAATCGGATGACGCTGGGCGAGATTACGGCCGTGATCAACCAGCCGCGCCTCACGTTTCAGAAAGTTGGCCAGATTCTTTCTGTCTTCCGGGAGCCCGGCAACACGCTGCTACGACCGTTTTTAGATGAAGTGCCGGAATTGAACGAAAGTTCCGTTTTGGACATCACGCACGAGAGCTTGATCCGCAACTGGGCAAATCTGAATCAATGGGCAAAGGACGAATTCAACAGCTACACCATTTACCTCGATTTCAGCCAGCAGATGAATCGCTGGGTGGAAAGCGATAAGTCCGGTTCGTTCTTGCTCTACATAGGGCCGCTCACTTTTTTCGAGAACTGGTTTGAAAAGGCAAAACCCAATGTGGAGTGGATTGCCCGCTACCTGGGCGAGGATATCAAACACGATCAGCGAAAAGCAAAAGCTGCGGGCATCTTGGCTAATGCACACGAGTTTTTGCAACGCAGCGCCCGCAAACATGCCGTTACCCGCACCGTCATGAAGTATGGCCCTCGCAAGATTGCGGCCGTGCTGGCGGTGGTAGCACTTGTCGGTTTGAGTTCGTTTGCATTCAAAACGTATCTGGACAGGAGAAATGTGGCAGTGCTGGAAGACATTCGCCAGCAGAGTTTCGAGTTAATCAATAATCCAAAACTTGGTTTTTGGAACCGCGCTACCGTGGTGAACGAGCAACTCCGCGCGAAAATCACCACGATACCGGAAGTCATCAGTAATGTGAAAGACCCGCTTGAGAAAGTGGTGATGGCAAACGGCATTTCTGCCGCGCTCATTTTTGAAGGGCGTACCGAACCCGCGCGCGAAATTGCGCAAGCCATTTCCGTTACCGATAGTTTAATAAAGAATTTCAAACCCGACTTTGGCGATGGCAAAAAAGCATCCAGGTATCTGAAGGAAGTAAATGAATGGCGTACCACGCTGGGGCTTGCCTATTTTTATAATTCTACGGAGGTACTCATGCGGTTGCAGCAGGAGAATGCAAAGCGCTCCGCACAAGCCGTACTTGCATTACTTGAAAAAACTCCGGCTAACTACGATGACATCTTGAATTTCACTTTCGCTTTAGAGACCGCGCTGAATTTCAATGCGTTTTCAAACGAAGAATTGGCCCGCGTCACCATTGCCCTTTCGCCTTTTGAGCCGGGTGCAAAATCGGCTTGGGTAACCAATACCTTTAAACGCGACAAGCTGCTGATTCGTGGCTACCAAGGATATGGATTTAACTTCAATGGCTTGTATCAGGAACTTGCCCTGCTCTATGCAGCCGATGGCAATGTGGCCAAAAGTTTACAGGCCATTGACACCTTAATGAAGTATAGCGAACCTTACTATCAGCGCGACTATACCAATATGCTGGACAACGCGGCCAACGTGGCTTCGGTGCTCTACCGCACACAACACGCTGATTTATTGGATGAATTTGTCACTGGCTACTGCCAAAACAGGAAGATAACAGAGATTGAATTTTACCAGCGCTTGTTGGGTCGTGCGCAGCCTTACAATCTCACCCGAATTTCGAACTATCAAGGTATTTGGCCGGAGGCGCACAACCCAAACTTGAGTTATGGTGAAGAAAAGGAGATCGCTTTCTTCTATGGAAAATTTCGCGAGGCAGCTTCTAAAAGCGCAAATGTTAACGAACGTAATTTCATGCTGGCCTTATCGTATAAAAATGAAGGCATTACCATTGCGCACAAGGCGGAACTGGTTGGTAGAGAGTATGATCATGAAACCGTTCGGAGCCTGTTCGACAAGAGCATTTTGCATTACAACCAGGTGAGTGCCGCTTATGTAAACGAATCCATTGACCAGGCCATCACCGCTTCCGCTGACATGATTTTAGCCCCTCGCAGTCGGTTGTTTTTGTTTCCGGACTTGATTTATCCTTTTGTTCCACATGGCGCGCGCGACTTCCATTTTAATTATATGTCCGTTAGTTTTTTGAATTACCTGATTGACAAGAACTTGTTTTCAACTTTCTACAAAGAAACGGCAGAACTAAAATTGTTTGAAACGTGGCTGACGGATTACCATTATCACACACTCTGGAGTCATCTCTTCATGCGTGCGCATGCTGATTTCAATTTACTGGTTAAGATAGAAAGTGAATTGGCAAAATTGGACGCAAGCAACCGCGTGGATCTAAATTTGCTGTACTTATATCTTGGCTACTATGCCCAGGAGAAAGGCGAACAATCATTGGCGTTACAATACTATTCGAAGTTACGGGTAGAGAATTTTGGAAACCTGCTACGGTTTAAAATATCTGCCGGCTTAAGTAACAATACATCATTTGCGTTGATGGCAAAAGTCTTCACCTTTTACCTTCAAAATGATAAGCAGGTCGAAGCTAAGAACATTCTGAATTTCTTCAAGAAGCCCGTTAATCGTTCAACGCTTTATGCCACTGCAGCGCGCGATTTTTCAGTGCAGCAGGCAAAAGCAACAATGGTGACGGCCCTGCTTGATTCAGCGAAGTTGGAAATGAACCGATTGGAAAACCTGAACTCCGAGCAGCCCAACCGGTTTAGGATTGTAGTGGCTATGCTGGTCCATTCACCCACCGAAGGCTCCATTGCTCAGGCAAACGGCATCATCAAGAATCAGGCGTTGAAACTTACCATTCAGCAGCGCATGGCACAACAGCTTGCCTATCGGGATGAACTTTTCAAAGCTACTGAGGTCATTCCGTCCAATTTATCCGACTCGGATAAACTGGATTTTTTGTGGTATATGTTTAATGGCTACGCGAATAGCAAGCCGACCGGTCCTGAGTGGAAAGAATACGAGAACATATACGAGTTCTGGAAAACAATGAAATGGGTTCCATATGTGGATGAGACGAATTAGTGAGGTGAAGAAATTTATCGTAGGAATGATAATCTCGAACAGTGAGATAAAACAGGTGAACATTGAAGTGCGTTTAACATGATTGAAAATAGTAACATTTGCCCCTACACCGGACTTCGTTCGTTTACGGAAGAAGAGTCTCTCTATTTTAAGGGGCGTGATGAACAAATCAACCAGGTGGCGGAGCTGCTGGAGCAGAATAAGTTTTTGATGCTCACGGGCGCCTCGGGTGAGGGCAAATCATCCTTGATCTATGCGGGTCTTATTCCCAATGCCCGCGCAGGCTTTTTCAAAGCCAGGTACACCAACTGGGTAGTAAGCGATTTCCGGCCGGAACGAACGCCTGTGCGAAACATGGCGGCCGCATTAGGTAAAACATTTGGTGTGAAGCCCAATACCATTGAAACGGAACTGCGCAGGGGGTATTCATCGCTTATTGATCTATACACCAATTCGCCTTTTTTCATTGACGAGACTGACGACACGTTCAAGTCATTGCCCGATGTTGAACGAAAAAGTAAAGTGCGTGGTGCCGCTAATCTGTTAATCATTGTTGATCAATTTGAAGAATTCTTTACCAACCCGGAAAATTATCAAAACGAAACCCCCTCGCAGGATTCGCAGGTGGTGGTGAATCTGGTGTTGGAAACCGCACGCCTCGCGCTTGCCCGCCATCTGCCCGTTTATGTGGTGTGTACGATGCGCTCGGATTACATCGGGCAGTGTTCGGCCTTTCGCGGGTTGCCCGAGTACATCGGATTCTCTCAGTTTTTTGTGCCCCGCCTGAAGCGCAAGGAAATCAAACAGGTAATTGAAGAGCCAGCGTTACTCAGCGGCAATCGAATCACCCGAAGACTGGTTGAACGATTGGTTTATGACCTGGCCGATGGTATTGACCAGCTTCCCATTTTGCAACATGCCTTGCGGCAAATTTGGCTGGTGGCTGATCACGGCAATGAGGAAATGGACTTGATCCATTACGCGATGGTGGGCGGAATGCCGGCCGCTGATTTACCGGATACCGACCAGAAGAAGTACCAGGCATGGTTTGTGAATGTGCCCGAAACGCAACGAAAGTTTTATGCTGAACCGGGCTTAAATAAAATCATTGAAATACATGCGAGCCGATTGTACGAAGGCGCATGGGCCTCTTACAACCAAACCCATAGCCACCAGCCCATCACACAAAAGGATGCCAAACGCATCGTGGCGCTTACGTTTTCGTGCCTGACCAAAATTGATGACAGCCGGGCCGTGCGCAACCGCATGTCGCTGGCCGAGATCACCAACATCATCAACCAACCGAACTTAACCCCTGAGGTAGTGGGTGCGGTGCTCAATCTTTTCCGCGAAAGCAACAACTCATTCATTCGACCTTATAAAACAGAAGAACAAGCAACCCAGCATTTAGCGCCCGACAGCGTATTGGACATTACGCATGAAGCACTGATCCGCAACTGGGGATTATTAAACAAGTGGGCGAACCAGGAATTTGAGTTCTACACCACCTTTCTTGATTTCAAAAAACAATTGCTGCGCTGGAAAGAAAGCGGCAAAAGTTCGGGTTTCTTGCTGCCCCTTGGGCCGCTTACCTACTTCGAGAATTGGTATAATCAATGCAAGCCTAACCGGTATTGGATCGACCGCTACTCAGAAATCAAAAACGATCCTCAACGGTCTATACAACAATCCGAAGCGTTACTGGCCGATACCAAGGAGTTTATTAAGCGCAGCGCCAGCAAAGTAATGGTGACGCGTGCATTTATGAAATATGGCGCACGCAGAATAGCCGTGGGCATGGCCTTGCTGGCGATGGTGTTGATGACAGGCTTCTATTGGTATGATGCACAGCGCAAAACCAATAGTCGCGTAGAAAGCCTGGTGATGCAGAAAGCGCACCAGTTGCTTCAATCCAAAGAGGTAAGCGATATTAATAAAGCTACCTATTTGTTGGTAGAAGAACGATTAAAGAACGGTAGTTTGCTCAACTATCTTTCCGGACTCCCGAATGCAAAACAACGGGTAGAACAGTCCATTGCAGCCTACCGTGTGCTGTTGTACTTCGATAAGCACAGCAAGCTGCCACTGAAAACGGAATTGATGGACCATATTGTCAGTGAGCTGAAAAGCTATGAAGGAGGTGGGCAGGAGCGTGCTACTTTTTTAATTGAACAACAAAATCAGTTTTTGCTGCTGTTGGCCTACGATGAATACTACAATCCCTCAGCCCGCGTGGCCGATGAGGTAATGCCAACAGTTGCTCAACTTCAACATCAACTGATCGAATATTTCTTCTCCACAAACGCTTCATACAAGCAATTTGTACCCACTGAACTCAACCTGGCGCTGCAACTGTGGCTCACATTCGGAAAGGCTACACCCTCGGGCATTACGGAAGTATTGACAAAGGTCTCTCCTTTCGGAGATTCGGCATCCAGAAAAGTCTTTGATCACTATTACGTGAAAGGAAACTACGAAGCCAACGGACGCATCCCCAGCGACTATAATGGCGGCTATCATACCCTGGCCTCGCTGTATGCAGCTGCTGGCGATGCCGTGGGCATTATCAAATGCTTTGAGCAATTGCCTGAATCGTACTTCCGGAGCAGCTTACTCAACAACTACAATAATGTGCTAGGGTACCTGTATCAATACAATCACGTGGACGCCACTGTTCCCATCTCCAAATGGTTGGTGGAACATTACCCTTCGGATGATCCGCTTACGGTGTACCGGAATACAGTAATCCGTTCCGGCTATATTCCAGGAATGTTTGGCATCAACTTGATTAAAAATTACACACGTTCCAACACCGGCTATTTTCACGTCAACCTGGGCCTTGGCAAACGAGACCAGTTTTTTGCGGTTGCCAATGAATACGAGCGGTTGGCCAAAGAAGTAAAAGAACCAAACGAACGCAACTACTTGTTGGCCATGCACCATAAGCGCGTTGCCATTTTGTATAGCAAGTACCTCTATGATCGCGGCTTGCCGGTAGATCAAAAACAAATGGACGAATGGTTGGACAAGGCTTGGAATTATTTCAGACAAGTGAGTGAAGAACACCTGGCCGAAAAAGTGGCGGTCAACTACAGATACCTGAGCGATGGTGTTCGGACCATACAGTCTCCACGCAAATTGGTTTTTCTGTATCCCGATTACCGCGATGGATTTTTTTCAGACCGATATAATACCGATGTTTTTGTTGACCATGCCTTGCGCAAAGGGTTGTTGAAAGTTTTTTATAATGCCCCCGAAACGATTGAATTGCTCCACGAATGGATTTCAACCTCTACGGAAGTGTATTTCTACAGGCGCAATGGGGAAGCTACCGGCTACTTTAAAAATGATTTTGTAATCAGCGATTCATTACTAACTCAAATCATTGATTTCGTTGACTCGTCCCCGTCCGAAAAAAGCTTCGACAAAAACTTACCCTATCTCTTATTGGCGAACCGAAATTTTGATTCTGGGGATACCGAAAAGGGTTTATCTTATTTCACAAAACTCGATAAAGAAAAGCTGCTCAGCTCCGGCAATAAATACGAATACGTAAGCCAGACCTACTTTATCAATGCAATGATTGATTTGAGCACGCATTTAGCAGTGGCCGGGCGAACCAAAGAATCAATGGAATTGATTGAAAAGTATGAACCCTACCAAAGGGCGTTTTTCTACTCGGCTGCGGCAAACGGTTTGTATGATCAGTATAATCCCAATGCATTTATTTTTTTGGATTCAGCTTTCAAAACCATGGAGCGAGTCGATTACAATCAGTATAATGGCGGGCTGTATGATGAATTGGACGCCAGACGCTATACGATTTACGTTTTGGGGAAGGTAGGTGGCGATCGAGTGAACAAAATTTCAAAAAGCTACATCAAAGAATTGATCGAGATTTCACGGGTGCGCGGCATCAATGGAATGATTTTAGGTACCGCCACGGACGGGAATTACTATACCGCACTAACCACGATGCCTGCAACACTCACCGAGAATCAGGAACTGCAGTGTTACAATTCTATTCTGAGCCAGATTGCCCGATCACAAAGTAAAACTGCAGGTTGGGCCGGGATGGATGAATCATTGCTATGGCCATTTAATTACTTTTTAGCTCCTCAAGGATGAGAAAGAACATTATTCTATACTACCTATTGTTGCTTTTGTTGGTGATGGGTTCGTTTGCCGCCATGGCATTGAACAGCTACGGTATTTTGCTAATGAGTTACGTGGCACTCGGCTTTGGGTTCGTGTTTTTGTTTGAGTTACTGTTGTTATTACCCAAAGAAGAAGAGATGACCAAATTCTATAAAGCCAGTCTGGCGCTGGAACTCGTGGCGCTTAGCGGGCTTTGCCTGATTTATTTTTTCCGTGGCATTTCGGTGGAGATTCCCTACAGTTTATTATTGAAGTTTGTGTTGTTCGTGCTGCTATTCGGTGTGAACGTCTACCATTCGATTCGGGCGTGGCACAATGCCAAAGCAACACCGCTAAAGGTAAAAGGGAGTATTGCCTTGTACTTTGTGGCATTGTTGCTCTACATCGCAGCAAACTATTTACCGGAAAGTAGCACTTGGGTCTTTATCGGTTTAGCGCTGGCCTGTCAGCTCGGGTTTGTCGTGTTTGGTTGGTGGAAGGGTTGGGTGATTATCAATGGCGAAGAAACCAGCGCCTGGAAAAAAGTAATCCAGTTTCGCAATAAGTCGGGCATCCAATTGATATTCTTTACTATTGCCTCTTTGTACCTGGTGCTCAATGCCACTCGGGTGCTGCCTCCGCTTTACAATGGCTCGTTACCAAACGGCTACAGCAAGGTGGTTGACCAATGGCAGCAAGACAACACCAAAACCAATCCAACTGAATTCGAGCGGGCCTACAACAAGTTTTTGGAAGGCAAATGAATTGATCGAGCTCCGCAACGGTCCAGGTTGAGGGCCGTATACGGATCAGGGTTGCGATTGATACTTCAGACAAAATGAGTTTCAAATTCCGGGAGTTGTTGTATCGGCTTCCACAACAAATCGCCCGGGTCGAAATACCGCGCTTGTTCAGCCCCGAGAAATAATTTATAGTTCATCTTTCGATCGCCTTCCACTACGTAGCCAGGATAGTAGTAACGAAAGTGATGCTTGCGGAGAAAATCTAATGTGAGAAGAATCAGCCATTTACCGGGGCTATACCGCTCATACTGCGGGTCGTAAAAATGCAGAATCGAAGTCGCGGACGTTTCGCCTATGTCAAAGTAGCCGGCAGCGATAAGGTGGCCGGAATCATAAACCGAAATACAATACGTTTGATAGATGGACCTACCGGTTGGTTCCTCATCCCAAAGCCACTCGGCAACTCCGGTAGCTCCGTCAAAGTTAATCGTGTTACGGTACCGAGCATAGAGCTGTTCGTGTTCCGCACCAATGTGATTTACGCGCTCAATGGTTACGCGGAAATGCCGGTTTCGCTTCCAGATTCGGTTGTGCGAGGGCCGCGATTGCACGGCTGCTACTTCATAACGTAACCAGCGCACGCGAAGCAGCCCCTCACGCTGCAAATGAGACGTAGTAAAAATCGCCTGGTG
>ERZ1066128.730-NODE-730-length-11677-cov-9.382120_pt1 | contig 11677 bp, 8 predicted proteins | sample MGYA00382775_ERZ1066128 | MGnify/ENA primary metagenome ERZ1066128 (study PRJEB33369, sample SAMEA5778358) | biofilm metagenome | biome: Industrial cooling water; feature: Water cooling tower basin; material: Biofilm | place: United Arab Emirates | collected...
CGCGCGGTCTTGAAATCGGGCGGCAGAAACGTTGGTGGAGGCAGCGGCTTGTTGACGATAAGGTCAAGCGGTGCAGTCGCCGCGACGGCAGTTGCCACGATCTCGCGCGTTTCAAACTGGCGCGGAGTGAGCAATTCCGCCTGCACCAAGATATCTCTCGCTCGCTGGGAGCAGTAAATCGCGCGCCGTCTACCGTGAAGGGGATGGACCACATCCTCGTTCACGCTCCAACCGAAGTAGGCGAAGTCCGCCGACGCCGGAATAAATTCCTTCGCGAATCGCACTGGGAACACAATGCCGCAGCAAGTGTCACTACGGCAGAACTCAAATACATCGCGCACGATGCCCGCGGCGGCGAGCGCTTTGGGGGCGATGTCGCGTGCCGCCAACCGACCCTCGGCGTATCGCCGCCAGTAGCGCTTCCTTTCTTTCCCGTGCTGGTCGCGCCAGTCGGGCGATCCGGTCGAAAGGACGTGATCAATGCCGCGGCCCAGTGGTTCGTTCGCGAAGACCGTAAACCACGACGCAGAGGCTTCGGGACCGTCGACCGGCAGGAACGACAGTCCGCGCATTCCCGATGTCTCGATGACTCGCTTCAATGCCGCGGAAGCGATGTATCGATGTCCCCATTGGAAATGATGCCCCGCTGGCGCGGCCGCGGCAGAGTAGAAATCCGGTCCGCTCGAGTGCATCCGATACCACGCGTCTCCGCCACGCGATGTCTTTGTGGGCTCTTCAATCCAAGCCGAAGAAAATCGGAGGGCTTGCGATCGCTTCATGTCTTCGACAAGAGCGACGAATCGTGGGTCGTCGAGCCGAACTCGAGCAAACGGCGAATCGCGGACCGATGGCGACGACGTGCGCTGAGAACTGTCATTCGTCGACTTCCAGGACAAGTAGTCATTCCACCGCAGATCGGCCAGTGAAAACTCGATGCGCGATCCGTGTGGAGGCCGCCATCCGTCCATCGTCAGTCCCTCCCATCCCGAAAGTGCCTCATCAGAGCGTACCAAACGTCTCCCCCCTTCGGCTACACTCGCCCCCGTGATGACCGAAGCCTTGCCGACATCCGCCACCTGGCTCACCCGACTCGCCGGGAAGTTCCTTGTCTTTGAAGGGCCCGACGGCTCGGGCAAGAGCACGCAGCTCAAGCGGCTCGTCGAGGCCGCCGCCGGCGCGGGCGTGAAGGTCACGCAGGTCCGCGAGCCGGGCGGCACGCCGGTGGGTGAGCAGATCCGCAGCGTGCTGCTCGATCCCTCGTCCACCATGACGCTCCGGGCCGAGATGCTGCTGTACATGGCGAGCCGGGCCCAGCTCGTCGAGACCATCATCAACCCCGCCCTCTCCCGCGGCGAGCTTGTTATCGCCGATCGCTTTCTGACGTCAACCTTCGCCTATCAGGGCGCCGGCGGCGGGCTGAGCGCCCAGGACATCCGCGACGTCGGCCGCGTCGCCACGTTCGACATCCGCCCCGACCTCGTTCTCATCTATTACGTCGACGTCGTGACCGCAACCATGCGCACCCGTGGCGTGGGCGGCGGTGGCAGCGGCGGTAGTGGGGGCGGCAAGAAGGGGCGGCCGACGCCCGCCGTGCTGCAGGGCCCGTCGCTCTTTGACGACCGCATCGAGCAGCGCGATCTGGCGTTCCGCACCCGCGTGCACGAGAGCTATCTGGCGCAGGCCAAGGCCGACCCGACGCACCACGCGCTCATCGACGCCTCTGGCAACGCCGAGCAGGTGTGGGACCTGACCACGCAGTTGATGCAGCAACGTTTCGGCGCGTGAGCCGGCGCCGGCTCAGACGTTTCGGCTGAAGAGTCCGCGAGGAAGCCTCGGGTCCATCGCGTCCGTCGAGCGACACGTGTTCACCACCCGCGTCGCGCGCTCTCATACACGCGGCGCTGGTATGACTCGGTCACCTGATATCGCCGGTAGCCGTAATCGCCGCGGCGGAAGACGACTACGGAGTCCGGCGACGTGTTCAGCGTGAATCGATACTGCCATTCCAGCGACGGCCGTGCTGGCGTCGCGTAGTAGCCGAGCACCTCGCCCGGCGGGCCTTGCATCACGCCGAGGGCGGCATCGTTGCGGGCGTATTCGCTGTTGTATTCGGCCATGGCGAGGGGAGCGTTGTTCACTGTGTCGGTGGGAAGGACCCCGGACCACGCGGAGCTCCGCGCCGGAGGCGGCGATGCCTCCAGGCTGTCTGCTCGGGCCGTTGTGCGCGCGGGACCGGTCGAGCAGCCGGCCAGCAGTGCGGACGCGACGCCGTGCAGCGCCGCCGCAAGCAGCAGCTTGCGCCTGAGTTGGCGAGTCTTCGGTTTCACACCATGAACCTACCTCAAGACTTGAGCTCCGGCATCCAAAGTTTCATTCGAGCACAAACCCCTAGGGCGATCACGCCACCTTTTCCGAAGGGTTCGCAGGATGGAAGGGGTCAAAGCACCTCCTTGCATCTGCGGCGGCACGATTTTCGGTCGTTGCTGCAGTTTCGTCATGCCATTCTCGCTGGACGGGGTAGTCTGAAATCGGCGGCGCGTGGGCCGCCGTGCACTCGCATCACGGGCCACTCGAGGAGGTATTGGCATGAAGCGCATACGCAACGGCTTCCGTGTCGGAACGGTGTCCATCATCGCGGCGTCCGGCCTCGCTGCAAGCGCGGACGCGCAGATCTTCCAGCGCGGGTACGGCACGCAGCTTCCGGAGATTCAGCTCGACATCACGGACACGAGAGAGTGCGAGTACGCGACCGTCGGCTATCGCACCGTCACAACCACCCCGGTCGGCGGATTCAACACGACGCACGCCCTGAAGTACGACCGCGACGGCACGATGGTCTGGTCGTTCATGTACAACACCCAGCAGGGCCAGACGGTGGGATACACGATCGATCAGGCGGAGAACAGTGACTTTCTCCTGGGTGCCGAGAGCGAGTTCGGCGAGCCCGCGCTCGGCAAGTGGCTGGTGCGCATCGACAACAACGGCGTGCCGCAGTGGAGCCGGCTGCTCGCGGGCACTCCGTTCCTGCCCAGCATCGCTCCCTCGCAGCCCTCGCTGGGCGTGAGCGTGCGTGAGCTGTCGAACCGGGCGATCGCCACGGTCAATCGGCGCCAGGTGGGTCCGGGGGTGGGTCGACACGGGTTGCTGCATGTGAATGACGCAGCGGGTGCGCTGCTCACGGGTCGGGTGTATGTTCCCGTCGGTGGTGTGGAGATTCCGGAGCTTGATTTCGCCGAGGTCCGCGAAGCGAGAGGGTCGCTCGGCGGCGGAACCTCCGAGCCCGACCTGTTCATCGTCGGCAACACGTTCGACGAGAGCGCCGGCCGCTACGCCGCCGTGGTGCTCCGCGTGAAGCGCAACGGCGACATCATCTGGGCCCGGAAGTACCTCCATCCGATCGACAGCGTCAGCATCACAGCCGACGGGTTCGCGATCGATGCGATGGGCGATGTGATCTTCGCGGGCCGGCGCGGGCCCGCGGTGCGAGGGCAGTCCTCGCCCCAGGACACGATCGTCGCCAAGGTGGACGGCATGACGGGTGCGTTCCTCTGGGCGACCGATGTCGCGAACTTCACGGTCGGGTACCAGGCCGTCGAGTACGTGCGCGGCCGCGAGATCATGCTCGCCGGCACGGGCCGGGGCGGGACCGTCTTCCCCTTCCGGGGGGCGTCGATCCTGAAGTTCGGCGTGGCGTCGGGCGGTTATCTGGACGGACAGCTCTACGGCGGGCTCGGGCCCAACGACGACGAGCGCGGGTATGACGCCATCGAGTCCCGGGCGTGGCACGGGTACAACCTCATCGGCGCGACCAACAACGCCGGCTTCGGGGCGCCCGACATCTTCCACGTACGCTCGTACATCACGCTCGACAGCGGCTGTCGCGAGCGGGACTTCAAGCCCGACACGACGGAGCGGCCGCTGCTGGAGAAGGACTTCAACGTCGTGGCCACGTTCGACCAGTTGAACGAGCCGGTCCCCGTCGTGCACTCGTTCCTCGAGCTCGGGCAGATGGTCTTCTGCTACAAGAAGCCGTGCCCGGGTGACTTCAACGCCGACGGATTGGTGGACGACGCCGACTTCAGCATCTTCGTCATCGCGTACAACGATCTGCTCTGCCCGACCAACCCCAACTTCAAGTGCTGCCCGGCGGATCTCAACGGCGACAGCCTGGTGGACGACGCGGACTTCAGCATCTTCGTCGGCAGCTACAACAACCTCATCTGCCCGTAAGCGACTGCCGAACGATCGGTATTCCGAGGCCCGCTCCGAGCGGGCCTTTTTTCGTGCCGCAGCCGCGGGCGGGTGACTCGGTACTCTTGCATCATGCCGCATCTCTCTCCTCGCTTGGCCCTTGTGTCACTTTCCCTGATCGGAGCCGCCACGGTGCCCGTGTATTCCCAGACGCCCGCGCCGGCCGACCGGGCTGACGAGTTCCTCGATCTGTTCGCCAAGACGAATCGCTTCCGCCTCGGCGAGCCCGGCGGCTTCAAGATCACCCCCGATGGCCGGTACGTGCTCTTCCTCCGCAGCGAGGGGCCCACGAGCTTCTCGCAGGAGCTGTGGCTCTTTGACGTTGATGCTGCCAAGGAACGCAAGCTCCTGAACGCCGACGCCATCCTCGGCGGCAAGGAAGAGAAACTCAGCTCCGAAGAACTCGCGCGCCGCGAGCGCACCCGCTCGAGCGGCCGCGGCATCGCGTCGTTCCAGCTCAGCAAGGATGGCAAGCTGCTGCTCGTTCCGTTGAGCGGCAAGCTCTTCGCCGTGGACTTCGCCGCCGCGCTCGCCGGTGACCCCCGGCCGCGGGAGTTGAACACCGGCGAGGGCATTCTCGATCCGCGTCTCTCGCCCGACAACCGGCACGTGGCGTTTGTCCGCGGGGGTACGCTGTACGCCCTGGATCTGGCGACCAACCAGGCCAAGCGCGTCAGCCCGGTCGGCGAGGGCGCCGTGTCCTACGGCGATGCCGAGTTCGTGGCTCAGGAAGAGATGAAGCGCATGCACGGATTCTGGTGGTCGCCGGATTCGACGCGGATCGCGTATCAGCGCACCGACGTCGCGCGGCTGGAGACCTTCACCATCGCCGATCCGGGCGATCCCGCCAAGCCGCCGCAGAGCTGGCCCTACCCGCGGGCGGGCAAGGCGAACGCCGAGGTGACCCTGTGGATCGCGCCGCTCCCGGAAGGCCCCGGTGCCGAGCCCGCGCAACCTCTCCCGCGCCCCGCGATCAAGGTGCGGTGGGACGACGGCGCGTTCCCGTACCTTGCACGTGTCGATTGGCCCAAGAAGGGTCCGATGACCGTGCTGGTTCAAAACCGCGATCAGACCGAGCAGCGGCTGCTCCGCGTCGATCCAGACAGCGGCGACGCCGTGCCGGTGCTCACCGAGAAGGACGACGCGTGGATCAACCTCGAGAACGAAGCCCCCGCCTGGCTCGCCGACGGCAAGCGTTTCGTATGGCTGAGCGAGCAGGGAGAGGCCGACGGTTGGGAGCTGCAAGTCCGCGGCGTTGATGGCACCGTGATGAAGCGCATCGCTCCCTCCGGATATCAGATTCAATCGCTCGCCGCGGTCAGCGACCGTGCCGACATCGCGCTCGTCACAGCATCCCCCTCCCACGACAGCGCCGAGATCGAGGTCTTGCGTGCCGATCTTGCAACCGGTCAGGCGGTGACCCTGGGCTTCGATCCATCGATGAGCTCGAGCAGCGAGGGGCAATACAGCGTGGAATCAAACGATGCGATCTCGACGTGGCTCGTGCTTGGCCGCCACAGGGACGGAACACCGGCTCGATTTGTCTGGCGCGGCGAGCACGGTATCGGCAAGGCGGTGGGGGCGATCTCATCGGTCGCCGCCGAGCCGCCGTTCGTGCCCAAGCCCCAGTGGGTGACGTCCACGATCTCGGGCCGCGAGTTCCTCAGCGCCGTCACGCGTCCACGCGACTTTGACCCCAAGAAGAAGTACCCGGTCCTCAATTTCGTCTACGCCGGTCCCGGCAACAACCAGGTCAACGCCAACGCCCGCGCGTATCTGCAGCACCAGTACTACGCCGATCAGGGCTTCATCGTCGTCTCCATCGACGGCCGCGGCACGCTCCGGCGCGGGCGCGAGTGGGAGCGTGTGCTCAAGAAGGACGGCGTCGGCAACTTCATCGACGTGCCGCTCAAGGACCAGTGCGACGTGCTCGAGGACCTCTGCAAGCGGTTCCCCGAGATGGACCGCGCCCGGATCGGCGTCTACGGCTGGTCCTTCGGCGGCTACTTCTCATCCATGGCCACGATGCGCCGCCCGGACGTCTTCAAGTGCGGCATCGCCGGGGCGCCGGTCACCGACTGGCTCGACTACGACACCCACTACACCGAACGCTACCTCGGCGTGCCGGGAACACCCGCGGTCGATGCCGGATACACCGCGTCCAATGTGCTCTCGTACTGCAAGGATCTCAAGGTTCCGCTGCTCGTCATCCACGGCACGGCCGACGACAACGTCTACTTCGTCCATGCGATCAAGCTGGCCGATCGGCTGTTCAAGGAAGGCAAGCCATTTGAGTTCCTGCCGCTCTCGGGCCAGACGCACATGGTCACCAAGCCCGAGATCGTGAAGGAGATGAACCGCCGCATGATCGCCTTCTTCCGGCAGCACCTCGGCAGCCCGCAGTAGGACCGGCTTCCAGCCGGTCCGCGCGAGAGTGGGGGCGGGGCCTTCCAGGCCCCGCCGAAGTACCAGTGGGACCGGCCTCCGGCCGGTCGCCGGAACGGCGTTGCCGGGTCGCACCCCAAAGCGATAGAGAAAACCGGCTGGAGGCCGCTCCCAATGCCTTCGGGATCAGGGCCCGGAAGGTCCCGCCCCGTTGTTCAGCGCCGACGCCGCGCCGCCGCCAGCATGCCGAGCGCCGCGAGCGACAGCGTGCTCGCGCCGGGAATCGTAATCACGCGGATGTAATCCCCCGGCGTCGAGATCGTCATCGAGAAATCGAGCACAAGCCCCGAAGCCGAGATCGTGAACGAGTCGTTCACCATCTCCATGCCTCGGGCGTTCACGCCGCTGGTGAAGAGCGTGGGCGCGCCGAGGTAGTCCGAGTCGTCCAGATCGCGCTGCCCGGGCGTGTTGACGACGATCACGCCGATGATCTTCTGATCGAAGCGCACGCGTCCCTGGATCGCCCCCGCGGTGCTCGCCGGTGAGTCGAAGTGGATGTAGTGGCTGCTGATGGTCGTGCCCGCGCTGATGAACGAGTTCACGAGGCTGCCGCCGGAGTTGTACACGCCCGGTGCCGACGCATTCACCCGCAGCGACGACGTCAGCGTGTAGTTCTGCACCTCGTTCCACGCGTATGCGGTGGTGGCGCTGGTCAGCGCGTTCAACTGGGCGTCCCCGGGCTGCGCGATCTGCGCGACCTGGAAGAACGTGTTCACGATCGCGGCCTGCGAGACGCAGCCGCATGCCGCGACCAGCGCGGCGGACGACACTGTGGCGATACGCATGTCTCTCCCTTTCTCCTCGGTGCATCCGACTCCCGTCGCGGCCGGGCGGAAACCGGTGCACGCGACGAGCCTGTATTCTGCCAGATCCAACGCCTCGCGCCAAAGGATCTTGCAGCGGATTGTCCGGCGTCCGAACCGGGATCCGGTCACGAGAGGTCCGATAGGATGCCCGCCGGGGAGCGCCCAGGACTGTCCCGCATCGCCGTACCCTCGCGGTATGGCCGCCAACAGCTCCAAGGTTCAGCGTCGCTCGGTCTCCTTGCCCTCGATCCCCGACGCCCTCGCCGAGATCGACCGCATCGTCGCCGCGGAGCACGGCGGCACGCTGAGGCGTCTCGGCAACTGGTCCGCGGGTCAGAACTTCCACCACATCGCGGCATGGATCAACTACGCCTACGACGGCTACCCGCCCAGCCTGCGCCCCGCGTGGATCATCAGGCTCATCGCCCGCACCTTCATGAAGAGGAAGTTTCTGAAGGGGCCGATGCCCGGCGGCATGCGCATCCCGCGCGTGCCCGGCGGCACGTTCGCCACCGAGGAAACCCCGACCGCCGTCGGGGCCGCCGAGCTCCGCCGTGCCCTTGAGCGCTTGCAGGCCGAGTGTCCGACGCGGGAAAACCTCCTCTTCGGGAAACTGACCCACGACGAGTGGATCCAGCTCAATCTGCGGCACGCCGAGCTTCATCTCGGCTTTCTCGCATACTGACCACCCATCGATCGCCGCCGATGCGACACGCGGCGGCCGAAACCGCGCTGCTCCGCACCGGTACGCACTCGCAACGGAGCGCCGATGCGAGGTCCATGCTTCACCGTTGCGTGCACGATCGGCGTCATCGCACTCGGAGCAATCACCATGGCACAAGTAACGCCCACGAAAGAAGCGGCCTCGTCCGCGCGCGTCGAGCCGGCGGTCCTGGAGGCGATGCATCGCCTCGACTGGCTGGCGGGCGAGTGGGACGGCAAGGGGATGCTCGGCTCAGCGACCGGAGACGTTTCTCAGAACGGGCCGTGGCGGGTCGAACGAACATTCGATGGTCGGTATCTGCGGTTGGAGTTCGACGCGGTGGTTGATGAGGGCCGAGCACCGCCCAACCGATTCGCCGGCTACTTCACCTTCGACGCCGACAAGCGCCACTACCGCACGGTCTGGTTGAACGTGGACAACCTGTTTCAGTTCAACGAGACGGGCACGCTGGACGAGACCGGCTCGGTACTCACGCTGATCAGCACGCACAAGCGTCCGGACGGCACATCCGCACGCGTCCGCTCCGTCTTCACAAAGGTGTCCGACAACCACGTGACATGCGAGGATCATCGACTCGGCGACGACGATCAGCCGGTGCAGAAGACCTTTGGATTTGATCTGCGGCGCCGCGAAGACCGCTGAACGCAATCGGTGCCGGTGATCCGGAAAACGCTTGCAAGCATGTCGCGTTGAGAGATAATCAGGCGATGAAGTCTGCACTGCTTGTTTGCGTACTCACGGGCCAGATGCTCTGCGGCACCGCCACCCACGGCGCGGAGATCTACCGCCCCGATCGTCCGGTCCGCGGGGCCAAGCTGCGCCCGCCCAGTTCGCTCGCAACGCTCGAGACCCGCATGCAGGATCTCGCTCGGGCGGGCATCCAGGATCTGTTTCTTGAGACGTTCTACCACGGCGTGACCACGGGTCGTGCCGGCGTGTTCAACGCGCGATTCGCGTTTGACTATCTCGACAGCGCGTTCCTGATTGCCGCCAAGTACAACATCCGCCTGCACGCCTGGGTGCAAGCGGGGTACTGGCAATTCGGGACGACCGGCGCGTACAACTTTGCCGCCAACCCGGAGTGGCGTGCAATCAATGTCGCCACCGGTCTGCCGGGAGGCGACGGAACCGCCGGCCAGGTCTTTGTGAACCTCTGCCACCCCGGCCCGCAGGCCAAGCTTGCCGCGTACGGAGCGGAGCTCGCTGCCGGGTATCCGGGGCTCTGGGGCGTCCTCGTCGATTACGCCCGTTTCCCGCTCGACGACAACACCGGCGACTCGTATCCGGCGCCGTGGACGTACGACCCATGGACGCGGGCGGCGTTCCAGAGCGCCGGCTTCGGCGACCCGGCCGTCACGGCGCTGCGGCCGAGCGGATCGGGCAGTTCACAATGGAATCAGTTCCTCGCGTGGCGCCGCGACGGCATCACCCAGGCCGTTGCGTTGCTCTCGGGCGCGATTCACAACGCGAATCCGGGTGTCGTCGTCTACGGCGATGTCCCGCCTTCGAGCCCCAGCAGTTCGGCCCAGCTCGCCAAATGCCAGAACTGGCCCGCCTGGGCCAGCAGCGGGATCATCGATGTTGTCAGCCCCATGTGCTATTCCTCGACCGTCTCCGGGATCCTCGCCGAGCTCGATACGACGGTCGCGCTTTCCGCGGGCCGGCCGATTCTCCCGGCGCTGGCCCTCACCGGAACGGCCCCGCACCCGCCGCTCACCGACCAACTCAACGCCATCAACGCCCGCGGGTATCAGCACTTCGTGCTGTTCACGGCGGACGTCCTCGCCGACGCCGCACGGCAGGCCGAATGCCGGAACTGGATCACCGCGAACGCCCGCAAACAACGGGGCGACCTGAACGATGACTTCCTGATCGATGCGCGCGACTGGAGCGCGTTCCGCGCTGTCTATCAGGATCAGCCCGTCCCCGCGGCCGCCGGCAACGCACGCCTCGACTACAACGCCGACGGCGTGATCGATCAGTCGGATTGGCAGGCATTCCGCGACGAGTTCGCGGCATTCCGATTCGGATCCGATCCTGTCGATTCGTTCGATCTCGCGGCCGTGACGCGATGCCTGAGTCAGACCGGACCCGCCGCCGCACTCGGCGTGCAGCACCTGTATGACCTGAACGGCGACGGCGCGGTGACCCGCGCGGACCTCGCGATCGCGCAGACCTTCGTTCCCCTCGGGCCGTGCCCGGCCGATTTCACCGGTGATGACGCAGTGGACGACGACGATTTCGTCGCGTTCGCCAACGCCTATCAGATTCTCGACTGCGCCTCGGAGTCGATGCCCGCGGGGTGCGCGGCGGATCTCACCAGGGACACCGTTGTCGATGACGCCGATTTCGTGGTCTTTGCAACGCAGTACGAGCGACTCCTCTGCCCCTGAACGGGATCATTGAGCGAGTCGTCCCGGCTTCACGTTCGCCGCTCAGTCCACGCCGAGGAGCTTCTTGGTTTCCTTGACGATGTCGGCCGCCGTTAGGCCGCACATCTTGAGCATCTCGTCGGGGGTCTTGGCGCTCTTGGGTATGCGCTTGACGAACATCTGCTTGTGCTTGAAGGCGTCGCCCGACTCGGTCAGGGCGTCGGCGATCGCCGAGCCCAGGCCGCCGCCGAAGTTGTCCTCGAGCGTCAGCACGTTGCCGCCGGCCTGATTGATCAGATCGAGCACGCCGTCGGAATCGAACGGCAGGCTGTACATATCCAGCAGCGTGGCGCTGATGCCCGCCTTGTCGAGCAGGTCGAGGGCCTTATTGGCCTCGTGCACCATGTAGCCGCTGGCGGCGATGACGAGGTCCTTGCCCTCGGCCAGGGTCTGGAACCCGCCGAGGTTGAAGACGTCCTTCTCGCTGTAGAGGAACTCGGTGTCCGCACGAAGGGTTCGCATGTAACAACAACCCTCGTACTCGGCCATGACGCCGACCAGGGCGTACGCCGCGAACGCGTCGCTGGGCTGCAGGATGTAGCAGCCGGGGTTGCCGCGGTGGTCCTTCATGGTCGCGAAGGCGCGGAACCAGGCGACATCGGGCATCGACATCTGGCTGGGGCCGTCGGAGCCGAGGGTGATGCCGCTGTGGCTGCCGACCAGCTTCAGGTTTGCGCCCGAGTAGATCGCCATCTCGATCTGGTCGTACGCGCGGTTGAAGAACTTGCTGAAGGTCGAGACGAATGGGACCTTGCCCGCGGCCGACAATCCGGTAGCCACGCCGACCATGTTCTGCTCCGCGATCTTGCACTCAAAGAACCGGGCGCTGCTCGCGGGATCCTTCTTGAACATGTCGCTGAAGGTCGAGTTGGAAACGTCGGCGTCGAGGGCGACGACCTTCTTGTTCACCTTGCCCAGGGCCCGTAGCGCGATGCCGTAGGCGCGACGCGTCGCGATCACGCCCGACTGGTACAGGCTCTCCATGTCCATCGACTTCATCGCCTCGCCCAGGCTCGGCA
>ERZ1066128.737-NODE-737-length-11528-cov-9.500218_pt1:0-2500 | contig 11528 bp, 2 predicted proteins | sample MGYA00382775_ERZ1066128 | MGnify/ENA primary metagenome ERZ1066128 (study PRJEB33369, sample SAMEA5778358) | biofilm metagenome | biome: Industrial cooling water; feature: Water cooling tower basin; material: Biofilm | place: United Arab Emirates | collected...
TTTCGCTACCTTAGGACCGTTATAGTTACGGCCGCCGTTTACCGGGGCTTCGATTCAAAGCTTTGGCTTGCGCCGAACCTCTCCTCTTAACCTTCCGGCACCGGGCAGGTGTCACTCCCTATACATCCACTTGACGTGTTAGCAGAGAGATGTGTTTTTGTTAAACAGTTGCTTGGGCCATTTCACTGCGGCTCGCCCGGCTTTCGCCAAGCAAGCACCCCTTCTTCCGAAGTTACGGGGCTAATTTGCCGAGTTCCTTAACCACGGCTCACACGAGCGCCTTAGTATATTCTACCCACCCACCTGTGTCGGTTTACGGTACGGTCTCCTCAGTAATACACAGAACTTTTCTTGGCAGCGATTTTGCCATACCAGCATAGCCATTAGGCTGGTACAACCACGTCTCTGCGTCCTTCTGCTTAACACTTTTGGAGGTGCAGGAATATTGAATGCCTGCTTCCCATCAGTTACGCCGTTTGGCCTCACCTTAGGGGCCGACTAACCCCGGGACGATGAACGTAGCCCGGGAACCCTTGGGTTTTCGGCGAGCAAGATTCTCACTTGCTTTCTCGCTACTTATGCCAACATTTGCTTTTCTGTACGCTCCAGCATGTCTCACAACACACCTTCACTGCCGTACAGAATGCTCCCCTACCACTTGCATTGCTGCAAATCCATAGCTTCGGTACACTGCTTAGTCCCGGGTATTTTCGGCGCACAGTCGCTTGACCAGTGAGCTATTACGCACTCTTTAAATGATGGCTGCTTCTAAGCAAACATCCTGGCTGTCTATGCAACTGCACCTCCTTTGAAACTTTTAGCAGTAATTTGGGGACCTTAGCTGTTGGTCTGGGTTCTTTCCCTCTCGGTGACGAAGCTTATCCCTCGCCGCCTCACTCCCGTGCAGTGTCTATCCGGTATTTACGGTTTGTCAGGGTTTGGTACCGCTGTAACGGCCCTAGCCCTATCAGTGCCTTACCCCCAGTAGACTTCACACGAGGCTGTTCCTAAAAACATTTCGGGGAGTACGAGCTATTGCCGAGTTTGATTGGCCTTTCACCCCTATCCACAAGTCATCGGAGCAGTTTTCAACCCGCACCCGTTCGGACCTCCACGAGGTGTTACCCCCGCTTCATCCTGCTCATGGATAGATCACACGGCTTCGCGTCTACCGCACCGGACTGAACGCCCTGTTCAGACTCGCTTTCGCTGCGGGTTCGTCTCTCAAAGACTTACCCTTGCCCGGTACGAGTAACTCGTTGGCTCATTATGCAAAAGGCACGCGGTCAGTCCACAAAGAGCGTACTCTCTGTTTTCCTCCCACCGTTTGTAAGCATACGGTTTCAGGTTCTATTTCACTCCCTTCTTAAGGGTGCTTTTCACCTTTCCCTCACGGTACTGGTTCACTATCGCTCACAGTCGAGTATTTAGCCTTATCGGATGGTTCCGACAGATTCCCGCAGAATTTCTCGTGCTCCGCGGTACTCAGGATATCCCACACGCTCTTTCGGATTTCGCTTACAGGGCTTTCACCTTCTCTGGCTGGCGTTCCCACACCATTCTGCTATCCTATTTAGTCGCTACAAGGGTCCTACAACCCCGACGGCATCACCGCCGGTTTGGGCTCTTTCCGTTTCGCTCGCCGCTACTTGGGAAATCACGTTTGTTTTCTTTTCCTCCAGGTACTAAGATGTTTCAATTCTCTGGGTTGGCTCGCTTTCGCGTAACTGGACATGACTCCAGTTGGGTTGCCCCATTCGGACATCCACGGATCAATGGGTGCTTCCCCCTCCCCGTGGCTTTTCGCAGGTAACCGCGTCCTTCGTCGCCTGACTGTGGCAAGGCATCCACCGTATGCTCTTGGGTACTTACTTCTTCTATCATTGTTTCCTTGACGCGACGAATTCACTTACAGTTCTCACCGTAAGCGCCTTCATAGCCGCCAAGCAAACTTTTTCTGTGCAGCATGAATGCTTATCTTCTCGACAATCTTTCATGCAAAAGTACACCACGAGCGATTTTGCTTTACCTTTTCCTCGTTCTCACTAGTGATCACGAGGTTATGATATTAAGTTACTTTTATAGCTTAATTTATTCTTGTTGCTCGCACTACATCTGTCTTTTGTGGTAAAATTTACATTTTACCGATGTACAGTCTCTCGACTGTACTTTTCAAAAAGTCGGATGGTGCATCAAAAGTTTTCACTAACACAACGCTGTTCAGACGTATCGCTACGTTGGAAGAAAAGTTGTAGATTATTAGGATGCAGAAACAAGGGTTGTAGTTTCTGCGCTGATAACTTGAACCTTTTCTTCAGCATTGGTCAATGCTTTTGATGAATACTAACGCGCATCTATGTTCGCAATTCTTTTTATTTTTGAGCGTTATGCTTAAAATTTTTGTTTTTAAGCATGTTGCTTTACTTTATTGAGAATATCATAAACTGTTTGGAACATGATATTCTCGGCTCGTATTGCATTTATCTATTGTTATAGATTA
>ERZ1066128.737-NODE-737-length-11528-cov-9.500218_pt1:5000-11528 | contig 11528 bp, 2 predicted proteins | sample MGYA00382775_ERZ1066128 | MGnify/ENA primary metagenome ERZ1066128 (study PRJEB33369, sample SAMEA5778358) | biofilm metagenome | biome: Industrial cooling water; feature: Water cooling tower basin; material: Biofilm | place: United Arab Emirates...
AAAGCTCAAACAAGCCTCGACAGAAAAACACCCGAAAAACGATACTCTCTAAAAGAGAGCGATACTGCTTATGCGGGAGCGATGTGTGAAAGAGCGTGAGCCGTCGTGAAGTGAACGGACTACAAAATTAGGGGGTTTGAAACTTATTTCCAAATCTTTTTTACAATTTCTGCCAATTATTTTTGATTTTACCCCCAAAATTACTCCCATACAACACCATCATACACCGCTCCAAACCTTATCTTCACGACTGTTTCTTGAACCCGAAAAAAAATTGAAAATATTTTTATATTTCTGTACTCATATTAACCAAATCCCCCGAATGAAGCATAAATACTGGGTTTTTGCTACTACCGCGCAATCAACTACTATATAAAACAAAATTTTAGCAGCGGCATGAGATTTCATTTCTGAAGAAAAATCTCCCTTATTTTTCCTGAAAACTTTGCAATTCGACAAAAAACGTCGCCCCTTTTCCAAATTCTGACTCACACCATACTTTTCCATTCATTGATTCAGCCATTTTTTTGACGATACTTAGTCCCAAACCTGTGCTTTGCTCACCAGCCGTCGGCTTCGCCGAGAGTCGCCCAAACTTCCTGAAAAGTTTTGCGTGGTCTTCTTCCGTTAACCCCTGTCCTTGATCGCTTACCTGTATGAGTACGGCAGTATCATACTGCAAAACACGCATAAACACTTGAGATCCATGTGGTGAATACTTAATTGCATTAGAAAGGAGATTGTCAAGTATCTGCCGTACAAATAATGTATCAGCATATCCAACGGAACTCTCGTTCCCATCAAAAAGGACTTCAATATCTTTCTGTTCAGCATGATTACGATGATTTTGCATAACACTCATAGCAATTTTTGCAACATTCAAATAGCCTAAATTTGGCTTGAGAACGCCATTTTCAATTGCATTAGCATTGAGTAGATGATCAATAAGTGAGCGCATTTGCATGGCTGCTTCATGCACACGCACCAACATTTCCATACGTAACGAAGACGCGAGGCGCTCATCATCATTTGACAAAACCTCTGTCATACCCAAAATAGAAGCTAAAGGATTCCGTAAATCGTGAGAAACAATGCCAATGAGTTCGTCTTTTTCCATATTGAGATGTTGTAACGATTCATTTTGTTCAGCCAAACGAGACTGTTGCTCTCGGATTTGAGTATTCATCTGCTGCAAAGCGCGACCTTTTTCATAACTATTTCGCCGAAGCATCGTCCAACCAGCACTCATCAAAACGCTGACACCTACGGTACTTATCAAATCTTGTAAACTATACCGAGCCGAAGGTTCTACAAATGAGACATGATAATACAAACACAGTCCGGCAAATGTAGCTAGTGACAACCCCAAAGCGAAGTAAAGATGTTTTGGCTGTACCGGCATAGCACCAAGCACAGTAATCAAGAAACAATATCCACCAACATAACTAGGATGCGCCTTAGCAAGCCCTGTAATAATACCTGTTGCAATAATTAAATAGTACATCATTCCATTCCCGATTAAACGATGCCGTGCAGGATTATTCCACGAATGCCGTAAAATCAACGCAAGCAATCCAACAACGGTTAAGCCAACACGCAAAAAGGGGAATATTGGTTGGTCAGGAATAACTAGCGGGTCAAGAGCCAAATAAGGAAGCCATGCAACAAAAAATGGTAATGAATAGAGAGGAAAAAAAATATCACACTGCTCATTAATCTCTTCTTCAAAAGTGGACGGATACACCCTGTCACGAAAGCGCTGAAACATGCGCTCGCGTGCGACATCAATACCGAAAAAAAACTGCCGAACAATACGTTGATATATTTTCATAAGTTAAGGTACTGTGCATGACCAATAAAACAATCTATTTACACAAACTACTACAGAAGACAATAGTTCCTTATTACTATCGCTTCAGAGAATCCCCATGATATAATCTTGGTGCAATACAAGAATACAAAATACCCGTAGATATAACGTATAATCTCCATAGTGAAAAACGATAGTACTAATACCTTGAGAGGCTTTATCAAGACAATTTGACCGAGAACAAGACTGTAAAATACATCGCAATAATTGGGCGTTCAAAGAAATTTTTTATCGTGTACATAATTTCCTCACAGACAAAAAAGAAATTTATTGTATATTGCGACTTCAAATACAGCGAACCTTTGCGTATAAACCTTTTATACGCCTTTTGTCGAACCCCGAAATCTTGACCTCTAGCGCTCCACTCCTTTACTCTCTTGCTTTCAACGTTGTTTTTCTTCATAAGACAATGTTTTCGCGTAGAATCGAATCACCCTAGGTGTACACGTGTGATTGCCCAAATACTCGTTGCACCAAATTCGCTGTATTGTTTCACTAATCTTTCATGCCAATGTCTTATACGTGCAGTTGCATCGCTTCGCGTGCTGTATTACTATGGTTGTTCTTGGGTTTGGGTTTAGCGGGAAATCAACCTACCGCCTATGCACAACCGCAAGCTGTTTCTTCCGTTCCAACACCACAAAATTGGTCGTGGTGCGGTGTTACACTTGTAGAATCATCTTCGGTCAGTTTAGTTATTGATTACACACCTCAGATAAAGGGGTTTGATACAATCACGATTGACGGTAAAGTTCTTCTTCGACCGAAAATTCTCGGCACGACACTTGAATCTCCCTCGATTGGCTCACCTCTTAGCGCAGAATTACGTATCCCCTTGACTGTCCCTTCGCCAGCAGGATTCCGTATCCTTTCGCACAATATACGTAATGTTAAGTCTGTTCAAGCAGACATGGCTCCGCGCTTCGGACACACACGCAATGGCGAACCGGATTACCGCTTGAATAACGATGTGTACGACAGCACACCTACAACAGAGTGGTATTCCGTGCAATACAACGGCATCGGTAGAGACCGTCATATTGCGATGCTCACGCTCCGCGCAGCCCGCTACAACGTGGAAACCCGTAGCATCGAACTTCCGCAGACGATGCGTATTGCATTGGAATTTCTTCCCGATCAGCAATCGTCACAAAAAATTCTCGGCGAAACAGCGGCGCTCCCGCCTGAACTTGGCTTTATGACAACGCTCAACCATGCTCAAACCTCTGCATGGCGCATTGCACCACAAACCACATTTGCACCACCTGCCACGGACGGTTCATCCGTTTCTTATTCTGACGCAAAAGGGCGATCTGCTTCGCAGCAGTCTGTTGCCGGACGCTGGCTTAAAATCGGTGTAGAACGCGATGGTATTTACCGCATCACAGCTCAACAACTTCGCGACGCAGGAATTACGGTAGCAAATGGCGAAATTACCTCCATTCAACTTTTTGGGAATGGTGGTGTGGAATTACCGGAATCAGTTACGCTTTCTACCACCAACACGATGCGTGAGCAGCCGCTTTTGGTAGAAACAGATGCAAACGGCGCACTAGTAGCAATTTCTTTTTTCGGCTGCGCTCCTAATGGCTTTATTGCCGTTCATAACGGTGCATCAGCGCCGACAATTCAGCATTTTGTGAATACCTTTTCGCGCCGCAATTTTTATATGCTTAATGTCGGCGGTACTTCCCAAGGGCGACGGGTAACTTTTGCCGAAAACACTTCTCCGGCAACTATCTCGCCAACGTACCATATTTCGCGGGTTTTCAAAGACGATGACCTTGCAAACCCCTACGATGCCGGGTTATTCGGCTCAGGCAGACGCTGGCTGGGACAAAGTTTGACCAGTAACAGCGCCACACGTTTTGAGACTGCTTTGCCCAATCTTGTGCGCGGTTCTGTACCTGTTTCGTACCGTATTTCGGCAGCGTGGAATAATCCTTCGGGTAATGGGCTGGGCGGGAAAATTTTTGTTCGGGAGACCGGAACAGAACTCTTCTCTACGCCGTATGATTTCATCGGCTCATTTAATGATTATTCCGTCGGAGAAGTCGCAACACGCAGCGCCAGCATCCCTTCTGCGACGATTCAAAATAACCGCAGTAACCTTGAATTTCTCTACATTTCTAATAGCGGCAGCGACTCGCATGGAAAATTGGATTGGTTTGAAATTCACTATCCCCGTGAATTTGTGGCTGCGGAAAATCAACTCGACTTTTTTACCGATTCTCCTCTTAATTCCAGAGGCGTTGCAGAGTACAACGTACGCGGGTTTACGGGAAATCAAGTATTTATCGTTGATGCTACAGACCGCGCTAATCCACAGTTCCTTCGTAATACCAACCAAACAAGCGGTCAAGCAAGCTTTAGGGCAACTATCTCACCGGAAGTCCCACGCCGATTCTTCCTTTCTTCGCAAACGCTTTCTGCTACTTCGCTGGAGCGCGTTGAAGATATTGCCGATTTACGCGGTGCGCCCGCCAATGCTGACCTTATTGTCATTACGAACAAGGAACTTTTAACATCTGCTCAGGCATACCGTGATTACCGCCAGCGCCAAAGCAATATGGCAGTTACAGTTGTTACGACTGACCAGATTTATTATCAGTTCAACGGCGGAACTCCTGACCAAACTGCCATCCGCGATTATATTGCCTATACGTTTAACACATGGCAGCGCAAGCCTCGCTACGTCTTGTTTTGGGGAGACGCGCATTTTGATTTTCGCGGTATTACACCAAATTTAGCGGCAAAAAATCTCGTTCCAACATATCAACTCTACGATGCTGACGGTGAGCTAAATTCTATCAGCACAAATTATACGACTGAAGATTATTTCGTGTGCGTCAATGGCGAAGATAATATTGTAGATTTAGCTGCAGGTCGTCTTTGTGTCCGCACCAATGATGAAGGCAATACTATTCTTTCCAAAATTCGCCAATATGAAACCGGCTCTTCTCAGGATAACTGGCGAACACGCATCATGCTTACTGCCGACGATGCTCCAACATCGAGCCTTTCTGCTTCTGACGGAGCATTACACACTGGGCAATCGGAAGATTTAGCCAATTTTGTTTTACCAACAACGGTGCGTCAGCGGAAAACTTATTTACCGGATTTCCCAACGGAAAATGTACCAAGCGGTCGTCGTCGCCCAGGAGCTACACAAGACTTGATAGCAGGCGTAAACGAGGGTGCACTTATCCTCAATTGGATTGGTCACGGTAATCCTCAGGTATGGGCAAATGAAAATTTTCTCCAACGCGATATTACCATTCCACAATTCACCAATCTTGACCGCCTGTTTTTCCTTGTGGCAGCGACGTGTGACTTTGCGAGATTTGACAGTTACAAAGAACAAAGTGGCGCAGAAGAAATGATAAGTTCCCCACGTGGTGGAGCAATTGCCGTCTTTGCCGCTTCGCGTACTGTTTATGCGTCGGATAATGCGCGAATTAGTCAGGAGCTCTTTCGGCAAATTTTCCGTAATACAGGCAGCGCAGAACCACCGCGTTTTGGCGATTTACTCTTTAATGTCAAACAACTTTTTTATACCGGCTCTGACAATAATGACCGCAAGTTCTGTCTTTTAGGCGACCCGACCGTCCGTTTGGCATTACCGGAACAGCCTGTTGTTATTGATTCGCTCAATGGTGTAGCGCTCTCGAATCCGGCAAGCCTGCCGCAAGTCAAGGCTCTCTCACAAATGGCTGTCAGCGGCGCTATTACGTTACCAACAACCGGCGGAATTGATTCGTCTTTTTCCGGCAGTATCCTTGCATCATTACACGATACGGATATTGAAAGAATGATTACAGATGTCGATTTTATTCGTACCCAGCATCCAATAAGAACGCTGGGCGGTTTGCTGAATATCGGTGCTACAACGGTTCGCAACGGACGTTTTCGCCTCAATTTACCGATTCCGAAAGATATTAGCTTTTCTAATCGCCCAGGACGCTTATTTTTGTATGCTGTCAGCACCGATGGGCGAAAATTCGGACGTGGTGCGACAACACAATTTACTATTGGCGATGTGGACGAAACGGCTGTTAATGACGGTATTGGACCGGAAATTCGCTTGTTTTTGGATGCAAGAACATTCAAAGCCGGTGATTTTGTTGGGTCAACACCAACGCTTATTGCCGATATTTACGATGCTACGGGTGTAAATGCAACTGGCACAGGAATTGGGCATGATATTCAGTGCTGGATTGACAATAACCCGATTCCGATTACGCTCACGCAAAGTTATCGTGTTTCGCTTGAAGACCCGCGTAGAGGCACAGTGGAGCGCGTGTTGTCGGCTCTTTCGCCAGGATTACACCGAGTTCGCGTTCGTGCATGGGATATTTTTAACAATTATTCCGAAAGTGAAACGTATTTTCGTGTGGTTGGGTCAGATTCTCAGCTTATTTTGACCGAACTATTGAATTATCCGAATCCTTTTACCGACGCAACAATGCTGCGTTTTCGTCATAACCAAACGACAGAGCAGCCATACACAGTGGGTATTTATTCAACCAATGGCACTCCCATTAAGGTGTTTACCGGCACGACTAATTCGCGCACGATCGAAATTCCTTGGGACGGACGTGATGAATTTGGGAATCCCGTTGCTTCGGGGGCATATATTTTCACCGTGGGTCTTAGAG
>ERZ1066128.744-NODE-744-length-11430-cov-7.400615_pt1 | contig 11430 bp, 8 predicted proteins | sample MGYA00382775_ERZ1066128 | MGnify/ENA primary metagenome ERZ1066128 (study PRJEB33369, sample SAMEA5778358) | biofilm metagenome | biome: Industrial cooling water; feature: Water cooling tower basin; material: Biofilm | place: United Arab Emirates | collected...
ACCGACGACTGAACCTGGAGAAAGCCATGCTCAACTTGATCATCGACTGGTCGCTTCGGAACAGGTTCATCGTCATCGTCGCCTCGCTGCTCTTCGCGGGCCTGGGCGTCATGGCGCTCAAGGACCTCGACATCGACGCCTTCCCCGACACCACGCCGGTGCAGGTGCAGATCAACACGGTTGCCCCGTCCCTGGGGCCTGAGGAGGTCGAGCGACAGATCTCGTTCCCCGTTGAGCAGGCGCTCGGCGGCCTCCCGCACCTCCAGAACGTGCGGAGTATCTCGAAGTTCGGCTTCTCGCAAGTCGTCGTCACCTTCGACGACAGGATGTCAATTTTTCTGGCGCGGCAGCTGGTGGCCGAGCGGCTGAACGCGGTGGAGATTCCCGAGGGCATCTCGCCGCCACAGATGGGCCCCATCGCCACTGGCCTGGGCGAGGTGTTCCACTACGTCGTGTCGAGTGAAACGATCGACCTCACCGAACTGCGGACCATCCACGATTGGACTGTCAAGCCCGCGCTGCGGACAGTGCCCGGCGTCGCGGAGGTCAACAGCTGGGGCGGCTTCGAGAAGCAGTTCCAGGTCCGGATCGACCCAGACCGGCTGGTCAAGTACGACGTGGCCTTCGACGAGGTCACGGAGGCCATCCGGCGCAACAACGCGAACGTCGGCGGCGGCAATATCGCCCGTTCGGGCGGGAGCCTGCTTGTCCAGGGGCTGGGCCGGGTCGGTTCACTGGACGAGATCCGCAACATCCCCATCACCGCCCGGGGCGGCGTGCCCATCCGCGTCGCGGACGTGGCCGAGGTGAATATCGGCGCAGAGATCCGCCGTGGCGCGGTGACCTACGACGGCAAGGGCGAGGCCATCCTGGGCCTGGGCTTCATGCTCATGGGCGAGAACAGCCACGACGTGACCTCGCGGCTCCGCGACAAGCTCACGGAGATCAGGCCGTTCCTCCCCGCCGCGGTCAGCGTGGACATCGTCTATGACCGGACGGAACTCGTTGACCAGGTCATCGACACCGTCCGCAAGAACCTGTTCGAGGGCGGGCTGCTGGTCATCGCGGTGTTGTTCGTGTTCCTGGGCAACCTGCGGGCCGGGCTCATCGTCGCCTCGGCCATCCCACTCTCCATGCTCTTCGCGTTCGACTCGATGCTGCGGTTCGGCATCTCCGGCAGCCTCCTAAGCCTCGGCGCCATCGACTTCGGACTCGTCGTGGACAGCTCGGTCATCATGATCGAGAACACGATGCGCCACCTGGCGCACGACCGGTCGAGCCGGCGCAAGATCGACATCGTGCGGGACGCGGCCATCGAGGTCCGCAAGCCGACCATGTTCGGCGAGCTCATCATCATCATCGTTTTCCTGCCCATCCTGACCCTGGAGGGGGTCGAGGGCAAGATGTTCAAGCCGATGGCGCTGACGTTTATCTTCGCGCTCGTCGGCTCGCTGATGCTGTCCCTCACGCTGATGCCCGTGCTGGCCAGCCTGCTGCTGCCCAGGAAAGTCCAAGAGCGCGAGCCGCTGGTGGTGCGGCTGGCGCACATGGTCTACGCGCCACTGCTCCGGCTGGCCCAGCGCTCCCGGCTGGTCGTGATTGGCTTGGCCCTGGCGCTCCTGGCGGTCACCGTCATGGGCATCCGCGGCCTGGGAGCCGAGTTCGTGCCCAAGCTGGGCGAGGGTTCCATCGTCGCCAACACCATCCGCCTCGCGGGCACGGATATCGACGAGTCGATCCGGATGAACACGGTGATGGAGAAGGAGATCCTCCGCCAGTTCCCAGACGAGGTCGAGCACGTGTGGAGCCGCATCGGCACCGCGGAGGTGGCGACCGATCCGATGGGTGTCGAGCTCACCGACATCTTCATGACCCTGCGGCCGCGGTCGCAGTGGAAGCGAGCCGCCACGCGCGAGGAGCTCGTCCGCGAGATGGACCACGCCCTGCGGGATCTGCCGGGGCAGCGCGTCGCCTTCACGCAGCCCATCGAGATGCGGATGAACGAGATGTCGGCGGGCATCAAGGCCGATGTCGGTATCAAGCTCTACGGCGACGACCTCTCGGTGCTCACCAATAAGTCGGGCGAGATTGCCGCGGTGCTGGAGGGGATCAAGGGCGCGACCGATGTCAGCGTGGAGCAGCTCAGCGGCCAGCCCGTGCTGCAGGTGCGCGTGCTCCCGGATGCCATCGCCCGCTACGGAATCCCCGCCAGCGAGGTGCTGGAACTGGTCGAGTCACTCGGGACGATGGAGCTTGGAACCGTCGTGGAGGGTCAGCTCCGGTTCCCTCTCGTCTCGCGGCTCCCCGACCGCCTGCGTTCAAGCCCCGAAGCCATCGGATCGGCCCTCATTACGGCTCCTAACGGCGAGCGCGTGCCGCTCTCCAAGCTGGCATCGATTCAGGAGACCGAAGGTCCCTCGACCATCACGCGCGAGTGGGGCCAGCGGCGATCCACCATCCAGGCCAACGTCCGCGGCCGCGACATCGGGTCGTTCGTGACCGAGGCGCAGGCCGCCATCGCGTCGGAGGTACAGATCCCGCCAGGACGTTACCGGCTGGAATGGGGCGGGCAGTTTGAGAACCTTCAGCGGGCCCAGACGCGCCTGGCAATCGTTGTGCCCGTCGCGCTCCTGCTGATCTTCCTGCTGCTGTATCTCTCGTTCAAGTCAACCCGCTTGGCGCTGCTGGTCTACACGGGTGTGCCATTCGCTGTAGTCGGAGGCGTAGCCGCCTTGTGGGGCCGCGGACTTCCGTTCTCCATTTCGGCCGGCGTCGGCTTCATCGCCCTCTCCGGCGTGGCCGTGTTGAACGGCCTCGTCATGGTGACCTTCATCCGGCAGCTGCGCCGCCGCGGTTTCGCGCTGGAGCGGGCCATTTTCGAAGGGTGCATGGTCCGGCTCCGTCCCGTGCTTATGACGGCAACCGTCGCGGCCCTCGGGTTCATTCCGATGGCCCTCGCCGACGGCGTGGGCGCGGAGGTGCAGCGTCCGCTCGCGACGGTCGTCATCGGGGGTGTCCTCAGCAGCACGATCCTCACCCTCTTCGTGCTCCCCATCCTCTATCCGTGGTTCGAGCCTAAAGGCGACGCGGCCGTGGTCGATCGTGAGGAACAGGGTGAAGGCCAGCGACACGAACACGATCACACAGACTCCAGCACCCCAGCCGAATCGCAGAACGGTCTTGTCGCCGCACCGAGCATCAAGCCGGCGACTACTTGAGGTTTGCATCAGAAGGAGCGTTCAATGAGAAGCCTGACTGTCGTCCCTGCCGTTCTTCTGTCGGTCTGCGTCCTTGGTCTGGGCGGATGCGACCAGAAGAAGGAAACGGCCGCAAAGACCGCCCAGACCACGACTCCGACCCCGGCCGCGGCCGAGCCCGATTGGTGCGCCGAGCACGGAGTTCCGGAGTCGATCTGCACGCGCTGCAACTCCAAGCTCATCGCGGAGTTCAAGCAGAAGGGTGACTGGTGCAAAGAGCACAACCTGCCCGAGTCGCAGTGCGTCGCCTGCCACCCGGAGCTCAAGGAGAAGTTCGAGGCGATGAAACCAAAGAAGGACAAGTAGCCGACGTCTCGTGTGACGCCATGCTCCGTAAGCGCGCAGGCAAGCGGTGGACAGGGACCAGCCTCACCGTACTCGGCATTACCGCCGGGCCGACGTGGCACGTCGTATCGTCCGGCATCAACGGGCTCATCGCCGCGGCCCTGGGCATCTACGCATGGCGAGCACCGCGCCCAGGAGGCAGACTTTGACGTGTGAAGATGGTTGCCGCCCGAAGGATCTCTCTCATGCCAGCAGGGGCTACCGCCGCGCACTGGTGATCGTCGTGGCGCTCAACCTCGCGATGGCCGTGGCCGAGATGTTCGGCGGGTTACTCGGCAAGTCCCAGGCCCTCAAGGCGGATGCCCTCGACTTTCTCGGCGACGGGACCATCACGCTGTTGGCCCTGATCGCGATCTCGCACGGACCAGGCTGGCGCGCCCGCGCCGCCCTCCTCCAAGGCATGTTCCTCACCGTGCTGGGCCTGGGCGTCATCGGCGCCGCCGTGTATCGGATCATTGAGCGAAGGCTTCCCGATGCGGAAGTGATGACGTGGTTCGGTGCAGCGGCGCTCGCGGTCAACGTGGCGTCCGCCCTTGTCCTCATCCCGCACCGTAAAGGCGACGCGAACGTGCGGGCGGTCTGGCTCTTCAGCCGCAACGACGCCCTTGGCAACGTCGCTGTGCTGATCGCCGCCGGGCTCGTGTTCTGGACCGGGACCCCCTGGCCCGATCTGGTCACCGCGGGGCTCATCGGCGGGCTGTTCCTTCATTCCGCCGTCGACATCATCCGCGACGCCCGCCGGGAGCTTCGAGTTGTGGCACAGCCGTCAAGGACCGTGGCAGCGGAACGGACCTAGCTGTTCGGCGCAAGAGTCCTTCCGAATCACGTGGATGCATGGGCCACAGGTTGGACCTTCTACAGGCTCACTATGCTCACTAACGCCGCTTTGGATTCCGAAGTGCTTCGTCCAGTGACGCCCAACTCGCCACATGCAGTTGCCCCGAACCCGCAGGAGAGACGCCCTATCCCTCCGATCGTGGCGGCGACGGGCGTGAGCGGCGGAGCCCCGTTCGACACCCGCTATCCACCCTCTATTCGCATAACCCCCGGGTCGCAAGACTCGGGGGTTGTCGTTTTGGAATGGCGGCGGCCTTAGCGGGGCGTTTCCTGAGCGATCAGGGCGTCACCTCGCCGCGTCAACCTTTGCCCGCATCTCGTCGACGAAGTTTACGATGACGTCGAGGCGGTTCTTGCCCTCGTCCTCTGCTCGGAGGATGGCCAGCAGGCGACCATCGGGGGCAAAGGCGCCGTTCCTGATCTTTGGCAGAAACTCCTTCGAGCTGTAGAGCAGTTTGGGAACCGACACGGACAAGGTCGGTTCGGTCTGGATCTGGACGTTGAAGACCTGAAGGTCGACGTCGACGAAGCGGATCTCCTTGCCGTCGGGGCTCCACCGGCCCCCGCCGGTGGTGCCGGTGGCCGTGGAGACCTGGACACGCCCAGATCGGGCGTCCGCGGCACCCGCGCGGGCGCCGGTGAAGCGCTGGACATACAACTCACGCCGCCCGGCCTCCTCAGAAACAAACTGCACCCACTTTCCGTCGGGAGAAAAGGACAGGCTGTGCTCGTTGGCTGGCGAATTCAGGTACGGCGTGGCGATCCACTTGCCGCTGGCCGCGTCCTTTTCGAGCAGCAACACGTCCCCATTGGGGTTCGAGAGGTCCCGCTGATAGAAAGCCAGCGTCTTGCCGTCAGGCGACCACTCCATCGGGATGAGCCAGGTTCCTCTCGGCACGGCGAACAGCCTCTCGGGCTCGCCCGATCCATCGGCGGGGCGTTCCACAATGCACATCGCGTTCTCGGCGACGAGATTGTGGACCATGCGCTGCCCGTCCTTCGTCCAGAGGTGATCCCACGCCGGACCCTGGGTCGGGAGTCGGCTGAAGGTTCGACGCGAAAAGTCGTAGATCCACAGGTCAGAGCCCAAGTTGCCGGGTTCGGTGGACTCGAAGTTGGTGACAACGCGTCCACCATCGGGAGAGACTTTCACGTTGCGATACGCGCGGGGCGGGGCGCCGACCGGCACGGGCCTGCCTGTTTCGTCGATCCAGGCGAGCGTTCGGCCTGTGATGTCCGCGGGCTGCACCAGCATCGCCAGCTCGCCGGTGGGCGAGACAAAGAACGAACCGCCGAGTCTGCCATTCCAGATCGTGACGGGCTCGCCGACGATCTTCTGGGAGGCGAGATCAAACCGCGCCGCGATGAGGCTGTCCCTGTTCCGCCGGGCGATGATGTGGCCTGTGGGCAGATACTGCGCTCGCTCTGCGTTCTCAAGCAGCGTGGTGCGCTTGCCGGAGGCCAGTTCGACGATCTCGACCCAGGTCTTGCCCTCCCCGCGCACAACCCTTCCGCGCGAGGAAAGTATGGACTGGCCGGGCACCAGCGGGCGAATCTCACCCATGCTTGTGAAGCCTGTGGCGTCTTCGTCGCGGAAGACCACCCGCGGCTCACCGCCCGACGCGGGAACCGTCAGGAGCGTCCGGTTCCACTGCTGCGCGATCGCGATCTCGCGGTCCGACGACCAGCACAGATTCGCGTCGGTGGTAGCGGGGAGTTCGCAGAGCGTTTCCGGCGTGCCTGCGGGCTCGCCGTTGTTGAGGGCGACCTTCTTGAGGCTGACTTTGGTGCGTGCGCGGTCTTTGGCTGCGGTGAAGGCAACCCATCGCCCGTCGGGCGAGATCGCCGCCTTCAAGACGCCCTCGGTACCGGGGATAGGCTCGGCCTTGTCACTGTCCAGGCGCCGGACCATCATGAGGCCCGGTGGCTTGGGGCTGTCGGCCTCAATTTCCGGCAATACTTTGTAGACGATGAACCGCCCGTCGGGCGAGATGCCGAAGAAGTCGTTCAGTTCGGGTTTGGCCGGCGTCGCCACCGAGAGGTGGAACGGCAACGGCGCCTGTCCGGGCGCGGGACGCATCAAGAGCGCACCCACCAGCCCGCCGATGGCGAGCATGAGCAGCGCGACAGCAGCGACAGTCGCCGGGCGAACGCGGCTCGTGCGTGCGGTCGTTGATTCGGACGCGTCAAGCCACTCTCGCCCTGTCATCGCACGGTGGATCTCAAGCCGTGCGTCGCCGATGTCGTGCAGGCGGTTCTTCTTGTCCTTCGCGAGGCAATTGGTGAGGAGATCGCGCACGCGACGGGGCGTATTTGGCGGGAGCAGATTGAGGTCCGACTCCTTATGCAGCGTCGCGCCGATCGCGTCCGCAACCGTCTCCCCCCGGAACGGCATCGTGCCCGTGAGCATCTCGTACAGCACGCAGCCAAACGAGAAGATGTCCGAGCGTTTGTCAACGGGCTTGCCCCGGGCCTGCTCGGGCGACATATAGCCCGCGGTGCCCATGATCACGCCCTGAATTGTCGGGCTGTGCGCCGCCCTCGCGGGCGGAGTAACCGTCGGCGAATCCGCAGAGACCGGAGCGCTGGTTGTGGACGGCGCGCCATCGGCGGTGCGGGCCAGCCCAAAGTCGAGCACCTTCACCACGCCTTCGGGCGTCACCATGACATTGCCGGGCTTGAGGTCGCGGTGGATGATCCCCTTTTCGTGCGCGACTTCGATGGCCTCGGCGATTTGCTTCGCGAGACCCAACGCCTCGTCGACAGGAATCGCGCCGTCCTTGAGCCGCTCGCTGAGCGTCCCGCCTTCGATGAACTCGAGAATCAGGTACTGATGCCCGTTCGCCTCTTCGAGGCCGTGGATCGCGCCGATGTTCGGGTGGCTGAGCGAAGCCAGCAACTTCGCCTCTCGCTGAAAGCGGGCGAGACGATCGGGGTCATGCGCCAGGTGCGCGGGCAAGGCCTTGATCGCCACCTGCCGGTCCAGCCGCGTGTCGAGAGCGAGATACACCTCGCCCATGCCGCCACGGCCGAGTTCGCGTTCGATCTTGAATGGGCCGATGGCGGCGGGGTGCATGCAGGAGGGAGTGTATCGGTTCTGTGCATTGGCACGCGTCGGAGCCACTGAACCTGCCGGTGGGCCGCGGGCACGCTCGGTGTCTTTAGGGTTCCGAAGGGCACGTCCTCAACGCACCCGAGACCCTCTATTCGAAGGGACCCCCGGGTCACGGGACTCTGGGGTTGACGTTTGGGGACCGATCGAGCGGCGCTGGACGACTGTCAACAACGGGGAGTGGCACGGGTGCTTGCCCGAGCCCGATAGATGCTCCCGTCTCCGGCTTTCGTGGGCGGGCGATTCGATCAGCGACGACGGCGGCCATCGCCACATGAGATCAACGCGGCGAGTCACGCGAGTGCGGAGGATACCGGCATCAGTGGATCCTGTCGAAGGACGTCCCGTTGAACTTGAACACGCCGTTCCCTGCCAACCACAGGGCGCCTTGGCGGTCGGTGTAGATCGCCAGGATTTGCTTGCTCGTCAGTCCGTCATTGGCCGAGAAATTCCGCAATGACTTGCCGTCGTATCGCCAGACGCCATGCTCGATGGTGCCAAACCAGATGTTCCCGGTGCGGTCTTCTCCAATAGAGAACACCCGATTCAGCGAAGGTAACGAGTCGCGCTGCGTACCGCTACTCAGTCGTCCCGACCGTACGCAAGAAGGGAACGCCCGCTCTATCCGCAGAACCCCCGCGGCTTGCGACGCGGGGTTTGTCGTGTATCCGCTGGCCGCTCTTTCAACGATTCGGTCCCCTCGCCGCCACACAGGATCTTCTCCATCTTCTTGCCCTTCGCGAGCTCATCCACCAGCTTGTCCAAGTATCGGACCTGGCGCGTGACAGGGTTCTCGATCTCCTCGACACGGTACCCGCAGATCACGCCGGTGATCAGGTGCGAGTTGCCGTTGAGAGTTGCCTGCCGAAAGAACTCCTTGAAGGTGCTCTTCTCATCGATGTGCTTCTGGATCTGCCGGTCGTCGAAGCCCGTGAGCCATGCGATGACCGCGTGTAGTTCCTTCCTCGTCCGACCCTTCTTCTCGATCTTCGTGACGTAATGCGGATAGACCGACGAAAAGGTCATCGATGCGATCCGCTCGTCGTGCTCGGGTGTGGTTTGGGGCATGGTTCAACCTCCGTGCGGGCTGCTGCGATCAGGGGCCGGCGTCAACGAAGCATCAGCGTGACCGTTTCGCGGGTGACGGTTCGCGTCGTTTCGGGGGTCATGCTGCGTCCGGTGATGACGAAGCCGTTCTTTTCGAGGACGCGGATCGATGGGCTGTTGTGTCCCGCAGCGGTGGCAAAGAGGGGACGCCGCTTGAACTCGCGAAGCATCAGTGCGACGGCGACCGTGGCGATGCCGCGCCTCCAGTGTTCTCTTGCGATCCGGTAGCCGATGGAGTCAACACCCTTCTCGGGCGAGACATTGACCGATCCGACGACGACGCCATCTGCGCAAATGACCCGCGGCGTGACCCCCGTGGCGATTCCGTCTGGATCCGCGAGGATCGGCTCCCAGCGCGCGCAGAAGGTGCACCAGTCGCGCGGCTTGGTTCCAGCGAGCGCGTTCGAATCGTCGTCGAGCTCGAAGGCGTGGAGCAGCTTCAAGTCCGAGTGGACCGTCCGACGCAGCGAGATCATGGGCAGCGGCGGTCGCGACACGCTGCAATCGTATCGGATCTCGGAGGCGAGAGGACCGAGCCGGTGGACCGCACGCGGGTGTGCCGTTCTTGATCTCTGAGATGGAGTCCGTCACACGAACCGCCGTCGCCTCGTCTTCATCCCATCCGTCTGGCCGCTTGGGGTTTACTGCTTTGCAGGGCGCTGATCGCGGAGGGCCTTCGAGCCGCGATGTGGCTTTCGCATGTACTCGCCACGGGTGCATCAACAACCCATCAAATTCCCGGGAAGGTGCAGCTTCAAATCGGGTTCCCGTGCAACCGCAAGATCGTGGTCGCGTGGTCCCACGTCGATAGAGGGGATGACGCGGGTGCCGCCGCGCGGGTCCGAGACCGGTGCAGATCGCGGGGCGAACGGGGATCCGGGGAGATCCCTGAATCGAACCTCCGGTGTTCGGAGCGCGCGAGGACTGGTCCCAACGCTCGGCGACTGCCCGTTGCCTGCGGGCTGATCTGCCGGAGCGGCATGCGGTCGTCGCGGGTGCCTCCGGAAGAACTCCCACATCATCTCGTTCGCGGAGATGTCGCTCGTCGACGGTCCGAGGAAGTCCGCGACCGGAGGTTCGCCGGGCCAGGTGTGCCCGCCGCCGATGATCTCGATCAGGACGACCTCGGAGCCGCTCTGTCCGCCTGTCCACGACTTCATGACAACGGTCATGCCGTCGCGGGCTGTGTCCGGAAGGTGCTGCACTGCGGGTTCAGGATTGCACTTGTTGGCTTCAACCCACTGTGCGATCGAATGCTCGACGGAGAAGAAATCCGTCACGCCCCTTCCGCCATCGGGCCGGATGCCGAATCCGCCGCGGAACGGGGCGAGTGCGTCGGCGGTGCCATGGAAGTGCATGACAGGAACCGGTCGAAGTGGTCGACAGTTCCGGGTACCCATGGGTCCGCCGACCGGAGCGATGGCGGCGATGCGGTCTGACAGCTCGGAAGCGAGCCGATACGCCATCATCGCTCCGTTGGACATGCCTGTGGCGAAGACCCGATCCTGGTCGATCCGCAGCACGCTGGCGAGATCGTCGAGCAGTTCGCGTGTGAAGGCGACGTCGTCGATCATCTGGTTCATGGCGTAACCGCCGACATTGCCCGCGTTAAACGTCAGACGACGCTCGCCGAAGCGGGCGCTGCCGTGGGGATACACGACGACGAATCCGTGGCGTTCGGCGGACGCATTCAGGCCGCTGAGTCGGATCATGCTGTCGGGATTCCCGCCGCCGCCGTGAAACGCCAGCACCACCGGCGATGCTGCGGCGAGATCAACGCTGCGCGGGACATAGACGCGGTACTTTCGTGCCCTGTGCGCGACGACGACCGATCTCGTGTGATCGCCGTGCCGCAGCGCCGTGCGTCAGATGTGTATAAGAGACAGAATTGCAGCACAGCTATGTTCCGCCACAACACACGACTCAATCCGGTTTTTTTGAAATCCGCGATTTCGAGACGGCGCGTTATCCCGGTCGCAAAATTTCCTTCTCGCTCGGCAAAGGCGAAATTCTGGGTTTTGCCGGATTGGTTGGCGCTGGGCGGTCGGAACTGGCGCAGGCGATTTTTGGTGTGGATGCCAAAATGGGCGGTGATATTTTGCTTGGCGGGCAACCCCTGACGATCAATTCTTCGCGCGACGCGATTGATCGTGGAATTTATCTGGTTCCCGAAGATCGTCGCCAAACCGGATTGATTGTCGAAAACACCATACGCGAAAACATCAGTTTGCCTGCGTTGCCGCATTACGCAGTTCGAGGTTTGGTCAATGGGGAACGCGAGCGCGCGGCTGCCCAAACAGTAAGTACGCGGCTGAATGTCAAAACCAACTCCATTGAAACGCTGGTCAAAAATCTGAGCGGCGGCAACCAGCAAAAAGTCGTGCTGGCCAAATGGCTTCAGCTCGATCCCAAGGTGATGATTTTCGACGAACCGACGCGAGGAATTGATGTCGGCGCAAAAGCCGAAATTTACGAACTGATGCGCGGACTGGCTGCCAACGGCGTCGGCGTCATTGTCATCAGCAGCGATATGGAAGAGATTCTGGGGCTGAGCGACCGGCTGGCAGTCATGCACGAAGGCCGTATCACGGGCATTCTCGACCGCGAAGCCTGCACCGAAGAAAACGTCATGCGGCTGGCTGTAGGCGGGCAGCAACTTTAATCAACTGAAAACTTTTCGATGGCAGAAAACGCAATTATCCGATCCCAAATTCGTAATCACCCAAGTCACAACTGGGCTTCGCTGAATGTGTTCAGCAAAGCCTATTACAC